>Ga0256406_1002147_pt1 | contig 28992 bp, 19 predicted proteins | sample RumenRJG_03DNA_FD_185986 | JGI IMG/M metagenome (GOLD analysis project Ga0256406, IMG submission 185986) | Bovine rumen microbial communities from Lethbridge, Alberta, Canada - RJG_03 | ecosystem: Host-associated > Mammals > Digestive system > Stomach > Rumen | place: Canada: Alberta | collected... | reverse complement strand
AGATTAAGGGACTGCGTGCTCAGGTGCATGGGGTCAGTGACCTTCCCTTCTTCATGTTCCGCTGTTTCACGATATTTGGTTAGGCGAGTGCAGGGGGCATCCACGGAAAAATCCCCCTGCGCCAAAATTAGCTCTTTGGCGCGAATGACCGCTGGGTGGAAAAAAGTGGAGGCAAAGACTTTGCTTCAAACTACAGCAGCTCTTATACATCTAAACGGGTTGCTGTATCTGCACATGTCCAAGGATGCCATTTCTAAGACGCATTAACATTGGTTTGGAATTAAACGAAAATCAAGTTTGTGAAAAATTAACGCGGTAGGTACCCGCATCATACTGGGGGGTGCTGAGTAGTTACACTATAATAATTAAATGTGAAATTAGATTAAACCCTTTTTTACTTGTTAGCTTTCAAAAATTTATTCAAACCCGTTAGCTTTATAATTTAGAAATAGTTCCTGTTAGCACTGACACAAAATACTTAGTAAACCCTGCCTCAAGCTCAATGAAGCTATGAAGACAGGGATTTTTTTGCGTTTTATTGAAAAAAAGATGCAATATATTTTGTAGAATAATAAAAAAGCAGTACCTTTGCACCCGCAATCAAGAAATGAGCGCCCTTAGCTCAGCTGGTAGAGCAACTGACTCTTAATCAGTGGGTCTAGGGTTCGAGTCCCTAAGGGCGCACAAATCTAAAGATTATTTATCTTACTTAATGATTGCAAGCGCCCTTAGCTCAGCTGGTAGAGCAACTGACTCTTAATCAGTGGGTCTAGGGTTCGAGTCCCTAAGGGCGCACAAAAGAGGAATAAACTTTGATAGTTTATTCCTCTTTTTTTTGTATTTATTTTCAAGTTCCGATTTTATTCACTACCTTTGCAGTATAAGACAATAACATTAAAACAAGATACTACAAAGATGAAAAAAGGAAAATTCATTCTTATGCTTATAGCCGTTGCCACACTTATCAGTTGCGGTACGACATCTACAGTTCCAATCACTGGACGTAAGCACACTCTTTCTGTAAGTGATGAGCAGGTTCTGGCTCTTTCCAATCAGGAGTACACTAAGTACATGTCTTCAGCAAAGCTTTCGACTAATGCAGAGCAGACTGCTATGGTTAAGCGTGTAGGCACTCGACTTGCCACCGCCGTTGAGACATATCTCAAGAATAATGGTTATGCCAACGAAGTAAAAAACTTCTCATGGGAGTTCAACCTGGTTCAGAACAATGAGGTGAACGCTTTCTGCATGCCTGGTGGAAAAATTGTTGTTTACACTGGTCTTCTTCCTGTAACTCAGAATGAGACTGCGCTTGCCATTGTCCTCGGTCATGAAATCGCACACGCCGTTGCAAAACACAGTGCCGAACAGATGAGCAAGCAGTACCGCCAGCAAGTTGCTACGAGCATAGGTGGTGCAGTTCTCAACCAGGTAAGCTCTGGAGTTGGCGACATTGCTTCAAATATTGCAGGCACAGCTTTCTCCTTCGCCAATGCTAAGTACAGCCGTGCCAATGAGAGTGAAGCCGACCACATGGGACTGATCTTTGCGGCTATGGCTGGCTATGACCCTAATGAGGCTGTTACATTCTGGACCCGTATGGCTAATGCTTCTTCTTCAAACTCACAGCAGTCCGGTTTGCAGAACTGGCTCAGCGACCACCCTTCTGACCAACAGCGCATCAAGGATATTAAAGGCTGGCTTCCTGAGGCTCTAAAGTATTACCACCCATCAACAACTACTTCAACCTCTTCAAAGAAGAAGACCACAAAGTCAACTTCTTCAAAGAAGAAAACGACTTCACAAAAGTCTACACGCCGCAGATAACTTCTGCCTCTCAACACCCCATAAACACCCCACTCCCTTCACCTCATTGACATACAACATCCATCACCTAACACCTTATAAAATGCTATCCTATTTCGCACAAAACCTATGGCAGGTATGGCTAATAGTTAGTATCATCTGCCTCATACTGGAACTGACCAATGGTGACTTCTTCATCTTCTGCTTCGCAATTGGCGGCATTGGTGGACTAGCAACATCATTGTTTACCGACAGTCTGTCATGGCAAATCATAATCTTCGCCATCGTTTCAGTACTCAGTCTTTTCTTCATACGCCCTGTTATGTTAAGGTACTTCCACAAGAAGGGACATGAACGCAAGAGCAATGCTGAGGCACTAATCGGACGAATCGGCAAGGTTACCGATGCCATCCCTGAGAATGGCTATGGCTATGTTCAGATTGATGGCGACAGCTGGAAAGCTCACACTCCTGACGGACAATCCGTCGAAGTCGGAATGAAAGTAAAAGTCCTAAATATGGACAGTATAATAATAACCGTTAAAAGAATTTGACCTATGGAACTGAGTATTGGATTAATCGTCGTGATTGTTATTGTTCTCCTTGCTATCGTTATAGTTAAGAAGACACTGGTTATAATTCCTCAGAGTGAGACCAAGATTATTGAGCGTCTCGGAAGATACTATGCTACTCTTCAACCGGGAATAAACATCATTATCCCATTCATTGACCGAGCCAAGGAGATAGTCGCCCTAAAGAATGGACGCTACACTTACACCACCGCCATCGACCTTCGTGAACAAGTTTATGATTTTGACCGTCAGAACGTAATTACAAAGGACAACATTCAGATGCAAATCAATGCTCTGCTGTATTTCCAGATTGTCGATCCGTTCAAGGCTGTGTATGAGATTAACAACCTCCCGAATGCGATAGAAAAACTCACACAGACTACCCTGCGTAATATTATAGGTGAGATGGAACTCGACCAGACACTTACTTCCCGTGACACCATTAACACAAAGCTCCGTGGAGTCCTCGATGATGCCACTAATAAATGGGGCATTAAGGTAAACCGCGTCGAGCTTCAAGACATCACTCCTCCAGCAAGCGTTCTTCAGGCAATGGAGAAGCAGATGCAGGCTGAGCGTGACAAACGCGCGACCATCCTCACCAGTGAAGGTGAGAAGCAGGCTCAGATTCTCCAGTCAGAAGGAGAGAAGGCAGCTAAGATCAACCGAGCCGAAGCTGAAAAACAGCAGGCTATCCTTCTTGCTGAAGGTGAGGCTTCTGCCCGTATCCGTAAAGCAGAAGCAGAAGCTGCCGCCATTGAAAAGATTACTTCAGCAGTAGGCAAGAGCACTAACCCTGCCAACTACCTCCTTGCTAAGAACTATATACAAATGCTGCAAGAAGTTGCCAGTGGCGACAAGGCAAAGACTGTTTTCTTGCCTTACGAAGCCTCCAACCTCATGGGAAGTCTTGGCGGCATAAAGGAGCTCTTCAAAGCACAATAAAAAAGAATTATGGAAATAGCAATATTCTGCGGAGCCCGTCCGAACTTCATAAAAGTGGCTCCGGTAATTCGACAAATAAAGAACCTCCAAGCACGAGGCGAGGACCTGACGTTCACGCTCATCTATGCTGGAGCCGACGACGATCCAACTCTCGAGAGCACTATCTTCAGTGACCTCGATATTGACCGTCCGTCAGTCTTCCTTGGAGTAAAATGTCAGAACCTCAATGAACTTACCGGTCAGGTAATGTCGAAGTTCGAGACCTACCTTCAGGCACATCATACTGATGCGGTTATCGTTGTCGATGACCTTGCATCCACTATGGCAGCAGCTATTGTAACAAAGAAGCAAGGAATCCTTCTAGCCCACATTGCGGCTGGAACCCGTTCCTTCGACATAAAGATGCCAAAGGAGATAAATCGTCTCGTCATTGATGGTCTTTCTGACCTTCTTTTCACTGCAGGCATAAGCAATAACTCCATCGCCAATCGTGAAGGAGCCGAACTTTCAAAGGTTTATTGTGTAGGAAATATCCTCACCGATAACCTCCGTCACTGTAACGATACCATCGAAGCAGCCGGTGCCGTTGTATATACTGATGTTTTCGATAAACTGGGACTTATAAATGAAAAGAGCACAACATCATCAACCAACTCCCAGCTCCAAACACCAAAATACATCGTTTTCACTATTAATCGCAAGGCTCTCCTTGCCAACCGTGAGAATCTCCTTGCCATGCTTCAAGGCATGTTGAAGGCTAGCGGTGATGTTCCTGTCATTGCCCCACTCCGTGACCTAGCCGTCGAGACTATTACTTCTCTCGGTCTTCACAACGGACTTGACCTTCACAACTTCCATATCATCAAACCACTCGGTTACCTTCCGTTCGCATACCTTACAAAACACGCACTCGGAATAATCACCGATAGTGGAAATGTTGCCGAGGAAGCGACCTTCAATCAAGTTCCTTGCATAACTCTAAACAGCTATACCGAGCACATTGAGACCGTTAAGCAAGGCACCAATGTCCTCGTTGGCGAAGATCCAGAGAAACTAGCCGAAGCAACCACTGATATGGTTTCCGGCAAATGGAAGACTGGTACAATTCCTGACAGATGGGATGGTCGCGTAGCTGAACGTATTGTTCAGACTATCGCTGATACCGTCCGTAGATCTCGCCAGCAATAGCTGTCATTCTGCCAACTAGTCAGCAATGCCCGACAAAATGTCACTCACATCTTGCCGGGCATATTTTTTGACATTACTTTGGCAGAAAGGAAAAATAAAGCTATGACATTCGACAAATTTACAATTAAAGCTCAGGAAGCTATTCAGAGTGCGATCAACATCGCACAGCGCAATGGCCAGCAGACCATTGAACCAGTACACATCCTCGCCGGAGTAATGGAAAAAGGCAAAGATGTTACCAACTATGTCTTCCAGAAGCTCGGTGTTAACAGCCAAGTGGTTGAGAACGCCATCGACAATGAAATTAAACATCTGCCAAAGGTTAGTGGAGGCGAGCCTTATCTCTCGTCCGACTCTAACAATGTTTTGCAGAAAACTCTTGACATCTCTCAGCATCTCGGTGATGAGTTCGTGTCTATTGAGCCTATTCTTCTTGCCCTGCTCAACGTAAAGAGTACCGCTTCAAGAATCCTCAAGGACGCTGGATGCACCGAGAAGGAGATGACTATGGCTATACAGGAGCTCCGTCAAGGACAGAAAGTCCAGACGCAGAGCGGTGACGAGAACTATCAGGCTCTGTCAAAGTTTGCCACCAACCTTGTTGAGCAGGCTCGCGCAGGAAAGCTTGACCCTGTCATCGGTCGTGACGAGGAGATTCGCCGTGTGCTTCAGATTCTCTCTCGCCGTACCAAGAACAACCCTATTCTGATAGGTGAGCCGGGTACAGGTAAGACCGCAATCGTTGAAGGACTCGCAGAGCGTATCGTCCGTGGCGATGTTCCTGAGAACCTGAAGAACAAGCAACTCTATTCACTCGATATGGGTGCACTGCTTGCCGGTGCTAAATATAAAGGAGAGTTTGAGGAGCGCTTGAAATCAGTTATCAAGGAGGTTACCAAGTCTAATGGTGAGATAATCCTCTTCATCGATGAGATTCACACCCTCGTTGGTGCAGGTGGCGGACAAGGCGCCATGGATGCAGCCAACATCTTGAAACCTGCTCTTGCCCGTGGTGAAATCCGTTGCATCGGTGCAACAACCCTTAACGAGTATCAGAAGTACTTCGAGAAGGATAAGGCTCTTGAGCGTCGATTCCAGACCGTGATGGTTGATGAGCCTAGTGAGGTTGATGCAATATCAATCCTCCGTGGCTTGAAGGAGCGCTATGAGAACCATCACAAGGTTCGTATTCAGGATGACGCTTGTATCGCAGCAGTTAAGCTTAGTGAGCGCTACATCTCCGACCGTTTCCTTCCTGATAAGGCTATTGACCTTATGGATGAAGCAGCAGCTAAACTCCGTATGGAGCGTGACTCTGAACCGGAGGAACTCGATGAGATTACCCGTCACTTGAAGCAACTTGAGATTGAGCGTGAGGCTATCAAACGTGAGAACGACACTGAGAAGATTGCCCAACTCGATAAGGAGATTGCCGACTTGAAAGACCAAGAGCACTCATTCCGCGCTAAGTGGGAAGGTGAGAAAGCCCTCGTCAATAAGATTCAGGAAGACAAGCAACAGCAGGAGAACCTGAAACTCGAGGCTGAGCGTGCTGAGCGTGAAGGCAATTACGAGCGTGTTGCCGAGATTCGTTACTCTAAGCTGAAGGAACTCGACGACGATATAAAGAAGACTCAGGAGCAGTTGAAATCAACTCAGGGTGGTGCTGCAATGGTTCGTGAGGAGGTTACCGCCGATGATATTGCCGAGGTGGTTAGCCGTTGGACCGGAATACCTGTAACAAAGATGATGCAGAGCGAAAAGGAGAAACTCCTCCACCTTGAGGATCAACTCCACAAGCGTGTCATCGGTCAGGACGAAGCTATCACGGCTGTTGCCGATGCTGTTCGCCGTAGTCGTGCAGGTCTGCAGGATCCTAACCGCCCTATTGCTTCATTCCTCTTCCTTGGTACAACCGGTACCGGTAAGACGGAGTTGGCAAAGACGCTTGCCGATTACCTCTTCAATGATGAGTCGATGATGACCCGTATTGATATGAGTGAGTATCAGGAGAAATTCAGTGTATCTCGCCTGATTGGAGCGCCTCCAGGGTACGTCGGCTATGATGAGGGTGGTCAGCTCACCGAGGCAGTACGCCGTAAACCATATTCGGTTGTCCTCTTCGATGAGATTGAGAAGGCTCACCCAGATGTGTTCAACATTCTGTTGCAAGTTCTTGATGACGGTCGTCTGACCGATAACAAGGGTCGTACGGTGAACTTCAAGAACACAATCATCATCATGACATCTAACCTTGGAAGCAAGTACATCCAGGAGCAGTTCGAAACCATCAACGATCAGAACCGCCAGCAGGTTATCGAGGATACCAAGTCTCACGTCATGGAGATGCTTAAGAAGACCATCCGCCCTGAGTTCTTGAACCGTATCGACGAGACGATAATGTTCTTGCCGCTTACCAAGAAGCAGATTGGTGGTGTTGTTGAGCTCCAGCTCAACCGCGTTAAGAAGATGCTTGAGCCGCAAGGCTTCAACCTCCAGTGGACTCCACAGGCTGTCGACTTCCTTGCAGATGTCGGCTATGATCCAGAGTTCGGTGCACGTCCTGTAAAGAGGGCAATCCAGAAGTATGTCCTCAACGACCTCTCGAAGTCACTCTTGGCTGAGAAGGTCAACCGCGACAAGCCAATAATCATTGACAGTTTCGGTGACGGACTAGTATTCAGGAACTAAGCCTCTCCAAGGCCTCCCCGAATGGGGAGGATGTTTAATCACAATATTAAATGATTAGCATCCTCCCTATTCGGGGATTTTTTATTAATTCTTCATTAAAGCTACAATTAATTCTTAATTTTTAATTCTTCATTATCAATTTATTATTACCTTTGCCAGCAAATTGGAATACAAAGTTAATAAACAGATATAAAGAATGAAGAAGATTATCATGTTACTGTTTACCGTCATGATTACGGTAGCAGCTTCCGCACAAAGCGATTATACATATCTCGATGCCGTTAAGGCTCTTACTGAAACCAACTCGCTTAAGACTCTTGGCGAGAAAGGATACGAACTCAAGAAGGAGGCTCAAGGCTCCGACCATGAGATGTTCTTTACCAAGGGAAAGATGTATCTTGGCGAGGATTTCGAATGGCACGGCCGCGACAACGCCAGCTCACTTGTCCGCGTCACCTACGAGGACAACAATCTTAAGAGCATCGACATTATATACACCAACTCCCAGAGCATCTCTACATCTGCCGACGAACTTACCTATACCAAGCCAACACCGGCTGGAGAAGAGACTGTTGGCACAAGCAAGGTCTTCAAGTTTACGACCGACCAACTGAATGTCACACTCGAAATACCGGAGGATCACGCCACAGCTACGTTCCATCTAGAAAAACGCTAGAAAAGCTTGCATCCCCGAATTAAAATCCGTATCTTTGCAGATGGTTACTTTCCATTAACGAAAGCTTCTATAAGATTTAGCAAACAAACTGACAATGAGTGACAAGCAAGACAATAATGAGCCAAGACTAAGCAAGGGACTTAAGATATTTATCATCGTCGGCACTGTGTTCCTATTGGTATTCAGTGTTGGGAATTATATAGCCCATAGCGGTAATTCCGAATATTACCGTACCCAAATAGAGCCTGACTCAAACCTTGCCGACAAAGAACTTGTTGTCAAGCAAGACACCATCCGCAAAGATACTGCTGCCGCCGACTCTGCCAATAAGGAGGAGGAAGAACAGGCGAAGAAGGTCTTCAACAGTATTCGTGGAGACGTAAGGCATAAGAAGGCAAAGGTTGAAGAAGAAACCACCGATGAAGAGCAGGAACAGTCGACTACCGATGTTAGCTCTTCAAATACTGCTCCGGCGGAAGGCGAGAAACCATCGACGACCCAACCATCAACAAAATCGGAGGCAGCTCCAAAGGTTGAGAAAATAGAATAAGATGAAAATCATCGAGCCGGTAGCCATTTTCCATTCTCCTTTCTCGTCAAAGTTCGGTATTCCTCGACAGAGCGGTCTTGTCGATGAACTTACCGGACGTATTGTCCTAGAGCCGAAATTCCGAGACCCTAATGCTCTTCGTGGTCTTTCCGACTTCGATTATCTTTGGCTTATATGGGGCTTTTCCGCCAATGAGCCAAAGGAAAATCAGTCCATTAACACTCAACATTCAACACTCCACACTCCACATTCAACATTAAACTCTCCCTTCCACCCCACTGTCCGTCCACCACGTCTCGGCGGAAATGAGCGCATAGGAGTGTTTGCGTCACGTTCGCCTTTCCGTCCGAACGGATTGGGACTATCCTCAGTTAAACTCATTGACATTGAGAAAACCGACATCATTGTTGGCGGAGCCGACCTCATGGACGGCACTCCCATCTATGACATAAAGCCTTATCTTCCTTACGTCGACGCCCATACTGAGGCACGTGGAGGCTTCACCGACCAGCGTCAATGGCAGAAACTCGATGTCGTTATTCCCCACTCCATCCGTCAGAGGCTATCCGACAAGCAGGCTTCTGAACTTTCTAACGTCTTGTCACTCGACCCACGACCACACTATCAGAACGACCCCAACCGCATCTACGGTATGCCTTTCGGCGGTCATGACGTTAGATTCAAGGTCGAAGGCAATATCCTAACAATTGTTGAGATTATTTAGTCATTCTTTTTCTATTATTATCTTTTTGTTGTACCTTTGCAATCAAAACTAAACAAAAAGATAATGGAAAATCAAGAAAAGCAAAACATTGAACTACCGGAGAACGCCTTTCGTGAACTAAAGGAAGGTGAAGAGTATGTTCCAATAATGAAGCCTGACAAGACTTACCGTGAGGTGACTCCATGGTCGGTAACATGGGGACTGCTCATGGCTGTACTCTTCTCGGCAGCTGCCGCCTATCTGGGTTTGAAAGTAGGACAGGTATTCGAAGCCGCCATCCCTATCGCCATCATCGCCATTGGACTCTCGCAAGCCACAAAACGCAAGAATGCCCTTGGCGAGAACGTAATCATCCAGAGTATCGGAGCCTGCTCAGGCGCCGTTGTAGCCGGAGGAATATTCGTCATGCCGGCTATCTACATGCTCGACCTGCAAGCCGACTTCTTCAAGATATTCATTGCGGCAGCCCTAGGAGGCGTCCTCGGAATACTTTTCCTCATTCCTTTCCGTAAATACTTCGTCAAGGACATGCACGGCAAATATCCTTTCCCAGAGGCAACAGCCACCACACAGGTGCTCGTTTCCGGTGAGAAAGGTGGCTCTCAGGCTAAGCCATTGCTTATCGCAGGACTCATAGGCGGACTCTACGACTTCGTTGTTGCCACATTCGGTTGGTGGAATGAGAACGTAACAAGCCGTATGATTGGCTTCGGTGAGACCATTGCCGACAAGACAAAGCTCGTTTTCAAGGTCAACACCGGTGCCGCCGTCCTCGGACTTGGCTACATCGTCGGACTGAAATATGCCGCCATTATATGTGCCGGTTCCATCTTTGTGTGGTGGATTGTCGTCCCGGCAATGGCATTGATATTCCCAGACACAGTTCTCAACCAATGGGATCCTAGCGTAACAGCCACCGTTGGCTCAATGAGCCCAGAGGATATATTTACTAATTATGGACGTAGCCTTGGTATAGGAGCCATCGCCATGGCAGGTATCATCGGTATCGTGAAGAGCTGGGGAATCATCAAGGGAGCCGTAAGTCTTGCCGCCCGCGAGATGAAAGGCAAAGGCGCAGGACAGAAGGAAGTGCTCCGCACCCAGCGTGACATCTCTTTCAAGGTCATTGCCATTGGCTCGGTCGTTACCCTTCTCATCACTTACGCATTCTTCTTCTTTGGAGTCATGAACTTCAATCTGCTCCATGCCACCGTGGCTATTATCCTCGTGGCAGTAATTGCGTTCCTATTCACCACCGTTGCCGCCAACGCCATAGCCATTGTGGGCAGTAACCCGGTATCAGGAATGACGCTCATGACCCTTATCCTTGCGTCCGTCGTGATGGTTGCTGTAGGCTTGAAGGGCAATGCCGGAATGCTTGCTGCATTGCTGATGGGTGGTGTTGTCTGCACGGCTCTGTCTATGGCAGGTTCTTTCATCACGGACTTGAAGATTGGTTACTGGCTCGGCACAACCCCAAAGAAGCAGGAGACATTCAAGTTCCTTGGAACTATCGTCAGTGCCGCAACCGTTGCAGGCGTGATGATGCTGCTCAATGAGACTTACGGATTCAAAGGCGACGCTCTTGCTGCACCGCAGGCTCACGCCATGGCGGCCGTCATAGCACCGCTTATGAGTGGTCAGGGTGCACCGTGGATTCTCTATGGAATCGGTGCACTGATAGCCCTAATCCTCGACCGTTGCGAGGTCCCTGCACTTGCTTTCGCCCTCGGAATGTTCATTCCTATCCAGCTGAATATTCCTCTCTTGGTTGGTGGAGCACTCAACTGGTACGTTGGAAGCCGTTCAAAGGATGCCGCAGTCAACAAGACTCGTGTAGACAAAGGCACACTGCTTGCCAGTGGATTCATTGCAGGTGGTGCACTGATGGGTGTTGTCTCAGCACTGTTGAAGTTTGGCGGAGTAGAGTTCGACTACAGTGCATGGTGGCAGAACCACGCTTCTGAGCTGCTCTCACTTGTGGCTTACATAGCTCTGATTATCTATTTCGTACTTGCAACAAAGCCGTCAAAGGCTGAATTGAAAGACAAGTAATGGTCAATTGAATGCTAATGGATGCCGTTTTATTTCGTAAAACGGTATCTTTCAGAAATGTTTTTAATTTATTTTTCAATCGAAATAAATTAAAAATAAAAAGAAAATAATTTATTTTTATTCGCAAAACGGCACCATTTGCAATGCAAGAGATGCCGTTTTACTTTTCAACCAAGTTCTACTTATATCATAACTAAGCATAGCATAAACTATTACTTAGCCTTATTCGAAGTTTATTTTCGTCCGTGGTACTTCATATTATGCTTCTCATCCGCATGGAAGTTGACGTTTCTTGACGGATAATCCATACGGATAGGATGTGCTGTCAGTCCCGGTGTACTCATCCATTGGGCTATACTGTCGACCCATTTTGCCGCAGAAGAAAGTGTGGGGTGTGTACCGTCAATGCGTGCGCAAATGGTGTTGCTGCTGTCATAGAACCGCTTGTCGCCCACCTTCTGATGGATAATATCTACTATCCTGCGGTCGCGCAGTCCGCGCCTAGGCAGTGGACCTATCCAAACGAAAGGAATCTTACCGAACTTCCGGAGTATCACGTCTATCCATTCGGCTCGTTTCTCAAGATTATAATAGCCCAGATCATTATAACCCAGGCTCATAATGATGAACGTCGGGTGGACTCGCTGTATGTGATACTCAAGGTCACGGGTTGTAGCCCAGTGCATGGTGTTACTGCCATACCATATAACGGCATGGAATTCGTCACCATTCTCGACTGCATAATCGACGAAACGACTTCCAAGACCATCAAGCATGGAATCGCCAATAAGCAGGATAACTTGGTGGGCGGTATCTACACCGTTCTCATCGAAAGCAGAGAAATAATCGGGATCATACTCATCGCCGCCCAGTCCGTGACCAATGTTCACTATTTTAGGTGCCGGACCGGCTGTCTTATCGGCATGAGCCTTACGTGGGAGGGTATCAGGTTGCAAATTGGACATGTGGTCTGTCCAATTTGAATTCTGTGCGTTTGCCATCAATGCAAGCCCAAAGAAAAGGAACAATATTTCCAGTCTAATCCTATTCACCTGATTTTCAGGGTGCAAAGTTACAAAAAATAAATGGAATTCGCGTAATTCATTGATAATTAATCAGAATTTGAACAAATGCAAATCCTTGCCATATATACCAAAAGAAAAAGCCCCGACATCACGCCGGGGCTTATTCCATCAGATTTTTGAATGTTTCAGCAGTTTGAGTCTTATGTAGTTTTTTAAAGTTTTTCGAAATCGGTTTTCCGTTCAAACGTTTGCAAAGGTAAAATAATAATTGATATAAATCAAATCATTTGCCAATTATTTTTTATTTAATTACGTAAACGTTTACAGGTAATGAGTATTCGTATGGCTAAAAAATTATAAACTGGGGAAGTTATAAATGCATAAAAACCTCAAACTCAAAAAGTTTTTATAACTTTGCACAATATATAAAAAGACACATTATTTAATGAAAGAATTTGTTATTTCCGAAGCCAAAGCCGAGACCGCAATACTGGTCGGACTGATTACTCCGTCGCAGGGTGAGGCAAAGACTAAGGAATATCTTGACGAGCTTGAGTTTCTTGCCGATACTGCAGGAGCTGTTACCGTGAAGCGATTCACACAGCGTGCCGGCGGTCCGAATATGACATCATACGTCGGAAAGGGCAAACTTGAGGAGATAAAGGAATACATAAAGCAGAAGGAAGACGAGGAAGACCCGATAGGAATGGTTATCTTCGATGATGAGCTTTCGGCCCAACAGCTCCGCAATATCGAGAAGGAATTGCAGGTGAAGATACTCGACCGCACATCGCTTATCCTCGATATATTTGCCATGAGGGCAAAGACAGCGAACGCAAAGACACAGGTAGAGCTGGCTCAATACCAGTACATGCTGCCTCGACTGACCCGGCTCTGGACGCACCTTGAGCGTCAGGGCGGTGGCTCCGGTTCTGGCGGAGGAAAAGGTTCGGTAGGTCTTCGTGGTCCTGGTGAGACTCAGTTGGAGATGGACCGCCGAATAATCCTCAACCGCATGAGCCTCTTGAAGAAGCGTCTTGCCGAGATTGACAAGCAGAAGACTACCCAGCGCAAGAACCGCGGGCGCCTCATCCGTGTGGCTCTCGTGGGCTACACCAATGTGGGAAAGTCCACGATAATGAATCTTCTTGCCAAGAGTGAGGTATTTGCCGAGAACAAGCTTTTCGCCACTCTCGACACGACTGTGCGAAAAGTAGTGATAAAGAACCTGCCTTTCCTGCTCGCCGACACTGTTGGGTTCATCCGTAAGTTGCCGACAACACTTGTCGATTCATTCAAGTCGACGCTCGATGAGGTTCGTGAAGCCGATATGCTGGTACACGTTGTCGACATCTCACATCCTGATTTCGAGGAACAGATTCAGGTTGTCAACCAGACACTGAAGGAGCTCGGGTGCTCCGACAAGCCTTCGTTGATAGTATTCAACAAGATTGACAACTACCACTGGGTGGACAAGGAGCCTGACGACCTCACCCCTCCGACAAAGGAAAATGTCACTCTCGACGAACTGAAGAAGACGTGGATGGCACGTGAGAATGAAAACTGCATCTTCATCTCGGCTAAGGACAAGGAGAACATCGATGAGTTCCGTGAAGTCATTTACAAGCGTGTCCGCGAGCTACACGTCCAGAAGTACCCCTACAACGACTTCCTCTATCCGGAACTTTAAGAACTCCCCACAAAGCCTCCCCCAAAGAGAGGATGTTTAATCACCAAAAATTAAATGAGTATTAAGATGGACAATACCACTTCATATTATAATTTAAGTAATCAGAAGCCTCCCCTTGGGGGAGGTTTGGCGGGGATAGCCTATAGGAATCTTAGATCCGAAGAAATTTCTATCCTCAAGTCTAACGCTTGCTGGGCTGAGGACTGGGACGACATTGAAGTTGCAGAGGAAGGCTTTCTCCCTCAGTTTGTCCAGCGCACCAACTTCTATGGCAAAATAAGAATTGGTGCTCTTGACGGGACTATCGAAGTCACGAAGGACTTTCCCCGCCATGCCGGCATCAAGAACGCTACCCTCAGGAACGTTACAATCGGCAATAACTGCATAATTGATATGGTCGGCAACTACATCAACGACTATACCATTGGTGACAATTGCTACATCGTGAACGTATCGACCATTGAGACCACCGAGGGTGCAAGCTATGGCGATGGCAATCAGATTTCGGTTCTGAGTGAGGCCGGCGATGGCAATATCATCGCTTTCCATGGACTTAACAGCCAGTTGGCGGCATTCATGGTTCGTCATTATGAGGATACTGACGTTCGTAATGCTCTTCGCCGGTTGGTCAATGAGGAAGTGGTTCGCTCCCAACCCGACCGTGGAACGATAGGCAACAACGTCAAGATTGTCAATACCACGGAGATTGTCAACTCCGTCATCGAGGATGGATGTGAGATAAGCGGAGCCACACGGCTTAGCGATTGCACAATAAAGAGCAACAACAATTCGAGTGTTTTCATTGGCTCTAACGTCATAATAGAGAATTCCATTATTGCCGACGGCTCGTCGATAACCGACGGAGTGCGCATGCAGGACTCGTTTGTTGGCGAGGCTTGCCAGATAACGAGTGGCTTTACAGCCAGCCAGAGTGTGTTCTTTGCCAACACTGTTATGGCAAACGGCGAGGCATGTGCTGCTTTCTGTGGACCGTTCTCGGCTTCGCATCACAAGAGCTCGCTGCTCATTGGTGGTCAGTATTCGTTCTATAATGCCGGTTCGGCAACCAATTTCTCAAACCATGCTTATAAGATGGGACCTATCCATTGGGGTATCCTTGAGCGTGGAACAAAGACGGCTAGTGGCTCTCACCTACTTTGGCCAGCTAGGATCGGCACTTTCTCAGTGGTCATGGGCAAGCTGATGGGACATCCACGCACCGACGGTCTGCCTTTCTCCTATCTCATCGGTGAAAACGGACAGACATGGCTTGTACCAGGACACAACATCATTACCGTCGGACTCTATCGTGACATTCACAAATGGCCGATGCGGGATATGCGCTCAAAGGACAACCGGAAGAGTATCATCGACTTCGATTGGCTGTCGCCATTAACCATAGGTGAGATTATCCGTGGCAAGAAAATCCTTGAGAACATTCTTAAAGTCAATGGCGATGATGTGAAGGAATACCACTATCATGGTATGTGCATCAAGGCTTCGTCACTGAAGAACGGTCTTCACTATTACGACATTGCCCTTCGTTTGTTCATGGGACAGATGCTTCAGCTTGCCAAAGACAACAGCTTCGAAGGTAAGCCAGCATGGCAAACAGGACTCGGGCGGTGGAGCGACCTTGCAGGACAGCTCATGCCTCTGACCGAGGAGCAGCGTCTTGCCGACGATATCAAGGAAGGCAATATCGAGACCATTGATGATATCCTTGCCCGTTTCGAGGAGATTGAAGCCAACTATGCCCGATACGAATGGGCTTGGGCTTACCGGATGATTCTAGACTACTATGATATAAAGAGCATCACCGAGGACGACGAAAGCCGCATTGAGCATGACTATAATGCCGCCCGCTCAGAATGGCTTGCCGCCATCAAGGCTGATGCCGAAAAGGAATTCAAACTAGGTGATGTCTACAATGAGACCCTCACCGATTTCCTTGAGCATCTCCCCACTTAGCCTATCATGCCTATCATGCCTATCAGGCCTATTTAGCCTATTTAGCCTAATATGCCCACTATGCCTAATAAGCCAAGCCCCCTCATCAACAAAAAAAACAAAATCACCAAATAATGAAACTCAAAACTCTTTTAGCCACCCTGCTACTGATAGCTACAACAACGGCTTCAGCCCAGACCTACAAGTATGAGTCTGTGGCTAACGACCCAATGGGTGTGCGCATCTACACCCTCAACAACGGGCTTAAGGTTTACCTCAGCCGCAACTCCGAGCAACCACGAATCCAGACTTACATTGCTGTCCGTACTGGTTCGCGTAACGACCCTCACGAAACGACAGGCCTTGCCCACTATCTTGAACACCTGATGTTCAAGGGTACAACCCATTTCGGCACATCCAATCTTGCTGCCGAGCAGCCTTTGCTAGATTCTATTGAACACCGCTTTGAGGTTTACCGCACTATCACAGACCCGACAGAGCGCAAGGCTTACTATCATCAGATTGACTCTATCTCCCAGCTTGCAGCCAAGTACAACATCCCGAATGAGTATGATAAGATGATGGCGGCAATAGGTTCTGAGGGCTCAAATGCCTACACGAGCAACGACCAGACTTGCTATCAGGAGGATATCCCATCCAATGAGCTCGACAACTGGGCCCGCATTCAGAGCGACCGTTTCCAAAATATGGTTATTCGCGGATTCCATACAGAGCTAGAGGCAGTCTATGAGGAATACAATATTCACCTTTCAAGCGATGGCGAAAAGGAATGGGTGGCTCTCAACAAGAAACTCTTCCCTAATCATCCTTACGGTACCCAGACAACCATTGGTACTCAGGAACACTTGAAGAATCCTAGCATAACGAACATAAAGAACTACTTCAAGCGTTATTATGTGCCTAACAATGTTGCTATTGTAATGGCTGGTGACCTTGATTATGACAAGACCATCGCCACAATCAACAAGTATTTCGGCTCATGGAAGAAGAGTGACAATCTCTCACGTCCTGAGTACGCTCCTGTTCCGACACTCAAGCAGCATGTTGATACAACCGTTGTCGGACAGGAAGCTGAGAATGTCATGATGGGCTGGAAGTTCGACGGAGCTTCTAGCATGCAGAATGATACTCTTCAAGTAATTGCCGACTTATTAGCTAACGGAAAGGCAGGGCTCATAGAGACTGACCTCGAACAGCCAATGAAGATTATGGGAGGAGCCGCAATAACTGACGATTTGACCGACTATACATCATTTATTCTTTATGGAGAGCCTAAGGACGGGCAGAACCTTGACGACCTCCGCCAGCTTCTTCTTGGTGAGATTGACAAACTGAAGAAGGGAGAATTTGATGAGAGTCTGGTGAAAGCCGTTGTTGCCAACAAGCGTCTTAACTTCCTTCGCGGTCTCGACCAGAATCGCAACCGTGTTGAGACTATGAAGAACGCATTCATCAATGGCAAGCCTTGGAAGCAGGAAGTTGACGGTCTTGACCGCATGGACGGAATAACCAAGGCACAGATTGAGGCTTTTGCCAAAAAGTATTTTGGCGATGATTACGTTTGTGTTTACAAGCGTCAGGGCGAAGACACTACAATCCACAAGATCGACAAGCCTCAGATTACCCCTATCCCAACAAATAACGACAAGCACAGCGACTTCCTTCAGAGCATCGTCAACTCTAAGGTTGACCCTATTCAACCTAAGTTCCTTGACTTCTCTAAGGACTTGACAGTTGAAAAGCAGAAGGATGGCCAGGAGATTCTTTACAAGCAGAACCCCGATGACGACCTCTTCAATCTTGCCATTGTCTACCCTGTTGGTACAGAGAACAACAATAAGCTTGGGACAGCTTCAAGTTATCTTGAGTATGTTGGAACCAACAAAAAATCAATATCTGAGATAAAGAAGGACTTCTATCAGATTGCATGTCAATATTCTGTATCTGTTGGTAATGACTATACCATTTTCTCTCTGTCTGGCTTAAACAAGAATATGCCGAAGGCATTGGCTCTTTTCAAAGATTGGATATGGAACGCTAAAGCCGATAATGACAGTTACAAACAGTATGTTGCATTGGTTAAGAAAGGGCGCGACGATGCGAAAAAGGAGCAGCGCAGCAACTTCTCTGCACTTGCACTATATGCCGAACAAGGTAAATATAATCCTTATCGCGACGTTATGTCAAGCGAAGAACTCGACAAGCAAGACCCGCAGGAATTGCTCGACTTGCTGAAACAACTCGGCAATTACACCTTATTATATTGGGGTCCGTCGGCATTGAAGGACATAACCGCAAAGGTCAACAAAGAAAAGTTTGCCGGAAAGCTGTCGCCGGAACTGGCTCAGGCAAAGCGCTATAAGAATGAGGTGACACCACAGAATGAGGTTTACATTGCTCCTTATGATGCCAAGAACATCTATATGATGCAGTTCCACAACGAGAACAAGGAGTGGAAACCAGAGAACGCAGCTGTCGAGGCTTTGTTCAATGAGTACTTCGGTGGCGGTATGAACGCTATCGTCTTCCAGGAACTTCGTGAGGCTCGTGGCCTTGCTTACTCGGCAAGTGCACGCTACAGCCAGCCAAGTCGTAAGGGTGACAATGAAAGTTTCTATACTTACATTATTACTCAGAACGACAAGATGATGGATTGTATCCGTGAGTTCAACACTTTGCTTGACACCATTCCAGAACGTCAGGCTGGTTTAGACCTCGCAAAACAGAGTCTCACAAAGTCTCTTGCCACTGGTCGTACAACAAAGTACTCCATCCTTTGGGCTTACTGGAATGCTCAACGTCGTGGTATCAACTATGATATTGACAAGAATATCTATGAAGCACTGCCAAGTCTGACACTACAGGATGTCCTCAACTTCGGTAAGCAAAACATCTCCAACAAGCCTTACCGTTACATCATCCTTGGTGATGAGAAGGATCTAGACATGAAATCACTTGAGAAGATTGGTCCGGTGAAGAAACTGACAACAGAAGAAATATTTGGATATTAATCAAAAGCAAAAAGGTAAAAAGGTAAAAAAGTAAAATGCCTTTTACCTTTAAAACATGAAAGGAATAACTAACATATATCAATTAATTTGGTAAAAGACAAAGAAGCAAGAAGTTTTACTTTTTTACCTTTTTACCTTTAAGAAAACATTATGGCTAAGAACGTTGAATTTAAGTATGCGCCAATGTTCCAGACGGGAAAAGACACAACAGAGTACCGCTTGTTGACAAAGGAAGGCGTTTCAGTAAGCGAATTTGAAGGAAAGAAAATCCTGAAGGTGAGCAAAGAGGCTCTGACTCTTCTTGCTCAGCAGGCTTTCCACGATTGTGAGTTCATGCTCCGCCGTGCCCACAACAAGCAAGTGGCTGCTATCCTCCACGACCCAGAGGCTTCGGAGAACGATAAGTATGTAGCTCTTCAGTTCCTCCGCAATGCCGAGACAGCAGTAAAGGGAGTTCTTCCTTTCTGTCAGGACACCGGTACCGCTATTATCCACGGAGAGAAAGGACAGCAGGTTTGGACAGGCTTCGACGATGAGGAAGCTCTATCTCGTGGTGTGTTCAACACCTACACACAGGACAATCTCCGCTACTCCCAGAACGCTCCTCTGACAATGTATGAGGAAGTAAACACCCGTTGCAACCTCCCTGCACAGATCGACATCGAGGCAACAGAGGGTGCTGAGTATCGCTTCATCATGGTTGCTAAGGGTGGTGGCTCAGCCAACAAGACTTACTTCTACCCTATGACAAAGGCTACCATTCAGAACGAAGGTACTCTTCTTCCATTCCTCGTTGAGAAGATGAAGAGTCTCGGAACAGCTGCTTGCCCTCCTTACCACATCTGCTTCGTTATCGGCGGTACATCAGCTGAGCGTAACCTCCTCACGGTTAAGCTCGGAAGTATCAAGTACTACGATGGTCTGCCTACATCAGGTGATGAGACCGGTCGTGCTTTCCGTGACCTCGACCTTGAGGCTAAACTTCTTGAAAAGGCTCATGAGATTGGACTCGGTGCTCAGTTCGGTGGCAAGTGCTTTGCTCATGACATTCGTGTTATTCGTCTGCCTCGTCACGGTGCTAGCTGCCCAATCGGTCTTGGAGTTTCTTGCTCTGCCGATCGTAACATCAAGGCAAAGATCAACGAGGATGGTATCTGGCTTGAGAAGATGGATGACAATCCTGGCGAGCTTATTCCTGAGGAGTATCGTCGTCCGGGCGAAGGCGGCAAGGGCGTTGAGATCGACCTCGACAAGGGTATCGACGCTGTTCTTGCTGAACTCACAAAGTATCCTGTCTCTACACGTGTAAGCCTCAATGGTACAATCATCGTTGCACGTGATATTGCACACGCTAAGCTGAAGGCTCGTCTTGACGCAGGTGAGGATCTTCCACAGTACTTCAAGGATCATCCTATCCTCTATGCAGGACCAGCAAAGACTCCAGAAGGCTATCCTTGCGGTTCGATGGGTCCTACAACTGCTAACCGTATGGATCCGTATGTTGATGAGTTCCAGGATCACGGTGGTTCACTGGTAATGATTGCCAAGGGTAACCGTACACAGGTTGTTACCGACGCCTGCAAAAAGCATGGTGGTTTCTATCTTGGTACTATTGGTGGTATTGCCGCTGTTCTTTCAAAGGAGTGCATCACCAGCATTGAGTGCGTTGAATATCCAGAACTCGGCATGGAAGCAATCTGGAAGATAACTGTTAAGGACTTCCCTGCATTCATCCTTGTCGATGATAAGGGTCATGATTTCTTCAAGGAACTCAAGCCTTGGACTCCTTGCAAGACTTGCAATAAGTAATAAAAAACTCCCCAACAAGTTGCTTAAAATCCCCACCAAGCCTTTCCCAAAAGGAAACCTGGTGGGGATTTTCTTTCTATGTGAGATATTCTATTTTTTGCTCTTTTACTTTGTCTTTTCTTTTTTTAGTAGTACCTTTGCACACGGAAAGCAGAATGCTTTCTAAGGGGTGCTTGGTTTTTTGGCCTTGCTGAGAACATACCCTATAACCTGATCCGGACAATGCCGGCGTAGGTAGGATACAAATCCCTTTAGTTTATTATTAAAAATTTGAGGTAACAATGAAAAAGATTGTACTCTTAACAGCAACATTGTTAACTGTTGTTGGAGCGAGTGCGCAGGAAAGTGTCGACACACTGAAGGCTCAAAAGCTGAAAGAGGTTGTCGTAAAAGCTGTCCGTGCGCCTGAGAATGCACCGTTCGCAGTGGCGAACATCAAGAAGTCTGATTTGCAGAACTTCTCAAAGACTGGACTTGAACTACCTTATCTGCTTGCCCGCACTCCTGGTATCCTGGCATGGGGTGAGAATGGACTTGGAACCGGAACAGCTTACATGCGTGTCCGTGGCGCAGCAGGTTCAAGAATAAATGTAACTCTTGATGGAGTTGCACTGAACTCTCCTGAGGATCAGACCGTGTTCTGGGCAAATATGAACTCATACGCAGCCCTGCTTGGTTCTGTTCAGATACAGCGTGGTATTGGTACATCAACCAATGGTGACGGTGCTTTTGGCGGAACAATCTCTTTAGGTACAGCTGAACCAAGCCTGATTCCAAGTCTGGAGCTTACAGGAAGCTACGGAAGCTATAACACATACAATGCCGGAGCTAGCTTCTCAACAGGCTTACTTAAGAACCACTGGGTGTTCAATGGTGCTTACCACGAGACATCAACAGACGGTTATGTTCATGGAACTGAAGGACGTAGCGGATCATACCTCGGCGCTCTGACTTACTATGGCGACAAGTTCTCTATCAGCTATAAGAACGTCGGTAACTTCGAGAAGACTGGTCTGGCATGGAGCGGTGTTACAGCCGGCAATGACAACGTATCCCTTATGAACTACGGAGTACGCACTTATAATGATATGTATAAGATGGGACTCGGTAAGTTCAACTCCCTTTACGAGGGCATGGACATCGATGACAACGGCAATGTAACTACTCATCGTTATCAGCTTCGTGATGGCAGTTATTGGAAAAAGACAACTGATAACTTCTATCAGGACCACAATATCCTCTCCGGAGTTTGGAAGCCAAGCAAGCACTGGACTCACAACATAGCCCTTCACTATACATACGGTTATGGTTATTACAGTGAGTTCCGTCCTAACTACAAACTTTCAAAGTTCGGTCTTACCTACTATGATGCTGATGGCAACCAGGTTAAGCGCACAGACTTCATCCGCAAGAAGGGACTTAGCCAGCACACCTACGGACTTGTTTATAATGTTAACTACAAAGATGAGAAGTGGGATGTTATCGGAGGAGTAAACCTCCAGCAGTTCCGTGGCAACCACTTCGGATACCTCACTTACATTGCTAACGAAGCTGTAGAAGCAAAGTTCCGTCCTAATGGTCAGAACTACATGTACTACAACTCCGACGCACATAAGGATGACTACAGCACATTCTTGAAAGCCACCCATCACCTCAATGATTACTTCGATGCATTTGCTGATGTTCAGTTCCGTTATGTCCGTTACAAGACAACAGGTTATAACGACAAGTTCTATAAGAAAGAAGATGGAACATACAGCAACCAAATGCTGACCATCAACAAGAACTACTTCTTCGTTAACCCTAAAGCAGGTCTTAGCTTCCACAAGGACGGTCATAAGGCATACGCTTCTATAGCATACGCAAACCGTGAGCCTGAGCGTAACAACTTCACCGACAATGGCAACTATCCAGCACCAAGCCCAGAGCGCCTTATGGATATCGAGCTTGGCTATCAGTACACTGGCAATAACTGGCACGCAGGTGCAAGCCTCTATTACATGGACTACACTGGTCAGTTCGTTCAGACCGGTATGCAGAGTGATATAGGCGAGAACCTCACCACAAACATTGACGACAGCTATCGTCTCGGTGCCGAGATTACAGCCGACTGGAGCCCACTGTCATGGTTTACCATTGCCGGAAATGCCGCACTCTCGAAGAACAAGATTAAGGACTTCACCGAATATGCAGAGGACTGGTATTCAAAGTCTGGCTATCGCAAGATTCACTACGACAACTCTGACCTTTCATTCTCACCGTCAGCTATCCTGAACGGATTCCTTGATTTCCATTACAAAGGCTTCCAGGGACTCTGGCACACCAACTATGTAAGCCGTCAGTATCTCGACAATACAAAGAACGAAGACCGTTCACTGCCTTGGTTCACCCAGACAAACATCAGCCTGAACTATACACTGAACGTCAACCGCAAGTTCATCGGAATGAAAGAGGCTGTCTTTGGCGTAAACTTCAACAACATCTTCGACCGTCATTACGCTAATTCAGGTTGGGTTTACTCAGCATACGACAAGGAGAACATGAAGGATAGTGACGCACGTTACTATCAGATTGGATTCATCCCTGCCGCTGGATTTACAGTAATGGGTAATGTTACACTTCGCTTCTAATGGAGCAATTCCTCTCTGAACACTGGCTGGATATATTCGGGACCATCATTGGTCTCGTATATATCTACCAGGAATATAAAGCAAGTATATGGTTATGGATCACTGGCATAATTATGCCGGTGGTCTATATTTTTGTATATCTGGATGCCGGACTGTATGCCGATTTTGGCATGCAAGTTTATTACACTCTTGCTGCCATCTATGGACTTCTCGTTTGGAAGTTCGGCAAGAAGCATAACCAGCAATCAGAAGAAATGCCGATAACACATATTCGGCACTCACTGCTCTTGCCATCACTGCTACTCTTTATTGTAGCATGGGGCGGCATTTACCTCATTCTTATTCATTTCACCAACTCTACCGTGCCTGTTCTCGACAGCTTTGGCAATGCCCTAAGTATCATCGGACTATGGTGGTTGGCACGCAAATACATTGAGCAATGGTATCTGTGGATCATCATTGATGCTGAATTATCAGCTCTATATGTATACAAGGGTATACCTTTCACTGCGGGTCTATATGCTTTATATGTCATAATTGCCATTGCAGGATACTTCAAGTGGAAGAAAATGATGGAGGAATCAATTGATAGAGTGAAGTAGGATGGACAAGAAAAAATTGATAGATAAGGAAAGCCGGTTTGATGTTGCTATTCTGGCTGCAGGTGACTTTCCTAAGAATAATGTGGTATTGGAGATATTGAAGAAGACAACACCTCTGGTCGTATGTGACAGTGCGATGGAGGATGTTATAGCTTACAATAAAGACAAAAACAATGGAGAGCAACTGCATCCTTCAGCCGTTGTTGGCGATGGCGACAGCCTTCACTCGGAGCTAAAAGAGAAGTACAGAGCCATCTGGCATCATTATAGCGAACAAGACTTCAATGACTTAACCAAAGCCACAAAGTTCGCTATAAAGAACTATTCATCCAAGACTATTGCTTACATTGGAGCTACAGGCAAACGCGAAGACCACACCATCGGCAATATATCATTGATGAGATATTACCATGAACACCTGGGAATAGCTCCAACACTGATAACTGATTACGGTTGGTTTGTACCATCCAATGGCGAAGACCTGTTTGAGTCTTTTGCCGGACAGCAAGTAAGTATCTTCAACTGTGGATGCAAGAGGCTGGAAAGCGAAGGACTGAAATGGAATATATCCCCATTCAATGAACTTTGGGAAGGCACTCTCAATGAGGCAACTTCCGACAGTTTTAAGATCAATGGCGACGGAGAATACCTTGTATTCCGCACCTTTAAAAAGAAGATAATGGCTAAATAACAATATTCAACCAAATGCCAATAAAGATACCATCAACAAATAAATAAGGGTAGAGGCTTGTGCCCCTACCCTGTTTTTTTATTGCTCATTCAATGGAATATTATCGTTCGTTCAACGGAACGTAATCCTTTTGTCCGAGGATATTCTTGTATGCCGGACGAATGATCCGGCGACCTTCGAAGTTGAGTTCCTCAATGCGGTGAGCAGTCCAACCAACAATACGGCTCATAGCAAAGATAGGCGTATAAATCTCTTGTGGCAAACCTATCATCTCATATATAAAGCCGCTATAGAAGTCGAGGTTCGCACATGCAGGCTTATTCGACTTACGGTGAGCCATAAGGCACTTTATTCCTTCCTGCTCAATAAGCCGCAGGAAATTATACTCCTCGTCCCTGCCCTTTTCCTTAGCCAGCACTCCGGCAAGCTTTTTCAACTCTACCGCTCTTGGATCACTGAGAGTATAGACGGCGTGACCTATACCATATATAAGTCCTGACCTGTCATACGCCTCTTTATCGAGCATTCGGTTGAGGTAAGTATCAAGTTCATCAACATTCTTCCAGTCCTTTATAGCCTCCTTCAGGTGGTGGAACATGTTTATACACTTAATATTGGCACCACCATGAAGCGGACCCTTCAACGAACCGATACCGGCGGCTATAGAGGAGTAAGTGTCCGTACGGGTTGAAGATGTCACACGAACGGTGAACGTTGAGTTATTACCTCCACCATGCTCAGCCTGAACAATCATCAGCAAATCGAGCATCCGGGCATCAAGTTCTGTGTAATCGTCATGCTTGAGCATATAGAGGAAATTCTCGGCTATACTCAGATTCTCCTTCGGGTGACGAATATGAAGGCTTCGTCCATGAACGCTGTGCCTGTAAATATTATATGCGTAAGCAATAATAGTCGGGAATTTAGCGATAAGTTCTATCGACTGGCGCATGAGGTTATCACGGCTGATGTCATCAGGATTAGGGTCGAAGGTGTACATTTCAAGAACACAACGAGCCAGAATATTCATGATGTTGCTGCCCTCGAGGTCAATGATATGAACTATCGTCCGATGGTCGAGAGGCATATTGTCATTGAGCAGTTCCTTGAAAGCATCCAACTCCTCCCTGTCAGGCAGCTGACCGGACAACAGGAGATAAGCAATCTCCTCGAATCCGAATCTCTTCTCCTGAAGCAACGGCTCAACCAAATCGTTCAGTTCATAGCCACGATAGAACAGTTTTCCCTCACACGGACGAGGCACTCCATTCTCATCGCGCTCATAACCTACTACATTACCTATATTAGTCAGTCCGACTAGCACTCCAGAACCATCCTCATTACGGAGTCCACGCTTCACGCCATACTTCGTGAACGCTTCCTTCGGAATCTTACAGGAGTTCTTTACCTCGTCAGACAGTTTATAAATCAAATATTCTTTATTCATAAGGCTATTCCTCTCTTCATCCATCTTATTCACAAAGATGGGTGACTTTAAATTATCCCAAATACATATTGCCAACCATCACTGACCAAAAGCTAAAAGCCTTCTGGGCCAGCCAACAGCCTAGTTGTAGTGCTTCTTGGCATAGTTCAATGCCGAACCTGCCTTAAACCAATCTATCTGAGTCTGGTTGTATGTATGGTTAGCAAGGAACTTGTCGGTACTTCCATCAGCATGCTTAAACTCAACTGTCAGCGGCCTACCAGGAGCGAAGTCCTTCAGTCCGGTAACGCTTATCAAGTCGTCCTCCTGAACCTTGTCATAATCATCCTTGTTGACAAATGTCAGAGCCAGCATTCCTTGCTTCTTAAGGTTCGTCTCATGGATACGCGCAAAGCTCTTTGCAAGTACCACCTTAACATTGAGGAATCGTGGTTCCATTGCGGCATGCTCACGGCTAGAGCCTTCGCCATAATTATCTTCAGCCACGACAATAGAATTTATGCCATGAGCCTTATAATCCTTGGCGGCAGAGCTTACCTCTTTGTATTGTCCGTCGAGACGGTCCTTAACCTTATTCGATTCGCCATTAAACGCATTGACAGCACCCATAAGCAAGTTGTTGGAGATATTCTCCAAGTGTCCACGGTATTTAAGCCATGGTCCCGCCATAGAGATATGGTCGGTAGTACACTTGCCCTGCGTCTTTATGAGCAAAGGCATATCCGTGTAATCCTTGCCGTCCCAAGCCGGGAATGGCTCCAACTTTTGAAGTCTGTTGCTTGTAGGCGATATGATGACTTCGACATCACCGGTATTTTCTGTTGGCGGAATGAAGCCTTTGTCGTCAACGTCAAATCCCTTTGGAGGGAACACGTCGCCTTTAGGCTCGTCAAGTCTCACTGCCTTTCCGTCCTCATTGACCAGCAAGTCATGAGCAGGATCAAAGTCAAGTCTTCCGGCAATAGCCAGTGCTACAGTCAACTCCGGAGAGCCAATGAATGCAAATGTATTCGGATTGCCATCGGCACGGCGGCGGAAGTTTCGGTTGAAGGATGTCACTATGGCATTCTTCCGGTTGTTATCATCGGTATGGCGGTTCCACTGTCCGATACAAGGACCGCAAGCATTTGTCATGATAACACCTCCGATAGACTCCAAGTCATCGATTATGCCGTCACGCTTTGCAGTATAGTAAATCTGCTCTGAGCCCGGATTGATGATGAGCTGCGCCTTAACCTTAAGATGCTTAGCTTTTGCCTGTCGAGCAACAGAGGCTGCTTTCGAAAGGTCCTCATAGCTGGAATTAGTGCATGAGCCAATCAGTCCAACCTCAACAGTCATTGGATAATCCTCACGTGGACCTTTTGCCTTCATCTCGCTAAGCGGAGTTGCAGCATCAGGAGTGAACGGACCATTGAGGTGAGGTTCTATTTCACTGAGATTTATCTCCAATACCTGGTCATAATATTTATCAGGACTGTCATAAACATCGGCATCAGCTTCAAGTTCCTTGGCATTTTTAAGAGCCATATCGGCTACTTCGCCACGACCGGTCTGACGCAGATATTCCTCTGTATTCTTGTCAAACGGGAATATAGAACAAGTAGCGCCAAGCTCTGCGCCCATGTTACAAATGGTAGCACGACCTGTTGCCGACAATGTTGAAACGCCATCGCCGAAATATTCAAGTATGGCATTGGTTCCACCCTTCACGGTAAGCAAGCCAAGAATATACAATATTACATCCTTTGGTGAAGCCCAGCCATTGAGCTTACCTGTAAGATGAACACCGATAAGTCGCGGCATCTTCAACTCCCAAGGCTGTCCGGTGAGCACATCGACAGCGTCGGCACCACCAACGCCAATAGCCACCATTCCCAATCCGCCTGCATTAGGTGTGTGAGAATCGGTTCCAACCATCATTCCACCCGGGAAGGCATAGTTTTCCAAGACGACCTGATGGATGATTCCGGCACCGGGAGCCCAGAATCCGATATGGTATTTCTTGCTTACACTCTGAAGGAAATCATAGACTTCATTGTTCGTCTTGCGAGCTTCCGGCAAATCCTTAGCGACACCAACGTCAGCCTTAATAAGGTGGTCGCAATGAACCGTAGCAGGAACCGCGACCCTATCCTTACCGGCATTCATGAACTGGAGCAAAGCCATCTGGGCGGTTGCATCCTGCATGGCAACTCGATTTGGACGGAAGTCTACGTAGTCTTCCAAACGATTGAACGTGCGGAGATCCTTCTTGTCATACAAATGAGCATAAAGGACTTTCTCTGCGTAAGTCATCGGGCGACCCAATACCTTTTTCGCATTCGACACATCCTCAGAATATGAGGAATAAAAGTCACGGAGCATGTCAATGTCAAGTACCATAATCTTATCTTTCTTGAAAGCTAATTAATAGAAAACTTTAAACCTTTGTGCAAAGATACGAAAATGTTTCCTAATTGCAAACTAAATTCTATATTTATTTTGCAAATCGTAAGATAAATGAATATTAATGTGAAATTTAAAGCCTGTTTGTCGCAAAATTTACAAACTATTGAAACATTGAACAACTCTATTCGGCAAACAGCTGATAATCAGCAAGTTTCCATTTAGCCATAAATGACTTTCCAATTGGGCACCTTTTACGTTCTAATTGGGTAACTTTTACAAGCTAATCGGGTATCTTTTAGAGCGTAAAAGATACCCGATTAGAAAGCGCTTGATTATCAGTAGGATTTAAGAGGGTATAATGTAAATATGATTCACTACTGTATATTTAGTGCATTACAACTCAAAGTTGACGCTGTCCTTCCAAAGGTCGCCATTCTCCTCATCGATGGATATTCCGTCATACTGAGTTTTGGTAAGGTCAACGTTTACCGTCGTCATGGTGTTGCGCTTGATATTGAA
>Ga0256406_1002146_pt1 | contig 28993 bp, 25 predicted proteins | sample RumenRJG_03DNA_FD_185986 | JGI IMG/M metagenome (GOLD analysis project Ga0256406, IMG submission 185986) | Bovine rumen microbial communities from Lethbridge, Alberta, Canada - RJG_03 | ecosystem: Host-associated > Mammals > Digestive system > Stomach > Rumen | place: Canada: Alberta | collected... | reverse complement strand
TATTTTGATGACATACTCCGTGAATGCGGTGAGAAGCTTGACATGAAACTGAATGTAAAATATCGCAGCAGACAGGAAATCCAAAGACTGCTCCATTATTAAAAAATTTTTTTGCGACGCACCAGAATGGGTAAAATACGCTATACAGAACGATGTAAAAAACAGGCGGCAAACCCGCATGGTTACTGGGTTTGTCGCCGATTATGCTTCTGAACTTGAGATCATAACACAAATGCACCCACGGAACGGGCAAAATTTACGTAAAACGGAAGCACTGACGCTCGGTGCTGCCTCATACAGTTTTCTTATAGCTCAACTGACGCCTCAATTTATCCAGCGTCTTTCCCCTGGCCAGTTCATCGATCAGTTTGTCGAGGCAGCGGATTTTCCGCATCGTCGCATCTGCAATCGTTTCGATTCTCACCCCACAGATTTTGCCTGTAATTTGCTGCCATGAAGGATTGAGAGAAGGCGCTTCTTCTATAAAGGTCTCGTAATCGGTGTCCCGCTCGAGCTGTCTGCGGATTCCTTCCTCATCATATCCGAGCAACCACGTGATGAGTGCGTCCACCTCCGCCTTCTGACGACCTTTTCTCTCTGCCTTTCTGATGAGCAGCTCGTATATCCTGGCAAACTTCATTTGAAAAACTCGATTGTTGTCCATTTCAATACCCATACCACGTTCTTTGCGGCACTTTCTTCAGTCGTCGCCTTCCCAGTAATCGTGCGCCGCCTCCCAGCCCTCATCCTCATCACCGTACTCGTTAAACTCATCTGCCCAATCGTCAGCAAAATCATCCGGGTCATCGTAATCGTCGCGGTCATACGGATCTGGCTGGCTGTATCCAGAACCGCCGTAACGCCGGGTGTTCCGAGAAGATCTTCCGGATCCACTGCTCTTCGATCCGTCCTTCTCTCCTTCCTTTTCCGCGGCTTCCTTTTCTCGCTCTTCCTCGTACAGCCGCCACTTTTCCTCGTAATATTCCTTCCAAGTTAATCCGTGGTCCCCTGCATCTGTATTTGGTCTCCATACAACGAAAATACCCTGATCCTCCTTCCGGAGGAATGTGGTGCGGGGAACCAGATCATACACAACGCCCGGAATCTCCCGCCGTATCTGCTGGTAGACCGGATCCGATTTCATTTTCTTTGTCTCTTCCGGATAAAACAGAAGCAGATGTGTAAGATATTGCCCTTCTCTGCGATCCATCCGTATATCGCCTGCATAGGTCCAGTTTTTATAGTCCTGAAAATCCTCCAGGAAGCCGGCCATCACCAGATACGCAACCCTGTACTCCTCCTGTTTTCCCAGATACTGGATGCGAAGCGTGTAGTTCTCTGGATCAATATCATTTCCCAATAGTTCTCTGTCAGAATAATCACCGAGAAATTTTTCCTCTGCAGGAAAGCACTGTACCGCTATGCGGTCCCTCCAGGAAGCCGGACAATGGAGAGAATAGAATCTGGTTTGAATCTCCATCTCTCCGGAGTCCGTCGTCACAATCCTTCCCGCATCAATGTCGGCCTCTTCCCGTTCAAGTCTTCTGTTTGCTTCATAACGGTAGAGAATGACGAAAGCAATCGCAGCCAGAACCACAATCACGCCCACCAGCGTGTCTCGAACCGCTTTTGATTTCATGTTTTTATCTTTGATTTCCCCCATGTTTTCGACAAGACTGTACAACCGTTCTTCGTACACCTGAGAAAATCAGAGTCTGCACCCGGTTTGTGTATGTCTCAGACGAGGCTGCGCAATAGTCCTTCACACCCTTCTATAATCTCCCCGGTGCATTTTGTGAATTTTCTGGTATACCATGGATCATCGATGATGCCCTTCGGATTTTCGGAATATTCCATCAGATAATGGAGCCTTCCATCCGGATCGCCTCCGAAGATTCGTCTCATGTCATGCAGATTTTCCTCGTCCATCCCGATCAGCAGATCGAACCTGTCGTAATCCAATTTCTCAAGCCTTCTCGCTCTGTGTTCTCCGATCGGAATATGCTTCTCCCGAAGCGCCCGCTCCATCTGAGGATAAATCGGATTCCCGATTTCCTCAGAGGTTGTCGCCGCAGAGTCAACGAAAAAGTTCTCTGCAACATTCAATCTGTTAATCATATCCTGCAAAATATACTGTGCCCCGACGGAGCGGCAGATATTGCCGTGGCAAACAAAAAGTATTCTTGTCATATAAAATATCCTTCCTCAGGTGCCGCAAAGCGCCGCGTTCTGCACTCTTTTGCGGGGTTTCTTCTTCTCTTTCAAATGTACACCATGCGCCGGAAATTCGGTAGTAAGGCCTTAGGCTGCAGTGTGCGGCAGAAACCGGTTTGCCCTCGGCATTTCACAGCCGTTTTTTTCGGACGGAAAATGCTGCTATAGCAGACGTACATTTTTTATCAGTTCAGAACACCTCTTCCAACCTTGCAGATACGTGAAAGCGCATTCAAAACCTTGCACTTAAGGTATCATTTCAGGGTCGGAAAAGCCGATGAAATCAACGTTTATTGAATTGTTCAGCAAACACTAAATAGAGTCTGAATTACACGACATAAAATGAGAAAGACCGCATTTTTCAAAATCAGACAGGTTTGTCCAACGAAAACTCCTATAAGGTTATCCTGATATGATAGCTTTCTTTGTGTATGGCAGCGTTTTTACCATCATTCTCTCCCTCGATCTGCAGTGCTCCTTGTGGGGATCGAACCCACGGCTTTTCCGATTAAAAGTCTTTTTCTATGCCATGTGAGCGAATGAAGCATAAAAAGACCGCTTATCCTGCACAGAGCAGGATGGGCGGTCAATCAGTTCGATATGTTCCGGTCTGTAAGATTAAGTACGAATGCAGAGTACCAGGCATTCCTCATCTCGAATAGATTACGCAAAATTGATGCTCCGCTCGTATTTGAGCAGCTCATCGTGACGTTCAATGCCTGGATTCTTGATCTTTGCCAGTTCCCCGCATGATCCGGAGATCATGAATCTGTCTGTTCCGGAAGAAGCGTGATCGTCTCCTCCGGGATATCACCGGCATCCATTTCTATGCTGGAGGCTTCAAGCCGCCGCAGTTCCGGAATATTCTTTCTGACGTCCGCGATATCCTCCTGAACTTCGTACCCCTGGTTCCCGTCACGAAAATGCATCAGAATTTTCAGAGATGGTGTCTTAAGATGCCGGATAATTTCCTCTGCTTCCATGGACGAGATCGTAAAGTGTCCGGCACATGGAATCATGAGGATATCCGCTCTTTTCAGCTGATCTAGTTCCTCCCCGGTTGGAAGTCTGCCGATATCTCCCAGATGCGCGATCTGCACCCCGCCAATGTCCCACAGGGTAATTTTGCTGAATCCTCTTCTGGTCCCGTTATGATGGTCATGAGGCACAGTGATATAAGAAATCTTGCCCGAAAGTTTTCTCCCGCTCAGCCTGACAAGCTCTTTCGCATTGTGATCCCGGTGATCATGGGAACAGAAGACCGCGTCTGCCTCAAGATCTGCCGGGAGCTTTAGCCCCGGCACGCTTCCCGTTTCGTAGGGGTCAAAGATCACAGTTTCCCCGTCTGCACTGACTTCAAAACAGGCATGTCCATAATAAGTGATTCTGATTTTCCCCATTTTCCTTTTCTCCCTTTTCTCACCTGAATCTAAATAAAAACCAAAACAGCCGCCGCAGGCGATCATACGCAATCCGCACTGATTTTTCTCATCAGAATCAAAATAAACAGCCCGACCTGTCTATGCCTCTGCCGGCAGTGCCTCCGGAGAGGAAAGACGGCAGTATTTTGCATAAATTCCGTCAGCCTTACCCAACAGCTCCTCATGGGTGCCCTGTTCCGCTACCCTGCCGTTCTCAATGACATAGATCCGGTCCGCATCCCGAATCGTGGAGAGCCTGTGCGCGATGGTGATCGTCGTGCGGTTTTTCGACAGACGGTCAAGGCTCCTCTGAATATACCGCTCACTCTCATTATCCAGGGCACTGGTGGCCTCATCCAGGATGAGAATATCCGGATCGCGGAGGAAAATCCTGGCGATAGAAATTCTCTGCTTCTGTCCGCCTGATAGTCTGGTCCCCCGCTCCCCGACGAAGGTATCATAGCCATCCGGAAGGGTGGAGACAAACTCATCAAGGTCCGCAAGCTGCGCCGCTCTCCGGATCTCCTCATCGGATGCGTCCGGCTTTCCATACGAAATGTTCTCCCGGATCGTACCGGAAAACAGATAGACATCCTGCTGGACGATACCGATATTCCTCCGCAGCGATTTCAGGCTCACCGTCCTCACATCCTGTCCTCCGATTGTGACTGACCCTGCCGTGACATCATAAAACCGCGGTATCAGAGAGCATACCGTCGACTTTCCGCCGCCGGAGGGCCCGACAAGCGCCACAGACTGCCCATGCGGGATCGTAATGCTGATATGGTGGAGCACTTCCTCTTCACTCTGATATTCGAAGCTGACATCATGGAAAACAATGTCTCCCTCCGGATCCTTGAGCGGCCCTGCATCCGGAAGATCCACAATCTCCGGCTCTGCTTCAATCACCGCGCGAAACCGGCGGAATCCGGAGAATCCCTTCTGAAGCATTTCCGTAAGTTCCACGAGAATCTGAATCGGACTGACGAAAATACCGATATAGATCGCGTCGATTGCAAGGTCTCCGGCCGTCATCTCCCCCTTCGCCACGAACAGACCGCCGAACACCAGCGTCACCAGATACATCATACCGATAAAAAACGTCGTCGTACTCTGGAATCTTCCCATCGCCTGATAGTTTCTGCGCTTCGAGGCAAGAAACGCATCATTTCCCCTCTCGAATTTTGCGCGCTCGAGGTCCTCATTTGCAAAGGCCTGCACCACACGGATCCCAGAGAGGGAGTCATTCAGTGTGGCATTGATGTCGCCGATCTTGCGGCGGTTGTCCATGAAGGTTTCCTGCATGGTTCCATTCTGCCGGAGACAGACAGCAAACATCGCCACGGCCACGACAAGGAGTATGAGTGCGAGCTTCCACTCCGTCATAAAGAGAAAGACAAAAGAACCGACCAGCTTGATCAGAGAGATAAACAGATTCTCCGGCCCGTGATGTGCCATCTCCGAGATATCGAAAAGATCGGAAACTAGCTTGCTCATCATCTGCCCGGTATTGTTGCGGTCGTAGTAGGAGAAGGACAGCTGCTCATAGTGATCGAACAGCTCCTGCCGCATATCCCGCTCCATCTTCGCCCCCATCACATGTCCCTGGCATCCGACATAATACCGGCACAGTGCCTGAACAACGTATGCTGCAAAAAACACGACGGCAAGAAGCGGAAGGGTGTGCATGATCTCATCCCCGGATCCCTGGAACAGCGTCCGCGTCAGATACCGGAGCGCCTGCGGAAAAGCGAGATCGATCAGGCTGATGACCATTGCACAGAACAGGTCAAAATAGAACACGCCGCGATACGGCTTATAGTACGAGATAAATTTGCGAAGGTCCCCCATATTCGTTTTCTCCCCCGTCTCTTCCTCTCTGTCACACTTCGACGGGCACCACGACGCCGGAGATTCGTTCATAGGCCAGTCTTGGTGATCCGTCCGGCAAGTTGATGACGCCCCGCTCTTCAAATCCGCACTTCAGAATCGCATGCTGCATCACCACGTTATCTCTGTGTGTGTCGATCCGAAGGTGATTTGTTGTCTTCTCCGCAAAATGCACCGCCATCTTCAATATTCCATGTACGGTACCGTCACTGGCGATCCTGTGAATCACACCATAAGGAGCATCGCTCATCCAGCTTCCGCCCAGAATCACGGTATACGTCGGCTCCCCGGCCATGGAAAACATGAAGGATGCATGAATTCCTGTCTCATTTTCAAATACGTAAAGGCAGTTCCCACGGATGTCCCGCCTTAGCTGCTCCTCGTTCGGCCCCTCCCCGTTTTCCCATTGGTGAAGATTACCGGTTCTTCTCATAAAAGCTCTTGCTATGTCATAAATTTCAAGAAGTCTGGGTAAATCCGTCAGCCTGGCGCGGCGGATGAAGAGATCCTGTGTACTCATGCCGAATTTTTTCCTCCCTGCGATCCGTTCAACAAAAATAGTGTACTGCTCTCACTGCACCCGCGGGAGATTCCACCGGTAATGCGCCGCAAGATATCGGATGAGGATGATCAGGCCAACCCCCACCATCATCGACCGCTCCGATCCAATGTATTTTGGCAAAAACCCGGCCGCGAAGGCGCCGATCACTGCCGCCAGGGCATAGACATGCCGGACAAAAATAAACGGCTTTTTCCCCGCAAACAGATCCCGCAGGACGCCGCCGCCCACACCGGTGATGACGCCGAGAAAGACAGACAGGAACAGATTGGTGTCCGGCATCGTATGCCCGGCATATACGCCATCCACCGTGAAAGCGGCAAGTCCAAGTGAATCGGAAATCAAAAGAAGTCTTTCATAAAAATGAATCAGTTTCGAATCTACTCCCGGGCGGTGCGTCCCGAATTTCAGGATTAAGAATACAATTCCTGCCGTCGCAAAAGACAGGACAATATAGACAGGATTGCGGAATACTGCCGGCGGGATATTCCCGATAGTCAGATCCCTGATAAATCCACCCCCTGTTGCAGTGGTCAGTGCAAGAATCATGATGCCGAAAATATCCATTTGCTGCTCGACAGCGACCATAGATCCGGAGATGGCAAACGCTACGGTGCCGATAAGATCCATGATCTCAATAAATGTTTCTGTCATCGCGCACTCCTTTGCAGCGTCCAGGATAACATAAAATCATCGCAGCGTCGTCGGATCCAACGCATCCCGAAGCGCATCCCCGATGAAATTCACACTGACCACCAGAATAATGATCATGACGCCGGGGCTGATCCACAGCCACGGCATGCCGGTGAGCACACTGATCGACTCGGCGCCGTTCAGAAGATTGCCAAGGCTTGCCGTCGGAGGCTGGATGCCCATGCCGAGGAAGCTGAGTGCAGCTTCATCCAGAATGGAGGCGGCCATCACGGTCGTCGCAAAGACGAGAATGCTTCCGACTGTATTCGGCAGGATATCCGAAAATAAAATATATCGCCTGCTCATTCCCGCGATCTGACTGCTCTGCACAAAATCCTGTTCCTTGAGATTCAGGACAGACCCGCGCACCAGTCTGGCCACGCCGGGCCAGTCCACAAAGCCGAGAATCAGAATGATACTCCACATACCCGGCTTGAAAATCACACTCGCAATCAGAATCAGGAGAATATAAGGAAATGACATCACCATGTCAGTAAACCGCATGATCACCTGATCGAGTATTCCGCCGAAATATCCCGCCGCCAGGCCAAGCAGGACGCCGACCACCGTCGAGATGGTCATGGCCATCAGTCCGACAAACAAAGATATTCTCGTGCCATACAGCAGTCTGCTCAGGACATCCCGTCCAATCTGATCTGTTCCAAGCAGATGTGCCGCGGACGGCGGCGCGGAAAATTCCGGATTGATTGCATCCGGCGCATAGGGAACAATAAGCGGCGCGAGGACCGCGAGCAGCGTGATGACGATAAATACCCAGAAGCTGATCACACCGGCCCGATGATACCGGAATCTTCTGATGACAGAATGCAGATAACTTTCTTCCATGAGGTCTCCTCCTGTCAGCCAAGACGGACGGTCGGGTCCACAACCGCGTAAAGAATATCCGTGATCAGGTTCGCTGTGAGAACCACCACAGCGGAGAGAAGGGCAACCGCCATTATAACCGGATAGTCTCTGGCCAGCACAGCATTCATGGTGAGAAGCCCAAGGCCCGGCCAGGAGAAAATCTGCTCAATGATAATCGAGCCGCCGAAGAGGCCCGGGATCTCCATTCCGATCACGGTGATGATCGGGATCAGTGCATTCCGCAGTGCATGGCGCCAGATGACCGCCTGCCGCCCGATTCCCTTGCCCTTTGCCGTCCGCAGATAGTCCTTGCTCAGAATTTCCAGCATGGCGGACCGGATATAGCGCAGATTTCTGCCGGCCATGCTGACCGCAAGCGTGATACAGGGAAGAACAAGATACCGGGGTTCCGGCGCGGTGCCTTCTGTCCCGAGCGTCCGCATGCCGCTCGCCGGCAGAACGCCGAGCCGCACGGCAAACACATAGATCAGAAGGAGTCCCAGAAAGAAGCTCGGGATACTCTGTCCGAAAAAGGAAGCTGTCACAATCGTATAGTCGCTTTTCTTATGCTGATGAACCGCCGAAAAAACACCGCCGATGATGGAGATCACCATGCTGAGCAGCAGCGCGGAGCCGGTCAGCACCAGCGTCGGTCCGAGATGCGACCTGATCTGGGATGCCACCGATTCATAGTTCTTGTAGGAATATCCGAAATCGCCGTGGCAGATCGCCACAAGCCAGTTCCAGTACTGCACTATCACCGGTTTATCCAGGCCCATGCTCTGGGCTCTCCTCGCCAGCATGGCATCATTGACCTTCGGGCCGCCGCTCATGATTTCGATCGGATTCCCGATGAGCGACATGATCAGAAAATCGATGACCGTGATCCCCCACAGCACGACAAGGGCGATCAGAATCCTCTTGAGAATATATTTTGCCATCAGGCCATCTCCTCCCCCGCCTTCACAAAGCAGGCGGCAAGATGCTCCGGTTGACCGGGAGATGCGACATTGCGCAGCACCGGCTCTTCTCTGCGGCAGCGCTCCGTTGCATACGGACAGCGCCCGGCAAAGCGGCAGCCGGCTGGAAGATCAATTGCAGAAGGTACCTCGCCCTGCAAAATCTGATCCTCCGTCTGCCGCCTTACCGGATCTGCGATGGGCACAGCCTCAATCAGCATGCTGGCATATGGATGAACCGGGTGGCGGAACACCTCCTCTCCGTCTCCGATCTCCACAATTTTGCCGAGATACATGACCGCGATCCGCTGACTGACATAATGGACGGCGCCGAGACCATGTGCAATAAAGAGATATGTGACGCCAAGATTTTCCTGAAGCTCCTTCAGCAGGTTGAGAATCTGCGCCTGAATAGACATATCCAGTGCTGATACCGGTTCATCACAGACAATCAGCGATGGATTTAAGGACAGGGCCTTCGCGATACAGATGCGCTGGCGCTGCCCACCGGAAAACTCGTGAGGATATCTCCGCGCCGCATTCTGCGGCAGCCCAACCATGGAGAGCAGTTCATTGACCCGCTTTCCCGCTGTCTCCCGCGTGACAAGCCCGTGATACCGCATGGGATCAGCCAGAATGTCATATACCCGCTTCCTTGGATTGAGCGAAGCATAGGAATCCTGAAAGATCATCTGCAGCTGTGTGCGGATACTGCCGATCTCTCCCTGCTTCATTCTGACCAGGTCTCTGCCCTGATAAACCACGGTCCCGGCGGTCGGCTGCTCGATGCCCACAAGCATCCTGCCCACCGTTGACTTCCCGCATCCGGATTCTCCGACAAGACCAAGCGTTTCTCCCCGGCGTATGTCAAAATCCACACCGTCAACGGCGTGCAGATATTTCTTCCTTCCCGGGATCAGGGACGGACTCTTGACCGGAAAATATTTTTTCAATCCTCTTACCGATAGGATGACTTCCTTTTCCTCATCGTGTGCCATCAGCGGCCTCCCTGCGGCTCTGCGCCAATTCCGATGCCTTGTGACACCGGACAAGATGCCCCGCCTCTATCTCCGTCATCTCCTGACGGCTGCTGCAGCCTTCCCCCGCAAAGGGGCAGCGGTCCATAAACCGGCAGCCTGTCAGTTCGGTATAATTCTCCGGTACTGTCCCCTTGATGCTGGCAATCCGGCGGTCTCTGCTGTCATCGATGCTCGGCGCTGCGTCAAGCAGCATCCGTGTGTAGGGGTGCATCGGATTCCGATACAGCGCATAGACATCCGTCTCCTCGATAATCTGTCCGGCATACATGACCATCACGCGGTCTGCCATCTGGGCGACGAGTCCGATGTCGTGCGTAATCAGGATGACCGACATACCGAGGTCAGCACGGATCCGGCGTATCATCTGCATAATCTGTGCCTGAATGGTGACATCAAGAGCGGTGGTTGGTTCATCCGCAATGAGCAGCTTCGGGTGACAGCAGAGCGCCATTGCAATCATGACACGCTGCCGCATACCGCCGGACAGCTCATGGGGGTATTTCTTCATCACCGCCGCCGGATCCGGAATGCCGGCTTTCTCCAGCATGACAAGCGCCCGGGCGGCCGCTTCCTTCCTGCTCATACCGAGATGCTTCTTCAGAGATTCCGCAATCTGCGTCTCGACTGTCAGCACAGGGTCAAGACTTGCGAGCGCATCCTGGAAGACCATGGAAATCTCGTTGCCGCGGATCTTGTCGAGCTCCTTTTCAGGAATCGTCAGCAAGTCCCTGCCCTGATACAATGCCTTTCCGTGGAGCACCACGCCGTTTCTGGAAAGAAGACCCATCACGGCGAGACAGGAAACACTCTTCCCGCTTCCCGATTCTCCAACAATACCGAGAATTTCTCCCGGATTGACGTGAAAACTGATATCGTCAGTGACGATCCGGTCTCCGAAATCGCTCTGGAACCGCACTCTCAGTTCCTGCACATCCAATAGTGGCTCCGACATCCTTCGCGTTCCTTTCTGCAGCTGCGCATGACACGGTTCTCCACAGATTATACATGATTCCTGCCAAAGAAAAAGACTGCAGGTTGATCGGAATCTTATGATCTTCTTCCGAACCCGCAGCCCTTTCTGTGGTTTTCTATTCTCTGTCCCTGTTCCGCGATTCTGCTTTCCCCACAGGAGATATGCGCGGATTGGCTTAACCCGGAACGGGACGTCAGTGCCGATCCCTTTTCGTCATCCGTTTAATCCGCACACTATTATTTTGCAAATTACTCTGCAAACTCCCAGTCCTGAATGTTATCGAAGGCGCCATAGAACGAAGGCGTCGCATTCTTCAGCTTCTTGCTCACAACACCGAGATTGCTCTGGAAATACAGAGAGAACAGCGGGACATCCTCGTTGATCTTCTCGTTGATGGAGTCGTACAGTTCCTTCAGCTCATTCTCGTCGGTCGTCTCCTGCGTCTTCGCCAACGCCGCGTCAATGTCTTTATTGACATAGCCGCCGGTCCAGGATGTCCCCTCCGTATTCACAAGACTGTTCAGATCTGCCCAGTAATCATTCGGCACAATCGTATACTGCACGGAGAACATATCCACATCATCGGTGCCGCCAAGGGACATCAGGGTTGCAAAATCAACGGTGTTGATGTTCACCTTGATTCCCACTGCCGCGAGATACTGCTGTACCAGCTGGGATGCCTTCACAACCGTGTCATCTGAGGAAGCAACATAATACTGGATCGTCGTGGAGCCGTCCCAGCCAGCCTCAGACAAAAGTTCCTTCGCCTTCTCCGGATCGTAGGTGAAAACGGTATCCTCCGCCTTGTAGAACGGACTGGCGGAGCAGATCACGCCGTCGGATACCTCACCCTTCCCGGAGAGCAGCTGTGTCACGATCGTATTGCGGTCGATGGCATAGACAATGGCCTGCCGCACCTTCGGATCCGTGATCTTCGAAGTGTTGATGAAGGTCATCTCATTGATGATATTGTCCGTGTACTGTGCGGTGTAATCAGACAGACCTTCCACCTTTGACCGGTCGCTCACCGGGATGGAGCAGGACGGATGAATCATATCCAGCTCGCCCGACTGCAGCCCTGCCAGCAGCTCACTGCCGCTCTCGATGCGGAAGTTTACCTTCTTAATCTTCGGCGCCCCTGCAAAATAATTGTCGTTCGCCGTGTAGGAAATGTAATGCGCCGCGTCATAGGTGTCGACAAAATACGGTCCGGAGACGACAGTCGGCTTATTGAACCAGTCACTCGTGAGCAGCTGGTCATCCGGGGTATCCTTCAGCACATGCTCCGGCAGAATGCAGATCCAGGTCGCGACATTGTTGAGGAAGGTGTTGAGCGACATATGCTCCTTGCAGATGAACTGCAAGGTCTTGTCGTCCACCTTCTTCAGCCCTTCGATTGATGTGGCGCCCTCAGGAGATGTGCCGTCATCGCCGAATCCCTTGAACGGAGAAAAGTCAAAACTAGCATTGGCCACTTCCGGGCAGGTGAACTTCAAAATGGTCCAGATCACGTCGTCTGCTGTGACCGGCTCTCCGTCAGACCAGGCGGCATTGTCCTTCAGCTTCACCGTGAAGGTCTGGTTATCCTCTGTCGTGATGCTGTCTGCCAGCAGATAATCCACCGTGTACTGGTCATTGAAGGAGACCATGGGCAGAAACATCATGCTCGTCGCATACAGGTTAATAAAGGTCCAGTCCATATTGAGCGGATTGAGCGTTCCGAGCGTATCGGTAAATCCGATATTCAGAATGCCATCGCCCTCTGCCGCGGCCGGCTCTGTGGCTGCAGCAGAAGCAGTCTCCGTAGACTGCGTTCCGTCAGTTCCCGCCGTCTGCGCCGCCGTTCCGGTGCCCGCAGATGCGGAAGAAGTGGAAGATGTGCTGCTTCCGCAGGCGGCAAGCCCGGCGGTCATGGCCGCAATCAGCACGGCTGACAGCAGTCTCGTCCCCAGTTTCTTTTTCATAATTTCTCCTCTCCGCCGCAGCGGTGCTGCGGCCTCCCCACACGGTGTCCTGTGGCACGGCGATAATACTGCCGGATATGTATTATAAGGAAATGGTATCAGGTCAGGATAACCCTTCCCTCTCCTTCCTTATAAAACAGCATGGCACTCTTCTCTTCCCTGCACAGCACATAGTGCTCTCCCTCTGTGCAGCTGAGCAGGTCGCGCGAGATCAGGCGGTTCATCTCCATCGGCTTGTCCTCAACCCGGATGATGCCGTCCTCCTCAAACTGGATATCCCAATAATAGGGATCAAAGACATGGAAATATTTTTCGTCAATCCCGGTGAGCGTGATGTAGTGCGGAACCTTCAGAATACAGCGGACAACCGCGGCGCCGCCGCCTTTGAGGCACTGAATCAGCGGGCTGTTTTCATCGAGCGAGAACTCTTCCTTTTCATAAAACTCACAGCGAAGAGGATAGCCCGTTCTCTCCCGGTACCGGTTAAACCAGGATGTCAGATAGCGAAGAGAATCATTGGACGTGCCCCGTCTGCACGGCGCACCAAGATCATTAAAATCATCCAGAGTGTATCCATAGATGCTTTTGACGAATTCCGGCGGAACCTCTCTTGTCGCGAAAAGAAATGAAATCGCATTCATAACAGAGGTCGGTCCGCAGTCATATTCAGAGACCTGATAGCGCAGAGGTGGATGCATAGGCTGTCTCCTATTCGTATTATCCTAGTTTTTTAATAGGATTTAATTATCTGATATATATACTACCCCGGACAGCACAATGCAAGTATTTTTCCCGGTACATTCCACTATTTTTACGGCCTATCAGGAACATCTGGTGCGCTGCCAGTATGCCCCCATGGACTCACCCGGTTTCCCGGTGACCTCAAGTGAGAGAAAGTTGCCGAGCCCGCAGGAAGCCGGATCCCAAGCGAGGGCCTCCGCTTCCGACGGGAATTCCACCTCGGCGTACCAGAACGCAGTCCTCTCCGCTGCATCGACATGGTTGACCTCCAGCGCGAGTCCGCCCGGAAGACGGTATGTCCTCCGGACCTTTGGGATCAGCGGGCGGCCGATCAGCGCCTCGATCTGACAGAAGATATCTCTTCCGACCGGGAATTCAATTTCTCTGCGGGAGAGCTGCCCGGATGATTTGAGCGTCATGAGAAATTTTGGCTCCTCCCCTGCGGCCCTCTCCTCCCGAATCCGCACGGTCGGTTCCACCGTCACATATCCCTGCCGCATGGTTTCCTCCCGGATCAGAGGAAGGTCCTCATCCGGCCACCCCTTGACAAGCCACTTTCGCTCAATTTCCATATGATCTGCCGTCTGCATCCGCTCTCCTCTCTGTCTGCTCTCCCTGCCTGCCATCGTTCCTGTATGCAGAGACGGTCAGCCCGCCTGCCCGCCATCCTTACAAATCGCGTCAATTCTCTGCAGTTCCTCTTCCGTGAATGCTGTGTTTGATAAAAAGCGGACGTTCTCTTCAATCTGCTCCGGCCTTGAAGCGCCGATGATCACGGAGCAGACGTCTCCGTCCCGCAGAATCCAGGCAAGCGCCATCTCCGCAAGCGTCTGTCCGCGTTCTTCCGCCAGTTTGTTCAGCGCTGCAATCCGACTCAGCATCGCCGGCGTCAGTGCATCCGCCCTGAGGAACCGATGATCCCTTGCGATGCGGGAATCCTCCGGAATGCCGTGGAGATACCGGTCTGTGAGAAGTCCCTGCGCCAGCGGAGAAAAGGCAATGATGCCCATGCCCTGCTCTCTGCAGAACCTCTTCACGCCGTCCTCCTCGATCCCGCGGTCAAAGATGGAGTAGCGTCTCTGATTGACAATCAGCGGTAAATGAATATCCGCTGCAGCCCTGAGGGCAGCCTCCGTCTGCTCCCGGTTATAATTGGATATGCCGGCATAGAGCGCCTTCCCACTGGCCACGATCTGCCCCAGCGCTCCAATGGTCTCCTCAATCGGCGTCTCCGGATCCGGGCGGTGATGGTAGAAGATATCCACATAGTCGAGACCGAGCCTTTTCAGCGACTGGTCGCAGCTGGCAATCAGATATTTCCGGCTTCCCCAGTCTCCGTAAGGGCCCGGCCACATATCGTAGCCCGCCTTCGAGGTAATGATGAGCTCATCCCGGTAGGGCCTGAAATCCTCCGCCAGAATTCTGCCGGCATTTGTCTCCGCGCTGCCGTACTCCGGGCCATAATTATTCGCGAGATCGAACTGCGTGATCCCATGATCAAATGCGGTGCGCATCATGGCGCGCATCGTGTCAAAATTTCCGTTGCTGCCAAAATTATGCCAGAATCCGAGCGACACAGCCGGAAACTTCAGGCCGCTTCTCCCTACTCTGTGATACGGCATCGCTTCATACCGTCTGTCATCTGCCACATAAACACCTGCCATACCCTGTCTCCTTCTGTTTGCTTCTGTCTGCCTGTGTTTTCTTCTGTTGCCTTCTGCCTTCTTTTGTTTTCCGCTGTCTTTTCCTGGCTCGTGAATGTCTGAGCAGCACAAACGGCTTAAACGGTGACCGGGCTGCTTAAGCGTCGCCACTGTTTAAGCCGTTTCTTTGTTCGAAGCGTTTGTGCCGCTTATGCCGGGAGCTTCCTTCTTATTTTCTGCAGCTCCTCCACCGTCTCCTTCAGTGTATCATAATTCAGCGGAAGATAATCCATCCGCAGAAGATCACGGAACGAATTGGCCCCCATCTCCGGATCATGGCTCATCCCTGCGAGCATCGGCATACGTTTTGTGAGAAGTTCGAGCGCCTCCGGACACGATGTCACCATGCCAAGCCTGGTATCCCAGGTAAATATCTGCAGCAGATCCCGGTCAGGCTGGTAAGAATAACGGTATTCTCCCGCGTTCAGCTGGAGAACTCTGTGCTCCGGATCATAAGGAAGAATGACCTTTGCGCTGGCGCCGAACGGAATCCGGATCATAACCTGCAGGGAGCCGTCCGCCTCAATCCTCCAGCTGCTCCCATAGGTTCCTGCCGCAGAATCATAGCGGCAGGAAAGATATCCCAGTCTGCTGTCCGGAACCGGCGCAATGACTGCTCTGCGGAAGCCTGGCGCCGCCGGGCGGATGCCCGCGGCGTAAGCATACAGAAACTCCGCGACCGATCCGTAGGCGTAATGATTGAGTGAATTCATCTCATTGTCCGCGATTGTTCCATCAGGCAGAACAGAATTCCACCGTTCCCAGATTGTCGTGGCTCCGAGATTCACCTCATACAGCCACCCGGGGAATGACTCCCCGAACAGAAAATCATAGGCATAATCCGCCATGCCGTTGTCCGCAAGCACGGAGCACATCTGCGGCGCGCCGGCAAAACCGCCGCGAATGCGGTAAAGATCCTTCCGGAAGCGGGTTTTCAGCTGCTGAACAACCGTCTCCCTGTCACGGAAAATACCAAACTGCAGGGCAAGAATCAGTGCCGTCTGCGTATCCACGGCAAGCCTGCCCGACGGCGTGAAATATTCCTCCAGAATGGCATCCTTTATCTCCGCGGAAAGAGCAAGGAACGATGCGCAGTCCTCCGCATAGCGGCCGGCTTCTTCCCGGTCTCCCTGCGCCGCAGCCCTGTCCCGCAGAATGCCGGCTGCCTTCCCTGCGATATGCGACGAAGCACAGTAATAGACAGATGCCACATAGGTGTCATCCGTGCTTCCCTTAAAGCTTGTCTCTGTCGCACCGTCGAGCGCCAGCCAGTCGCCAAATACCTGAGGAGACAACCGTGTTGCCGCATTTCTGTGCAAATCCCTTGATGGAGGAGATGACGCCGTTTGCGGAGATTCCATTCTTCAGCATGACAAAATCGATGCAGTCATTGACCAGTACATTGACCAGTGCATTCTGCATGGCGGCAAAACAGCAGGAAATAAAGGTCATGACGCACAGCCAGATAAAGTTTTGCTTTCCCGTAAAGAACAGAATGATATAGCAGATGATGGAAAGCACCTGCGATGCCAGCAGTGCCCGCTGTCCTGTCTTGAACAGCCTGAGAAAAACCGGCATCAGAACTACCATGGAGACCAGCGCCGCGATGGAGATCACGCCCATATAAACGGAGATCAGATCCGGTCTTGCAAGATAGTACATCACATAATACACCGAGGTGGAGAACATCATGCCGTAGCCCATGGATGCCATAATCCAGGCGATGACATTCGGCCAGACCTCCTTGTGACGCAGCACAATACCGATCGGAAGAAGCGGATTCTCCTTCGAAACCGGCGTCAGGTACTTTTCCTTCGCAGTGGCAAAGAGTCCCCAGAATGAAATGAAGGACAGCGCCGACAATATCAGCATGTAAGGAATATACGGATTTTGAAAACCAAGATTTGTGAAAAAGTTCTTGATCTGCGGCGTGAAAGTATTGCCGATGGTGAAAGCCACCGCGCAGGTTCCGGCTCCCATGCCGATGATGGTATTTCTCCGCTGTGTATCGCGGACCACCGCCGGAAGCACTGCCATCTGCGGCATCGTGTACATCGTGACCGTCATGCCATAGCCGATGTACGTGAGCAGCACGTACACAAAGGTGCCCGTAGAACCAAGTCCCGGATTGATCCAGATCATGGTGGCAAAAATCGTAAGAAGGATCGGTGCGAACAGAAAATAGGGCCTGTACCGTCCCCATCTTGATCTTGTGCGGTCTGCAATGACTCCCATCATCGGATCATTGATCGCATCCCAGAGCGTTGCAATAAACATAATGAGCGATGCAGACTTCGCCGCCATTCCGAGATCATCCGTCATGTGAACGGAGAAATAGCTTGCAATGACCGCAGCGATCGCCATGGCACCGCCATTCACGGAAGTTGCATGGCACCACGCGAATGCGTTCGACCCTTCTCTCGCCCCTGTCTCCTGTTTCTTTCCCCTTTGCAGAATACCCATACCGCCCTCCCTGCCGCACTCCCGGCGGCAATTTTGCGGGAAATGCAAGGCCGGCTTCCCCGCGGATCGGGAGATTGGCGCAGTAACCAATCTCCGTTGAAAAGAGAAACCAGCAGGTCTTTTTTCATGCCTCTCTTGTCTTTATATACATTTCTTTTCCATCTGAAATGTTTTCAGGAACCCTACACTGCCATCTTAATGGCAGTGCAATCCGCTTGGAATGTCACATCTTTTTCAATATCCGACATTTTTTCACATGTCACACCCATGGCAGATTCAGCCCGGAACCGTCCGGAATTTTTAATGCCGCAATGATGCGTCGCAGGATTTAAAACCGAAGATCCATCTTCCCGCAGAACGGATCCACCGGACTCTGTCCCTGAAAGACCGAGCGGCCGAGCAGTTTTTCCAGGACCGCATCAATCACGGTATCCGAATTGCAATAGGCGTTGACGTACGTTTTTATCATCGGCGCATCAAGCAGATGATACGGATTGCCCAGACTCACCATCAGCGTCGGGATCTCATGAACCATCCAGGGAATGTTGTTGAGAAGCCCGGCTACTGTATTCCACTGCAGTCTCGCCGTCGTATGGGCGGGTTCCGTTTCTATATTGCAGACATAGAGCACCAGATCGAAGCTTCTTCGAAGCTCCTCCACCGGCATGCCCATTGCCTCCGGTCCCTCCTTCTCATACAAGGTCACGGCAAACCCTGCCCGTTCCAGGTCCTGCTTCATCCGGGCGGTCACCCGATCATTGGACGGGAATGTTCCGAGTATCTCCAGAAGAACCCGCCGATGGCGCATCGGATCAAGTGGAAGAAGGTGCTGCGTATCCTTCACCAGCGTGATGCCCTTATCCGCACACCCGGCTGCCCACGCGGCATGCTCCGCACTGCCGATGGCGTCAAGTCCCTTTGCCCTCCTGTCAAGCCCGTCCATGCCAATCCGGTCCTGCAGATGCAGCGCCGCCTTCATCGCCAGAATTCTGCGCACCGCCTCATCGAGACGCTCCATGGATAAGATTCCGTTCTCCAGACCTTCCTTCATATAGCGAAGATCCTCCCCGATATTCCGGTTGAACAGGAGCATGTCTATCCCATGTTCAACGCAGAGCGGAACCGCCTTCCTGCGTTCCATGGCGGAACAGAATCCGCACATCGGGGTCGCATCCGAGACAATGAGTCCGTTGAAGCCAAGCCTGCCCCGAAGCAGCTTCTGCATCAGATTGCGCGACTGGGATGCGGGCATGATCCGGTCTGCAGGATGCCCGTCAAATCGTTCCTCATAGGCAGGCTGCGCGATGTGTGCCACCATGATGGAAAGCGTTCCTGCCTCGATCATGGACTGATAAACCTTCCCGTATGTCCGGTCCCATTCTTCACAGGAAAGCGTATTGACCGTTGTACACAGATGCTGATCCCGCTCGTCGATCCCATCCCCCGGGAAATGCTTGCACGCCGTGGCGGCGCCGTTCTCCCGGAATGCGCGAAGATATTCCCGCGCCATCCGGATCACCGTCTCCTCATCGCTGCCGAAGGAGCGCACATTGACAATCGGATTGTGATAATTGCGATCCAGATCGACGACAGGCCCGAACGACCAGTTGACTCCGTCGGCAAGGCCTTCCTCCGCACAAACACAGCCAAGCCGGTATGCCTGCTCCGCATCTCCAGTCGCCGACACAAGCATGGGCGTGCCAAAGCAGGTTCCCTCCCTGCACGCACCGTTCCCGCCACTTTCCAGGTCCTCTGCCAGAAGGAGCGGAACCACGGCGCCTCTCTGCAGCGCCTGCCTGGTCTGCCTGCCCTCCTCCCTGGAAGACATACTTCCGCCGATGACTGCTCCGCCAAACTGATACTGCTTCTCCATAGCGGTCACCTTATCCGGATCCCGATCAAAAATCAGCGGGCAGAAAATCTGTCCGATTTTCTTATCCACCGACATGGCCGCCGCGGTTTTCTCCACCCAGCGGATATCCTCGTCATTCAGAAAGAAGGGATTTGCTCTGTAATCAATCATGATCTTTAACCTCCCTCACCGCAATCTCTGCGGACATGCCGCTCTCGCTCCGCACAAGAACCTCTCCCGTCTGTTCCGGATTTTCCAGTATGCCGATGAGAAGCGCCCTGCCCAGAAATGTTTTCGTTCTGCCCTCTCCATAGTTCCACTTTGGCTTCGGGTCAGCACTGCCGAATCCGAGGATGCGAAAATTCCTTGTCTCAGCTGCCATGAGATCGCAGTCAAAATCAATGTTTCCGGCTGTCCTTTCCTCACGGTCAGTGAGCGCAAAATCGATATAAAAGAGACGGCTGGGAACAGTTTTCCCGGCTATGTGCACCGGCAGTGCACGCGGCTCCACCACGGCCTGCAATGACGAGGGCTCGTCCGCCGTGACAAGCTCATCCCGTCCGATTTCCCCGCCCATTTCATCATAAAGTACGGCGGTCAGTGTCCCCGGTTCATAAACTGTCTCAAAAAGTGCCCGGTTTCCGATCACCCCCGCGCCAGACTGTATTATCTTTTCCCTCCCCACTGATCTGCCATTCAAAAGAAGCTCTGCCGCCGCGCCTTTTCCGTACACCTCCACCGTGACTGCGCATCCCTCGCGGCCGGGATACGTCCACGTGTGCTGGGCATCGGAAATAACCCACGGCGTCAGTATCGCCCGTTCGCCGTGATGGGCCGGATTTTGCACCGCCAGATAAGGAGCTCTCCGACGTCCGAAAGCAATCTCCCGGTAAAATGATGCGGGCCGCCGGTTTCCAATGAGATCAAAATCTCCGCAGTAGGCAAGCTGCGCCGGAAACTGTGCGCCGAACCCTCCTTCTCCTGGACGATAAGCCGGGATACCGACCCCGGCTTCTCCGATATAATCCCACCCGGTCCAGGTAAAATCGCCGATGACGGCCGGCAGCTTCTCCACCTCCTCCCAGTTTCTTGCGATCTGCGGAGGATAAGTCTCGGAGCCAACCATCACACGGTTCGGATACCGTCTGCTGTCTTCCTCATACCGGGCTGTCATATAGTTGTACCCGGCAACATCCAGTGCACCGGCTGCCATCTCCAGCCGCTCTGAGACCACCGGATGCCGGACGATCTCGTCCATATGGCTGTCCATCGCAGTCATGAAATCATTGACATTCTGATCTTCCTCTTCTTTCCCGGCTGCTTTGCTTTCTCTCAGTACATCCCGCATAATCTCCGGCATCCGGTCCCCTGCCGCAAATACACCGTTGATGCCGACGGTTGTAAAGCGGAACGGATCAAGGGTGTGAAACAGATCGGATATACTACGCGCAGTCCCAGAACCCTGCTCCATGCCGATCTCCGGTATCTCATTGCCGATGGAATAGAGAATGACACATGGATGGTTGTAGTCCTCCCGCACCATGGAGGCGACATCCTTCCGCCAGCAGGCGTCAAAAGACAGACTGTAATCATAGTCTGATTTTACCCGGTCCCACATATCCGTGAACTCATCCATGACAAACATGCCGAGATCGTCGCAAGCCCGGAGCATCGCCGGAGCCATGGGATGATGGGCCATGCGGACCGCATTGAACCCGGCCTCCTTCATCCTGCGAATCTGACGGTACACCGCATCCTCATACACGGCGGCGCCCAGAATTCCACTGTCATGATGAATACAGCCGCCCCGCAGCTTCACAGGTTCGCCGTTTACGACAAGCCCACGTGCAGCATCGACAGACAGCGTCCGTATCCCGAAAGTCTCCACATCATCATCCAGCAGGATCTCCTCATCCGGATCAGAGCAGCCGCTTTCTTCCCTCTTCTCCTGGATGAGGGACACCTTTGCCCGGTACAGCACCGGGCTGTTCTCCGACCAGCGCCTCGGATCTGCCACAAGAATTCGCTGCCGGATCACTCTTCGCTCTCCGGACCCGAGAAACAGCAGCGTCTCATCCCCGCCAGCTGTCTTCCCTGCGGCATCTAAAATTTCCGTTCTTACGCGAAATCGCCCTGAGGTTTCCCCCTCATTCACAATTTCTGTGGAAACACCCAGCACCGCCAGATGATCGTCAGCCCGCTCCGTATGCACTCTCACTTCACCCGGTGCGAGATGCGTTTTGCCGGAAAGCAACAAGTAAACATCCCTGTAGATGCCGGAACCCGAGTACCATCTCGAATCAGGCATCGCTCCGGTTCTAACCTGCACTCTCAGCTCATTATTCGGCCCTGGGCGCAAATATCTTCCGAGATCCGCATAGAATCCGGTATACCCATTGGGGTTTCTTGCCACCATCTGACCGTTCAGATAGACCAGCGCATTTCGGTATATTCCTTCAAAATACACGAGAACGGTCTTTTGTTCCCAATCCTCCGGTGCATAAAACAGTTTCAGATATGTATAAGTTCCGCCGTTCCGAAATCCAGTATTTGCGCCGTTCGGACTCATCGGATCGGCTTTTTCCTCAATCATGGCATCATGAGGAAGTGTAATATCTCTGGCGCTCCCCGGCACGGACCAGATCAATGCAAATGCATGTTCCTCTTTCCAGAACTTCCAGCCTTCATTCCACAAAATTTTCTTCATTCTGTCTCCTCCCGCCTTCTCTATTCAGTATAAAAAAGCAGTGCATTCCATTGAATGCACTGCTTTTCGGCATATCCGACATTTTTTCATGACATCATTGTCTTAATTCCTCAGACACCTGCATAAATTCCTTTTCTCCCCGGATATATTCCTGGTAGGCGAGTTCGGCCGTCTTGCCATGGAAGGCTGCACACAGCCCGCACATATCGCAATCCGCGATGCACGGGAACCGATCCTTGATATACTGCTCCCTCTGTTCTCTGTCTGACTCCGCGATTTTCGGTGCGTCCATGATTTCAGTACCGTCCCCTTCCTGTCTTTGTATCTTCCTTTTCTTGCATAAGCAGCACCACCCGGTCTGATACAATGGATGATGGATTGGATTTATCCGGGAACATTCTGAAAATTTTATACGGCGTGAATTTTCATATGTTCTCTTCTTCCTTAAGAAAATCTCTGACAGCCTCTGTCACCATTTCGAGATGGCGGTCATAGCAATGATCGTCTCCTGGGATGGTTACTAATTTTGCATGATCGTAGAGCTCAGCCGCCTTCACTGCATAGGAATACGGCACAGCTTCATCCTGATCACCCTGCACAATCAGAACAGGCCCGTGGTAGCGGGCGATCTCATCTTCTACATGAATCGTCTGCGCGACTCTCGCGTAATCGCCATCAAGCACCAGGTCTCCCTGTCTCAGTTCATCCGGAATATGTGCCGGATCAAACGACACACCGGCCAGTCCACCCTGCCTTGCTAAATCTGGAATCATCCATGCAGGAGACAATGGAATCACGGCTTTGAAATCATCCGGACACATTCCAGCAATCAGCATGGTCAGAAGTCCGCCCTGCGAATGACCGCACAGGTACAGGTCAGTGACAAAATCCAGAGATTTCGCATACTTCACAACAGCAAGCGCGTTACTGACCCATTTGTAAAGGGTGTGATTGCGAAACTGTCCGTCGCTCTTGCCATGACCATACATCTCGACCCGCAGGACGGCCGCGCCAGCTTCATTCGCTGCTTTCTGCACCGCAACGATATGCCGTTCCTCCATGTGCCCGGTAAAGCCATGGATGAGAATCATCAGCGGACACCTGCCCTCTTTTTCAGGCATATCCAATTTTGCATGTAGTCTGATACCATCGTCATTGATCGTAAATTCCTTCATGTTCTTTTCCCCCTCGTATAGTTTTATCCCCCATTTTTGTCACGTGCTTACTGATACCATGAACAAAAACAGTTGCTGAAACATGTATTACTTAAGAGGCTGAATTACTTCATAGTAGAACTGCTCTTTTTCAGAAGTACTCCTGTCCGCTCAATTTCTAAGCAGGCGCTTCTCCATTTCCTTCAAATCTTCCGGCGTATAGGCTGAGCGGATTCCCTCACGCTCGTTGGCCGTCTGTGCCTTTCGCTTATGTGAGGCAGATGATTTTCCCTCCGGCGCGCTCTCCTTCCTTTTCCGGCCTCCTGCAGACTTAACCGGAGAAGGTTCGTAGGCCTGATTGATGGCTGCAATGAGCCATCCGGTTGGATTTTCCACACCTTTAGCCTGCTTCAGCACCTCACACGCCTTGCTGATTCGTTCAATATCGTACTGCGCTGCACTGCAGATCGATTTCATATCCGAGAGAAGGAAAGAATAGCCCGTCGCGCTGAGCAGATCAAGCGCCTGGGCTGTAACCAGCTGTCGGCGCACATTCTCATCATCGGTGACCAGTTCTCCGTCAATCGTCTTCTGCACCTTCGTCGGAATATCCTCTGCCCGCCGCAAAATAAAAGTTATCCCGGTCACTCTTCCGCCGATTCCTGATCTCGTTTCCTGGTACGAGACACGAATCTCTGTTTTCTCTTCCAGTTCCTTCACAACAACATCGATGACATACCGCTTGAGATCGACGTAACGGGTGAACATTTTCTTCTGTATCACCGTTCCCCGATCATCCTTCACCTCATTCAGCCCCAGCAGATCCCGGAACTCGTCCAGAGAATATGTGACATAATATGGTCCATTTGTTTTCTTTGTCGCCCTCTCATAGTCCATGGCTGATTTGAAGATTTTGTAGAGCTGCAGTGCGTAAGCAGACTCAAGCTCCATGATGGTCGTGATCGGAAAGGTAGTAAAGTTATCTTTCAGATCGATGATCTGATCTGAAATGTCGTCGTTATAATACAGTTTAAGATGTCCATTGGAAAAATCAGCGCCAGTGATTACATAACGCGCCGAGAATTTATGAGTCCGCTTGTCCTCAAACCAAAGATACCATCCAAGAATATTTCCCTTTGTCTTCGGATTGCAGGCCCGTTTGATCTGATCGTAAAATGAACCTGATTCGTTCTTAAACAGGGCACGAAGAAACTGTCCCTCTATCTCAGAGCAGACCCTGCCGTTTTCCCTCTTAGCCATCATGATCCCGATGGTGAACAGCTTTTGATTTAATGCCGAACTCTTTCCCTTGGCATTGACCAGCTCATTGCCTTCCCGCACGTCTACAAACGTCGAAAGCAACGCCTCCCGGTCATCTATGACTTTTTTCCGTCCCATTCTGTTCCCCTCAGGTATCTGCTGCTTTGATGGCTTACGTAAGGGCATCTGCAAAATCTGATGAGACTGTGCTTATATTCTGCCCATCTGGTCTGATTATATCCGTGATACCCTTATGATTCAACCTCTTATTCCATATTTTTCTCAGATTGATCCCTTATTTTTCCACATCTTTTACCATTTCTATCTCACCCATCATTGCTCTATCAATGGCTATTAGTATCCCGATTTTTTCCACTTCTTTATTGTCATCATCTGAAATACACCGTAAAATATGGGCTTTCAGCCTAATGCTTCTACTCTGTCTATCTGCTGTATTATCCTGATATAATTCCAATTATTTCCACTTCTTTTAAGAGTTATTCCTGTTCCCATCATTTTGCCTCAGCCATTCCATATTCCAACATCACTGAGTATAATTCCTATTTTTTCCACTTCTTTCACTATTCCCTATCCCTTTCATACGAGGCAAAGCTGCATACTCGTTCTCTCTGCTTCCTGAGTACAAAGGCGAGCTGAGAATAAACTACAGAATGGAATTTGAAATGTCGAAACAGAATATAATATCCCATATCGTTCTACTTCTTTACCTGTATACCACACTTGTGACCACCTGATAAGTCTGTTTAATCTCTGTCCACTCCTGGATATTCAGCCATCACGGGACTCTTCCACCATGCCCTATTAATTTTATTCCTGATTCTTCCACTTCTTACGCCTTATATGGGATCTTTAATCGAAATTCCCTGCCAACATTCTTACTGACACGGGGAGTAATATTCTACTTTATTCCACTTCTTTTATAAAAAGTGGAAGCTTTCAGGATTTTTCTGCTTGACACGAATTGAATTGAACTAGAAATGATAAGTTCGTCAGGAACGACCCCTGGCAGCTGCGCATTTCAGATCTTTCCAGTCCATAGAAGGATCATTTGATCCTTTATTTTATTCCTTTTCCCTCTACATCTTCGACTTATGCAATAGATTATTACTCATATTATCCCTATTCCTTCCACTTCTTTCCGTTCTATCAATATCATGAATGACTCTTTGCATGTTGACATTCAGCAATATTTCACTCTCATCCATCATGATGAAGAACTTATGGAATTCTTTGTTGATAGAAATAGAGATAGAAGCGCAATATGCTCCACAAAATTCCACTTCTTTCACTGCTATCTTCCTGTTATTTCCACTTCTTCCAGTTTACTCTCTTCTCGCACTGCAATGTTGTCTTGTGTATTAGACCAATCTGTTTATTTTGAGGTTCAAGCATCAGGATCACGATGCCTACAGGCAGCATGTCAGCTTGATATTCGTGATTGGGTCATACAAACGCCACACTTAGTAAGCATGTATATTACAAAACTCAAGGAGTTTTCAATCAGAGCAGTACTGTAAAGGCGAGATCATGAGGTTCTAATCCGGAACCTTGACGCGTTTCCAGTCTTTCTATAAAAAGATGTGGAAAAAATAGGAATCCATTGATCGCACAATTACTCCCGATCTCTCACACTTTTTGTCCTATTCCTATCCATTATTTATTCCGTTTTCTTCGTACCCAAAGTCTCAATTCATGCGAAATAAAGCTGATGTTTTCCACTATTTATCCCAAATCCTTCTACTATTTATCCCATATATAAACACTATTCAGCCCGATTCATTCACAGTGAGAATTTAGGAATTGCCCGTATTTACTGGATCTTTCAACTTGATTCTTCTCGCAATAAAGAAATAAATTGTTCTGTTAAATACAATAACTAATAAAAGAAATAAAATATAATGTTTGTACGTCTAATCATGCGTTCTCATGTATGAAACGAAATCTTCTTGCTAACGCTTTTACAGGACAATAATAATTACAGAATATTCAGAAATCTGTGCTGATGGATTAGAACAAATCAACAGGTCCAGAAAAGATTCGTTATAAAATAAATGGAAGGATCAGTAAAGAATGATAATGACATCTAATATTATTTATGAAATGATTAAAGTCTTAAACTAAACTATAGTAGTAGCAATACCCTTAATGATGATTCGTCTATGAAAACTTAACATTTCTTCTCAGTCATCATGAAACAGGCATCCATGATCTTATTCATGGATGCCTGTTGTTCAATAAACACCATTATACTTTTTCAGCTTTTTGATGCAATCTTCCATCATTTGAATACTAGCTGTGATACTTTTGGGATCAACTACAATTGCTTTTTTATTTTCAAGACAATAATTCATCTGTATAGCCAGATCTTTTATCGTATTGTCGACACAGGATTCTTCATGTTTATGCTGTTTTTCAACAGCATATTGATCGTATTCACTCTCAAGATTACGTGTAGCCTGCTTATATAATTCTTTCGCCTCCTCTGGAAGAGAAGAATAACTACTCTTCTTATTCTTTTTTTGAACAGGTGATTCGAATGCATCGCTGTCACCAGATTGAACTTTACGTATCAGTAACTTTATTTGATCAGAATCAGGGATATCATCATCACGATTTATCTGATCCATATAGTTCTTTAATTCGACGTCGAACGCCTCTTTCTGTACTTCTGACATCTTCGCAACAGGAAGAACGGACAAATATGGGAATGACTCAGATTTACAACACTCCTTTGTATAGGGAGGCATTTTCCCTAGCCGTTCGCATCGGGAGATGCTTGCCTTCGGGATATGGGTAATCTCGCTGATCTTCTCATAAAGATTGCAATTCAAATAATCAGGGTCATCGACACTCTGCCGTTCTAAAATATGTCTTCTGGCACTTAAAATCAGTTTATATTTTGCATATGGTGTTGATTTACGTTGAAGCTGATTACTGTCTATCCACATGCGGTATACAGTCTCTGGAGTGAGATCATGGTAGATAAATGCAGGAATTGTGGTTTTACCGGCTTTCTTAGCTGCCATCCAGCGCTGATGACCGGCAATGATGATATACTTTCCTGTATTTTCAGGGTCTGGCATAACCCAGATTGCACCCCAGAACCCAGTTTTTTCGATAGAACGAGCAGTTTCCCGGATTTGATCCTCATCGGCTCCAAAAACATCTTCATTTTCGGAAAATGGTTCGAGACTTTCAATTGAAAGTTCAGAAACCAGATTTTGCTGTTCTTCCGGTGAGAGTCTGGATATTCTTTCCTGTTCCTCTCTGAAACTTGCTGCCTTCTGTACTACTGAGTTTATGGAATTACTGCCGCTGCTGTGATCACTGCTCACCATCCGTCTTGCCATTTCATTGTCCTCCGTTATCCAAAGTATTGATCTTATTCAGAATTTCGTTTGTCAAATCCTTATATTCTTTTGCAAGAGTGGAAGCAGGTCTTAATATTGGCAAAGGCATTGCAGCATCTCTGGATTTTTCCTGCAAGGAATCTCTTCTGATAATGGTTGAGAATAGCAATCCTTCATCCTGAAGACCTTTACGAAGTCTTCGTATTAGTTTCTTGGTAACGGATTCCTGCATATTAGCTTTCGTAAAATAAATTCCAAGCGGCTTTACTGGATGTGAAGAATCCTGTATTTGCTCGATCATTCCCAATAGCGATGCAATGCCCGTGATAGAATCATTAGCTGGCTCAGTTGGAACAAGTGCATAGTCGCATGCCTTTAATATCGGACGAGTTATGGCCATATCTTCCGGAGGACAATCAATTAAAACATAATCAAACGCATTCTGATATTCCTCCAGCAGCTGTTTTATAAAATCCTGATCACTATCCGAATCAGTAATCGTGATAGTCTGGCTCGAATCATCCGCGTATCCGAATGAAATAACGGAAAGAGTACATTCTCTGGAAAGCTTCAGTTTTGAATATTCTGAAGGCTCAATGTCCATATAATCCAGATCTGGATCATCAGGAAAATCTGGGTCTATAGAACTTACAATCGTATAATATCGTGTTTTTGATACAGGTTCTGACTGACATGCCATATGAACAACAAAACGGTCTCCAGGGAACCTCTGGAAATGAAAGTTATGGATTAACTCATCAGAATCTGCATTTCCATTAAAATAATCGCAAAGAGTAGGAGAAAGTTTTTGCAATCCGACTGAATCAGAAAAAAATCCTGACAAATTTCCGGAGGGATCTCCATCAATCAATAACACACGATATCCAAGGCAGGCAAGCTCAGAACCAATGCTGATCACACTGGAAGTTTTCCCAATACCACCCTTTTTATTAAACGCAGATATTGTTTTCATAGTAGATACCTCCGAATCCTATCTTTTTCTATTATAACGAATGAATAATTGATTGTCACAGTATCGTTTTGCTCATTTGTTTGGCCAAAATTCATCATATTGAGAGCCTGTTCCACACAATGAATTTAGAAGTTTCAATTGAAACTGACGTGGTGGGTGGATTTGAAGGTTAACACATAGATTGAAAAT
>Ga0256406_1002145_pt1 | contig 29002 bp, 18 predicted proteins | sample RumenRJG_03DNA_FD_185986 | JGI IMG/M metagenome (GOLD analysis project Ga0256406, IMG submission 185986) | Bovine rumen microbial communities from Lethbridge, Alberta, Canada - RJG_03 | ecosystem: Host-associated > Mammals > Digestive system > Stomach > Rumen | place: Canada: Alberta | collected... | reverse complement strand
GTGGTGATGACCTTGCAGTTGGGGTCGGTGCACACGTCGGTGGGGCCGCAGGCCTGCACCTGTGCGCCGAAGCCGCGTGCCACCTCGGAGGCCTGGTTGTCGTCGGGGCCGAGGGTGAGGCGCACCTCGTAGCGGCCCAGCACCTTGGCCAGCACCATGGGGGCGATGCACATGGCCACGACGGGCTTCTTGGCGCGGTAGGACTCGAGGATGGCGTCGGTTACCAGGTCGACCACCTCCATGCGGGGGCCGTCGAAGGCGAAGGTGCTCAGGTTGCGCGCGGCACCCATGCCGCCCGGCAGGGCCAGGGCGTCGTAGTCCTCGGGGCGGTACTGCTCCAGGGGGAGCAGGTTGCCGCGGGCGATGCGGGCGCTCTCGACGAAGATGTCGCGCTGCTCGATGTCGACCAGCGTGCCCTCGTCCTCCTCGTCGTCGACCACGTCGATGTGGGGCACCACCTCGAACATCCCTTCCGGCGCGAAGCACTGGTACTGCCAGCCGCGGCGGTCGATGGCCAGCAGCAGACTGAGGCTCTCCTGCAGCTCGCTGCCGTCGCGGTTGCCGCAACCGCTCAAAATCACTGCTATCTTTTTCATAATAATATCCGGAAAATCCGGAATACCCGGACTTCCCGGATATTCCGGATTGTTAATAACTATTTACGGCTCTCTTCGACAGACTCCTTGATGAGCTGGAAGGTGGCCTCGATGTCGTTGTCGAGACCCATCGAGAATCGGATCAGGCCTTCGCTCATGCCCATCTCCTTCTGGATGTCTTCGGGCACCTCGCTGGAGGTCGACTTGCCGCTGTTGGAGAAGAGGGTCTTGAAGTAGCCCAGGCTGACGGCCAGGTAGCCCACGCCCTTCTTCTGCATGATTTCCATAATCTTGCTAGCGCTGTCGGCCGTGCCCATGTCGATGCTGATCATGCCGCCGAAGCCGTAGCCCTCGTTCATCATCGAGCAGAAGAGCTCGTAGTCGGGATGCTCGGGCAGGCCGGGATAGTTGTACTTGAAGCCCACCTCTTTGAAGCGCTTGGCCAGGTACATGGCGTTCTCGCCGTGCTTCTTCATGCGGATGTGCAGGGTGTGGAGGTTCTTGTTGATCGAGGCGCTGCGCATCGGGTCGAGCACCGGTCCGAGGAGCATGCAGGTGCCGTCGTTGACGTCGATGAGGCTGTTGATATATTCGGCGCTTCCGCAGATGGCACCGGCCACGCAGTCGTTGGTGCCGTTGATGTACTTGGTCATCGAGTAGACCGTCACGTCGGCACCCAGGCGGCAGGGGCTGAAAATCATGGGGGTGAAGGTGTTGTCCACAATCAGCTTGGCACCCACGGCGTGGGCCATCTTGCTCAGCTCGGGCACGTTGGCGATGCGGAGCAGCGGGTTATTCATCGTCTCGGTGTAGACCACCTTGGTGTTGGGGTGCGCGGCGAGGGCCTTCTTCACCTCGTCGAGGTTCTGCATGTTGACGAAAGTGACGTCGACGCCGTAGCGCTTGATCCAGTTGTTGAGGAAGGCGAAGGTGCCGCCGTAGGTGGTCATGGAGGCCACAATGTGGTCGCCGCACTTCACCTCGTGGAGCAGCGCGCTGGTGATGGCGCCCAGGCCGGAGCCGGTCACCCACGCGGCCTCGGTGCCTTCCATGGCGGCCAGGTTCTGGCAGAGGGCCAGGTTCGAGGGGTTCCAGTGGCGGCTGTAGAGGAAGAAGCCTTCGGTCTCGCCGTGGAAAGTGTCGGTCATCAGGTGGGCCTCGGGGAAGGTGAAGGTGGCGCTGTCGCAGATGGCGGGGTTCACGCCGCGGTTGGCATCGCGTCCGTCGACGCGCTGGATTGCTGTTGCAGGATCGAATTTATTCATTGTGATATAACGTTTTATGTGATTTTTATAAAAATTTCAGACTGCAAAAGTACAATATTTCCCCGACATGGCAAAATAATTTTTTCCCCACCCACCGCAAAAAAAGCCCCCACACCCACCCCACCCGCATTTGTTTAATCGCACATCGTCCTCGCTATACAGCTTGACCATCCTCTTTACCTGCACCGGTACCCGCACCAGCACCCCTTGACTATATTATATCCACGCCCCCCCTCCGTATTAAAAAAATAAAAAAAAGACCGCCGATTTATAAAAAAGTCGTATCTTTGCATTTTGAATTGAAACCGATTTATATAATGAAACGCACCCCCATCCTCCTCCTCATAGCCCTCGCGGCGCTCACCCCCCTGCAGGCGCAAAAGCTAGTCTACGACAAGACTTCGCAAACCTTCGGCTACAAAAGCGACGCCGGCAACTGGGTCATCAACCCCCGCTTCCAGCGCGCCTCCGAATTCGAAGGCGGCACCCGCAAATGGGCCACCGTCAAGCTCGACGGCCGCTGGGGCGTCATCGACGTCGACGGCAACCTCGTCTGCCGCAACGTCTTCACCGAAAAAGAGATCGCCCAGCAAGCCGCGCGCCAGTGGGAGGCCATGACCGAACCCGGCCAGTGGATCTACCCCTCGCGCAACCAGGCCGACGGCCGCTGGGGCTACGTCGACTACTACGGCCGCTGGCACTACCAGCCCGTCTACGAAGCCGCTCGCCCCCACCAGGGCAAGGACCCGAAAAGCTATGCCGCAGTGAAAAAAGACGGCCGCTGGGGCTGCATCGACGGGCGCGGCGTGCTCGTCATCGCCAACATCTTCCTCCGCCCCGAACAGGCCGAAGAGGCCGGCCAGCAGTGGGCCATCGGGCGCAACTACTACAAATGGCGCCTCGCCACCACCCACCCCCAAACCTCCCTCTGGGGCTTCGTCGACTACCTCGGCCGATGGGTCGTCCACCCGCAATACTCCGAAGTCATCCCCTTCGGCTCCGACAACACCTACGAATACACCCAAGTCAAGCAAGAAGGCCGCTGGGGCAACATCGACCGCAACGGCGAAATCATCACCCAGCCCATCTTCTTCACCCGCGACCAGGCTGCCTACGCCCTGCGCCAATACGAGCACGGCCGCGCCCTCGAAGCCTGGCGCTTCCCCGTCACCAACCCCGCCGACGGCAAATGGGGATGGGTCGACTGGAGCGGCGAATGGCGCATCCAACCCCAATTCCAGGAAGCCACCCACTTCGCCAACGACACCGGCCTCTTCGCCACCGCCAAATACGACGGCTACTGGCTCGTCATCGGCGACACCGGCGAGTTCCTCTCCCGCAACGTATTCACCCTCAGCTCCGAAGCCTGGACCGCCGGCAACGAGTGGGACACCGAACAGGAGCTCGGCCACTGGCTCTACCCCATCATGGACCCTGGCACCCAAGCCTGGGGCTATGTCGACTACCGCGGCCAGTGGGTCATCAAACCCACCCTTGAGGACGCCAAACTCTTCATCAACGTCTGGAACGACCGCGTCGCCCCCGCCAAGATGGACGGCCGTTGGGGCTGCATTGACCACACAGGCCAGTTCGTGGTCAAAAACCAGTACAACACCTCCGCCGACGCCTACATGGCCGGCCGCCGCTGGGCCGAAGGCAAGCGATTCTAACCCAAAGGAAGTTAAGTAGTTAAGACAACAGTCGTGAAAACACTCATCCATAATGCGACCATCGTCAACGAAGGTCGCATCTTTGTCGGCTCCATCCTCATCGAGGGCGACAGTATTGTAGCCTCGTTCGACCACAATCCTGCCGACGGCGGACAGGGCACGCCCTGTCCCTACGACCAGCTCATCAACGCCTCCGGCATGCTCCTCCTGCCCGGCATCATCGACACCCACGTCCACTTCCGCGACGGCGGCAACTCCGAGAACCCCGCCGGCACATTCTTCAGCGAGTCGCGCGCCGCACTCGCCGGCGGAGTCACCTCCGTCATCGACATGCCCAACACCAACCCGCAGACCACCACCCTCGAAGCCCTCGAAGCCAAGGAGCGGCTCGCCGCACGCGATTCCGCCGTCAACTACGGCTTCATGCTCGGCGCCACGGCCGACAACCTCGACTTCCTCCTCGGCCTCGACCCCACCCGCTACGCCGCCATCAAACTCTTCCTCGGCTCCTCCACCGGCAACATGCTCCTCAACAACCCCGACCACCTCGACCGCCTCTTCCGCGACGCCCGCAAACTCATCGTCGCCCACTGCGAGCAGGAGGACATCGTCCAGGCCAACCTGCGCAACTTCATGCTTGAATACCAAGGCACCGCCGGCGAGACCGCCGCCCTCCACCCCAAGGTGCGCAACAACGAGGCCTGCTTCCTCGCCTCCTACCACGCCATCGAGCGCGCACGCCGCTACGGCACACGCCTCCACATCGCCCACCTCTCCACCGCCACCGAGCTCTCCCTCCTCTCCAATTTCGACCTCGACCGCAAGCATGTCACCGCCGAAGTCACACCCAACCACCTCTTCTTTGACGACCGCGACTACGCCGAGCTGGGCAACCTCATCAAGTGCAACCCCGCCATCAAGTCGCCCGACGACCGCCTCGCCCTCTGGGCCGCCCTCGAAGACGGCCTCATCGACACCATCGCCACCGACCACGCCCCCCACCCCCTCGAAGCCAAGCAACGCCCCTACTTCGACGCCCCCTCCGGCATCCCCTCCATTCAGCACTCGCTGCAGATGATGCTGGAGGCTATCTTCAATAAGGAATGTGGAATGAGGAGCGAGGAATTAGCTGACGCGCAACAAAACTCCTCACTCCTCACTCCTCATTCCTCACTGCTGAAGCTTATCATTCAGAAGATGTGCCACAACCCCGCCCTCCTCTTCGGCATCGAAGGGCGCGGCTTCATCCGCCCGGGCTACAAGGCCGACCTCGTCCTGGTGCGCCCCGGCGTGGAAGAGACCGTCACGCGCGAATCATTATTATACAAGTGCGGCTGGAGCCCACTCGTGGGCCAGACCTTCCACACCCGCATCGAGCGCGTGTGGGTCAACGGCAGCGACGCCGGCACCTCTGCCCAGCCCCTGCATTTTTCCAAATAAGGAAGAGCCCCGCCATCGGCGGGGCTCTTCCTGTCGTATGATTTTCTTCTACTTCTCCAGTCGGATGCGAGCATCGACGGCGGTGACATAGCGCGGGTTGCCGAGCAGCGGGTTGAGGTCCATCTCGGCAATCTCGGGTGCGGCCTGCACCAGGGCGCTGACGCGGGCCACCTGGTCGGCATAGAGGTCGATGTTGACGCCTTCCTGTCCGCGCACGCCTTCGAGGATTTTGTAGCCCTTCAGCTGCTGGATCATCTCCTTGGCTTCGGCGGCGGTGATGGGGGCGAGGGCGCTCTGCACGTCCTTCAGCACTTCGATGAAGATGCCGCCCAGGCCGAAGAATATCTGGTGGCCGAACTTCTCGTCGCGGATGGCACCGATATAGACGTCGGTGCCGTCGAGCATCGGGTACATCTCCACGGCGTAAGTCTCGGGGATGACGATAAGGCGGTCGAACTCGCGGGCCACGGTGTCGAGGTCCTTCACGCCGAGCGTCACACCGCCCACGTCGCTCTTATGCAGCGGGCCGACGACTTTCATCACCAGCGGCACTTCCTTCGAGCAGCCCACTTCCTTGGCGAAGGCCAGGGCATCCTCCTTCTTGCTCACTTCGACGCTCTTCTTGCGGCTGATGCCGGCGGCGTCGAGCAGCTCGTTGTAGTCGGCGATCTCCATGTAGCCGTCCTTGCAACGCTCCACGGTCTTGCGGATGCGGGCCACGTCGATCTGCGGCTGCTCCACCTTCTCGGGCTGCGGCTTGGGGGTCTGGTACACCTTGCAGATGGCGTTGCCGAGCACGCACTCCTCGGGGAAGTTGATGCGTCCCTTGGCGATGAACTCCTCGATTTCGTCCTTGACGTTGATGATCGAGGGCAGCACGGGGAAGATGGGTTTCTTGCAGGTCTTCATCTTCTGGTCGAGCAGGTCGTAGACTTCCTTGTTGGAGAAGAGGCCGGGCGAGCCGAAGATGACCACCGAGAAGTCGATGTCGTCATACTCGTTCTCGACGGTGTCGATGATATATCCGAGCTGTTCGGCGGTGCCGGTGGCAAGGAAGTCGATGGGGTTGCCCACGGAGCTGCCGCCGAAGAGCTTCTCCAGCAGGGCGGGGCTGGCGGGATGGTCCTTCAGGCTGGGCACCTCCATGCCGCCGTTGGAGAGCACGTCGGTGAGCATCACAGCAGGGCCGCCGGCATGGGTGATGACGGCGCAGCGCTTGCCTTTCAGTTCGGGGTGCATGAATACGGCGCAGACGGTGGTCAGCTCCTGGCGGTTCTGGCAGCGCACGATGCCGGCCTTGCGGAAGAGGGCGTCGACAGCGGCGTCGTTGGTGGCCAGGGCGCCGGTGTGGCTGCTGGCGGCGCGGCTGCCGGCGGCACTGCCGCCGCTCTTGATGGCGGCGATATGGCAGCCCTTGTTGATGAGGCTGCGGCTGTGCTTGAGCAGACGCTGCGGGTCGCCCACCTTCTCCATATAAAGCATGATGACATGCGAGGAGGTCTCGGGGTTGAAGGTCTCGTCGAGGTGCTCCAGCACGTCCTCGATACCCAGCTGGGCGCTATTACCCACGGCCCACACGCTGTTAAACTTCAGACCGTTGGTCATGCCGTACTCCTTGATGAACACGGCGGTGGCGCCGCTGCCGGTGATGAAGTCCACACCCTTGGGGTCGAGGGCGGGGATGGGGGCGTCGAAGCAGCCGGCATAGTTGGTGTTGAGGAAGCCGGTGCAGTTGGGGCCGATGAGCGAGCCGCCGACCGAGTTGACGGTTTCGACGATGTGGCGCTCGATGGCGGCGCCCTCTTCGTTCTCCTCCGAGAAGCCGGCGCTGACGATGATGAAGCCCTTGCAGCCTTTCTCCTTGGCCAGCACGTCGACCGTCTGGGCGCAGAACTTGGCGGCGATGCAGAGGATGGCGCAGTCCACCTGCGGCAGGTCCTCCACCTTGGCGTAGCATTTCACGCCCTGCACTTCGGTCTCTTTGGGGTTGACGGCGTAGACCTGCCCTTTGAACGGGCTGTCCAGCAGGTTCTTCAGCGACTTGCCGCCGGGTTTGTGCACATCACTGGAGGCTCCGCAGATGACGATGCTGCGGGGATTGAGTAATTCTTTTGCTATCATGTCAATATGTATTTTATTTGTTCCTAATTGAAAATGCAAAGGTACAAAATGTTTTCCAACTGGCAAAATTTTTTCTTAACACGCATGTTGATATCCGCTTTCAACTCCCTCAACACCTTTTGAAAAGAGCACCGCCATCTTTCAGAAATATTAAAAAAAATTACTATATTCCAAAAAAAATCGTATATTTGCATCGAAAATCTAAACACACGAAACACGCGCAATATGCTGATTACTAGGGATTTACCCCCCCCACACACAACACCAGTCCGGTAAGCATTCCGGCCTGCGGGGGCTGTGTGCATCCTTTTTGCACGCCTCCCTGTCGGCATCCGCATCCGACAATCCCATATCGACAGACATCCAGCGACGCTGGGTGCCTGTCGTTTCTTTTTGTGTACAGCCGGAAACATTATTAACCCTTATATTAAACAAACACATTATGATGAAAGAACAAGAAACGAGAAAGGGCTGCTACGAGCAGCCGCAGCTGACAGTGGTGCAGTTCCGCACGGAGCTGGGCTTCGCCATGTCCGTAACCGCCAACGGCACGGGAACTCACGGCCTCAACCGCCAAGGTGGCAACGAGTACTGGGGCAGCAGCGGCAGCAACGACTGGCTCTAGCAGAGCGGCAAAAGCAATCAACACAGAACACAAACGAAACACAACAAGATGAAGAACAAACGAATCTTATGCGCCGCCCTGCTGGCGGCGGCGGCGAGCCTGACGACAGGCTGCCAGAAAGAGGAGGTGGAGCCCGAGGTGCCCGCCACACCCGCCAAAGGTATGCCCGTCTATGTCGAGGCCATGACCGGCGACACCAAGCTCCGCACCCTAGGATTGACTGTCGAATGGGAAAACGGCGACCAGATCCTCATCGGTCCAAACAGCACATACTACTGGAATGCCCAGAAGGAAGTCTACGACATAACGGTCTCCGGCAGCAACGTGTCAGTCGACTACACACCGGATGCAACCGCCAAGGTCGCATTCTTCCCGAGAAATTTGGGTGGTTTCTTTAGCGGTGCTGGCGTTATAGGTGCAAAGGTTCCGTCGGAGTATACGGTACGGAGGACGTCAACTGTTTCAGCTGGCGGCACCGTCTACAACAGAAACCACATCGACCTGCCGATGTTTGCCCAGATGCCGGCCAACCCCAGCAGCATCACCTTCCAACACCTCACCGGGTGCATTTATCTCTACGTGAAAAACCCCACCTCGAAGGCGTTGATTCTCGACGAGGTCGAGTTGTCTCACTCTAAGAAAAAACTCTGTGGCACCGTACAGTTCGCTAGCATGGACCAGCCGATTAATGGCACCCCCGAAGACAGGACGGTGAAGGTGGTCTACCCCGACGGCCTGTCGATACCCGCCGGCGGCGAGGTACGGAATGTGCAGGTGCCCGTGCTCCCCATAGATGCATCCAACAACGGCAAACTCACCCTCAAGATCAAATGCCACACCGTCACGAGCGACCTGTATTACGCAGGCAGGGATGTCCACGTGTTCGAATACACCGCCACTTCCCCCACCGTGGGCCGCAACCAGCTGGTCAACACCAAGGTCAACTTCGACTACGAGAACAACCCCAACGGCCGCATCACCACCACCAAGGGCGGCTTCGGCCTGTCCGAAGGGCGCAGGGTTTTCATCGCCGCCACCAACCTGAAATGGAAGGCAACTACCAGCCGAGATGATGCCAAATTCACCTTTGTAAATCCCGCTGCTGTATGGTACCGTATTGGTGCCGAAACGCTCGCCAACACGACTGACGAGTACAGCGGAAGCGGAGCCTATGAAACCGACCTGTTCGGCTACGGTACCAATGGGTGGTATAGATACGACTGGATTTCCTATACTGGCTATTGTACACCCGACCTGAAGAAATCATATCACGCCTATTATCCAAACGTAAATCTTACACGCGCAAATTACGACTGGGGGAGGTATACCATATATTCAACCAGCTATAGTAGCTACAGCAGTACCGGGTGGTACACCTTATCGACTGCCGACTGGAAGTATATGCTCTGCGACGACAACGAGTACAACGACCGCCGCGCCTGGGGCAAGGTGCAAGGTTCATCGGGCATCATCCTTCTCCCCGACAACTATGTGCACCCCGAGGGCGTTCCAGCCATCGTGCCCTACGAGGTAACCTCCCGTCCTACCATTGGCGAAACAATGGCCGTGTTCAGCTACACGAGTGGAGCCAACGAGTATACGGTCGATCAATTCAACCTAATGCGCCGCGCTGGAGCTGTGTTTTTGGGCAGAACCGGCTGGCGGAGTACCGGCGCCGACACGCCCTACAAAGATCCGAGTTATGGTTGCTACTGGGGTTCGGACAATGCATTCATCTATTTCAGAGCAGGCGTGATCGGGCGCTGGGCCGGCGCTTACGAAAATTTCAATCAGGCGAACGGCTATGCCGTGCGCCTGGCGCGCGACGTGGAATAGCCAGCGCGCACAGCGCCATGCACATGTCCTGCAAGGACGCGACACGACAGCCGTGGGTCTGCACCCACGGCTGTCTTCTCTCCCCCCCCGCCTCCCACCCGAGTGGGGTAAGGGAAGAGTAAGAGTTGGTGCCTACAATGTGCCTAGTATTAGCCACCTGCACCCGTACCGAAGCGGGCCGCTGCGCGGCCTTGCCACGCAAAAAGAGGCCGTTTTCCAGCAGGGCAGACAACGGCGTGATAGTCTGACACTTAACCGCCGCAGGAGATAATATTTCGGAAAAAGCGGCGCCATGTCCTAAAAATTTCGTAATTTTGCACCGCAATTTTCGAGCAAAAATGACAAAGATAGACGTTCTCCTAGGACTCCAGTGGGGCGACGAAGGCAAGGGAAAGATTGTCGACGTCCTCACCCCGCGCTACGACGTGATAGCCCGCTTCCAGGGCGGCCCCAACGCAGGCCACACCCTCGAGTTCAACGGCACCAAGCACGTGCTGCACATCATCCCCAGCGGCATCTTCCACCAGGACAAAATCAACCTCATCGGCAACGGTGTGCTCATCGAGCCCCGCATCTTCCGCCAGGAGATCGACGCCCTCACCGAGAAAGGCGTCGACGCCACCCGCAACCTCTATATCAGCCAGAAAGCCCACCTCATCCTGCCCACCCACCGCATGATGGACGCCGCCAACGAGCAGGCCAAGGGCGGCGCCAAGATAGGCTCCACCCTCAAAGGCATCGGCCCCGCCTACACCGACAAGATTGCCCGCAACGGCATCCGCGTGGGCGACATCCTGGCGTCCGACTTCGTCGAGCGCTACGGCCAACTCAAACGCCAGCACCTGACCATGGCCCGCGCCATGGGCTTCGACGTCGACGCCTTCCGCATCGACGGCCTCGACCTCGGCCAGTACGAGCAGCTCTGGATGGAAAGCCTCGGCACCCTCAAGCGCTTCCGCTTCGTCAGCAGCGAGTACTTCATCAACCAGTGCCTCCGCGAGGGCAAGAAGGTGCTCGCCGAGGGCGCACAGGCGATGATGCTGGATATCGATTTCGGCACTTATCCTTTTGTAACTTCGAGCAATACGATTACGGCGGGTGTGTGCACGGGCCTCGGTGTGGCGCCGGGCACGATTGGCCGCGTGATGGGTATCACGAAGGCTTACTGCACGCGTGTGGGTGCGGGTCCATTCCCGACGGAGCTGCACGACGAGACGGGCAAGCGGCTCTGCGAGCTGGGGCACGAGTACGGCGCCACCACCGGCCGCCCGCGCCGCTGCGGATGGATTGACATCCCGGCGCTGCGCTATGCGTGCATGATTAACGGTGTTACGGATTTGTTCGTTACGAAGCCCGACGTTATGAACGACTTCGAGCAGGTGTGCATGTGCACGGCCTATGACATCGACGGCCGCGAGACGGAGGAGATACCGTTCGAGTACAACACGGCGGAGATACGCCCGGTGCTGACTGCGCACGCGGGCTGGCAGCAGTCGCTGCAGGGCATCACCGAATACAACGCCCTGCCGGAGCGGCTGCGCGACTACCTGGCTGAGATCGAGCGACGGACGGGTGTCCGCATCGCTGCTGTGAGCATCAGTCCCGACCGCAAAGACGTGCTGTTTAAATAAACCTTTTGCAAGAAAACGCCCCGAAGGCATACTCAAATAGAAAACAACGATATGATGAAAAAGATAGCCTTAGTCCTCACCATGCTGCTGCCCTTGGTGGCGGCTGCCCAGACGAAAGTGAAGGAGACGGCGGTGCCCCGCTCGGTAATCCTGGCATTGGAGAAGACCTACGATTCTTATAAGGTACGCACGTGGTACCAGGCCCCCGGACAGTATATCGCCGAGGTGGTGATCGACGGCCAGGACGGCCGCGCGTATTTCACGGCGAGCGGCGACTGGCAGTACACGGCGTTCCCGATCAAGTTCGAGGAGTGCCCCACCTTGATGACGGCGTTCTTCACGGACAACTACCCGGGCTACCGCGTGAAGAGCATCGACTACATAGAGGAGATGAACGGCGACAACTACTACCGCATGATGATTATCAAGAAGGGTATCGCGGAGCGCGACTATGAGCTGATTTTCGACACGCGGGGCAAGCTGATGAAGAGCAATGCCCCCGACCCTGCGGCGGTGAAGCGCGACTACTACACGCACACGAATCCCGACGCGACGGACGCGGAGGTGAGCAAGGCGACGAAGACGGAGACGAACCGTCAGGCGAGCCGTCCGAAGCCGCGCACAGACGAGCCGATGGTGGTGCAGTTCGCCCCCAACGAGGCGGCGGTGGCGGACTTCGAGAAGTCTATCGGCTCGAAGCGCTGCAAGACCGGCCCCGAATGGATCAACCGCAACGACGAGTACGCTGTAGCTTACTTCACCGACAAGCAGAGGGTGGAGAAGGAAGCCGTCTACGACATCCACACCGGCAAACCCATCATGATTGGCAAGGTGCTTGAAAGGGCCCGCTACAACAACGGCATCATGAAGTACCTGGCCGAGAAGTTCAACGGCGAGAAATACCGCGTGGAGAAGATGGTCGTCTACGAGTACAACTCCAAGTATCGCGGCGCTGACGGCAAGAAACCCAAACCCTACACCTACGTCGTCGTCAGCCAGAAGGTGAAAGGCTCGCGCGAACCCAAGTTCATCCGCATGGAGTTCGACAGCAAGGGCCAGTTCACCAACCTCCTCGCCCAGCCCCTCGACGAGAAGGACGTGCAGTAAGTCCTACACCTCTCCCGCCAGCTGCCCAAGCAGTTCGATAGCTTGGGAGATAGACCCCACACGGTCGACCGACATGCTCAGCCGGTCGGCCGTTTCTTTCAGGTGCGCACGGCGCTGGTTGGCCTGAGCAAACTGGATGACTTTCATAAAGTTGCCGCTCTGGTAGAAGGGACTCTGCGGGTTCGACACCAGGTGCAGCACCATGCGCCCCTGCTTGAGCACTATCTTTTCGATGCCGAATTCCTTGGCCATGCGGCGCAGGGTGATGGTGCTGATCAGCTCGTCGGTGGCCTCGGGTACGGGGCCGAAGCGGTCCTCCAGCCGGCGGCGGTACTGGGCCAGCTCCTCCTCGATTTTGGCGGCGTTCGCTCCTGCGTCGCGGTCGACGCCAATGTCGTTGAGCTCCTTGTAGAGCAGCAGGCGCTCGCTGACCGAGGTGACGTACTCGTCGGGGATGAGCACCTCGAGGTCGGTCTCGATGGTGCACTCGCGCACATACTCCTTCCGCTCCTCGGCCTCGGCGGCGAACAGCTCGCGGAAGTCGCTCTCCTTCAGTTCCTCGATGGCTTCGTTGAGGATTTTGTGGTACATGTCGTAGCCCACCTCGCTGATGAAGCCGCTCTGCTCGGCGCCCAGTATGTTGCCCGCGCCGCGGATGTCGAGGTCGCGCATGGCGATGTTGAAGCCGCTGCCGATGGTGGAGAACTCCTCGATGGCCTTGAGGCGCCGCTGGGCGTCGTCGGTCAGCGTGAGGTAGGAGGGGATGAGCAGGTAGCAGAAGGCCTTGCGGTCCGAGCGCCCCACGCGGCCGCGCATCTGGTGCAGGTCGCTCAGGCCGAACTGGTGGGCATTGTTGATGATCATCGTGTTGGCGTTCGGTATGTCCAGTCCGTTCTCCACTATCGAGGTGGCCACCAGCACATCGATGTCGCCCTCCAGGAAGCGCATCAGGGTCTCCTCGGCCTCCTTGCCGTCCATCCTGCCGTGGGCCATGGCCACGCGCGCATCCGGCACCAGCCGCTGCACCAGGCCCGCCATCTCCGGCAGGTTCTCCACGCGGTTGCTGATGAAGAAGGTCTGCCCGCCGCGGCTCATCTCGTACATGATGGCGTCGCGTATCAGCTCCTCGCTGAAGTCGCTCAGCTCGGTCTCGATGGGTTGGCGGTTGGGCGGCGGGGTCTGGATGACGCTCAGGTCGCGCGCGCCCATCAGCGAGAACTGCAGCGTGCGCGGGATGGGCGTGGCCGTCAGCGTGAGGCAGTCCACGTTAGCCTTCATCTGCTTGAGTTTCTCCTTCACGCTGACGCCGAATTTCTGCTCCTCGTCGATGATGAGCAGGCCGAGGTCCTTGAATTTGAGGTCTTTGTTGGTGATGGCGTGGGTGCCTATGAGGATGTCGATTTTGCCGCTCTCCACGTCTTTGTAGATTTGCGTCTTCTCCTTGGCGGTGCGGAAGCGGTTGAGGTAGTCGATGCGCACCGGCATCCCTTTCAGGCGCTCGCTGAAGGTGTTGTAGTGCTGGTAGGCGAGGATGGTGCTGGGGACGAGCACGGCCACCTGCTTCGAGTCGCAGCAGGCCTTGAAGGCGGCGCGGATGGCCACCTCGGTCTTGCCGAAGCCCACGTCGCCGCACACCAGGCGGTCCATCGGCGCCGCGTCCTCCATGTCGTGTTTCACCGCCACCGACGCCTTCTGCTGGTCCGGCGTGTCCTCGTATTGGAACGACGCCTCGAGCTGCTGCTGCAACTCGCCGTCGGCGCTGTAGGGGAACCCGCGGCTGGCCTTGCGCTTGGCGTAGAGGGCAATGAGGTCCTTGGCGATGTCCTTCACCTGCCGCTTGGTCTTCTGCTTCAGCACCTGCCACGTGTTGCTGCCCAGTTTGTTGAGCTGCGGCGCCTCGCCCTCGCGCCCCACATAGCGGCTGATCTTGTGCAGCCCGTGGATGCTTATATATAATACATCATTATTTTTGTATATCAGGCGTATCAACTCCTGACTCTTGCCGTCCTGCGTCACCTTCTCCAGCCCGCTGAAGCGCCCGACGCCGTAGTCGATATGCGTGACGAAGTCGCCCGGCTTCAGCTCGAACAGCTCCTTCAGCGTCATTGCCTCGTGGGTGGCGCTCAGGCTCTTGACGTTGTATTTGTGGTAGCGCCCGAAGAGCTCGTGGTCGGTGTAGCAGAGCACTTTTTGTTGGTGGTCGATGAAGCCGTGGGCCAGGTTGAATGTATGGAGTGAGAGGGAGTGAAGGGTAGTGAGAGGGAGTTGAGAATTGTGGAGTGAGAGGGAGTGAAGGGGAGTGAAAGGGAGTGAAGGGACAATAGTGTCGTCTCCTACATTTGTCCTTTCACTCCCTTTCACTCCCTTCTCACTCCCTTTCACTCCCCTTTCATCCCCTTTCACTCCCTTCTCACTCCCTTTCACTCCCCCCTCATCTCTCACTCCCAAAAGTTTCTCCAACCTCCGCTGCTGGCTGTCGTTGCTGACCAGGATGAGCAGCTCGTAGCCCTGCTCGGCATATTTGCGGAGGTTCTCCTCCAGCAGGTCCATCTGCTTGTTGAACGCCGGCTGCGGCTCGCTCTGCGTCTCCAGCCGTGCGGCCTGGTTGAAATAGTGGCTGTTGCCGTATTCAACGATGTTCTTCTCCAGCAGCGCACGCAGCAACTCCTGCGCGCCGCAGCTGAGCTCACCGGCCTCGGGCAGGGTGCCGGCGATGGGGTGCGCGGTGTCGGCCAGGCGTTCCTCGCGGGCGCGCTGCGTGTCGGCCAGCGCGCGGTCGGCCGTCTCGCAGGCCTGCATCAGGCTCTGCAGCCACACCGTGTCGGTGGCAGCCAGGTAGTCGGCCAGACACACCTTCTGCTCCTCCACCCTCTGACCTCCAGCCTCCGACCTCCCGAAGTCGGGCACCACCTCGGCGCGGTCTATCTGCTTGACCGACAGCTGCGTGGCCGCGTCGTAGGTGCGCAGCGAGTCCAGCCGGTCGTCGAAAAACTCCATGCGCAACGGCAGGTCCGACGCGTATGACCACACGTCCAGTATGCCGCCGCGCACAGCGTACTGCCCAGGTTCCACCACGAAGTCCTCGCGCTCGAAGCCCATCTCCTGCAGCCGGTCGGCCACATCCCACAGGTCGGCCTCCATGCCGCGGCTGAAGCGCATCATGCCCGCCGCCAGGGTGCGGCTGCCCACCACCTTCTCCGCCAGCGCCTCCGCCCACGTCACCACCACCGCCGGCTCGCCACTGCCCAGCGCCTTCACCACCTCGCTCCGCATCAGCACGTTGGCATTCTCCGTCTGCTCGGCGTCGTAGTGGTAGGCCTTGCGGTACGACGTGGGGAACAGCAACACCTGCCGCCCTCCGCCCTCCGACCTCCGACCTCCGACCTCACCAAGCAGCGCCTGAAGGTCGTTTTGAAGGTAGTAAGCCTCCTCCTTCGAGGTGGCTATCACAAGGTGCGACGCCGTGGGGCGGCGCTCCGCCACCGCGGCCATCACCACCGCCGGCAGCGAGCCCGTCATGCCGTCCACATGCAGCCGGGCACCGCTCGTCAGCGCCCGTTCCAACTCGTTCACAAGCCCGCTCTGGGCATAGAGTTCCGTTAGATTCATCCTGGGGGTAGTTTTTTGTTTATTCCTATAGGTTCGTCTGTATTATTAATATGTATCGCGCGCGCGCGAATTTCATCGGCGGCGCCCGTCGGGGCGCCAGCCTCGGCATTTTCCATCGTCCCCTGCACAGCATCACCCTCATCCTTAGCCACATACGACGAGTTCGACACCCGCCCCTGGCGGTCCACCACGAAGCCGTAGACATGCAACTCGGTACCCACCCACTCGTCCGGCAGCGCCACCGCCACCTGGCGGGCGCCGCGGCGCGTCCCCTGCAGCTTCATACCCACCTGTAGGTCAACGCTGTAGACAAACAGCTTCACCTCGTCGTCGGCATGCGCGCTGCGTCCCAGCGGGTTCTTCTCGAAACCCACCCGCAGCACACCCTGCGCATCGACGCTCCAACGGCCGAAACCCACCGGCGCCACAGGACCATGGCTCACCTGCAACGCGCTGTAGTCCAGCCCCTCGCGCGTTAGGCAGCGGTGGTTGCGGTGCACAAACAGGTTGCACTCCGTCATCCCCCGCCGCATCGCCTCGGCCCGCAGCCCCACCCCGACCGCCGGACGGAACCGCCCGGCCAGCCGCACCATCTCCCTGAACTCCATGCGGTGAGCCTGCTGCGCCTCCGTGCGCGGATTGTGCACCTTGGCCGGCAGCGCCCTTACGCACCAGCGCCCGCGCCAGTGGTAGCCCACCGCCGGTCCCAGCTTCCCGATGAAGCCGCCCATGTAGCCTTGTTCCAGTTTCGCCATATCGTATGTTTTTACCCCACTAACGCAGCCCGCATCTTTTTATTGTGTGCCCTCCACCTTTTTTTTTAAGAGCGCATTAAGAGTGCAGAAAGACCATAGTAAGACATGATACCATACACCGCTGGTTTTCAACCCCATCCGACGCCCTCCGCCACCCCTCCCCCACCCCCGCGACGCGCTTTTCTCGCCCCGCCGGACAATAAAAACCTCGCCGCCGCGTTATACCCCCAAACTACAACTCCTGCACATGAAAGCCAAAATCCTCTGGGTCGACGACGAAATCGACCTCCTCAAACCGCACATCCTCTTCCTCGAAGAGCGCGACTACAGCGTAACGCCCCTCTGCGCCGGCGCCGACGCACTCGACGAGCTCGAGGGCGAACTCCCCGACCTCGTCCTGCTCGACGAGCAGATGCCCGGCCTCTCCGGCCTCGACACCCTCCGCCAAATCAAACTCCGATGGCCATCGCTCCCCGTCGTGATGGTCACCAAAAGCGAAGAAGAACACGTCATGGAGGACGCCCTCGGCGGCAAAATCAGCGACTACCTCGTCAAGCCCGTCAGCCCCAGCCAGCTCCTGCTCACCGTCAAACGCCTCACCGAAGGGCGACAGCTGCGGCAGGAACACTCCGCCGTCGACTACCAGCGCCAGTTCCGCGAACTCTCCATGCAGCTCGACTCCGGCCTCGACGCCGACGGGTGGTGCGACATGCAGCGCCAACTCGTCCGATGGGACCTCGAACTCGCCGGCCTCGACGACAGCGGCGTCCACGAAATATTCCTCACACAGCGGCGCGACGCCAACCGCCTCTTCTGCCGCCATGTCGAAGAGCACTACCGCCACTGGCTCAACGGCTCCGAAGAAAAACCCCTCATGAGCCACACCCTCCTCCGCGAACGCCTCTTCCCTCTCCTCAAGGACGGCCACCCCGTATTCCTCATCGTCATCGACAACTTCCGCTACGACCAGTGGCGCGCCGTCCAGCCCATGGTCGAGCCCTACCTCCGCGTCGAACGCGACGAAGTCTACTACGCCCTCCTGCCCACCACCACACAGTTCGCCCGCAACGCCATGTTCGCCGGCCTCCTGCCCAGCGAAATCGAACGCAAATACCCCCAATACTGGGTCAACGAGGACGAGGAAGGCCACAAAAACCAGTTCGAAAGCGAACTCCTCGGCGAAAACCTCCGCCGCCACGGCATCAATATCAAGCACTCCTACAGCAAAGTCCTCAACGCGCAATACGGCATGAAGCTCGTCGACCGCCTCCCCGAACTGATGCACAACGGACTCAACGTGGTGGTATACAACTTCATCGACATGCTCTCCCACGCCCGCACCGACAGCAACATCGTGCGCGAACTGGCCGCCGACGAGCGCGGCTACCGCTCCGTCACCCAGTCGTGGATGGAACACTCCCCTCTGCTCGCCCTCCTCAAAGCCCTCTCCGAGCGCGACGTCACAGTCCTCCTCACCACCGACCACGGCTCCGTCCGCGTCGAACGCCCCGTCCGCGTCAAAGGCGACCGCGACATCAGCGTCAACCTCCGCTACAAGCAGGGCCGCCTCCTCGACTACAACCCACGCGACGTCTACGAAGAAAAAGACCCCGCCGCCATCTTCCTCCCCAAACGACACGTCACCGGCGGCTACATCTTCTGCCGCGAGAACGACTTCTTCGCCTACCCCAACAACTACAACCAGTACGTCCAGTACTACACCGACACCTTCCAGCACGGCGGCCTCTCCATGGAAGAAGTCCTCGTCCCCGTCGCCATCCTCCGCCCCAAACTATAAATACCCTCCTTACCTCCTTTACCTCCTCTACCTCCTTACTCCCCAAAAAACTCCTTACCTCCTTACTCCTTACCTCCTTACTCCTCAAAAAAAATGGACATCCAAATCAAAGGCGCCCGCGCCAACAACCTCAAGAACATCGACGTCAGCCTTCCGCAGGGCAAGCTGACGGTGGTCACCGGCCTCAGCGGCAGCGGCAAGTCCAGCCTCGTCTTCGACACCCTCTTCGCCGAGGGCCAGCGCCGCTACGTCGAAAGCCTCTCCAGCTATGCGCGCCAGTTCCTCGGCCGCATGGTGAAGCCCGACGTGGACTACATCCACGGCCTCGCCCCCGCCGTCGCCATCAGCCAGCGCTCCGGCTCGGCCAATCCCCGCTCCACCGTCGGCACGCAGACCGAGATCTACGAATACCTCAAGCTCCTCTTCGCCCGCATCGGACGCACCTATTCGCCCGTGAGCGGCGTAGAGGTCAAGCGCCACTCGGTGAGCGACGTCGTCGACCACATCCTCGCCCTGCCCGACGGCTCGCGCGTGATGATCCTCGCACCCCTCGAAGCCACACCCCAGCGTCCCCTGCGCCAGCAGCTCGAGATGCTGCAGCAGGAGGGGTATCAGCGCGTCGCGGTGGGAGGCACAGTGGTGCGTATCGAAGACTGGCTCGCCTCTGCCAACCTGGAAGGCGAGGTCTGTCTGCTTGTCGACCGCATCGAGTTGCATCATGCCGACGACACACAACCCGCCCGCCTCGGCGAGAGCATCCAGAGCGCCTTCTTCGAAGGCCGCGGCACCTGCATCGTCCAACCCCTCGACGGCCAGCCCGCCACCTTCTCCAACCGCTTCGAAGCCGACGGCATCACCTTCGAAAAACCCAATCCCAACTTCTTCTCCTTCAACAACCCCTATGGCGCCTGCCCCACCTGCCAGGGCTACGGCAGCATCGTCGGCATCGACGAGCGCCTCGTCGTCCCCAACCCCGCCAAAAGCATCTACGACGACGCCGTCGTCTGCTGGAAAGGCGAGAAGATGCAGGACGCCAAGCGCGAGTTCATACGCCACGCCGCCGCCATCTCCTTCCCCATCCACACCCCCTATATGGACCTCACCGACGCCCAGCGCGACCTGCTTTGGCACGGCGACGGCACCTGGGAGGGCATCGACGGCTTCTTCCGCTGGGTCGAAAGCCTAGCCTACAAGATACAGTACCGCGTCATGCTCAGCCGCTACCGCGGCAAGACCATGTGTCCCGACTGCCGCGGACGGCGCCTGCGCAAGGACGCCGACTACGTCAAGGTGGCTGGCCGCAGCATCAGCGAGCTCACCGAGACGCCTGTCGAGGAACTCCTCCAGTGGTTCAACGACATCGACAGCCACCTCTCCCCTGCCGAACAGGCCGCCAGCACCCGCCTGCTGACCGAGATACGCAACCGCCTCGGCTACCTCGTCGACGTCGGCCTCGGCTACCTCACCCTCGGCCGCGAAAGCCGCACCCTCAGCGGTGGCGAAGGGCAGCGCATTGCACTCTCCGCCTCGCTCGGCTCCTCGCTCGTGGGCTCGATGTATATCCTCGACGAGCCCTCCATCGGCCTCCACCCCCGCGACACCGACCGCCTCATCAGCGTCCTGCGCCGCCTGCGCGACCTGGGCAACACCGTGGTGGTCGTCGAACACGACGAAGAGATTATCCGCTCGGCCGACTATCTGGTCGACATCGGCCCCGGGGCAGGCAGCCTCGGCGGCGAGATAACGTTTGCAGGAACCATTCCTGATCCCTCATCCCTCACTCCCAATACCTCACTCACCCTCGACTACCTCAGCGGCCGACGCTCCATAGGCATCCCCGACGCGCGCCGCCGCTGGCGCGACCGCATCAGCGTCAAAGGCGCCTACGCCAACAACCTCAAGCGCATCGACGTGGACTTCCCGCTGGGCGTATTCACCGTGGTGACCGGTGTCAGCGGCTCGGGCAAGAGCTCGCTGGTCAAAGGGGTGCTCTACGACGCCCTGCGCCACCGCATGGACGGCGCCGCCGACTACGTGGGCCACTGTATGGCCCTCGAGGGCGACATGCGCATGATCTCCAGCGTCGAGATGGTCGACCAAAACCCCATCGGACGCTCCTCCCGCTCCAATCCCGCCACCTACATGAAGGTCTTCGACGAGGTGCGCGCCCTCTTCGCCAAGCAGCCGCTGGCCAAGAGCCGCGGCTACAAGAGCGGCTTCTTCTCCTTCAACGTCGAAGGCGGCCGCTGCGAGACCTGCCAGGGCGAAGGCGAGGTGACGGTGAGCATGCAGTTTATGAGCGACGTGCACCTCGTCTGCGACGAGTGCCACGGATCGCGCTACAAGGACGAAGCCCTCGAGGTGCAGTACAAGGGAGTGAATATCAGCCAGGTGCTCGACATGACGGTCGACGAGGCGGTAGCCTTCTTCGATGCCGACGAAACCCGCAGCATCCACAGCCGCCTCACCCCCCTGCAGGACGTGGGCCTGGGCTACCTGAAGCTAGGCCAGTCGTCGAGCTCGCTCTCCGGCGGCGAGGCGCAGCGCATCAAGCTGGCCTCCTTCCTCGTCAAGGGCGAGGCCGAACGTCCTGTGCTCTTCATCTTCGACGAGCCCTCCACCGGCCTCCACTTCCACGACATAGAGAAGTTGCTGGCAGCCTTCGACCGCCTCATCGAGAGCGGCCACACCGTGCTGGTCATCGAACACCACCCCGACATCATACGCCGCGCCGACTGGGTGGTGGACCTCGGCCCCGAGGGCGGCCGCGAGGGCGGCAACGTGGTCTTCGCCGGCACCCCAGAGCAACTCGCCCATTGCAAAGAATCATACACCGCCAAATACATCAAGTTATGAAACAGTACATCAAAGAGATAGAACGCTGGTCGCGCCTGTGCCTCTGGGGCTCGGTGGCGCTGGTCATCGCCACCGCCCTGTTCGTATGGCTCAGCCCGTGGCAAATCACCCAGAACGCCACCGTGGGCCGCTGGATGCTCATCAGCGGGTCGGTGCTGGCTGTGCTGGCCGTCAGCATGGCGCTACTCACCATCCGCAAGCGCACCCCCCAACTGCGCCAAGCCGAGGGACTACAAACCAAACTCGCGGGCTACGCACAGCACATCCGCACCCTCTACCTCTCGCTGACCAGCGTGGTGGTGGTGCTCTGTCTGCTGACTGTGCTCTGCGGACAAAGCGTGCTGCTGATGCTCACCATGGTGACCACCATGATGCTCTTCCCGGCCTACCCCAACATGTACAAGGTGAAGGTGGACCTGGGCCTGTCCGACGAAGAGATGCGCGAACTCTACGGTGAGAAATACATCAGCGATGCCCAGCAATGACACCATAGCGGCCATCGCCACCCCAGCCGGGGTGGGCGGCGTGGCCATGGTGCGCATGAGCGGTGCCGATGCGCTGACCATCGCGTTGAAGCACCTATCGGTCGGCTCATTGCAACCACACCGGGCCATCCACTGCCGCTTCGCCGACCTCGACGACGGCATTGCCACCTATTTCCCCCGCGGCTACACCGGCGAGCCCACGGTCGAATTCACCTGCCACGGCTCGCTATACGTGCAACAGGCGCTGCTGCAGGCGCTGCTCGACAGCGGCGCACGCCTGGCCGAGCCGGGCGAGTTCACACGTCGCGCCTTCGCCAACGGCAAGATAAACCTCTCGCAGGCCGAGGCCGTGGCCGACCTCATCGACGCTGCCACACCGGCGCAGCACCGCCTGGCCATCAGCCAGTTGCGCGGCGGCTACGCCCGGCAGCTGGCCGAATTGCGGGCACGGCTGGTGGAGCTCACGGCACTGCTCGAACTGGAGCTGGACTTCTCGCAGGAGGATGTGGAATTCGCCGACCGCAGCGAACTCAACGCATTGGTGCACAGCCTGCAGCATACTGTCAGCAGCCTGACGGCCAGCTTCAAGACTGGCCAAGCACTGAAGCGCGGCATAGCGGTGGCCATCGTCGGGCGACCCAACGCCGGCAAGTCGTCGCTGCTCAACGCACTGCTGGCTGACGAACGCGCCATCGTCTCCGACATCCCCGGCACCACACGCGACACCATCGAGGAACTGCTCACCCTCGACGGCATCACCTTCCGCTTTATCGACACCGCCGGCCTGCGCGAAAGCACCGATCCCATCGAAGCCCTGGGCCTGGAGCGCTCCATCAAGGCCGCCCAGCAGGCACACATCATCCTCTTTGTGCGCAACATTGCCGACCCGTTTGACAATCAAGCCACCGACGACATCGCCTCAATCACAGCACATTGCGACATGAGCGAGAAGCACCTGCTGGTAGTCCACAACAAGTGCGACCTGCCGCATCAGGGCACTCCGCAGGGGCTCATCGTCTCGGCCAAGGAGCACCTGGGCATCGAGGAGCTGAAGAAGACCCTGGCGCAGGTGGCAAAAGAATATGCCGGACAGAACAGCGGCATACTGCTCGCCAACGCACGCCACTACGACGCCCTGCTGCACGTGGCGGACTCGCTGCGGCACGTGGCCGAGGGTTTGGAGGGCGGCATGCCGACCGACCTGGTGGCCGTCGACCTACGCGACGCCCTCTACCACCTCGGCACCATCACCGGCGAAGTGACCGGCGACGAAGTCCTCTCGACCATCTTCGGCCGCTTCTGCATCGGAAAATAGGAAAACAGATACAACACACTCGAAGCCAGCCTGTTAGCAGGCTGGCTTTTTTTGTGCAAAAATTTGAAAAAAAGTGGAAAAAGAGGCCAAAATCGCCCGATTGCAACTAGCTGATAAATAGCACATTGTAGGCATCCTCTTCTTCTCCCCTTCTTACCCTCTTCTTACATGGTAGGGAGATGAGGGGAGATGGGGTGGAAAATGGGGGGTGGAATACAATAATTCGCGTACGCTCGCGTTACTGTACATATCAGTTAAAAACCGACAACGATGAGACGACACATACTGCTGATGCTGGCGGCGCTGCTGCTGCCGCTGGCGGCGCTGGGGGCCAAGGAGGGGTACAAAATCACATTCCAGGCCAACGGCAACCAGGACACGATGATGCTGCTCTGCTACTACCGCGCCAACGCACGCTACATCACCGACACGGCCTACAACAACGGCAAGGGGCGCTACGTGTTCGAGGACAAGAAGAAGGTGCTCAAGCCGGGCCTGTACTACATCAGCAACAACCGCGGCAAGCAGCTGGACCTGGTGATCTACAACAACGAGACGCGCTTCACGCTGACGGTGGACAACCAGAATTGGGGTCGCACGGCCGAGGCCAAGGGTTCGAAGGAGAACGAGCTGTTCTACAGCTTCAACCACATGAGCGACATCCTCTACCAAGAGATGGAGGAGGCGCAGGCGGAGCTGGACTCGGCGACCTTCTACGGCGAATACGTGCCGGCCAAGACCAAGCAGATCGACAGCATGCGGATGGCCTTCATCGGGCAGCACCCGAAGGCGATGATTTCGCGCATGATGCTGGCCACCAAGGATGTAGCAATCCCCACCCACCACGCCGACGGCACAAAGATGGATATGCGCGAGCGCCACGAGTGGCTGCTGTCGCACTATTTCGACAATGTGCCGCTCGACGACGACTTCATCATCCGCACGCCGGAAAATGTCTTCTACAAACGGGTGATGGAATATGTCGACGTGTACATGAACAAGATGCCGCCCTCGATGATATGCCCGCGGCTGGACACGCTGATCGACCGCGCCGAGCCGGCGCCGGAGGTCTTCCGCTGGCTGGTGCACACGCTGACCGAGAAGTTCCTGCAAAGCAAGATCATGGTCTACGACGAGGTGTATGTGCACCTTGTGAAGCGCTACTACGAGACGGGGAAGGCCTTCTGGATGTCGCCCTCGGGCATCGACAAGGAGGTGGAGCGTGCCACGAAATGGGAGCGGCTGCTGGTGGGCAAGGTGTCGCCGGAGCTGATCCTCTTCGACACCCTGCGCCGCGCCCACTCGCTGCACCACATGCCGGGGCAATACACGCTGCTGCTCTTCTGGAGCCCCACCTGCGGCCACTGCCGCGACATCATCCCGGCGGTGTACAAGGTCTATGAACAATACGCCGACACGCTGCAGATGAGCGCTTTCAGCATCCTCAGCGATCCCGACGAGCACACCACCGGCAAGTGGAAGAAATTCCTCACCGAGCACGGCATCGACCACCCGCGGTGGGTGAACCTGAGCGGCGGCGAGGCCAACGTGGACTGGCGCGAGGTGTACGACGTGCAGACCACGCCGCAGATCTACCTCATTGAGAACAAGGGCAACACCATCATCGCCAAGAAACTCGGCGCCGAGATACTGGAGATGATGTGCAAAGACCTGATGAAGAAACAACAATAAACATCATACAATCATGAAAAAAACCGTATTCCTGGCAGCGGCCGCGATGATGCTGGCCACAGGCTGCAAAGACAAAAAACAGACCGACATGGACAACCCCTTTTTCTCGGCATGGGGAACGCCGTATGAAATTCCCGACTTTGGACGCATCAAGACCGACCACTACCTGCCCGCCTTCGAAGAAGGCATGAAGCGGCAGAAGGCCGAAATCGACGCCATAGTGAACAACCCCGAGGCGCCGACCTTCGAGAACACCGTGCTGGCCTACGAATACAGCGGCCGGCTGCTGCAGGAGGTCAGCGCCGTGTTCTTCAACCTCTCCTCGAGCAACACGAGCGACGAGATGGACTTCGTCGAGGAGACCGTCACCCCCCTGCTCTCGGCCCACGGCGACGACATAGCGCTGAACGCCAAGCTCTTCGAGCGCATCAAAGCCGTCTACGACCAGCGCGAAAGCCTCGGCCTGAACGGCGAGCAGACGCGGCTGCTGGAGGAGCAGTACAAGGGCTTCGTGCGCAGCGGCGCCAACGTGCCGGCCGACAAGCAGGCCCGCTTCCGCGAGCTGAACGAGCAGATTGCCTCGCTCACCATGCGCTTTGCACAGAACGTGCTCAAGGCCACCAACGCCTACAGCAAGAAGCTGGCCGACGGCAGCGAGGTGACGCTGCAGATGCCGTCGTGGGAGCCCTTCATGCAGACCTGCCCCGACCGCAAGCTGCGCGAGGAAGTGTGGCGCGCCTACACAGACCGCTGCAAGGATGGCGAGTACGACAACACCAAGATTATCGACACGCTGGTCAACCTGCGCCTGGAGCGTGCCAACATCCTGGGCTTCGAGACCCACGCCGACTACGTGCTGGACAACACGCTGGCCAAGACGCCGAACAACGTATACAAGTGCCTGATGGACATTTGGATACCGGCCTTGAAGGTGGCCAAGCAGGAGCGCGACCAGTACCAGCGCATGCTGGAGAAGGACGAGCCGGGCGCCAAGCTGCAGCCGTGGGATTGGCGCTACTATGCCGAGAAGCTGCGCGCCGAGAAATACTCGCTCGACGACGCCGTCGTGCGCCCCTACTTCGCCCTCGACAGCGTGCTGCAGGGTGCCTTCGGGGTGGCGGGCAAGCTCTATGGCCTCACCTTCGCCGAGCGCACCGACCTGCCGCTCTACGACCCGGAGGCCCGCAGCTTCGAGGTGAAGGACGGCGGGCAGACCATCGGCATCCTCTACATGGACTTCCACCCGCGCGCCTCGAAACGCAGCGGCGCCTGGATGACCGAGTTCCGCGGCCAGCAACGCAACCAGCAGGGTGAGAACGTGATACCGATTATCTCGGTGGTGTGCAACTTCACCAAGCCCACGGCCGACAAGCCGTCGCTGCTGAACTTCGACGAGAGCGAGACGCTCTTCCACGAGTTCGGCCATGCGCTGCACGGGCTGCTGAGCAAGTGCACCTACCCCTCGCTGGCGGGCACCAATGTGCCGCGCGACTTTGTGGAGCTGCCGTCGCAGGTGATGGAGAACTGGTGCCGCCACCCGCAGGTGATGAAGCAGTACGCCCACCACTACCAGACCGGCGAGGCCATCCCCGACGAGCTGATCAAGAAGATCGAGGCCGCCGCCACCTACGGACAGGGCTTCGCCACGACCGAGCTGCTGGCCGCCTCGCTGCTCGACATGGACTACTACACGCTGAAGGAGAAGCGCACGATCGACCCGCTGCAGTTCGAGCAGCAGGTGATGGACCGCATCGGCCTGATACCCGAAATCATCAGCCGCTACCGCTCGCCCTACTTCCAGCACGTGTTCACCACGGGCTACGACGCGGGCTACTACAGCTACACCTGGACGGCCATCCTCGACGCCGACGCCTTCGAGGCCTTCGCCGAGAGCGGCGACCTGTTCAACCCCGAACTGGCCCGCAAGTTCCGCCACCTGCTGGAGAGCGGCAACACGGTGGAGCCGATGGAGCTCTACCGCCAGTTCCGCGGCAAGGAACCCAGCGCCAAGGCGTTATTGAAACGCAAAGGGATGTTGTAACATTGAATTCCGAAACCAACCCAACCATCATGGCAGAATACAAACAACTCACTCGCAGCCTCACCGACCGCAAGATAGCAGGCGTTTGCGGAGGTTTAGCCCGCTACCTCAACATCGACCCCACCGTGGTTCGCATCCTGTTCCTGATTGCCCTCTTCTTTGGCACTTTTGGCTTCTGGGCCTACCTCATAGTCTGGCTTGCCGCCCCTGAAGACAATCGGGTAGAGAAATAAAAAAACTCCCTGCCGAATGGGGCAGGGAGTTTTTTTGTTGTTGTCGAGCAACATCAAATCTGCTGCATCACCTGCTGGGCGAGTTCGTTGGCACGGGCTTCGGTGGCGGCTTCGGAGTAGATGCGGATGATGGGTTCGGTGTTGCTCTTGCGGAGGTGGACCCATCCGTCGGGGAAGTCGATTTTGACGCCGTCGATGGTGGAGACTTCGCAGGCAGGGATGCCTGCGTACCAGTTGGCGACCTTGGCCAGGAGGGCGTCGACGTCCATGTCGGGCGTGAGGTCCTTGCGGTTCTTGGAGATGATGTATTCGGGATAGGTGCGGCGGAGGTCGCTGACCTTCATGCCTTTCTTGGCGAGGAGGGTGAGGAAGAGGGCCACGCCGACGAGGGCGTCGCGGCCGTAGTGGAGGGCGGGATAGATGACGCCGCCGTTGCCTTCGCCACCGATGACGGCGTGGGTCTGGCGCATGAGGGTGGTGACGTTGACCTCGCCGACGGCGGCGGCGGCATAGGAGCAGCCGGGGTAGCGAGAGGTGACGTCGCGCAGGGCGCGGCTGGAGGAGAGGTTGGAGACGGTGTTGCCGGGGGTGTGCTGCAGGACGTAGTCGGCCACGGAGACGAGGGTGTATTCCTCGCCGAACATCTGGCCGTCTTCGCACACGAGGGCGAGGCGGTCGACGTCGGGGTCGACGACGATGCCGAGGTGGCAGCCGTTTTCGCGCACCACGCGCGAGATGTCGCTGAGGTTCTGCGGGATGGGCTCGGGGTTGTGGGCGAAGTGGCCGGTGGGCTCGCAGTTGAGCTCGACGACGTCGCTGACGCCCATGGCGCGGAGCAGGCGGGGGATGGCGATGCCGCCGGTGGAGTTGACGGCGTCGACAGCCACTTTGAAGCCGGCCTTGCGGACGGCGTCGACGTCGACGAGGGGGAGGGCGAGGACGCGCTGGATGTGGCGGTCGATCTCGTCGTCGAGGAGGGTGACCTGGCCCAGGTCGTCGACCTCGGCGAAGATGACCTCGTCGCTTTCGGCCAGGCGGAGCACCTCCTTGCCTTCGGCGTCGGAGATGAATTCGCCGAGGGCGTTGAGGAGCTTGAGGGCGTTCCAATGCTTGGGGTTGTGGGAGGCTGTGATGATGATGCCGCCGTCGCAGTGGTGGTCGATGACGGTCATCTCGGTGGTGGGTGTGGTGGAGAGGCCGCTTTCGAGCACGTCGACGCCCATGCCCTGGAGGGTGGCGACGACGAGGCGGTCGACCATGGCGCCGGAGAGGCGCGCGTCGCGGCCCACGGCGAGGCGGAGCCTGCGTCCAGGGTTGGCGTTGCGGAGGAAGGTGGCGAACGCCGAAGTGAATTTGACCACGTCGAGGGGGCTGAGGCCCTCGCCCGGGCGGCCACCGATGGTGCCGCGTATGCCGGAGATGCTTTTGATGAGACTCATGGTGTTGTTGATATGTTTATACGTTGATATGCTTATATGGGTGGGGTTCTCTAGGGGAATGGTAGGGGAACGGTAGGGGAATACTTCGGCCCTTTCGCATTATTACCCATGGATGGGAAAATAGGGTTACTTTTTTAGTTTGATTTTGTTTTCCAATGCTTTTATAGCGTTATAGGCGATGAGGCCGCCCGCGAGCTCGAGGCTGCGCTCGTCGACGATGAGGTTGGGGCGGTGGAGGTTGGAGAAGGGGGTGCCGGGTTCGTGGATGCCGATGCGGAAGTAGCAACCGGGAATTTTCTGCTGGTAGAAGGCGAAGTCTTCGGCCGTCATGCGGAGGTCGAGCCACTCAACGTTCTCTTCGCCAAGGAATTGGCAGGCGTTGTCGTGGACCTGCTGGGTGCAGTGGTCGTCGTTGACGACGGCGGGGTAGCCTTCGTCGACGAAGAGGTCGCAGGAGGCGCCCATGGCTTCGGCCACGCCGGTGCTGA
>Ga0256406_1002144_pt1 | contig 29005 bp, 19 predicted proteins | sample RumenRJG_03DNA_FD_185986 | JGI IMG/M metagenome (GOLD analysis project Ga0256406, IMG submission 185986) | Bovine rumen microbial communities from Lethbridge, Alberta, Canada - RJG_03 | ecosystem: Host-associated > Mammals > Digestive system > Stomach > Rumen | place: Canada: Alberta | collected... | reverse complement strand
TCGCAGTAGCGGTGGCATGGGCCTCTCGCCTCAGGAAGTGGCCTACGTGCAGGGTACACTGGGGGTGCTGTCACTCATCGGAGGCTGCGTGCTCAGCGAATATCTGCTGCGGCGCTATCCCAGTGGAAAGATGTGGTTGCTGCTCGCCTTGCTCTTCACTCTGCCTACGGGAGGATGGCTGTGGCTGAGCTTCGTCCATCCTTCAGGGCTCTCGAGCATCGCGGCTGTCGTCATGGCCCAAGGCTTCGGTACTGGCATGGGCATAGCGCCCTACCGTCTAAGCGTGTTTCCGCCTCCAGGCAGCCATCGCATTCTTTCGCCACAGGCTTCGCGCTCACTCATGGGAATCGCCGTGATGCTCCCATTCACAGCCTCAGGCAACATGCAGGCTGCATTGGGCTACCGCCGCTTCTTCTTCCTTGTTGTGCTCTCCTGCGGCGTGAGCCTTGCCGCGATACTCATACTGCTCATCTCACGCCATAGGTGGCGAAGGAGGGCAGAATGACATTCTATGCCATTTGCGACTGCGACAGTTGCTACGTGAGCTGCGAGCGTGTGTTCAGACCTGATTTGATGGGGAAACCGGTAGTGGTGCTGAGCAACAACGACGGCTGCGTGGTGGCAAGGTCGCGTGAGGCCAAGCAAATAGGCATTCCCATGGGCATGCCCTTCTTCAAGATGCAGCAACAGTTCGCCTCCTCTAAGGTGACTGCCTTCTCAAGCAACTACGAGCTCTACGCCGATATGACGCAACGCGTAATGGACATCATCCGCGAGGCCTCGCCAGGATTCTGCCGCTACTCCATCGACGAGGCTTTCTGCATACTCGACGGCATGGACAGATTCAACCTTAAAGAATGGGGTGAAGACCTCAGCAGGAAGATTCTCAAGTGGACCGGCATGCCGGTGAGTATAGGCATAGCACCGACGAAAACACTTGCCAAGTGTGCCGACCGCTTTGCCAAGGACTACCCGGGTTACAACCATTGCTGTCTTATCGACACCGACGAGAAACGACAGAAGGCACTCAAACTGTTCCCTGTAAAAGAGGTGTGGGGCATAGGCCGTCGCCACCAGGAACATTTGGAGGGTATAGGCATCAACACGGCTTTCGACTTCGCCATGAAGCCACGACTTTGGGTAAAAAAGGAATTCCACGTAACGGGAGAGCGCACGTGGCTCGAGCTCAACGGAACCGACTGTATTCCCATGGAGGAGATGAGGGCCAAGAAAAGCATCTGCACAAGCCGCAGTCTGCCTGAGATGACCGACAGTTTCGACGGCCTGCGCACTCACGTGTCGAACTACGCTGCACGGTGCGCAGAGAAACTGCGCCGCCAGCATTCAGTCTGCCAGACGGTGATGGTATTCATTGAAACCAACCGTTTCCGCGAAGACCTGCCCCAGTACGAAGGCTTCACGAGCGCTGTCCTTCTGACTCCCGACAACGCCACTCAGGTCATTGTGCACAATGCTCTCAACTGTCTGAAAGCCATCTTCCGCAAGGGCTACCGCTACAAGCGTGCAGGTGTCATCGTGACTAATATCAGCGACGCAGCACATATTCAGACTAATTTTATCGACTTCGACGCCGGCCGGTTCAACAAAATGCACCTGCTTGACAAAGTAATTGACAAGATAAACAAACAGGGAGGCAGCGAGACCATTGTACTGGCCTCACAACAATACACAGCTCCGGGCGGACAAGGAAAGGCCGCACACTTCAGCGACGCCATCAAGCACGACCTGCGCAGTCCCTGCTACACTACACGATGGAACGACATCATAAAGTGCAAATAATCTGCAGTCTCTCAACGTCTTCTCACTATCACGTAGATAACCACGGGAGCCCCCACTAGTGGCGTCACGGCATTGATGGGGATTACTCCGCTCTCGCCCGGCAAATAAGTAAGCATACTGCACACCAGAGTAACGACACAGCCGCAGAGCATCGTGGCCGGCAACAGCACACGATGGTTCCCTGTACCCAAGAGCAACCGGGCGATGTGAGGCACCGCAAGGCCGATGAAGGCTATCGGACCGCAGAAGGCTGTCGCCACAGCCGTGAGCAGACCGGTGACAACAAGCAGTAGATTGCGCGTACGGACAATATTTACTCCAAGATTCTCGGCGTATTCCTCTCCAAGAAGAAGGGCGTTAAGAGGCTTCACTAGCAAGAAGGCACCGGCCAATGCGGCAATGGTAACCGTGAAGAAAAGAGGCAACTGGCGCAGGGACACGCCACTGAAGCTGCCCATACCCCATACCATATAGGAACGGACTCCCTCTTCGGTAGCGAAGAAGTTGAGCAATGATATGCCCGAAGAAGCGAGATAACCAATCATAATGCCAATGATGAGAAGCATGACGCTTCCTCTGACAATATTGGAAAAGAAATAGATTACGCCCGTTACAACCATTGCGCCAGCAAAGGCAGCTAACAGTATGGCCGCATAGCCACCGGCGGAATAGCCTCCGGCCTGAATGGAACCACCCAAAGCCAGCATGACCACAGCCACGCCGAGACCGGCTCCACTATTGATGCCGAATATGGAAGGACCGGCAAGAGGATTGCGGAAAGCTGTCTGCAAAAGCAGTCCGCTCACCGACAGAGCTGCGCCACAGAGCATGGCTGTAACCGTCTGGGGCAGTCGGGTCTCTACGACAATAAAGCGCCAGCTCTCAGAACTACCGTCCTGTCCTGCTAGTATGGAGAATACGTCGCGCACGGGGATATCCACCGAACCGACACAAAGACTCGCCAAGGCTGCAAAGACCGTGCACAGAAGAAGCGACAGGCTAATGGCCGCTGACTTATAAGTTGTTTTCATCTATGCAAAAGTAAGTAAATCCTTGTTTTCTCGCAAAGACCTTGCCTACTATTTTTCTCTGTCTGCATAACATCCGTTCTCAGTATCCACCCTAAGAGCATTTGCAAAGAAGAGAAAAACGCTCTGAAAGGCCTTCGCTACCGTTGTCAGAGGCGAAAATACAGGTTAGACGCAAAAAATACTGTTAAAAAGTTGCACGTTTGAAATAATCGGCTTACCTTTGCACTCGCATTCAAGGAAATGCATGTTCGGGATTTGGCGCAGTTGGTAGCGCACACGTCTGGGGGGCGCGAGGTCGCTGGTTCGAGTCCAGTAATCCCGACGGGGGTAAGGGGACTGGGAGTTTAGGCTCTCGGTTCCCTTTTTCTTTCTCAAGCCGGAATCTCCGCATCCGCACTACAGAGGTTATATGCTAAAGAAACATAAACTTCAGGGAACTCCACCGAAAGAGCCTCCTATTTTTCGTACATTTGTAGAATAAACCGTTCAGAGGAACCTCTAAGGACATATTTCATGGCAAGCAGACTGAATCAAAAGCGACGCTGGGCGGCAAGGATACTATTGTCAGTATTCGTGCCCCTGCTCCTTATGGCCTCGGTCCATGTTCACCATTACAGCCCTGTTAGCGAGACGACGTGTTACGAATGCGCGCACCACATCCCGCACGGCGGACATCTCACGGGCGCAACTGTGAGCATAAGCAGTTGTGTTCTTTGTCAGTTCCTCAGCATTCCTTATATCATGGGCGGTGTTTTGACCGTAGTTTCGTTGGTCAGACCACTGTCCTCCACCCCACTTCCGCTCTGTTGCCACACCTACCTTGCCCAAGTGGGGACTGTGGCATTAAGGGCTCCACCAGCCTCATTATTCTAATCAGAAAGCCCCCATTACACGACTTTTACTTTTAGAATAATGTACCAGAATGAAGAAAATATTCTTTTTCATGCTGCTTGTAGGCTTATGCCTGACAGCGGCAGGAGCCACTATTGAACCGGCTCCAAAGGCCTCCCTCTCCGGCGTGGTAAGGGATGCCACCGACAATGAAGCTTTGATAGGCGTGACTGTCAGCATCCCGGAACTCTCTGTCATGACTACTACCGATGCTGACGGCCGTTACAAGATAGACAATCTCCCCCTTCGTACGCTCACCATTCAAGTGGCTTATCTCGGACATCAGAGCATTACGCGGAAAGTGGACCTGCAGACAGAGCGCAAGGCCGATTTTGTCATGAAGGAGGCTAACGTCGTACTTGGCGACGTAGTCGTAACGGGAGTAGCCGGACAGACTCTGCGAAAGGACTCACCGGTGCCCGAAGCTGTCATCAGCGCGGCCGAACTGCAAGCCACCTCGTCGACAAACATCATTGATGCACTGTCACATCTTCCCGGCGTATCCCAACTGACCACCGGCAGCGGAATCTCCAAGCCTGTCATTCGCGGACTGGGCTACAACCGGGTGGTGACCATCGACGACGGCGTACGGCAAGAAGGACAGCAGTGGGGTGACGAGCATGGCATCGAGGTCGACGAACAGTCGGTAAGCAGCGCCGAAGTGCTCAAAGGTCCCGCCTCACTCATGTACGGTTCCGATGCTATGGCGGGCGTTATCATCCTCCACGGCATGCCTACGATGGCTCAGGGGCAGATGCGGGGCGACGTCTCCACAGAATACCAGACCAACAACGGCTTGCTCGGAGCCTCACTCCACTTTGCAGGCAACAAGCACGGAATCGTGTGGGACGCCCGCTACTCCGGGAAAATGGCCCACGCCTATAAAAACCACTACGACGGCTACGTCCTCGGGTCACAGTTCCGCGAGAATGCCCTTAGCGCCATGCTCGGCGCCCAAGGCAACTGGGGCTTCAGCCATCTGAAGCTGAGCCTCTACCATCTGACTCCAAGTATGCCTGAGGGCACGCGTGACAATGCTACCGGCGCATTTCTGGAGCCGGTGTTGAAGGATGGGGAGGAGACAGAGACTATCGCCTCGCAAGACGATTTGAAGACCTACGGCAAGGGCTTTCCTTATCAACAGATTCACCACTACAAGATGGTGCTAGACAACAGCCTCTACCTCGGCCCGGGCCATCTCAAACTCAACTTAGCCTATCAGCAGAACCAGCGCGAAGAGTTCGAGGAGGTGGCTGCCCCCACTACTCCGGGGCTGTCGTTCAAACTGCACACGCTCTCCTACAACACTCGCTACAGCATCAACGACCTTGGAGCCTGGACGCTGGCATCGGGGGTAAACGGCATGTACCAACGCTCAAAGAACCTTGGCGACGAGTATCTCATCCCTGAGTACCGCCTTTTCGACATCGGCCTCTTCACCACAGCCGGCTTCAAGGCGGGGCACTGGAACGTGAGCGGAGGCCTGCGCTACGACCACCGGAGTCTGAACTCCTTCGCCCTCGCCGGACGCTTCGAAGCCTTCACACGCCACTTCAATGCCGTGACTGGAAGCATTGGTGCCGTCTACTCGTTGGACAACATGAACTTCAGACTCAATCTTTCGCGGGGGTTCCGTGCGCCCAACTTAGGAGAATTAGCCTCAAACGGAGAGCACGAAGGCACCTATCGCTACGAGCTTGGCAACAGTGAGCTCAAGGCGGAGCACAGCTGGCAAGTGGATGCCGGATGGGACTTCTCCTCCAAATACGTGAAGGCAGAGGTCGCCCTCTTCGCAAACTCCATCGGCAACTACATCTACGCACGACGGACAGAGACCGGTTCGACAGCACAGACTGACGGGCTGCCCGTCTACCAGTACGCCCAGGGTGATGCCCGGCTGCTCGGAGGTGAGGTGTCGGTCGACGTGCACCCCATAGAGCGGTTGCATATAGCAAACAGCTTCAGCTACGTGAACGCCATACAGCTCCACCAGCCTCGTTCAACCAAATATCTTCCCATGACTCCGGCTCCACGCTACGAGGTCGACGTGCGCTACGACGTCATCCGCGATGGAAAAGTGCTCAACAACTTCTACGTGCGAGCCGGTGCCGAATGCTATCTGCGACAGAATCACTATTACATGGACAACGACACCGAGACTGCCACACCGGGCTACGTTCTGCTGTCGGCCTCGGCAGGCACCGATGTCCGCCTGCATGGGCGCAAGCTGTTCTCGCTGTCCATCATCGGCACCAACCTTACAGACAAGGCCTATCAAAGCCATCTCAGCCGCCTCAAATACGCCGACATGAATCTTGCAACAGGCCGGCGGGGAATCTTCGACATGGGACGCAACATCACCTTTAAGCTTGCTGTCCCCGTCTATTTCTGACAGATTTACTGCAAAAGTACGGTGACGCAAGCAGCTGTGACTGCCAATCTCTGTACTCATGCCAAGCTTATGACAACACACAGGACGTATGGGGACATCACCCATGCGTCCTTGCCATTTATCTCCTTTGTACAATCAAGACTTATTATCGCCGGATTTTCCTTGTCCTCCCGCAACTTTTTAGTATTTTTGCACTATGAAAGGGCTGAGAAGAACTAGGTACAGTGTGCTCGTCGTGTTGGTATGGTTGCTGACATGCACGGCATCAGGTGCCAACACGCAAGGTGTCTACAAGCAATTCCTCGCCAAGCCTTCTTCCGAACTCTACTCCACGGCCAAACGCATCATTGACCAAGGCAGACTCTCGAGCGACACCGCGTTGGTGTGTCTCACCATCATCTACAACCGCTACATGCCCCAGCTCCCTCCCGAAGAGCAACAACGCACCCAGGAAGCGTGCCTGCGCCTCTGGACCATCTACTTTTATGGATTCTACGATTACCCAAAATGTTTTGAATATCTGTCCAAGGCCCGCGAGATAGCAAAAGCCACGGGGAAGTACGACCCTCTCATCTATCTCAACCTCGGAGCCATGTACCAGACCATAGCCGAGGAATCGAGCAATACCGACCTCAACCGCAAGGCTCTCGGATACTACAGCCAGGCTTTCCATACCTCCTACGACAACCACGACCCCCACCATGCCGACATGGCCATCACCAACCTGCTTTACGTGAGTCACCTTCTGAGGATGCTCCCCACAGTGGAGCCTATTCTCAAACAATATCGCCATTGGCAGTCAAGCGGCTTGCTCTACCGCTACAATCTGCTTCTCTACGATGCTCTGAGGCTTTTGGAGAAGAACGACTTCAACGGTGCCATAGCAATCTACAACAAACAATTGACTTTGCTCGGGCCTACCAAGGAATACCGTCGGCTGCTCTACTTCACATATATAAATAAGGTATATGCCTACAGAGACCTTGGGCTCACTGACAAGGCTCTGGAATGCATGGCTGAGCCGGAGGCCATAGCTTTGAGTATGAACCAGAAAGACCTGAAACTCGAAGTCTATACCATCTTCTCCGACCTTTACAAAGCCAAAGGGGCACAACGTCAGTACAACATCTACCGCGAGAAATACATTCTGCTGAAGGACACGCTGACCAACTACCGCCAGTTAGCGAGCGTCAGCGAGATGGAGTTCCAATCCCAGCTGAAAGAGGTGGGCAACGAGATGCAACGCCTCACCCACAAGCATGAAGTACAGCAAAACATCATCATCGTGGGCTGCATCGTCTCTGTTGTCATCCTTCTGTTGCTCTTTGTGGTCTTCCGCCAGAACCGACGACTGCGCCAGAGCAACCAACAGCTCTACCGTCAAAACGTCAGCCTGCTCAAAGCCGAGGAGCAACAACGCCTGATGAGACAGCGGACTACAGTGGCCGAACAGCCCGCTCAACCTCAAGCCACTGATGCGACTGAAAAGAAGCCGGGAAAGGCTGCCACGCACAACGACATCGACACAGAGCTCCTTGAGCGCATTCGCAATGTAATGGAAAACGACAACGAAATCTGTCAAAGCGGATTCAGTGTCGAGCGGCTGGCCTCACTGACAGCCTCGAAATATAAGAATGTCTCGCAGGTCATACACGAGAAATTCGACTGTAATTTCAATACTTTCCTCAACGAATACCGCATCAAAGTGGCTTGCAAGCGCATGAACGACCTGGAACACTACGGCAACTACACCATAGAGGCCATCTCGTCGAGCGTGGGATTCCGCTCGCGCACATCCTTCGTGACTTCGTTCAAGCGTGTCACCGGACTCACTCCTTCGGAATACCAGCAATTGGCAAGGAAGGAAAAGACGAAGTGAGTCCTTGCCAGTACCACAAGGATATTACTCCAGTACCGAAAGGACATTACTCCAGTATTGTCAGAGTGATACTTCAGTACTGTCCCGTCGGTACTCACTCAGAATGTGTAGTTTAACGCTTTTGGTTGACTACTTCGAGTCTTATTTTTAATGTTGGTTGACCCAGTTAAACATTATTTTTATATTTGGTTGATACGTCTGCGGCTTAGTCACGTTTGTGGTTGACACAGCCGCTGCGTTGGCAAAAACCATAACAGAACAAGAGAGGGGTAAAGGCGGAGGCCTCACCTCCCGCTCTCGTTCCGGTCTCGCATAAAGCAAGACATTCTTCTTGGGTCACCCCAAAGTGGGTTATGAGGAATGCAAAGTCTTATGAGCTCCCGACTTTGTCAACGCGTCACCCTAATTCCATCAAATAAGTTTATGAATGATAATGTGTAAAATGACGTGAAATAGTTATGTAGAGGTTTTCGCACTCAATAGAACTCTGAGGCTAGAACTCCAATTGGGAGCAGGATCGTGCCCATGACTGGAAACCGTCAAATTCACAGATACTCTTTCAAAGTTTGTACATTTTTTAAGCCAAGACCTCGATTTCTCGTGCAAATAATAGAATTTTGAACAGCATCTGTTACACTTTGCCCCCTCATCCGAATACATTTGACTAACTTTGCAAAGAAATTAAACCCTTAACGTATGATTAGAAGATCTACCCTCTTTGCAATTTGTCTCCTCCTCGCCCTGACGGCCCGCGCTGCCAACGTAAGCCCTTCGGCCGCCCAAGAAAAGGCTGAGAAGTTTTTCAAGAGCAAAGGCATCGCAATGTCCAAGCCCTCACGCCGTCCACTGCGCCTTGCCTACAAGGCTTCGGGTACAGCCCCTGCCTACTATGTATTCAACAACGGTGACAGCCAGGGATTCGTCATTGTCTCTGGCGACGACAATGCCTATTCCATCTTAGGCTACTCCGACAAGGGCTCCTTCGACTACACATCAGCTCCCGCACAGATACGTGACTGGCTCGACGGCTATGCCGCAGAAATAGCATGGCTCCGCAATAACGAGTCAGTGGGAGCAAATGGCGAGAGCAAGACTAAGAAGCTCACACCGGTGAAGCCTCTACTGGGAGAGATAGCATGGGACCAGACCTACCCCTACAATCTGCTTACTCCCTGCTACGTGGGAACCACACATTCAGCTACGGGCTGCGTGGCTACGGCGATGGCGCAAATCATGTACTACCACAAATATCCTTCACAGGGAAAAGGCCAGCACACCTACAAGCCCGCAACGCTCAACCAGACACTGAGCGTGGACTTCAGCCAAAGCCATTACGGATGGGACGTGATGACACCGAAATACAATTCCAGTTCTTCAGACACTGCCCGAATGGCCGTTGCCGTGCTCATGCGCGACTGCGGAGTGGCTGTCGACATGGCTTACGGTCAGGAAAGCGGCAGCAACATCGAAAACTGGCTGAAGCCTCTGACCGAGAACTTCAGCTATGACAGCGGCTTTGGCTGCCTGAACCGCAACTACTACACCCAGCAAGACTGGGATGCCATCATCCGCGGCGAGGTGGCTGCCGGACGCCCGGTGTTTGCAACGGGCTTCACCGGAACTTCGGGCGGGCATGCTTTCGTCTTCGACGGCTATGATTCAGAAGGCCTCATCCACGTCAACTGGGGCTGGAGCGGTATGTCGAACGGCTACTTCCGCACCTCCGCCCTCACCCCGCCACTGCAGGGCACAGGTGGCTCCACCAGCGGTTTCAATTATAAGCAAGGCATTATCGTAGGCATACAGCCACCCCTGGAAGGCAGCGAGCCTTGGCTGCAGGTGGTGAGTATGGAGCACACCAAGGCCAACAACGACTCTGTGAGCAGAACGGAGACAGCCTCTATCCGGCTGACTGGTAAGATTGCGAACTTAGGATGGCAGGACGCCACCGTCGACATGGGCTTTGGCGTATACGACTCCAACGGCAGTTTGGTAGCTGCGAAAGTGGTAAAGACCGGAGTGTCGTTGCCTCAGAACACATTTGTCATCGGCCTGAACGCACCGGCAGTAGACCTTTCACAACTTGAGCCAGGAAGCTACACCATCTATCCCATTGTACGGAACGCCGGCGGAAAGCGCTGGTTCCGCATACGCGACTACAGCTACACCAAGAGCAATGCCTTGGGGCTGACCGTCGATGAAGCCTACGCGCATTTCCATCAGCCTTCGGCCTACTCGCTTGAGGCTCACCGCATGCAACCGACAAAAGTCTATCAGGGTATCACATCGCGAGTGACTGCCACCGTGGTGAATCGCGGCGAAACGGAGTACAGTGGCGCCATCCACTCTGCACTCTTCGACGCACAAGGCTCTATCGTAGCCCAAAGCGGTGACTTCAAATACGACATCTCTACAGGTGACTCCGTGCAAGTGGCAATCTCACATACCTATACTGTGGAGCCTGGTTCTTACACGATAGGACTCATCGACGAAAACACCACCAAGCTCTGTACGCCCCAACCCGTTGAGGTGCTCGCCACGCCGGCCGAGTCGGCAAAGATAGAGATGGCCAGTCAGCTCTCCTTTGACCACAACGAAGCCGTGCCTGCCGACAGCGTGGCTCTGACAGCCCACATCAAGGTCAGCCAAGGTGTCTTTGCCAACGACCTTACCATCTACATCACCGATGCAAAGGGCAACAGCGTCGTAGGAAGCTTCAATCCGGAATTCGTTTTCGGTGAGGCGGGCGAAGAGAAGGCGGTCAACTTCTACTGTCCGTTCGAGAACGGTGTGCCCGGCACCACCTACAAAGCACAGCTCATCAACCTGAGTCAGCTCACCTATGTCACGCCAACCGACATGGCCTCGTGCCTCTTCACACTGAAAGGCGGCGCTACGACAGGCATCAGTCAAACGACTACAGAGCAACGCCACTCACGAGGCATCTACTCTCTCGACGGTCGCAGGGTCAACTCCACCGGCAGCACGGACGGCCTACGCCCGGGAATCTACATCCGTGACGGAAAGAAACTGATAGTGAAATAACATAATAATCTTTTATAAAGCGCTTATGGACAAAACTTTATTCTTAGCTATGGCCGCCACTCTGGCGGTATCACTTCCGGGCCATGCTCAGCTCAAGCTGCCTGAGAAGAGCGGCGAACCCTACTGGCTGGCACGGGTTGTCAGCCCGAAGGCAGCACTGCCGAACGCAACAAAGTTGCCACAAAGGGCTGCCCGCCGCAACGTGAAAGCTGCCGCTGTGAGCAACCTGTTTGCAGGCCGCACTTTCTACGGAAACCTCACGAACTCCGACGACTGGGCCGGAACCTCCATAGGTGGAGTGCCCTATGGCATCTACAGCTACACCTTCGGCGACGAAACCAACTTCAAGGCTGTAGCCACGTCGACAATCTACAACTTCATGTCGAGCGCCTTCGGCCGCGACCGTTTCATCGGCGTCTATCCCATGAGTATTATGGGAGCACTCAACGGAGTAAGGTACATTGAGCTTGACTCGGCCAAGTTCGACAAGAAGTGGGAGGAAGTCTATGCCAATGCAAGCTATGGCTACATCCCGACCGCTATGACTTATGACCCCACAAGCGACAAGTTCTATGCTGCGCTCTACAACGACCAGCTCAACGGGCTCAACTGGGCAGTATTCAATGACAAGACACGCAAATTCGATATACTGAAGAAGTGGAGCAACGATTTCCAGCCCGTCACCCTTGGAGCCACCCCCGACGGTAAGCTCTACAGCATAGGCCTTGATGGCTACTATTATGCCATCGACAAGGCTACAGGCGATGCCGAAATGATTGGCGAGCCGGGCGTTACACCCGCCAACTATGTGCAGTCGATGGGCTACGACGGCCGCACGGGCACTTTCATCTGGCAAGCTGTGACGAACAGTGGAGAGGCTCTCTATTCGGTAGACGTCAACACCGGTGAGGCCACAGTCATCAATTCGCTCACCAAGAATGAGCAGCTCTCCTCGCTCTTCTTCAAGAGTCAGGAAGCCAAGGACAAGGCTCCTGCTGCCATCAGCGACCTCAGCCTCAGTTTCACCGGCACTCCTAACCTCAGTGGCGACCTCACCTTCACCGTACCTACAAAGTCGTACGACGGGACCACACTCACCGGAAATGTCAGCATGACCATCTATGTGGACGGCACGGCAGTGAAGCAAAACAACGCTGTAGCTCCGGGAAGCAAGCAGACACAGGCCGTCAGCCTGAGCAACGACAACCACTACGTAGCCGTCGTACTGGGCAACAGCGAAGGCTTCTCGCCCAATAACTACGTCTATCAGTATGTGGGCTACGACACACCGGAACCCGTCAGCAATGTGACGTTGGCTGTCGACAGTACGGCCAATCAGTTCAAGCTCTCCTGGACGGCGCCCGAAGCCGGTATCAACAAGGGCTACATCGACAAGGCCAATCTGAAGTACAACATCGTGCGTATGCCCGACAGTGTCACTGTGGCCCAAGCTCTTTCGGGCAACCAGTTCACAGAGCCTCTTCAAAGCAAGCTCGAGAGATATTACTACAGAGTCTATCCCGTTAACGCAGACAAGACGGGTGCCGTAGCCGAGTCGAACAAAGTGCTCTATGGCAACGCCTACGAGGTCCCCTACAGCGAAGACTTCAGCAGCGACGAGACTCTTCCTCTCTTCACCATCATTGACGGCAGCGGCGAAGGCGTCACATGGCAATACAACTCCTTCAACCATTGCATGGGCATCAACACGTCGGCTTACTCCATCAAGGATCGTTCCAACGACTGGCTTATCACACCGGGTGTGAGCCTCAAGCCGGGAATCACCTATGCTCTCGTCTACAACATGCGCAACACGTTCAAGGATTACGTGGAGTCCTACAAGATTCTCTACGGAACCAACCCCAACGACACCACTACCTTCAAGTTGGTGGAACAATGCGACAGCTTCGATGTGAACGGAGAACTGACAGATGTTGAGAACGATATCCATGTGGACAAGGCAGGTACCTATTATTTCGCCTTGGTATGCACCAGTAAGGGCCCCGACTGTACGGGCATGTTCGTCAACAAGATTTCGGTGGATGCCTTAGGAGCCAATGGCGCTCCCGCAGCTCCGACGGAGCTTACGCTCACGCCCGACTCTGAGGGCGACATGAAGGCTGAGCTCTCCTTCACTGCTCCGAACAAGACTTTAGGCGGCGACACCATCACCGGTGACCTCACCGCAAAAATCTATCTCGACGATGCCGCCGAGCCTCTCACTTCGCTCAAAGTAACTGCCGGAAAGAAGTTCTCCTATACGGACACTTCCGTGAAGGGTGTCGGCGTCCATAAGTACTCGGTAGCAGCCTCGAACGCAGCAGGCGAAGGCAAGCGTGCCAGTACGTCGGCTTTCATCGGTGTCTACACTCCCACATACACCAACACCTTCGATGACGAGAGCAGCGCCAAGTTCTTCACCTCCTTCCTCAACGGAGAGGCCGTGGATGGATACGATGTGAGGGGATGGCAATACAATAGCTGGAGCCACGACCTCGAACTTAGCTACTATCCGGCTTCTACGGCCCTGCCCGCAACAATGAGCCTCCTGTTCCCGGCTATCAAACTGGCTAAGGACTCCGTCTACGAGGTGACATTCACGTGGGACAACAGTGTCTACGGCACCGCCGAAGTACCCGCAGAGTTCGGCTACACTCGCTCAGCGAAACCGGAGAATCTGATTAAGTTAGGCGATCTGCCACGAACAAGCTACAATGCCAACCTGCCTCAAAGCTTCAACATCATTACGTCCGAGGGTGGCAAGTACTATCCTTACATCAATATCAGTACGGCTGTTGCCAACTATCTCTCGCCTTCTATCGACAGTATTGTCATTAAGAAGAAGGCCTCAGCCTACGCTCCCTCAGCCGTAAAGAACCTGAAAGCACTCAACGACCAGACCGGTGCTCTCAAGGCTACAGTCAGCTTCTCTGCTCCTACCACCGACTACGCAGGCAGAGCCCTCACCGGCAACCTCTCCGTGAACATCTTCCGCGGAACAAACAACACCATTCCCGTGAAGACCTTCTCGAACGTGGAACCCGGCGCAGCTCTCACTTGGACCGACGAGTCAGCTCTCAAGGGATACGATAACTACATGGTGGTTCCGGCCAATGACCACGGTAACGGAGAAGCAAGCAGCGACACTTGCTATGTCGGCATCGACAAGCCTCTCAACGTGGAGAACTACGCTGTGAAGGGCAACGCCTCCAACACGGGTGCCGTCATCACCTGGGACACGCCGAAGGGTGGTGTTCACGGTGGTGTCATCAGCAACGGTTCACTGAAGTACATCGTTGCAGAATATCTCCCTCAGGAACAGGATGCCAACAAGAAGCTCAAACTGTTGGGCAGGACCAGCGGCCTAAGCTTCAACGTGGAGAATGTAGAGACTGCCGACTCGCAGGCTGTACACTACTACACCGTTATACCCTATACTGATGCCGGCTACGACCTGCATTACGCTTACATCGCAAACGTGGTGCTCGGAAAACCTTACGCACTACCTTACAAGGAATCGTTTGCAAACGGAGCTGAGACCACCAATGTCTGGCTGGCTTCGTCGGCGAACAACTATGCTAAGTGGTCGGAGCAACAGGACGGTCAGACCTACAAGTCACAGGACGGCGATAACGGAATGGCACTCTTCTATTTCGGCTCCTACTACGAGAACAACCAGAAGGGATACCTCGTATCGCCCAAGTTCAAAGTGGCCGACAAGGCTTACGTTGACTTCTGGGTATACCAGGGCATAGCCAAGCAGTACACTAAGCCGGCCTACCTTATCGTAAGCCAGAACACAGACGACGGCAAGTATGTGGCTCTCGGTGATACGATATTCATCAACGACAGCACCGCAGGCTGGCACCTGCACCATCTGGAGCTCAAGAACACCACCGGCAACTTCGCCACACTGCTCTTTGAAGCCAGTGTGAGCGGCAGCCGCGACTACGTGTTCATCGACAACATCGTCGTGGGAACACCCACCACAACAGGCATTGAGCAGGTACTTGGTGCCGAAGCTGGTGTGCGTGGTGTGAAGAACGGCATCTCACTGCTTGGCCTCAATGGCAAACAAGTAAGCATCTACACAGTGGGAGGCCAGCTCGTGGATGCATTCAAGTCTTCGGGCAATGACATCCGCAATCTGGTACCCGGTGTCTACGTGGTAAGGGTTGACGGCAAGAGTTTCAAGGTAACTGCAAGATAACTTCTCCGAGTCGTATCTTGAAAATCAACTTTGCAGGAGGTAAGCATCAACATTAGGTGCTTACCTCTTTATTTGTAACTATACTAATGGATTCTTGCCGCTTATGAACGTAAGAAATCCATCCAAAAGAACCATCATCTCTATAATCGACCTGTCAACCAATTATAAATAAAGTTTGTGTACATGGTCAAACGGCCGTCATATAATTGGCTGACGGACGTCGCACAATTAGCTAACGGACGTCGTACAATTGACTGACGGCCGTTTTACCTATAGTCTACCAAAAAAGAAATATAAACCGTGGGAAGAGTTAGTGGTTGAAAGTTTACTTTTTTCTTTGCCATTCCCTTCGTTTGCACTATCTTTGCACATTATGAAAAGACTATGGATTATCATGCTTGTCGTCGTGCTCGCCTCATGCACCAAGAGCCCTGATGACGAAGCCCGCCCCCTGATGGAGAAGATAGAGGACTTCTACGCCAAGGGGCAGTACCGGCTCGTGCTCGACTCCATTGACAGGCTTCGCGCCGACCATCCACGCGCCATCGAATGCCGCAAGAAGGCTCTTACCCTCTGGCAGGATGCCTCGCTGAAACTTGCACAGCACGACATTGCACTCACTGACTCTGCCCTGCAGGCTACGAAGGCTCAGATAGCCGCCACCACCGATTTGCTCACCCGCAACAAGCTCGGCGTCAGGCGCGACTCACTCCAAGCCCGCTACGATGCCATGTGCGGCGTGGTGAGGATGATTCACGCCCGGCAAAAGCAATATCAGCAGCGTGCTGAGAGCAGAAAGTAAGGCTGAAGGACTGTCTATTTCCGGATAATTGACTAATTTTGCACAAGATATGGACAAGATAGATACAGAGTCGCAGTTCGGCAAGGTGATGGGAGAATGCCGCCACCTCTTCGAGATGAAACTTCACGACTACAGTCCCTCCTGGCGCTTGATGAGGCCCTCCACGGTCACCGACCAGCTTTTCATCAAGGCCAAACGCATCCGTACACTTGGCGTGACGGGCACTTCACTGGTTGGAGAGGGCATACGTCCTGAGTTCATCGCACTCATCAACTATGGCATCATTGCTCTCATACAATTGGAGAAAGGATATGCCGACACCGTCGACATGACATCAGAGGAGGCTTTGCAGCTCTACGACATCTACGCCCAGCAGGCCCTCGAACTCATGAAAAAGAAAAACCACGACTACGGTGAGGCGTGGCGCGATATGCGTGTGAGCAGCTACACCGACTTCATCCTCACAAAGATTGAACGCGTGAAGGAGCTCGAGAACAACGGCGGCAAGGCTTTGGTCTCTGAGGGCATAGCCTCCAATTATATGGACATCATCAACTACGCCGTGTTTGGGGCAATACGGCTGGCAAAGGATTAACGCTATGCGGGAAGTCCTGAAGACAGTGATAGTGAACGTGTGCAGGCTGCTGCTTGCACTGACGTTCATCTTCTCGGGCTTCGTCAAAGCCATTGACCCGCTTGGCTCTCTGTATAAGTTCGGCGACTATTTAGAAGCCGTCGGACTGCAGGGCACCATCCCTGATGGATTGTTGCTCCTCTGCGCCATTGGCCTGTCGGCTCTCGAATTCACTCTCGGCATACTGATGCTCTTTGCCGTCAGACGCCGGTTGTGCTCCCGCGTTACCGTGGTGCTGATGGTCATCATGACGGGAATTACGGTATGGCTGGCAGGCTGGAATCCAGTGAAGGACTGCGGCTGTTTCGGCGATGCCGTCAAGCTCACCAATGTGGAGTCACTCGTCAAGAACATCGTGCTCCTGACCTGCGCCGTTGGCACAGCCGTAGCACCAATGCGCATGAAGCGCTTCATCTCGAAGTCAAACCAGTGGATAGTAGTCAACTACACGGTGCTGTTCATCCTGGCCTGCAGTTTCTGGAGCCTTTGGACATTGCCCGTGTTCGACTTTCGTCCTTACCACATTGGAGCCAACATCCGCAAGGGTATGGAGATACCTCCAGGAGCACCGCAGCCAAAATTCGAGACCACTTTCATACTGCAAAAGAACGGTGTGAAGAAGGAGTTCACACTCGACAACTACCCCGACTCCACGTGGGAGTTCGTTGACAGCAAGACGCGGCAGGTGACAGAAGGCTACGTGCCGCCCATCCATGACTTCTCGATAGAACGGGGCGACAGCGACATCACCCGAAGCATCATCGACAGCAAGGGATACACATTCCTTCTCATAAGCCCCTATCTGGAAAGAGCCGACGACAGCGATTTCGGCGACATCAACCAAGTATACGACTACGCTGTCGACCAGCACGTGCCCTTCTACTGCGTCACGTCAAGCTCCATGCGGGCCATCAGTCACTGGCAGGACTTCACGGGAGCCGAGTATCCATTCTGTACGGCCGACGGTACGCTCCTGAAGACTATCATCCGAAGCAATCCCGGTCTGGTGCTGCTCAAGGACGGAGTAGTCATCAACAAGTGGAGTCACAACAGCCTGCCCAAGGCTGCCGACCTCACGTCACCCATCAGCAAGTCGGAAGTAGGCCGGATGCCCTCCGACCAGACAGCCCGAAAGATAGTGGCCATCATCCTATGGTTCGTACTGCCCTTGATGCTGCTCACGCTCGCCGACAGGCTTTGGGCTTGGTCGCGCTGGGTAAGGGAGAAAGAGACAAACAACAGATTTTACCAACTTATAACAAAGCAAAAGAAAATGAGAAAGAAGATTGTTGCAGGCAACTGGAAAATGAACGAGAACCTGCAGGAGGGCGTTGCTCTCGCTAAGGAAATCAATGAGACTCTGAAGGCCGACAAGCCTAACTGCGGTGTGATTATCTGCACACCGTTCATCCACCTTGCAAGCGTTGCTCAGGTCATCGACCAGGACATCGTGGCTCTTGGTGCTGAAAACTGTGCCGACAAGGAGAAGGGCGCCTACACGGGCGAAGTTTCTGCCGCTATGGTGAAGAGCACCGGCGCACAGTATGTTATCCTGGGCCATTCCGAGCGTCGCCAGTACTATCATGAGACTCCCGAGATTCTGAAGGAGAAGGTGCAGCTCGCTCTGGCCAACGGCCTGAAGGTCATCTTCTGCTGCGGTGAGACTCTCGAAGAGCGCGAGGCCAACAGGCAGAATGAAGTGGTGAAGGCAGAGCTCGACGGAAGCGTCTTCAACCTCACTGCAGAGGAATGGAAGAACATTGTCCTTGCTTACGAGCCTATCTGGGCCATCGGTACCGGAAAGACTGCCACCGCTGAGCAGGCCGAGGAAATGCTGGCCTACATCCGCTCCATCGTTGCCGACAAGTATGGCAAGGAGGCTGCTGAGGACACCACTATCCTCTACGGCGGCAGCTGCAAGCCCAGCAACGCAGCTGAGCTCTTCGCAAAACCCGACATCGACGGTGGGCTCATCGGCGGTGCCTCGCTGAAGGCTGCTGACTTCAAGGGCATCATCGACGCCTGGAAGAAGTAAACTCACTAACAAGGCTTTCTGACTAAGCTCATGGAGCGAAGTCAGAAAGCCTTCGTTCTCACACTAAACTATCGAAATGAAGAAATTCGTCTTTCTTTTCATCACTGTCCTGAGCGCATCGGTAACTGTTCAGGCACAAACTTTTCTCCAGCATCTTCAGACCAAGGAAGAAGGCAAGGGAACGGTGACGGTCACGCAAAGCAAGCAGATTGAAGAGCTTGTCAACGCCAGGAAGACCGTCGTACCCCAAGTAGCCACTACCCCGAAGAAGCAGGAAGAGAAGAAAGTGAAGCCCGCAGAGCCCAAGCGCCACGAGCCAGCCTCGCCGCAACATCGAGAGCCCACGAAGCAGAAGGAAGAGGAGGCGAAGCACCCACAGAAGCAGGAACCCGACTCGACACGTAAGGAGAGCCTGAAGCGAGAGGCTGAAGTAAGAAACGAAGAGTCGAAGAAAAAAACTGAGCAGGAGAACGACTCGGAGTTCGATATCCCCACCGTGGATCTCCGAAAGAAAGTCATGCGCGGCGCCTACAAGGTCAACGGTTACCGCGTGCAGGTGTTCTCGGGCGGCAACTCTCGTGCCGACAAGGAAAAGGCTCAGCGCATAGGCAACAACATCAAGATGGCCTTCCCTGACCAACCGGTCTATGTGCATTTCTACTCTCCGAGCTGGAAGTGCCGCATTGGCAATTACCGCACATACGCCGAAGCAGAGCACGTGATGAAACAACTGAAAAAGATGGGCTACAAGCAGGCATGCATCCTGAGGGGGAAAATCACGGTGCAGGACTAAGGCCCTTACCTTATTAATATATCGCACAGATGAATTCTGAAAATGAATTTAGAGACGGGTTGGATGAGCTAGCAAGCTCCTATCACCGCATTCTGGAACTTCTTGGTGAAGATCCGGAACGCGAGGGATTGCAGAAGACACCCCTTAGAGTAGCCAAGGCCATGCAGGTGCTCACGCGCGGCTACTTCCAAGATCCACATAAGGTGCTCACTGATGCACTGTTCGCTGAGCAATATAACCAAATGGTTATCGTGAAGGATATCGACTTCTTTTCACTCTGTGAGCATCACATGTTGCCTTTCTACGGCAAAGCTCACGTGGCCTATATACCCAACGGCTACATCACGGGGCTAAGCAAGATAGCACGCGTGGTCGACATCTTCAGTCACCGGCTTCAAGTGCAGGAGCGGCTCACTGAGCAAATCAAGGACTGCATACAGCAAACGCTCAAGCCCATGGGCGTAATGGTGGTTATCGAGGCAAGGCACATGTGCATGCAGATGAGAGGGGTGGAAAAGCAGAACGCCATTACCACTACAAGCGCCTTCAGCGGAGCATTCAATCAGGCCAAAACGCGAGAAGAGTTCATGAATCTGCTACGGGGAGAGTCACGAAGGTTATGAACGCGTGGCTTACCCCGCTACTCCTGTAGTAAAGATACGACTTAACCCTCTTCGCAAACACATACAACGCACATAATGAACGAATAAAGCCACCTTCCAGTCAACGGAATGGCTTCAACTCTATCGACTTGCAATAATTAATACAACATAATGAACATCTGTATTTGTGGAGGAGGCAACCTCGGACATGTAGTGAGTGGCTTTTTGGGATCAAAGCCCAATGTCACTGTCGGAATACTGACAAGGCATCCTGAAAGCTGGTCGCAACAGCTGGAGATAAGGTTGCCGAACAAGTCCGTGGTGAATGGTGAGCTCAAATTGGTCACCAACAACCCATCGGAGATAATACCACAGGCGGATATTGTACTGCTTTGTCTGCCCGGAATGTTCATAAGAAGCGAGATTGAAGAAATTATCCCCTATTTGAGGCCAACCACTGTAGTGGGCAGCATCGTATCAAGTACCGGTTTTTTCTTCCAAACCCACGAGCTCATTCCCAACCAGCCCACTTTTGGCTTCCAACGCGTGCCTTTCATTGCGAGAACAAGAACGTATGGCCACAAAGCCGATTTACTCGGGTTCAAGTCGTCTTTAAATGTCGTAATAGAGAATTATGACGATGTAGAGGCGCTCCGTTCTACATTGGAGAATTTATTTGATACTCCGGTTAAGTTGCTTGACAACTTCTACGAAGTGAGCCTGTCCAACAGCAACCCTCTGCTCCACACATCCCGTCTCTACACGATGTGGAAAGATTGGCATGAAGGAATCTTCTATCCAAAGCAAAGCCTCTTCTACGAAGACTGGACTGTGGACGCATCACAACTTTACATTGAAATGGACAATGAGTTCCAGCAGCTGCTTCAAGCACTTGGAATTAAGAAGGGTGCCATCCCGCCCGTTCTCGAATATTACGAGAGCCACGACGCCGACTCATTATGTGAAAAAATCAGAAACATTTCTGCTTTCAAAGGTATAGCATCTCCTATGATAAAGTCCTCCTATGGTTGGGCTCCTGACACGCACAGCCGTTACTTTACAGAGGATTTCGGATATGGTCTTAAATTCATTTATCAGCTCGCCAAAGCCAAGAAGATTTCTTCACAGCACATAGACAACGTGTACGAATGGGGAAACAGAATCGTATCAGGCAACTAATGCAACATAACTTTTTAATAATCAACTTACAAACCAGACAAATGAGACGACCTAAGAACACAATCATGCTGACATTGCTCTTAGCTGCAGCATGTCTGACTTTTACTTCATGTCTTGGTGGCGATGACGACGACTCGAAGCTGACACAGGAAAAGCTTAACGAGGCTATGGCTGTCATTTCAGGGTCGTACCGTAGCACCGTCTACTTTGAAGACGGAAAAGGTGTAGACTCTTTGGAGAATGTAACCTTGGGCGTCAGCAACGAAGGACTCTTTGTAGACAACTTTCCTCTTGCAGCCTTCGCTACTTCTGTACAAGGCAACGACTCGGTGCAGGCAGGACTGCGACGGGGTGGCAACATACACCTGAATGCAGGTATGGCGTTCTACGAATTGGAGTCTGACTATTATTTCACACTCTCTCCCGCTACCACCACTGCAAAAATTTACTACGGCGGAACCGAGCATGAACTGCAATTCACCTTCAGTAACGATGTCCTTGGCTCGGCCGGAGTGTACAACAAGGAAAAGAAAAACCTGGAGCTGATGTTCGGCATTCAGCGCATACTGCTTGATAACCGTATGGATCTGCTTTCAGGAAAAGCTATTATACAAATAAAATCTAAAAACAAATTCAGTTAAACCGATTGTATGATGAAACTCAAGCACATTATTCATTCTTTAAGCCTGGCCTGTTGTCTTATCGCAGGCTTATCGCTCACATCCTGTCTTAACGACGACAACAGCGACAATAATTATAGCCCAGAGGAAAGCCGTACCATGCTCACGGCGATGTCGGGAACTTATTCCGGCAAGGCTTTTATCGCTTATCTCAAGTCGGCTAACGGCTCTTACTACACCGACATAAACAGCGATGTCAAGGAAGATTCCGTAACCACCTACTTCTCTGTCCGCAGCGACTCTACACTGACGGTACAGTTCCCTGTCAGCCTGCTGGCTCATTGTGTGATTGACTCAACAAACACAGCTCTCATAAGCGCTTTGCAGCACTCATCCACTCAAACGCTCACTTGCAAGATTTATCTTCAGCCGGATTTCACGAGTTCGTCGTATTACTACGGCTTTTACGCACTTCCCCAAGAGACGACAACCGTGGATGTAGGCTCCGGCACCAACACATTCCGCGTGAAAATAGAGTATGCCATGTCGGCAACCTACTTCAACTCCTCGAAGTATAACTTTTCGAGTATCGGACAATATTTCATATCTGCGAACGGAATGGCCTTCTACATCCTTCCCGGCACTATCAGTGTGAACGGTGAGGAGCAGAAGATGACACCTTGTCCCATTCTGTTCAGAGGAACCCGATAAGAGAGTAAGCCCTTTCAAACCTTGGCTTGCACGCTTCAGAGCACTGCGGCCAAGGCTTTTTCAACAATAAGAAGAGACTATCATCATGAAACTGATATCCTGGAATGTCAATGGTCTGAGAGCTTGCGCGGGCAAAGGATTCGCCGACTCCTTCAAGGCCTTGGATGCCGATTTCTTTTGTCTACAGGAAACAAAGATGCAAGCCGGACAGCTCGACATCGCCTTCGACGGCTATGAGTCCTACTGGAACTATGCTGAAAAGAAAGGCTATTCCGGCACGGCCATCTTCACTAGGATGAAGCCGCTATCGGTGAGCTACGGTATGGGAGTGGAGCCACACGACCACGAGGGACGCATCATCACACTGGAGATGCCCGACTTCTACCTTGTGACAGTCTATACTCCCAACTCACAGGACGGTCTTAGAAGGCTCGACTACCGTATGCAATGGGAGGATGATTTCCGGCATTTCCTCAAGTCACTCGACGTAAAGAAGCCTGTTGTGGTTTGTGGCGACATGAATGTGGCCCACGAAGAGATAGACATCAAGAACCCCAAAACCAACCGGCGCAACGCCGGCTTCACTGATGAGGAGAGGGAAAAGATGACCACATTGCTCAATGATGGCTTCATCGATACCTTCCGCACACTATATCCTGAACAAGTGACTTACAGCTGGTGGAGCTATCGCTTTCACGCCCGGGAAAAGAACGCAGGATGGCGTATCGACTACTTCCTCACGTCCGAAAGGTTGCGTCCGCGCATTACCGATGCTAAAATACACACCGAGATTATGGGCAGCGACCACTGCCCGGTAGAACTCGACTTAGAATAAACATTACTGGTCTTCATGCCTCGCTGACAAAGCCGAAGAGCATGGAGACCTAACCTTTTACATTTAATTCTTTTCCATGAAACGTATTATCAGCATTAGCTTTCTTGCACTGTTTACGGCCTCGACGGTCATGTCGCAAGTACTCACGCCCCACAAATATATAAATCCAACAGGCCGCGCATTCCCTATTCTTGCCTGGTATTCCATACTTAACAATGATGTCTCGCACTCCAGATTTCAGGAATTAGCCGATGCAGGGTTCAACCTCTCCTTCCAGATATACCCTGAGACGGCAAGTTTGAAGAGAGCACTCAAAGCGAGCAGGGGCACGGGCGTGAAGTTGGTAACAGCCTGCCCACAACTGTCCAGCAATACTGCCACCACCGTGAAGGCACTTCGCAACGACAAGCAGAACGCCGGATATTTCCTCATCGATGAGCCATCAACCAATCGCTTTCCAGAACTCGCCGCCTGGGCAAAGAAAATCAGACAGGCAGACGACAAACGACTGCTGTATCTGAATCTGCTTCCCAACTATGCCACACCCGAACTGTATGGGACTAAAACTTATAAACAGTATGTAGAACGCTTTATTCATGAAGTAGGTCTTGGCTTTGTTTCCTTCGACCACTACCCAATACTTTCTGATGGAGAAAACTCCTATTTAAGAGACAATTACTATGAGAATCTCGAAGATGTAAGCAGCGTGTGCCGGAAAGCAGAGGTACCCTTTTGGGGATTCGCACTTGCCACAGCACATGGCTCCTACCCTGTGATGACGCGTGCAATGCTGCGGCTGCAGGTGTTCAGCAACCTTGCTTATGGTGCTCAGGGCCTCCAATACTTCACATATTGGACACCGGAACCTTCTGCTCAAGCAGGACTCAACTACCGCAACGCACCTATCGACAAAAATGGGAAACGGACTGAAGTATTTGATCTCATAAAGGAATTAAACGCCGAAGTGAGAAGGTTGACTCCGGTTTTCTTAGGTGCAAGTATCATTGACGTCGCCCACACAGGCAAAAAGATACCGCTCGGAACACACAGTCTCGAGAGGCTTCCATCCGCCTTCCGCAATATCGGCAGCAATGGTGAGGGCTTCATCGTGTCTTATTTCACAAACCACAACAATAACTATTTAATGGTGGTCAATCGTGACCTGCAGCACCGCCAGCAGGCACACGTGGAGGCAACAGACAAAGTGAGACGCATTCTGAGCGACGGCACTACGGCGCCTGCTTCCGTCTACAGCAGCGATCTATGGCTGGAACCAGGTGACTACCTGCTTTACGAATGGTAAAATTAAAAGGCACACTTCTCACGAGGTGTGCCTTTTTTGATTTAACAAAAATCAGTAATATAGTAAAATAGATCTATAAGAGAGATTTCAATTCACCAATGCGATGCTTTTCCACTGTTCCGTCCGGACGGGTCACCGTAAAGTAATCGTACTTCGACTTGCCGTTAGCGAACTCGGCAGCTGCCACACCTCCATCACGAAGCTTCACGACGAGATAGCCGTTGAGCTTACCGTTGACGAACTTGCCATGCCACTTCTTCTGACCATTGGGATAGTAGGTAGTGACGTCACCGTTGAACTTGGTATTCTCGTCATTACTTAGGTCGACGAAACTGTATCCGCCCTCAGCTCTTAGCTGACCATTCATATAATAGTCCTTGAAAACGTCCTCGCGGTTGATACCGTTGCCCTGCTTCATCAGCAAACGATAGTAACTGGCATTCTGAACATTGTTCACATTCATTCTGTCAGCTGAATAGTAGATTGTGTCGCTCACGACGACAGCATCAGCGTCCACGTACTTGCGACCGTAGCTGACCAATGTCAGCATCATTAAAGCGGTTAATAATAATCCACGTTTCATTGTTTTTTAGCTTTTGATTTTAATTTTTCTGCGTGCAAAGGTACAGTGAAACTTTGGAAGACGTATAGCTTTTAAACTAGTTTTATCATTTTTTTTTCGAGTAAAGAAATGGAGAGGAGCAAAAAACAGCCCTTAAAAAGTGTCACAAAAATTAGCTATTTTGACGGATTTACAGAGCTAAATAAAGACATCTAAAGCTTCAAATCCACCAATTTGGTGACGTTTTGCTACCCAAAAGATACTTTTGAATACATATCGACCTTTTATTCCAACCACAAAAAGGCCCTCAAATGTAAAGAGTTTTCATGTGATATTGTGTCATCACAATTGGATTGATCTGCATCAGAAACGGGGTCAAAAAGGCGAGACCACTTACGAATCGAAAGCAAAAAGACCAATCTGAGTGAAGCAAAGACAAAAACAAGTGTCGCGGGAAACCCGGGAAAACGAGAATCCCGCAATAAAACACTTGTTAACATTTAATCTATATATCACTGTGACAACGCGATTTAAGCAGCCGATAATGCACAATCAGACAATCTGCGAGCACCTTGTCACAAGTATCTATTTACTGCTGTGCAAATGGAAAGCAATGGGTATACTAAAGAGACAATTTGCTGGTTTTCCATCCTTCATACCGGGGTTCCAGCGGGGCATCAGGCTTACGACCCTTACAGCTTCGCTGTCGATAAGTGGTGAAACTTGACGACTGACATACGGAAATCTGACCTGCCCCGTCGTGTCGACCGTAAATGTCACCAATACCCGGCCACCGACACCGCTCTCTCCATCGGCTTTAGGATAGACGATGTTCTGACGCAGATACTCTCTGAGGCCGTTGGTACCACCTTTGAACGTGGGTGGTGTGTCGCAGTCCATAATCACCGGCTTCCCCTCCACACTGTCGTTGAAAGCAGGCAGAGCCTCAGCCGACATCACGGGTTGGCGTTTCAGCATCTTCTTGGCCGCACTGCCATAGAGCCATTCTGCCGCACTGCCGCTCACCCAACTGCTGAAAGGAGTCACGCCAAAAGTGACACTGCTCTGCGGAGAGTCGTCATCGCCGTAGTCCACCTGCACACAGTTGCCGTCGAGCAACAGGCGATTCTCCCCTACCAAGCAGGCTGCAAGAATCTCCACCTCGCAGTTCTGCGGTATATCGATAGACGCATTCTTCACCACCTGAGCCAATACGTCCCTGTTGCTATAGTAGGCCCTCGAGAGTTTGCTCTTACTGACAACCTGCGACATCTGCAGCACCTCGCCAGTAGCGAGGTCATAGGTGATGAGCAGATTCAGTGTGTCGCCCTTGAGCAGCGCGTTCTTGCCCGGCTCCACAGTGCGGCTCAGTCGGTAAGAAATAAAACGTCCCCGCTGGTAGCCCGTCTCCAACAGTTTGCAGTTGATGTAGCTGAACTTGCTGTCGTCGGGAATAGTCTTCAACTGTCCTGTCACCGGCTGTCCGAACTTCTCAAGATAACCTGCCACGGCAGCCTTTCGCGAGTCAGCCTCCACGCCGAACAGCGTCTTGGCAATGAACTGTTGCAGAGGCTTCACCGCCAGCCCGTCCACCCATTCGGGCCATTCAAGCTGCAAGTCCACCACATTGGTGTAGCTGCCCTGCTGACAAAGTTTATTCACGCTGCTATAACTGATGCGGCTCATGGCAACCGAAGAGCCTTCGGTCTGCGCCCACGTCGGCATCCATACTACCGCGAGCACCGCAAGTATCAAATTCCTAATCTTCATTTCTTCTTCTCTTTTTTGAATTCCATTTCACCCGAATAACTTATCTGGTCGCGCTCCTGAGCAAGCACACTGAGAGAGGCCTGCGCGTTGTCGAAAACATCGAGCGTGTAGACGAAGCTCTCCTCACCGTTGAACACAGTCATCGCCACCGTAGTCTTCTCCTTCCCCGTACGCTCCATCGTGCACTTCTTCACCACAGCATCGAAGTTCAAGCCTTTGCCACCGTTGAAGGGGATGTTGCGGGCTCTGCCGAAGAAGGGCAGATAGGAGTGCAGCGTGTCACCGCTCAGCGTGATGCCGTAGCCATATTCCAGCTGTCTGGTAGTACCGCGCAGAGGCGTCATCATGCGCACGGCCACCGAGAAATGGCGGTTCTGCAAGGCCTCCTTGACCTGCGCTGCCATCTCCTGCCGGCGCTGAGCCTTCGTGCCCACGTTAGCGGTTGAGCAGGCAGTCAGCAAGACCATCAAAGCTCCGAAGAGCATTATCATCTTTCTCATGTCGATACCTCCTTATATATATAGGTTAAGAAACTTCCACCTTAGTGACAGCAAATTCCGTGCTACTTTCTAAGCACTTTCCTGCCTTTGCTCACCACAATCCCCCTATAGTCCTTGCGGGCACGCTGTCCGGAGAGCGTGTATTTGGCACTGCCGTCATTCACCTCTGCCGTCCTCACCTGTGAGATGCCAGTCGTAGTTTTCCACTTCACTTCGACATTCTTCAGCTCCCAGGTAGGTGCGCAACTCGCTGTACTGATGTAACGGAAAGCTATCCTCACCGTGCTTCCGGCCCACGCGGAAATATCGGTAGAGGTAGTGGCGAAGGTCCATCCCGACGTTACCACAGGAATACTGACATTGAGGTTCTGCCAGGTCTCTCCACCGTCGCTGCTGATGAGCACGGAGAGGAAGTCGGCCGCATGGTTCGACTTCAAATAGGTGGCCAGCTGGTCGACCGACAGCGTCACCTTACCCTTGGCACTGGTCAGGTCGATGTCCGGCGAGACAAGCCAGCTTTCGGCAGCATAGTTCTTCTTGTTGAAGTAAGCCGAACCCTTCATGCACTTCACCGTGGAGTTTTTGAAGTAGGTCCACACACTACTGAGTCCGTCGGGCAGCGTTTTGTTTACAATAGAGAACTGTCCGGCTCCCGAGGCGAACGTCTCGCTGAGCACGGTGCCCGACGAGATGCCGCCACTGTGTCCCTGACGATAGTGGTCGTAACTAAAGGCCACATTCACAGAGTCGCCCCACACATAGTCCTCTAGTCCGGGATAGTCGACAAACGGATTGCGGTTCTTCTGAATGGCGTAGACCGCATTGTTGCGGTCGATTTCCTTTTGGCTGACGGGGTCTTCCTTGGCCCAGCGCAGGAGCATGTTCATCTGCCAGTCCACGAAAGGCTTGTACTCGTCCTTCGAGAAAATCTCCGTGCCTCCGCTGGCTTTCGACGACCATCCTGCGATGGCAGCCTCATAGGCCGTAGCCATATAGAAATAGATGCGGGCAATGTCGCCCTTGTATTCGTCGTTGGGCTCAAAGACAATCCCAGTTCCACCGGGCGTGGTACAGTTGCCGAGCTTGCTGAACTTGTTGGCCGAAGCGTATCGCTCGCCGTTGTTTTCACCGTAAGGGTAGTTGCTTCTCCGATTGTTTACGTAGCCGTCGGTCGGAATGAGATGCATCAGGTCGGTGTACATGGGCGATGCACCTCCGAACCAGCTTTTGGGCAGCGAGTGTTCCCGGTTGTAGCTGTCACCTTCCTTATTGTAGTTGGCCCCTTGCGCGGTGCCGCCTATCTCGTAGTTGGTGATGTCAGAGTACATATCCCAGAGCTTGCCGTCGTCGCGCTTGTCGGTGGTCTTGTAAGCATTCCAGAGAGCACTGTACGACAGGGTTGTGTGCGGAT
>Ga0256406_1002143_pt1 | contig 29017 bp, 25 predicted proteins | sample RumenRJG_03DNA_FD_185986 | JGI IMG/M metagenome (GOLD analysis project Ga0256406, IMG submission 185986) | Bovine rumen microbial communities from Lethbridge, Alberta, Canada - RJG_03 | ecosystem: Host-associated > Mammals > Digestive system > Stomach > Rumen | place: Canada: Alberta | collected... | reverse complement strand
GACAAGGCCTTCCAGTATTACAGCCAAATTAACCCGGCTGCCAAGAACACCAAGCTCGACGAGTTCGAATCTGAACCGTATTGCTATCCGCAGAACATTCTCGGTGACGAACACAAGCAGTTCGGCATGGGCCGTAACGCATGGCTCTCCGGCACCAGCTCCTGGACCTACCAGGCTGCAACGCAGTTCATCATCGGTGTCCGCGCAAGCTTCAAGGGCCTGATTATCAACCCCTGCATCCCCTCCAAGTGGGACGGCTTCAAGGTGACCCGCAAGTTCCGCGGCGCTACCTACGAAATCGAAGTGAAGAACCCGAAGCACGTGTGCAAGGGTGTCGCCGAGATGATCGTCGATGGCAAGAAGATTGACGCTGACGTGGCCCCGATCTTTACGAAGGGTGTGCACAAGGTCGTCGTCACTCTGGGCTAATTTGAATTATAACCGTCGTGATACGGCGTTACTCGCCCCCTCACGTATTATTTATACGCTACGGGGGCTCGCGCCTTGTCTCACTCGGTTCTAATCCAAATTTGATTTTTTGAGTCCGCTCCGTTGGAGCGGATTTTTTATTTTTGTGAGTATGAAAAATCTCGATACGACGCTTTATTTTATTACCGACAGCACGTCTGTGCCGGAAGATCGTTTTTTGCCTGTGGTGGAGGCTGCTTGCAAAGGAGGCGCAACCATTATTCAACTGCGCGAAAAAGACCGGTCTACCCGTGAATACTTGGAACTAGCCAAGGCTACGCACGAAATTACGGCTCGTTACGGGATTCCTCTGATTATTGACGACCGCGCGGATGTAGCCTTGGCGATTGGTGCCGAGGGTGTTCATGTGGGGCAGTCCGATATGCCGGTGCGTTTGGCCCGCAAGCTCATGGGCGAGAGCGCGATTGTGGGGGCGACCGCGAAGACGGTGCCGCAGGCGCTTGAAGCTTATGAGCAAGGCGCGGACTACTTGGGTTGTGGAGCAATCTATCCGACTACGACTCACGTAAAAACGGTTATTACTCCTGTAGAAACTTTGAAGGATGTCGTGAAGGCAGTGCCGATTCCGGTAAATGCCATTGGCGGACTCAACAAGGATAATATTTTTGTGTTGAAGGACTCGGGCATTGCGGGCATTTGCGCCGTGTCTGCGATTATGAAAGCCGCTGATCCAGAGACAGCCACGCGCGAACTGAAACAGGCGTTCCTGAATATGAAATAACCCATAAGGATTCCTTATGGGTTCTCATAGCTGAAAAGACTATTTGCAAAACTGTAGCTTCGCCTGAATTTACTTGCCGGACGAAACAATCACCTTGGCGGTCTTCAAGATCTTGTTCTTGAGCTTGTACCCCTTCTGGAACACGGTAACCACGTGACCTTCGGGGATTGTTTCAGACGGTTGCTGCATCAGGGCTTCGTGCATGTTCGGGTCGAATTCTGCACCGGTCGGATCAATCTGTTCGAGACCAGCATCCGAAAGAATCTTGGCGAACTGGTTATAGATCATCTGCATGCCTTTTTCGAATGCTTCCAGGTCCTTGGCCTTGTTTTCGCTGGCGAAGGCACGTTCGAAATTATCCTGCACCTCGGAGAGCTTTTCAAGAAGCTTGCCATTCGCTGTTTCGATGATGTCGAGCTGCTCTTTGGCACTGCGGCGGCGGAAATTGTCAAATTCGGCCATCAGGCGGAGGTTGCGATCCGTTGCATCGGCAAGTTGCTGTTTCAGGACTTCTTCTGCGGAGGGGGCGGCTTCAGCAGATTCAGCCGGCTTTTCTGCGGCTTCAGCGGGTTGCTCGGTGGATGCATCGGCCTGTGCGTTATCGGTCTTGTTGGCTTCTGCTTCCATCTTCATGGCTTCTTCGGCGGCCTTGAGCACGTCCTGTTCGAATTTTGCCTTTTCTTCTGCGGTCGGTTCCTGCTGGTTCAAATCTTCTGCCATTGCGTTATTTTCCTATAAAAATGCCTGAGAGGCTTACGTTTTACATTTTTCACTTCCAAAGATAGCAAAATCCGTGCCAGTATTAAAGAGCACGAAAACGTTTCAGATTAAAACGCTTTTTATATATTCCAAATTGGAATAGACCGCAAATACTTTTTCCTGCAAAAAGAATTATTTTTTAATTCTGGAATGAATTTGGAATTCTGCATTACTGCGGCAATCGTGCTAGGCTCGATTCTGATGGTGGTAAACATCGTCAGGTATTTCCTTTTTATCAAGAATTCGCACGATGTCCTTTCCGCAGGGAGTGCTCGCGACCGCGTCTGGAAAACCATTGCAGGTGTGTTGCTGGTCTTTTTCTTGTTCGGCTACCTCTTTAGCGCCTTTATAGGGGATCCCGATATTGTAATGGCGATGATTCTCTTCGGTGGAAGTATTTTTGTTGCCATAGTCCTTACGCTGATGTTCAACTTGATTGAAACGGCCAAGTCGAGAAGTATCGATATCGCCGAAGTTCTGGTGGGAGTCATCGATGCGCGAGACCCGAACCTGAACGGTCATAGCCGTCATGTGCAACGCATTACGATGCTTTTTTACAACTACTTGCCACCTCACCTTAAACGGGGAATTAATCCGGTGAGCCTGGAATATGCCGCCCTTATGCACGATGTCGGCAAGCTCGGTGTTCCCGAGGCAATCCTCAATAAACCGGCAAAACTGGAGCCTGATGAATGGGCTGTCATGAGACGACATCCTAAGGTCGGCGTGAAAATTTTGGAACCCCTCCAGACGTTCAAGCATATTACCGACTGGATCCTGTACCACCACGAACGAATTGACGGACATGGCTACTACAGCCAACCGGGGGACCAAATTCCGCTTGCAGCAAGGATTATCTCCATTGCGGATACTTATTCCGCTATCACCATGCGTCGCTCCTATAAGGCTCCCAAGACACACGAGGACGCCATCCAGATTATCAAGGAAGTCGCTGGGACGCAGCTTGACGCCGAACTGGTCAAATATTTCTTGACGGTTCCTAAAGAAGAGCTCGCTAAATGTATTCCCGAACAGGTGAAATACTAATATATTATAAGATATCAATCCGTTGCGTAGAAGACTAAGTTTTTTATATTTGCTCCACGACCACGAAGACGATTAAAATTCAGTACCTCGACGATTCTACCACGCGCCTATGTTGTCGGCAAGTCCGACTGGATTGACTTGGCGGCGGAGCTGACCGAGGCTTGTCCAGCTTAACGGGAATTTGATAAATGAAAATAAACAATTTCTTACTTGTGTTACTTGCAGGCCTGGAATTAATGACCGCTTGCACTGATTCTTCCTCCAGTTTCGATGCATCTGAAGTATGTCCAGAAAGCGGGCGTGGAACATTCCAAGATGTTCGAGATGGTCAGGTGTATAAATACATCACCATTGGCGATAGAGTGTGGATGGACCAAAACCTTAATTACCCAGCGGAAACTAGCACTTGCTATGATGAACAGCAAAGCAATTGTGATATTTATGGAAGGTTGTATTCCGTACAATACATGAACACCAAACAAAAAAACTATGGGACGTTTAATCCAGATATCATTGATTCCATTTGCCCCAATGGATGGCGCGTTCCCACCTTGGCTGAATGGAATGAAATCGTTGATCAAATGGATGGTCTCAAACATTTCAAAAATAGCGAATGTATGGACGTTTCTTTATTTGGCGGAATGGCTTATGTTAAAGAAAACCCAAGTACAGGCGAGCCCATAGGGTACATTTTTCACGATTTGGGAAGATATAGACAATGGATTACTTCAACATACAATTTGTATGGAAGTATGAAGTTGTTCGATATTGATCTTAATGGCAAGGATGAAAAGAATACGATATCCACATCCAATGGTTACTATTCCCTTCGCTGTATAAAAAAAGAGAATTGGGAGTTGTAACGCCGGGGTTTTTAAGGGGTGTTCCCTTAGGCGTGGGGGGAGGTGGCAACGCAGTGCCGCCGAGGGGGAGCCTTCCCCCTACCAATTTGATATGAAATTCTCTCGCATCCCTAACCACTAACCTCTGTTTACTGACCACTTTTTTTATATTTTCTACGCAAAAATTTTAAACAAGGATATTGTTATGGCAAAGATTGCTATTCTCGGTTACGGTAACCTGGGTCGCGGTGTAGAATGCGCCGTGAAGCAGGCTCCGGATATGGAACTCGTCGCTGTTTTCACTCGTCGTGACCCTGCTACGGTCAAGATCCAGACGGCAGGCGTTCCGGTGTTGAACGTTTCTGAAATGGAAGCTTGGAAGGACAAGGTGGACCTGCTCATCATTTGTGGCGGTTCCGCTACCGACCTGCCGGTGCTCACCCCGAAGTACGCCGCCATGTTCAACGTGATCGATTCCTTTGACACGCACGCCAAGATTCCGCAGCACTTCGCTGCCGTTGACGCTGCTGCCAAGGGCGCAAACAAGATTGCCATGATCTCTGTCGGTTGGGACCCGGGTATGTTCAGCCTGAACCGCGTGTACGCCCAGTCCATCCTTCCGGAAGGCAAGGACTACACGTTCTGGGGCAAGGGTGTTTCTCAGGGCCACAGCGACGCTGTCCGCCGCATCAAGGGGGTGAAGAACGCCAAGCAGTACACCTGCCCGGTGGAATCCGCTCTCGAAGCCGTGCGTAGCGGTTCTATGCCGGAACTCACCACTCGTCAGAAGCACACCCGTCTCGTTTACGTGGTTGCTGAAGAAGGTGCCGACAAGGCCTACATCGAAAACGCCATCAAGACGATGCCGAACTACTTCGATGAATACGACACCACGGTCAACTTCATCAGCGAAGAAGAATTCAACAAGAACCACAGCGGCCTCGCTCACGGTGGTTTCGTGATCCGTACCGGCAAGACCGGCATGAACAAGGAACACACTCATGTGATCGAATACAGCCTCAAGCTCGATTCCAACCCGGAATTCACGACGAGCGTTCTCGTGGCTTACGCACGCGCAGCGCTGCGTATGAAGGCTAACGGCCAGACTGGTTGCAAGACCGTTCTCGACGTGCCGCCTGCATACCTCAGCACTCTGAGTGATGAAGAATTAAGGGCTCATTGCTTGTAGTAGGTATGGTGACCCCGGAACAGTGTCCGGGGTGACATTGCAAAAGAAATTGCCCCGGATTCAAATCCCGGGGCTTTTTCGTTCAATGTCATGCCCGATTTAGTCGGGCATCTCCTATAAGAAAAATTTTTGGTTGATTTCGATTTCAATTCCCACGTATCGCGGACCGAATTTCTTGCGGAGCGTTGTGGTGAGTCCGTCAGAAGTGCCTTTGTACGGGTAGTTGAAGCGGACTTTCATGGCGGGGTAGAGCCGCTTGATTTCGTCTTTGATGACTCGGGCATAGGCGCATTCCTGCGGGCGGCTTGGGTCGTAGAGAATCCCGATGTCGGTGTTGCGGACGTTTCCGTTTAATATAGGTGTGAAACTGTGGATGCCGAGGTGTACAACACTTGGCTCGGTTTTTGCGATTCGCGTTTTATGGGAGGTTCGCATAGACAAGCTCAGCGAACTTGTCACGAATTTTTCAATGGCTTCGCGGTATTCGGTCCAGTAGGCGGAGGCCTGCGCCTTCACCTTTGCCGCAAAGGCCGTGTCGCGGGCATCAAGTTGCTTGTGGTAATCGCTGAAAGTACTCTTGTTGGTAAGGGTTCGGTTCAGGTCCACGAACAGGCGAGAATATTTGCCTTCACTGTAGAATTCGGGCTTTGCGAATTTCACCAGTTTGCGGAATACGGCGTGCGCCCCGATGTCGTAGGCGCGGTGAGTCTTTAAGACCTCGGCGGGAACGGCGCTCTTGAACGCTGCGGGCAACTTGTTACTCGCATGTTCGCAGGTGAGGATTAAGATGGAGTCGCTTCTTTTATTCATAAAGGAAATATAAATGTTTATTGAACTGTATGGATCCCGTCACTCCTTTCAGTCGCTCCAGGATGACATTTAATTGCATTCCACACTTCACACTCCACATTTCACACTTCGCATTACTCACTCCACACCTCACACTCCACACTTCGCACTATCCCTCTGTGCCGTACAGCTTATTTTCAGCGAGGCAGTGAGCGAGTTTTCCGTATTCGTACACGAAGTCGTCGTGGTCAGGGTTTGCGCCCACGTTCTTGACGAGCGTGCTGGCGAGCGTGCCGCGCTTGAACATCTTCTGCAGAAGTTCCTGCGAATGGCTGCTGATTTTAGCTTTCACACGGTCTGTGATTTTCTGGATGAGTTCGCCGGCGGTGATTTCGTTGGCGTCAAATCCCCAAATCTTCAGATAATCACGATCGCTGATCACTGTCTTCTCGGCGGCATGAGTCGTGTCAAGCAGAATCTTTGCAAGAGCATCAGTGTCGAGAGCGCGAATTTCAGTTTCGCTTGCGAAAGCGCCTTCCGCAAGGCCCTTAAGTACGGCAACTTCCCATTCGGCAATCGCGATGTCGGCATCGGGGCATTCCTGGATATCCACGAGGCGGATTTCTACAGCCCCGCGGTCAAAGCGGGCGATGGCTCCGCGGCTGTTCAAGAAGAAATGATTCAGCAAATGTTCCGGATCGTACGGCGCAATGTCCGCTTTCACGCGGTTGAAAATCTGCTCTTCGTAATCCTTGTAAGTAAAGACCGCTTCGGGAATCACCTTGCCCGTAATGCTCGGGATTTTCTCCTGGTTGTGGCGGTAGGTCTCGATTCGTCCGTCCAGAAATCCGCAGTATTTGCTGTCCAAAAACGGGCTAGAAGCTGCCACGGCGGGAATCAGTGGCAATAACGCACGAATTGCGGCGTGCAATTTTCCGAATTCTTCGTCGCCGTTAAAAGATAAATTGATATGGGTGGATTGCAGGTTCGCCCAGCCGTGACCCTTGCAGTTAAAGATGCGGTCGTAAGTCTCGTAAATATCCTGGCAGTCGTAGGGCCAGAGTTTCATCTCGGCGGGGTCCATAAAGGGGTGGGCCGCCGTGGGCAAGAGCATCGCGTTAATGCTCTTGAGCGATTCGTTCGCCTTCAAGATTTCGTGATGGAATGTCTTGCCCAAATGCTTCAGACTATCAACCGGTTCTGCGCACTTGAATTCCAGCACATGGCTCACCAGCTCGTTAGAAAGCCCAATCGGCCCGTGTTCCACGTCAGAGAGCTGTTCGCCGTTCTTGTCTTTTCCTAGCGGTACATCTGCGCGGGGGAGAACATTCAAGGAATCACGATCCACGATCATGTATTCCATCTCGATACCGTAGCGTTGCCAAAGTTTGTAGTTAGTCATAAAAAATAGTGGTTAGTGGTTGGTGATTAGTGATTAGGTTTTATAAATGCGGTGAAGCCGCCCTGTTTACGGCTTGACGGCCTAACCACTGCATACTGTTTACTGTTTCCTAGAACCATTCCCTCTCATGTTGCTGCAGTTTGTGTTGCGCGGCGTTCATGCGTTCCTCGATGCGGTGACGCAGCGACCTCATGACGGCAAGGTAAACTCTGCTCTTGCCCACGCCATCTTCGATACCTGCGTCGATACTCGGGTTATCGTTCACTTCAATCACAATCGGGTGACCGTGCCATTCCTTAAGGTCAACGCCGTAGAGCCCGTTGCCTATTAGGCTGCAAATCTTGAGTGCGGTTTTCACGATTCCATGCGGAACCATCTCGATGGGGATGCTTTCGCACTTGCCCGAAAATTCTTCGCTCTGCTTGTCGTTGCTTTCCCAGTTGTAAATCTGCCAGTGGCCCTTGGCCATGTGGTATTTGCAGGCGTAAAGCGGTTTGCCGTCGAGCACGCCCACGCGCCAGTCGAATTCCGTCGGTGTAAATTCCTGGGCAATAAGCAGGTCGCTATGCTGGAACATCTCGTCAAGAATCTGTTCGAGTTCTTCTTTGTTGGTCGCTTTTTTAACGCCCATCGAAAAACTCGAATCTGGCGACTTGATCACCATCGGGAATCCGATTTCCTTGGCGAGCGTGTGGCGGTTTTCGGCATGCGCAATAATTGTCTTCGGCGAATGAATCTTGGCGGCCTGCATCAGTTCCTGCAGGTAAACCTTGTTGGAACAGCGCAGAATGCTGTCCGGGTCGTCAATCACCGCAATGCCTTGCGACTGCGCACGGCGCGCGAAACTGTAGGTGTAGTGGTTCACGTTCGTGGTTTCGCGGATAAAGATGGCGTCGAATTCACCAACGCGCGGGTAGTCCTTCTTGGTAATCATCTCCACGCGGAATCCCGTTTCTTCGGCGGCCTTGATAAAGTTCTGGATGGCCTGTGCATTGCTCGGCGGCTCGACTTCGTCGGGGTTCGTGAGAATGCCCAAATCATACAGGTAGTCTTCTTCCTTACTGGAAGCATAGCGCGTTTTTTCGAAGTATTCCTGCGCAAATTTGTCGACGAATTCCATGTGCGATTCAGGAATTTCATCCACGCAAATCGGGCGGATGCTCTGGATAAACCACTTCTGCTTGAACACAAACTTTGCACGCAGCAGCGGTGCCTGGAACAAACGGTAAAGTTCCTGCGAAAGCTCCAAGTATTGCGGGCTCACATTCTGCCCGAAGTAAATCGAAAGCACGAATTCCGTGCCGGTGAGCTTGTGTAAGCTCTTTTGAATCAGATTGTCGATTTCGTCGGAGATATGCTTGATGACTGCAGGAGCCTTGAAGTCGCGCATGTTCTTGACGCCCGGAATCACCTTGTGTCCGCGGGCTTCTGCCAACAGTGACACGTAATAGCCTTTGCTCTGGTAGTTGTAATCGCGGCAAAGGTTGAATACGCGCAGGTTGCGTTCGTTAGTGTATTTGCTCGAAATCAGGTAGTCCTGTGCCGAAATGATATCAATGCCCGGAACGTGTAACTTCCAGTGCTTGGGATTGTTTACAACGATTAATTTTTTCATGATCCTATTTCTTATTCTCAATGACCAACACGTTGCCGTCGTAGGTCATGACGCCGAGCAAAATGCTGTGAAGCAGGCGGAACTTATCCACCTTGTAGTAGGGAGTCTTGTGGAGGGGGTTGGTGCCGTCGGGGTCGGCCACCATGAATTGATTCTTGTCGTCTATACCGTACACCACAACAAAGTGCCCCATGGGTTCGCCGTGGATGTCGTCAAAGACGGACTTGTCATCAGCTCCGGTGAATTCGCGCATGCTGCGGTACAGGTAGGTAGCCGAAAGTCCGCACAGAACGGGCACGCCTTTCTTGAAATATTTTTCAAACATGGCGGCACGCAGGTCAGAAAATGCCACGGTTCCGCCCAAGTCGATAAAGCGAATGTAGGCCTCAATAGCCTTGCGGAGCTTGGGGGCGTGCTTCGCCTTGCGCAAAAGTTCAAGCTTAGCCTTCAGTTCCGGCATGGAAAGCTCGCTCCAGGTGGGGTCCAAAAGCGTCAGGTTATACGAATGAATAGTCACCTTGAATCCACGTTTGAGCGCGTCGATTCCGAGGAAAACGCCCAGCGTCCCGCCGTCTTCCAAGAATTCAATTTCAGAAATCAGTTGCTTTAGAGAAATCTTGTAGCCAAGGTGGTTATAGACCGCCTGTAGGCTAGTCGGCCCGCAGGTAACGTCGTCGGGCTGCTGTAGAATCTTGATGTCCATCGTTCTGCCTATTTTTGCCTTGTAGGTCGGGGCGGTTCGCGGATTTAATCCGTTTGGCCGTACCCGTTCTCGTCTGGCGGCTGTCGGAAGGTTTTTCCGGGTCGTCAATGGCGTGTTGTAAAGATACCAAAATCTGTAAATTAGGGCAAGGGGGACAAAAACACCTATGTAAACTTAATTTACAAGACAAATTCACTTTATATATATAGATTTGCTTTGTATGAAATCGATTTCTTTGAAGATTGCCTCGGCTCTAGCCTTGACCGTTTCTGTTGCTTTTGCCGATGATTTTGAAGATGCACTTGCCTCGGTGGATTCAGCCGAAGCGGCCAATATGCCGGGCATGTACGATATCAATCATTTCGAATACATGGACTGCTGGATTGAACCCGCAACAAACATTGTCCCTAGGGAAAGGAACCGTATCGGAGCCATTCGCGACGAGGCCAAGGTGTGTGGTTGCTACACTGTCCGTGAAAAGGGTGGTTTTGGTTGGCGAGCAAATGACGAAGGGAAAAAGATCGTCCAGGTCTGGGATCTCCCGAAACCGCGTCTTTTGACATGTCCCAAAGGTATGACCTGTTCCGAAGAATTCTTCATTGAACAGTGCGTAGACCATATCAAGCAGTCTGTTCCGATGCTTGCGGACTATGCGAAAGGTGGCGCTCTGGAAGGTGCAATCGCACTTGCCTTTGAAGATGGTTCCAAGACTCCGTTTGGCGAATATGTCGAAGCCAACAAGTCCGCGGCAGATTCCATTAACTGCTTTATCAATGTCCATAACAGACCCGACGCCGCTTTTGACAGCGATATGCGTAACCCCTACCTGTTCCATCTTTCGGGGATGCCTCGCAAGCTGATTCCGAGCGCCGCAGGCCGCTTTACGGATTACAGCGACGTCCGCTGCCTGAACAAGGGACTCCTGACCGGTTTTGCAACCAACGGCTATGTAGAAAACGTACGACATGTCGATGCCAACGGCCTTCTTTACGGCGAAGAAATCGGCTACATGAACGACCCGACCTATCCCAAGAAGCAAGGCCCCGAATGGGGAGGAATCCTCTGGAAGTCCAACTACAGAATGGGCATGCGCGAAGGAATCTCCACGTTCTACCGTTCTAGCGTCCTCGACCAAAAGGTTTACGGCAGGGGAGACAGCACCTATTACTTTAAGTTCCTGGAAGTGCCCTATACGCAGGGGTACGTAAATGGAACGGTCCGTATGTTCTCGGACAAGGGTTTCGTCATGGCTGACATTCCCTACAAGCGTAACGCCCTGCACGGCCGTATGACGGTCTACAATCCGTTCAAGAAAAAGCCGGTAACGCTGACCTTTAACGCGAACAGTCTCGAAGGCTTTGTCGATTTCGGTGAATTCGGTGGTGTATTCCACAAGGGTCTTCCTAACGGTCTTGTGACCTTCTGGACCGTGAAGGATACCTGCTACCAGTGGATGCCCGGCGAATCAGTTTGTTACTCCGAACGCATCACGAAAAAGCAGTGGGGAACCTACCAGATGGGTATGTTCCAGGGCCAAATGGAATGCGCTGACGGTCAAAAGGGTGGCAAGGACTTGATCTGCCCCGACCTGGACTCCGCTGCAGTCAAGAAGATTGCAATCAACGCCGATATCGCGGTTAAGGAAAAGGAACGCGCCAAGGCTGCAGAGGCTATGAAGGATGCCGAAGAAGACCTAGCGAAAACACAGGCCGCAGCGGATTCCGCCGTGGCAAGTTCGACCGATACAACATCGACGGCACCCAAGAAGGACGATGACGAAATTGCCCAAGCCATCGAAAGGGGCAAGAAGGCTCTCGCTGCGAAACTTGAAGCGCAGAAGGCTTTGCAGGAAGCCGAAAAAGCTCTAGCCGAAGCAAAGAAGGCAGAACGCGAAGCGGAAAAAGCCGAAAGGGCAGCCCTGAAGGCAGAGCGCCAGGCCAAGAAGGCAGAAAAGGCCCGTCTCGCAAAGGAAAAGCGTGAAGCCAAGGCGAAAGAGATGCGCGAGAAGAAAGCCAAAGAGAAAAAGGCGAAATCCAGGAAAAAGACAAAGAACTAAATCGAATTTCGGACCGCATCAAAGCGGTCCTTTTCTTATATAGCGAACAACGAGAAGAGCGAACTCCAAAAGGTTGGTCTGTCGTTGTTCGCCCATCGCTCCGATAATAGGCTACATGCCTTTTTCCCACGCTCGACTTTTTTTATAAAAAAGTTCTCCTTGCACTTGCTTTTTTGAGCAGTTGTGTTTATATTTATAGTGAACAAAGGTGCAACTAAACAAAAAGGCAATTATGGATGTGCAGGAGAAATTGAAAATTCTTGCCGCGGCGGCCAAGTACGATGTGTCGTGTTCTTCTAGCGGGTCAAAGCGACAAGTCCCTCAAGGTGGACTCGGAAGCGCTTGCAGCGCAGGAATTTGCCACACCTGGTCTGCAGACGGGCGGTGTATTTCGCTTTTAAAGGTACTTTTGAGCAACGCCTGCAAATATGATTGCGCCTATTGCATCAACCGACGAAGCAACGACATTCCTCGCGCCACATTCACTCCCAAGGAGCTGATTGAACTGACACTTGAGTTTTACCGTCGCAACTATATCGAAGGATTGTTCTTAAGTTCTGCCGTGGTGGGATCCCCTGACCGCACGATGGAAATGCTTGTACAGATTGCAAAGGAACTTCGTACCATCCATAAGTTCGGCGGATATATCCACCTTAAGGCGATTCCTGGAGCATCAAGCGATCTCCTGTACCAAGCCGGGCTTTACGCCGACCGTAGCAGCGTAAATATCGAAATTCCGACGGACCGGGCATTGCAATATCTGGCTCCCGAAAAGAACCACGCCTCCATCTACAAGCCCATGAATTTCCTTGCCGAACGCAAGCTGGAATACAAGACGGAACATTCCCGTTATTCGCCCAGGTTCTTGCCTGCGGGACAAAGCACCCAGATGATTGTTGGGGCGGCGGGGGAGACGGACTTGCAGATCTTGACTCTTTCAAACGGGTTTTATAAGCAACAGCAGATGAAACGCGTCTATTTTTCGGGCTATGTACCCTTAAATGCCGACAAACGACTTCCTGCTCTCACGACAAAGCCTCCGTTAGTTCGAGAACATCGTCTTTACCAGGCAGACTGGCTCATGCGATTCTACAAGTTCGGCTACGACGAAATCGTGGATAGTGCTCACCCAAACCTGGATTTGGAACTAGACCCTAAAGTCGCTTGGGCGCTAAGGCATCCCGAGTTTTTCCCTATTGACATCCAGACCGCCGATTACGAAATGCTGCTTCGGGTTCCTGGAATCGGAGTTAAGTCGGCCCAGCTGATCGTATCTGGACGACGGTTCTCCAAGATTCGTCTAGAACAGATGAAAAAGATGGGTGTGGTCCTAAAGCGGGCCCAGTATTTCATCTACCATCCCGACACTCCGGCCAGCCTACGTCGACTGTATCCTGAAATGGTGCGCCCCTTGTTGCTTCCCAAGCCCCAACCTTTGCAACTAGATTTATTCTCTAATCAAACTCTTGCACTGCCTGCCTAAGAACCGAAATCAAAGCACCGAATCTCCCTTAATTTCAACCTTAGAACTTCGAATTCTGAATTAACTTATGCTTTCCATTTCATACGATTCAACATTCAACGGATTCCTAAGTGTCGTCTTTGAAATCTATCGTCAGCATTTGGATGTCGGTGAAATTCATCCTGACCGTAGCGATTCTCCCTGCAATCTCTTTATGCAGCCGTTCCGTATCGAGACCTCGGAGGATTCCGCTCAAAGACTCAAGCGGGCTATATCGAACCAGGCAAGCCCAGATATTCTATCGACACTTGATGCCGCATTCCGCTCCGAAGAAGACGGAATTGAGATGAAAATCCTCGCTTATCTCCGTAAAATGTTCCGCGGAGTTGACCCCACTTACGCGAAAAATCCCACCTCCGACGAGATGCTTCCTATTTTCATGACCGCACGTTCTGTAAGGCGCGAAGTCGGAGGAATGCTTGGTATGGTACGCTTCAGCCAAATGCCCGATGGCACCTATTTCTCGGAAATTGAGCCTAAATATGACATTCTCGAACTGCTGATTGGGCATTTCAAGGGACGATTTGCCAACGAACGGTGGGTCATTTACGATTCCAAGCGAGGCTTTGGAGTCTACTACGACGGAAAGAATCCCGTCGAGATGTCCATTCCGAATATACGACAGGTCTCGGCGATGAACTCGTCCGACAACTTTGTTCAATTGTGGCAGGATTACTACAAGTCCATCGCCATCAAGGAACGCGAAAATCCAAAACTTATGAAGCAATGCCTCCCGGTTCGATACTGGAAACATCTCCCTGAAAGGCAGGTTCAGGCGAAGTGGGCCTAAAAATTCCCTTGTTGCAAACATTCCAACCATTTTTTCGGTGTTTTTCAAAAAAATCACCCCTTATTTCATAAATAATTGTATTTTTCAGTTGTAAAAAATGGAGAATTTGATTTTATGAATATGGCTTCGGCTAAACCGGGATTTTTTGTTCAGGACCGCTTTTTATACAGCAAGGATAACGAAAAGGTCATCCTCCGTGGCATCAACCACATGTTCATCTGGACTGACCGTGAAGGAAAGACGATTCCTGAAATTGCAAAAACCGGTGCAAACTGCGTTCGAATTGTTTGGAATACGCGCGGTCGAGTCAGCGATTTGGACAACATCATTACCCAGTGCATTTCGAACGGCATGATTCCCATCCCGGAAATTCACGACACAACGGGCAACTGGGACCGCCTGATGGAAGCGTTGGAATTCTGGCTTCGCGAAGAAACGCTCCAGCTAATTACCAACCACCAGCAGTACCTGATTGTGAATATCGGTAATGAACCCGGTGCTGAAGTAATGGATTCCGACGAATTTTTCACTACCTACAATGCGATTGTCACCAAAATGCGCGCTTCGGGAATCCGCGTACCCCTAATGATTGATGCTGACCAGTGGGGGCAAAGCGAAAAGAACCTTCTCGAAGTGGGGCCGAAGCTGTTGCAGGCGGACCCTGAGCACAATCTGCTGTTTTCGATTCACATGTGGTGGCCCACCGAACGTCACGATGCGCAAAAGACGGGTTACGCAACCGTTCAGGACCGCATCAAGGGCGTGCTGGAAGCATCCGTCGACAGCAAGTTGCCTTTAATTATTGGTGAATTCGCGCCCGTTGCCGCTGGGGGAGTCAAGGACATCCCTTACAGGTACATTATGTCTGAAGCCGAACGCCTGAATATCGGCTGGCTCGCCTGGAGCTGGGGTCCCGGCAACTCGGACAGTCCCGAAATGGACATGACCGTCCATAGTTCATTCAACACCCTGGTCGGTTGGGGCAAGGATGTCTGCGTCGACAATCCGAACGGCATCCAGAACACAAGTGTCATCCCAACGTTCATCCAGGAAAAGAATTTCGACATCGGCTCGCAGGTATTTGGAACGAACCTGATCCAGAATGGAGATTTCTCAAGCGAAGAACCTCTTTCGAACTGGCAGGTGGATTTCTGGGGCGGCAAGGCCGACGTCCAGGTCAACCATGGAATCGTCCGTTTCGACATCAAGAAGGCGGGCAAGGAATCCTGGAATCTGCAGTTCAAGCAGAAGCTTTCTCTGCGCGAAGGCGTCACCTATATTTTCAGCATGCGCGCCAAGGCAGACAAGCCCCGCACCCTGAATGTGAATATCAAGAAGGATGCCGAGGAATACACGCCCTACGCAAACGGCCGTATCCTGGACTTGAGTACCAGCTGGCAGAACTTCAGTTGGAAGTTCACCATGAAAGAAGCAAGCGATATGGAGGCCCTGCTCATTTACGATATGGGCGGCGTACCGATTTCGTGGGAACTCTGTGACATTTCGCTTGTCCAGGCTCGTAGCGTGGCGGATCGTCTCAATCGCACCTTCCAACGCAATGTGCAGAAAAACTCCGGCTACTTCAATGCTCCGAACGGACCGTGGGAACTGCACCTTTATTCCACCAAGGGCGACCTTCTGGAAGTTCTTGACAAGGGTAAGGGCGGCGAAGGAATGCGCCAATATCCCAAAATTGAACGCAGCGGAATCATGGTTGTGAAGGATCTTTCCAAGTAGGGAATATTCCAACTTGTAATATAGTTTTCCTTACATTAATGTTTTTTATAGCACTTTTTCCTATAAAAAGTGCTATTATATCATTCAGGTGTTTATGTTATCTGTCTTTGTGCAGATAAGGAGATGTTTATGGACTTGCAGGAATACGTCGACCAGTTCGATTTAATGACTTGCATCTTATCCGTAGAGAAAAAGCCCGACGGGAGCTACGGCAAAATCTGCATCGAAGCAGGCAACAAGGCTTACCTTGCCACATTCGAAAAAAAATACGATTCACCAATCAGTCTCGACAACGACAAAGCTTTCGTTCCCGGTAAGGAATATACGGAATATATTCCCAAGGACCTGAATTTTGAACACTTTATTGTTAGCAGCGCGGTTCACAAGAAGCCGATGCATGCCTACATTCATCCGGAACGGTTTAATGTTTGGTTCAATATTTTTAGTCAGCCGCTGAGCATCGACGATCCGAACAAGTGTTATTGCACCTATACGCAAGAAATCTCGACAGAGGCAAACATCGACCAGCTGACAAATCATTCAGCACAGACCACTTCCGAAGTGCTGAAAACATGCATCAAGCTCCGCAGTACCAAGAATTTTCTCAAGACCATGGACGAAGTCATCGCGGACATCCGTTCAATTTGCGAATCGAGTTACTGTTGCATCCTTCTCACCGACTTTCACGAGAGGACTTGTTCGTTGCTGTGCGAAAGCATCAAGCCGAACTCCGGCCAATACTCGCTCAAGAACTATCTGAACGACCCCTTTATTGATTATGCCAAAAGTTGGCTCGAGACCATTGCCGGAAGCAACTGCCTGATTATTGAAAACAATCACGATATGGAAGAAGTCAAGCGGAGGAATCCGAACTGGCATCGTTCGCTTCAGAGTGCTGGGGTCAAGAGTCTAGTGCTTTTCCCTCTTCAGCACAACAACGAAACGATTGGCTTTATCTGGGCCACGAACTTTGACACGAAAAATACTGAATATATAAAGGAGACCCTGGAACTGACCACCCTCTTTATCGCTTCCGAGATTGCAAACTACCAGCTGCTACAACGTCTCGAAATGCTCAGCACCACAGACCTGCTGACTGGGGTCTTGAACAGAAACGCCATGAACAACAAGGTTCTTCGACTGGTGACAGGCCGCGAACGAGCTCCCGAAAAACTGGGAATCATTTTTGCGGACCTGAACGGACTCAAGGCAATCAACGACTCCGAAGGGCATAACGCCGGAGACTGCCTCTTGAAGGAAGCCGCCTTTATCCTCAAGTCCGTTTTTGAGGGGTGCGAGATTTACCGTGCCGGAGGCGATGAATTCGTCGTCGTGGCAACAAACAAGCCTAAAGAAGAGCTGGAAAAGAGCGTCGAAAAGCTACGCAAGGATTCCACCGATCCAGAAAATGTTAGTTTTGCGTTAGGTTTTTACTTCAACGAGAACGGTGGAGACATCCGTATTGCGATGCGCGAAGCCGATTCCCGTATGTACGAGGACAAGAAACAGTTCTATGACCGCTATCCTCCAATGAGGAGAAGATGAAAAAAGAGGAATTGCAAAAGTTTGTCGATTCTTTCCATACGATGACCAGTATCCTGTCGGTCGAGAATACGAGTGACGGGAGTATTGGGACTATTCGCATCGAGGCCGGAAACGAGCTTTATGTGAAGTCGATGGAGCGGAAGGACGGCGACGGCAATTCTGTTTTCAGCCAGAAGTTTATTCCTGGCTCCAATTACGAAATGTACATGGAAAAGGAGCTGAACTTCGAAAAGTTCTGCTACCAGAGCGCCATCCTTAAAAAGCCAGTCCATGCCTACATTCAGCCGGAGCGCTTTCCTTTCTGGATTAACCTGTTCATGCTACCGGTCGAGGTGGATGACACCGAAAAGGGCTATTGCAGCTATTCGCTTGAAGTGACTCCCGAAGCGGACCTTGAAACTATGACGAGGCTTTCGGCAGAAATTTCATCGAACGTGCTTAAGGCCTGTATCAAGCTGCGCGGGACAAAGAACTTCCTCAAGACCATGGATGAAGTCATTGAGGACATCCGTGAACTTTGCGGAGCAGAAACCTGTTGCGTCTTACGTACGGATTTTAGGGAAAGATCGTGTTTTGTGTTGGGATCTGCCACAAAACCGAATACTTACGTCCAAGATATCCATAAGGTCATTTCTAATAAATTTGTGGATTACGCCGAATCCTGGATCGAAACGCTCAAGGGCAGCAACTGCCTGATTATCCAGAATGATGCGGACATGGAAATCATTCGTGAGAGAAATCCCGCTTGGTATGCCTCTTTAACAGGTGCAAAAGTCAAGAGTCTGGTGTTGCTCCCGCTCATGCATAACGAAGAGTTCATCGGCTTTATCTGGGCGACGAACTTTGATACCTCGAATGTACTCCGCATCAAGGAAACTCTTGAACTGGTAACGTTCTTTATCGCCTCTGAAGTGGCTAGCTATCTCTTGCTGCAACAGCTTGAGGTCTTGAGCAATGTCGACTTGCTGACCGGCGTCAAGAACCGTAATGCCATGAATAACCAGGTCTACCAGTTGGTAAACGGAATAGTCCAATACAAGACCATATCCGTCGTATTTGCCGACTTGAACGGGCTCAAGCCCGTGAACGACAACGAAGGCCATAACGCAGGCGACGCCCTTTTGAAACGCGCCTCGCAGATTTTGAAGGAAACGTTCACCGACTGTGAAGTCTACCGTGCTGGCGGCGACGAATTTGTCGTGGTCGCATTAGACAGGCCTAGAGCGGACCTTGAAGCCCGCGTCGAAAAGCTCCGCCAGAAATCCAAGGAAAAGGGAAACGTGAGCTTCGCTCTCGGATTTTTCCACGATGAAAACGGAGGAGACGTGCGCAAGGCCATGCACGAAGCCGACGTCCTGATGTACGAGGACAAGAAGCTCCACTACGCCCATAAAAGATAAGAGTTCATAAAAGAACTTATGAACGGATACACCTACAGGAGTATGTGTATGGCTACACTTGTATTGTAAGTGTGGCCTTTTTTCAATAAACGATGCATAAATATATGTTCTGTATCATCTTTTTTTGCAAGTTTGTATCATAGAAATTGCTTAAAATCTAAAATTTAAGCAATTAGCTTGAAATTTAAATAGAAATCGTCGTTTTTGTATCTTAAACTATTGACTTTCGTTCATAAAGAATTTATATTAGGGGCATGAAACCCTTAATGGAATACACCAGCTATCGCATCTATATTCGCGACTTCTATGCCGAACGTAAGGAACGTTCCGGTTTTACGTGGCGCGATTTCGCAAAGGTTGCTGGGTATTCCTCTCCGGTGTTCCTGAAACTTGTCTGCGACGGCAAGGCGAACCTGAGCGAAGCGGGAATCGAACGTGTCGCTTCGGCTATGGGGCTTGTCGGCGTGGATCTGCAGTATTTTAGGCTCCTCGTCGCCTTTGACCAAGAGAAATCCTCTGCGGCAAAGAAGAAGATATTCGCCGAGATGCGAGCGCTCGCTAATGACAATTCCTTTGCGTTAGTGGGCGAGGACCAGTACGACTATTACGGCAGCTGGCTGAATCCTGTACTCCGCGAAATGGCCCCGCGCCTGAACGGCGCGACACCCGCCCAGATGGCGGGGGAGCTCGTCTTTGAAAGCGATGCGGCGCACGTCAAGAATTCGCTCAAGCTCCTTGAAAAGAACGGCTTCCTCGAAAAAGACGAGCAGGGCCGTTATATCCAATGCAACCGCTCGGTGACTACGGGAAACATAGACGTCACCTCGCTCGCCATCCGCGAAATGCACCGCCAGATGGGCGAGCTCGGCGTGCAAAGCCTCGACCACGTTCCCGTCAAGGAACGCGATGTCTCTGGCCTGACCATCGGTATTTCCGAAACAGCCTACGAAAAGATTATTAAAGAAATCGCCGATTTCCGTCGACGCATCAGCTCGATCGTCATGGAAGATACCGGCGAAGAACGCGTTTACCGCCTGAATGTTCAGCTGTTCCCCCTTACAAATACTTTGCCCAAGGAGGAACGCCATGACTAAACTGCTAAAAATCGCGGCACAAAAACGCCTTTGGGCATTCGCCCCGATTACGCTTGCGTTGACTGCCTGCGGGACTTTCTGGGCGGGCGGTGTCGACGAAGAACAAAATACTGTAGCGGGCGCTACGGATGAAGAATTCTCCCAGCCGGCTTCCAGTTCGGAGATGAACGAGCAACCCGTTACCGAATCTTCGTCTTCTGTCACCCCAGCAAACGATACAATTGTTCAACCTTCACATGGTTCCGAACAACAAACCGTTATTGTCTTCGATCCCATTATCGGGACAATCAGCAGCTCTTCCTATACGGTTCCCACTTCCTCTACAGATTCGACGGAACAGCGGCAGGACCTGCACGAATTTACGGGAATTATCAGGAACAACGGTAATCCTCTGGACTTGTCGCTGAATGTGGACGGAAACCTTTATACCACGACGACAGACCAGAGCGGAAGATTCACCTTCGAGAATGTTCCCGAAGGAACCCACGTGCTCTACACGACAAAAGACGGAACTGTGGGTGACGTCGCCTTCCTGTTGCAGAATAGCGGAAACCGCTGCTCCCTGCTGGGCCCGATTCCCGCATCGGAATCCGAAAACCTGACCGCAACAGATCTGACTGCACCTCCGATGCAGACCATCATTCCTAGTGCAGCAGGAACAACCATCCCCGACACTACGACTAATGTCGTTGGTGGCGGTAACGGGAAGAAAGATTCTGTTGCCTATCAAGGCGGAATAGAAATTTCCTGTTATCCCATAGGCGAAATGCCGCATGAAGCCGATTATGGACACGTATGCAAGTGGGACGAAAGCACTCTGAACGGAGCGCCTTCCGAATGTGACCTGACCGCAAATCCTGAAGCGATTACCATTGAGGCGAACGTCGTCATCGGCAGTCTCGATCCTGAAAGTTCGTACCGTCTCAATATCGTCAGCAAGCAATGGGAAAAATCTAACGGGTTGTTCAGCCTGGCAGTCATCAACAACGATTGCGGCGTAACGAAGCCCTCTCTCGCTTTCTTTGTCTCAAACGGCTCCGGATATTCCTGCGACAACGCGCTCATCTCCGGGGTAACCGTAGAAACTGGTGTTCCACTCGCCCTCACGGCGGTTTGGAGCGGCAATTCGCTTTGGCTTTACAAGAACGGTTTCCCGGCTGCGTTTAGAGTAGGGTCGGTCGATCTTTCGAACGACTTGAACGCACCGGTTGTTTTTGGGAATGAGGATGGAACGGTGACGCTGAACTCGGTTCAGCTCGGGAATAAGGCGATCTATTCTGCTGATGTCCTGTATCGATACTATCTGAAAGGAGGCGAACAATGATGAACATGATCGACATTGCTTGTTTTGAAGTCAACGAACACGGCCGCCTCCTCAGCGGGAATAGGCGTTTCTGCCGTATGTTCGGCTTCGAACCGTCGGAACTTCCGTGGCACTACGTGACCGATCTCTATCGCCATGTAGACGACTGGGAAAAATTCAGGCGCGACACGGAAAACGCTAGCTTCACCACACGCATGAAGAATCGACGCGGCCGCAGTTTTGACTGCTGTATCGTCAGAGAAATCTTCCAGAACGCCGACGGCGAAGTCATTTTCCGCAATACGATTCACAAGATTGGCGAAGGAAAGGGATATGTCCCGCAGACAGTTCCGCTGTCGGTGGTATTCCTCGCCAAGTGCAGCGACTGTGGCGCGCAAATCCGCGTAGCATCCGCTCCGGAAACGAGACTCCGTATGCTCTGTAACAGCTGTGCGGCAAAGGCGTTCCCGGAAACGTTCTACAGCAAGACAGCGCAGGTATAATTAGGGAGAAAGGAGGCTTGTTAGGAGGCCTGGGTTAAGAGGAGAAAAGGGGAGGAGAACAAAAGGGGAAAAGGAGAAAAGAAAAGCGGTTCAGTAGAACCGCTTTTCACTTTTTAAGGAGAAAAAATTTATTGAATTAAGCGCCGAAAGCGTCATCTGCTGCGCCAGAAACCTGGGCGGCGTTGGCGGCAGTCATTTCCGGTTCGGCAACAGCCATTTCGGAGTCGGCTTGTTCAGAAACCTTCTTATCGGTAATGGAAAGCTTGCCTTCCTTGAACTTGTACATAGCGATGGTGGTCGGCTTCTTAGTCAGGTTGATATAACCCTGATTTGCCTGCTTGTTGACGAAGCGAGCTTCTTGGGCCATCATAACCACTGCGCGGAAAACGGAGCCTTGACATTGTTCGTTTGCGTAAATGTCATCAAGATAGACTCTCTGTTCTTCAGCCATCTAGGTACCTCTGAAATTGTTTAGAAGAGGGAGAGGGATTCGAACCCTCGTTACCGTGAGGTAAACACGCTTTCCAAGCGTGCGCCTTCAACCACTCGGCCATCCCTCCAGGATGTGCGCCAAATATACCATTTTATTTTTCGTTTGTCAACCGTTTTTGGGCTTTTTTACGAAAAAAATGCATTTTTTTTTCTAGTCTTTCGTCTATTGGCACGAAAAGCCGTTCTTTCGTCTAGTTTAATTCATCCCAAACGACCTGCATCAGAGGCTCAATCGTCTTTGCGGTGAAGTCAAACTTGATGTTTGCAGCGGCAAAAAGCTCCGGAAGCGGGCGGCTGTCACCCAAACTTTCGGCCTTGAACAGGTCGTCGATGGCCTTTTTCGGGTCTTTCTTGAAATTAGCCCATACCTGTAGCGCCCCAAGCTGTGCAATCCCGTACTCGATGTAGTAGAACGGGCACTCGAACAGGTGCAGCTGCTTTTGCCACAGGTTGTTGCGAACAGCCTCGAACCCGGAGTAGTCCACGCCAGCGTCGTAGCGGTCCATAATTCCCTTCCAAATCGCTTCGCGGTCTTTCGCGGTATGGTTCGGACGGCTGTACAGTTCGTGCTGGAAACTGTCGATGCTTGCCACCCACGGGAACAGCCAAATGACGTCCTCAAGCTCACCTTCGATGCTACGGCGGATTGCCTCGGAATCGTCTCCGTAGAAGGGCTTGAGGTTACTCATGCCGATCAGTTCCATACTCATGCTCGCGACTTCGGCGAATTCCGAAGGCACGTCGCGGTAGGCGAGAATAGGCTGGTTCGCAAGAGCATACTGATGGAACGAATGTCCCGATTCATGCAGCAGCGTATAAATGTCACGGTCCGTCTCCGCCGAATTCATGAAGATGAAGGGGAGGCGACTTTCGTCGAAGCCAATCTGGTAGCCACCCGGAGCCTTGCCGAGCCTGCTATCCGGATCGATCAACTTTTTCGCCTGCATTTCGCGGGCCCACTTGCCAGCCTGCGGGTGAATCGATTCAAAAATCTGGTCGACCTTCTCGATGAGTTCATCGCCACTCTTGTACGGTTTCAGCGGGGCGCGGTTCAGCGGATCGACGGAGAGATCCCACGGACGGAGCGTCTTGAGGCCCATCTTTTCGGCGCGTTTCTTGTAGATTTCCTTGAGGAGCGGAAGCACCAGTTTCTCGACACTTTCGTGGAAGTTCTTGCAGTCAGCGGGGGAGTAGTCAAAGCGGCGCTTGGCGAGGAAAATGTAGTCGATAAAATCCTTGCAACCCGCATTTTTCGCAATCTTGTTGCGAATTTGGAACAACTTGTCGAAGGATTCGTCGAGAGCATCCTTGTCTTTCAGGCGACGGTCCCACATCGTGCGGAAAGCGCGTTCGCGCAAGTCTCGGTCGGTCTTTTCGAGGTAGGCACTCAACTGTTGCATGGTCTTGACGCCACCGTCAAATTCAACACTCATACCGCCCGTAATCTTCTGGTAGGCCTGCACGGCCATCGTCTCTTCGGTTTCAAGAGGAATGTTTGCGGGGGAGAAAAGGTCCAGAGAAACCTGCACGCTGCGGAACCAAACGCCGAATTCATCCTTCAGCTTGTCCTTGGCGGGGTGAGACATCAACTTCTTATTGAGTTTGTCACTGTATTCGTTAGAAATCGGATCGATATTGCTGACAAAGTCTTCGTATGCTTTGGCGGCGGCTTCGTCTTTGGTATTGCAGGTCATCGCGACATAGCGGCGGCATGATACTTCCGAAAGCACCGAGCCCAATTCGCTCCATTTTAAAATCCATGTGCGCAAGGCTTCGGGGGAGTTTGCAACATCTTCGTCAAGCAGGCTCTGATAAAGTGCCTTGACTTCATCTTCGTTATCTACATTAAAATTTTCAGGTACAAATTTGCGGTTAGTCATAAAAGTCCATTTCTTGTTTAAAAACTGATTGCTCCAACCCAGTCGCTCACGATGTTGTCTAGGACGGAGGTGCGGGCCTTGTCGGCAAGCGCCTGTTTTTCTTCCGGGCTAATTTTACGATCCTGGTCGAAATCAAGCGTAAAGGCTTCGTCTGCGGCCTTGAGCGAGACGTCCATTCGGCCTATGATATGGACGACGTTGACCTCCTTCAATCTGAATATGCGACGGTCAACGGGCATTTCCGTTACAAGCACAATCTTGTTGTTTCCGGGGACAAGCTTCACGGAATCGCGAAGCGCAACAGGAAGTTCCATCAAGGTATCCAGCACCAGGTTCGCCATTAGGCCACGAATCCAGAGCGTATCGTTACTTTGATTTTTTGCATTCAAGGTCGCTGTAAAATGGATCTTGCCGATTTCCTTTTCGAGGATTCCTCGGGCAAAATCCTGCACCAGAGCAATTACATGCGGATTCGGCAACAAGCTTTTCTTCAAGTCATCGGACTTCGGGAAAAGATTCTTGTTTAGCGATGCGGAATCAAGCGACAGATTGTCAAATTCCAGGGTGGTCTTGGAAAGGATATCGGCCGCCGACAACTTTTTAGTAACGGCACAGCCGTCCATCATCAGGGTCGCCATCAAAAGAAGCGAAATAAATAAAAGAATACGTCTCATTTTTTATACAATATACAAAAATAGAACATCAATTAAGCCTCTGCTACACCATATATATCAGGGTAAAAAGGGGGTATTGTCAAAGCAATCTTAAAAATTTTTTCTGATTTGACAAAAAAAGCCCCAAAGACGATATATTTATAAAAAAAATGGAGATTTTATGAACAGGTTTTACAGAAATGGCGGGGGAGAAACCGCTCGCGAAGCACGCAGGACTCGCCTAGCGGAAATATTCAAGGATTCCGTAGAAATGATGCAAGCGCAAGACTTGCAGGAATCTATCAAGGCTTCTAAAGCAAATACCCGAACGTATTTCAACGAGAATATCGAATTCAAGCGCCCCATATTTGGAAAGCAGACCCAGGTCACGGTCTCCAGTCACAGGACTTTTGAAGCAGCAGGCCTGATTCACGAAAGATATCCGGACAAACGAATCGGGGTCTTGAATTTTGCCTCGGCAACCAATCCCGGAGGTGGCGTCGTGTGGGGTAGTTCCGCACAGGAAGAAAGCCTCTGCCGCTGTTCTACACTCTACCCTGCGCTAAACCAGAAGAACCTTCTTGTGAATTACTATGATTTTCACAGAAGCCGTCAGGATTCGCTTTATACGGACCGTTGTATCTATACGCCCGATGTCAAGGTCATCAAGAGCGATACGGATTATCCCGAACGTCTAGACAGCACCAAATTTTTCAATGTAGACGTCATCACTTGTGCGGCTCCGAACCTGCGGCATGCAGATCCGATTTCTGATGCAGAACTGGAACGGCTGCACCTGAAACGCGGACGGAGGATTCTCGATGTCGCCGTCGAGAACAAGATTGATTGTCTTGTGCTAGGGGCGTTTGGCTGTGGAGCTTTCCGAAACGATCCGCAGATAGTCGCAAGGGTGTACGCCAAGCTCATGGAAGAATTCAAGGGTGCATTCGATCTCGTGGAATTCGCCGTGTTCTACTGGGGCAATGAAATAACCAATTACCAGGCGTTCAAGGATGCCCTGGGATAGCATTAAAGGAAAAAGACTGCGGGAGCCCTCGCTCCCCTTTCTTGTTAAAGTATTGCCGATAATGCGGATTATGTAAACTAAATAATCGGAGAAAGTAGAGGGAGTCCGCCAATTCCCCGCTCTATACGATACACCAAAACGCGATTCTATCTGTTTGTGTATCATGGACTTACGGTGGCAGTCTTTTTTTCTATTTTTTTTCATTGCTGGCAATCATCGGTTGGACTTATCAACAATCGCGCCTCTTTTTTCTAAATTTGATAACCTAATTGTGGATAGATTTGCAAGCCCTTGTGGATGAGGAATTGAAATGCAAGCTGAATGGGAAAGATGTTTGAACTACCTCCGTGGAATGCTCTCGGACACGGTTTATAAGACCTATTTTGCACAGACCAAGCTCACCAGTCAGACGACTGGCCATGCCACGATCTCCGTTCCATCCGGACTGGACACGGCAGTCTATTCCGCCTATAAGGAACTTATCCGCCTGGCCTGGCGCGAAGTGACGCACGACGAATCCGCCATGGAATTTGATTTCCAGCAGCAGGAAGCAGTCGCACAGCCAGCACCTCAGGCGAACAACAACTTCAAGGATTTCCTGAAGCCGAGTATTCCGCTTTCTGGATCGTTCCGTTTCGAAAATTTCGTTCCCGGCGACAAGGCGCAGCTCGCTTTCAACGCCGCTCTCGCCGTTGCAAGGAATCCTGACGGCACGCAGTACAACCCGCTATTCATCTACGGTTCTTCGGGCCTCGGCAAGACTCACCTGCTGCAGGCTATCGGCAACTACATCCTCGAAGAAGATCCGACCAAGCGCGTGTGCTACCTGACTTCCGAAGATTTTTCGCAGCAGTACATGAAGTGTCTGCGCGAACAGCGCATCACTGAAATGTCCGACTTCTACAAGAACGAAGTCGATATCCTGCTGATTGACGATATCCAGAACTGGACTGGCAAATACGAGACGCAGAACGAATTCTTCCTAATTTTCAATGCGTTGCATCAGGCGGGGAAGCAGATTGTCCTCACATCCGATGCACCCGCCGCCGAAGTGAAGAATCTCTCGGATCGACTCGTAAGCCGCTTCTCCTGGGGCCTTACCGTCGACATTCAGCCGCCTGACGTCGAAACGCGCGAAGCGATTCTTCACAAGAAGGCCGAAGAACGCCACCTCGAAATCAGCGACGAAGTGTTGCATTACCTCGCCGAAAGCATCGCAAGCAATGTGCGCTGCCTCGAAAGCGCAATCATCAAGCTGACGCTGCAGTCTAGCCTGATGCATCACGATATTGACATGAGCATCGCCCAGAAGGTTGTATCTGAAATTGCACCGACGCTCCGCCGTCGCGTAAGCCTTGACGCCGTGTTGCATACCGTTTCGAAGCACTACGAAGTTCCCGAAGCCAAGCTGACCGAATCAGGCCGTGGCACCAAGGAAATTTCGAAGGCTCGCCAAGTCGCCATGTACTTGATGCGCGAATGCTCCCCCATTAGCTTGCAGAGCATCGGCTCCCGCTTCGGAGGCAAGGACCACTCCACCGTCGTTCACGCCATCAAGAGTGTAAAGAAGGAAATGGAGACTGATCCGAGCTTCGCCCGCCTCATCGAAAGCCTTAAGAATTCAATTCACGATTAAGAAAGTTCAAGCCGGTTATAAGAACCGGCTTTTTTTTCAACTCGCGCGAAATTGGGCGCGAGCGGTCATCTGTGAGCCACAAGCGACTCGTATTAACAAGTCGTGTTGGCGACCTTTGGACACTTGGCAACTTGTTGCCTTAGTGTACATGGCCACCTTTAGGTGGGAGCGAGCGCTTCGGGTACGTACTTGTTTGATTGGGCGCGAGCGGTCACCTATGATGGTACGGGTGGTTCTGCATGACCATCTGGACGCGGTAAAGCTGTTCAGCAAAAAGTACGCGGGCATGGTCATGGGTAAAAGTCAGCGGCGAAAGCGAAAGAAGCAAGTCGGCCGTTTTTTTCAGGTTTTCGTCGATACCGTACGCCGACCCGATCAAAAACACGATATTCCCCGGAAAACGGTCTCGAAGCGTATCCGAAAGCTTGACCGTATCCATAAGCTTGCCTTCTTCAGACAAAATAACGCGCTTGTATTCGGACTTCGAGAATTTCTTGTCGAACAGGGCCGCCTCTTGGGCCAAGGCCTGCACGCGGTCGTCTATCTTGGATTCCTTGAGTTCCACAACTTCGAGCGGATACACTCCCCCACGCAAACGCTTGACATACTTGTCGACTTCGTCGGCAATAAACGGCGAACCGGCACGTCCGAAAACTGCTAAAACCCATTTCATGGGGCTAGCGGCCCACGCTTAAACGATCAATTAAGAAGCTCGGCATTCCGGCCTTTTTCATGCGTTCCTGCGTCTCAAACACATCGTAATCAACACGGATTAGGCGCACGCACTTGGTCTCGGTATCGAGCAAGCACCAGCAAGAACGCGGGTCACGGTCACGCGGCTGACCTACGCTGCCCACATTCACCAGCAGGCGTTCCGTGTCCTCAATCCTGTATTCGTATTCGTCCAGAATCTTGGGGATTGCATTCGGGCGGCTCGCCACAATCACGGGACTGTGCGTATGCCCCACAAAGCAGTAGCGGCCCTTGAAATGTTCAAAAGCGTCGAGGGCGTCTTCGAGCTCGGTCACATACACCCAGTCCGCAGGAGAAAGCGGAGAGGCGTGCACAAAGCAAATGTCATTTTCTTCGCAAATATACGGGAGCGTTCGCAGATACGAAATCGAATCGTCCGACAAGTGGTTCTGCGTCCATTCAATGGCTTGCTTGGCATATGGGTTAAACCCGGCGCTGGACTCATGCTTGATCGCCACGCTGTCGTGGTTACCGATAATGCAAATGTCCATATTTTCGCGTGCGAGACGAACACTTTCGTCAGGATCCGCACCATACCCCACTAAATCACCCAGACAAACCTTCCGTTCTACCCCGTTGTCCTTCATAGAGGCAAGAACCGCCTCGAAAGCCACCGCGTTAGAATGGATATCAGAACAAATACCGTATAGCATGGTCGTAATGTAGCAAAAAATGAGGGACGATAATTAACCAATCTTCGCGACAAGGTTCATCAAAGTCGTGAAATTGAGCTTATTGCTCCTTGCGAATGTCAGGAAATTAGGAGAGGGGGTAACGGCAGACACGACGAAAGCCTGGCAGCAAAGCGAACATTCGTCGGGCGAAGCCCGAGGCCATGTGAGCGTGCGGAGCAGGCTGAGTCGTGGCTAGAGTTAGGGGGACCCCTCCCCCGCAATGAAAAAAAGCTATATTTGCGCGCGTATGGAAATTATTCAAGACAAGCTGAAGGTCAGCATTGCCTATTCCTTGAAGGAACGCACCGGAAAGATTCTCGAAGAAGTGCCCGCGAGCTACCCGTTCGTGTACATTCACGGGTTCAACAACATTATTCCGGGGCTTGAAGACGCGCT
>Ga0256406_1002142_pt1 | contig 29019 bp, 29 predicted proteins | sample RumenRJG_03DNA_FD_185986 | JGI IMG/M metagenome (GOLD analysis project Ga0256406, IMG submission 185986) | Bovine rumen microbial communities from Lethbridge, Alberta, Canada - RJG_03 | ecosystem: Host-associated > Mammals > Digestive system > Stomach > Rumen | place: Canada: Alberta | collected... | reverse complement strand
TATTATCTGTTGCTTTGCTAAGAGTACCATCTTTGGCTGTTATAATTATTCCTTCTCCTGAAACATTTGTTGTACCTAAAAGCATATTATATTTTTTTAGTTCTTCTGCTTTTTGCTGTTTTTCTTGACCTTTTGTTGCTGTTTCTTCACGCTCACCTTCAAGTAGTTCCCCACTCTTTTCAAGCTTTTTTGTTATTTTATCGTATTTTTCTTGCCATTCCAAAAAACTATCAATCAAACTACTATTTGATGTTCCAGAACCAACAGTTGATATTTTCTTTGACATACTTCTAATTTGTAATGTTATAGCCATTGTTAGTACCAAGCAAATCACTGCCATCATAATTCTAAAACTTTTTTCTTTTTTCAATTGTTTGCCTCCTTTATGTTTTCAATCTAAAATATGGATTTTTTTCATTAAGATTCATATTAACAAAAATTTCTCCCTCTTCTCCTGTTGTTCTTGATAAAATTTCCTTTGTATATAATAACTTTGTTTCAAGAGCCTCATTTTTTCCTAGGTGAACAGTTTTTTTCTCTGTTTCAATATATATAGAATATTCATTGTTATCTTCAAAAATTACAGTAGTAATCAAATTTGACAAATCATAATTTTTTGCAACAGATATAATTTTATATGTATCATCTAATCTTTCTAAATCAGCATCACATAATCTATTGCCTGCAATTATCATTTCTTCTGATGTTTGATAACCTCTTATTTTTATAATTCCCTGCATAGGTTCTTTTACAATTTCTAAAATATATCCTTCATCATCAATTAGAGCAAATGATGATCCAAATTCAAGTTGAAAGCTTGGCTCCCTTTCAGTTACAGTTATCTTTAATCCTGAAGGTAAAATTCTATTTACCTTTACAGATTTTATGTAAGAATTTTGTTTAACCCTATTTCCTATTTCCTTATAAGAAAGTTTAAATAAATTTGTGTTATTATCAATTTGAAGTAAACTTACAATAGTATCACTTGAAACTTTATTATTTCCAAATACTTCAACGTTTTTTATATTGAACACTGGTGAAAGAAGAAATAAAACCATCGCAACAATAAAAAAACATAAAGCTAAAAATCTATGAATTATTTTATTTCTTCTTTGTATTTTCTTTATATCCTTGTTGCCTATATTTTGTTTAAGCTCTTTCTCTCTTCTTTGTTTTTGGTATTTTTGTATTTTCTTGATTTCCTGTTTTCTTTTTTTCTCCTGAGCTTTTAATATTTGTTTTCTGTTTTTTTCTTGATTTCTTTCAAACTCTTCTCTTCTTTTTTCTTGTTTCCTTTTGGCTTTTAGTATCTCTTTTCTCTTTTTGGCTTGATTTTTTTCATAATCCTGTCTTCTTTTTTCCAGTTTTCTTTTAGCTTTTTCAATCTCTTTTTTTCTATTTTCTTGCTTTTCTCTGTTTTTTTCTATTTCCTTTGCCTTTACATTTTGAGCTCTTATCTTTTGTTTTTTTATATTCTTATCTTTTTTAAAATTTTGTTTTTGCATTAATATCATTCCTTTTCAAACATTAATCATTTATCAATTTAACATTTGCATTAATACTATTAAGCTTTTCATCAAACTTTTCATATCCTCTTAAAATATGTTCCACATTATCAATTTCAGAAACTCCATTTGTTGATAAACATGCTAAAACTAGTGCTGCCCCTGCTCTTAAATCAAGACACGTTACTTTGCAGGGTTTTAAATTTTTGACTCCAGTTATTTCTATCGTATTACCATCTTTTATAATATTTGCATTCATCTTTTTTAGTTCATCACAAAATCCAAATCGATTTTCAAAAATTGTTTCCTCTATTTTAGATTTTCCATTAGCCTTTGTCAATAGTGAAGCAAATATTGGTTGCATATCAGTAGGAAAACCCGGATAAGGTCTAGTTACGATATTTGTTGAATTGAACATGTTATTTGCATTAATATAAATCTCATCATTTTTTATTGAGATTTTTGCTCCCATCTCTCTTAGTTTTAAAATTATACTTACAATATTTTTTGCATTTGTATTTTTCAAATGAAGCCTCCCATTAGTAGCCACACACATACATAAGAAGGTTCCTGTTTCGATTCTATCAGGCATTACAGTATAAGAACAAGAATGTAATTTATTAACTCCACGTATTATAACCCTACTAGTTCCTGCTCCCTTTATGTTAGCTCCCATTTGATTTAAACAATTAGCCAAATCAACAATTTCAGGTTCTTTTGCAGCATTATAAATACATGTTGTACCATTTGAATATACAGAAGCAAGTATAATATTTTCGGTTGCACCAACACTTGGAAAACGCAATTTTATTTTTGTTCCATGAATTTTAGTTAGTGCATAACATTTTATATCACTTTTCCCTTCAACAACAGTTATTCCCATTTTTCTAAATGCATTTAAATGTAAATCAATTGGTCTTTTTCCAATATTACATCCACCTGGGTTTGAAAAAGTCACCTGTCCTAATCTTCCGATTATTGCACCTGCTAAAATAACAGTTGATCTAGATTTATTCATTAAATCTCTTGGAATTTCACATCTGTTTATTTTTTTACATGATATAGTTATTTTACCACATTTTTTTACTACTTTGCAACCTAAAATTTTTAATATTTTAAGAGTTGTATTTACATCTTCAATATCAGGAATATTGTAAAAAGTTACTGGATTAGGATTTAATATACTTGCTGCTAGTATTGGTAAAGACGCATTTTTAGAGCCAGATATTTTAACTTCTCCATTTAATTTATTTCCTCCTTCAATTATATACTTAAGCATAATTTAAAACCCCTTTTCATATTAAATTTGATATATAATATGTAAATTGATTGTTTTTGTTTACAATTACCAAATTTTGTGTTATAATAAAGTGTACATTTGTTATATTTTCATATGTTTTCAAGGATAAGCTTTTTAATAATTTTACATCAGTAAAGGAGAAAAAAAATGGAAATTGCATCAACTGATAATTTCAACAATTTACCGTCATTAGATCGGTACTTATATGATGGACTCAATCTCAGTCAGATTCTAACATCATATATCAGTGATCTAAAAGTTTACGGTAAAAAAACTTCAAACATCATAGAATTGGAACACGCTTCGTTTCTTGAACAATATCAGGGAATTATCGAAGACAATTCCTTCGTGTTTGAGGTTGAAAAAGACATGGAGTCCTTTTTGAAGTTAGTATCCAATGAAGCTTTCTCTTATGTGCTTTATGGGAGAATCAAATCTCTTCTAAGACTTGAAGAAAAATTCAACGGATATATTCAAGAAGCAGTATCTCTCTATGTAAGTAAATCTGACAAATTTAAATCTGAACACGATATTCAGAGTTTTGTCAAAAAATACTTACAAAGATTCAGGGATTCAGTTGCTTTTAGAATCATTATTTCATCTAAAAGCAATGATTCTAAATCAGAGATAGCTCAACTTTCTTGGATTGCTAACAAAGTATGTGACTTTTTTAGTAGTTCGACACTGAACTTTGTTGATGGACAAGTTGGTAGATATAAAATATTGCCAGCTTCACGGCTTGTAGATAGTACATCAAGCAAAAAAACATCAATAATTAGTAAGGAAAATAGACTTTACTTTAAAGACTATGTCGATCATCCTAAGACAAATGGTTACTCAGCTCTTCATGTATCAATGGTTTATGAAAAATATAATAGACCAATTGAGTTACAGCTTCTAACTTTTTCAATGCTCGGCAAAAATGAGCATGAAATTAGTTCTCATCAAGTATATGAAAAAGAGCAAAAGAAAAGTCGTATGGAAACTGTTAACATTCATGAGACTTTATTTGAAGAATCTCATGAGCGAATTATTCGCCAGGAAAGTCTAGACTACAAAAATCTCAATGTCTCAATGTTATATGCAAAATCAAATGACAAAAAAGATGTTGAAGATTTTTCAGGATTAGTTAACGACTTAAAGCTGACACCATTCAAAATCATTTAATTTTATCCTTGAGAAACAGAAACACCACCATAAATATGGTGGTGTTTTATATATAAAATATGTTTTAGTCTTTTAGACTTATTGAAAGTAATTTGCTAATTCCGTTTTCCTCCATTGTTACACCGTAAACATTGTTTGCTGCTTCCATAGAACCTTTTCTATGTGTTATAACAATGAATTGCGTCGTTTGGCTGAATTTTTTCAAGTATTCTGCATATCTGTAAACATTTACATCATCAAGTGCAGCCTCAATTTCATCCAAAATACAGAATGGAGCTGGATTAATTTTTAAGATTGCAAACAACAAGCATATGGCTGTTAATGCTCTCTCTCCTCCTGATAGAAGTAACATATTTTGGAGCTTCTTTCCTGTAGGTTGAACTTTTATATCAATTCCGCATTCCAAAACATTACTTTCATCTTCAAGTGAAAGCTCAGCTTTTCCTCCACCAAATAGTTCAACGAAAACTTCATTAAAATATTTTTTGATTAATGCAAATTTTTCCTTAAATACTTTTTTCATATTTTCGGTTAAATCATCAATAATATTTCTAAGTTTTTTCATTGTTTCTTCAAGATCATTTTTTTGTACGCTAATTGTTTCGTACCTCTCTTTAGCTTTTTTGTATTCTTCTATTGCATCAACATTAATACTACCTAAATTCTTAATATCCTCATGAAGTTTATTTACTTGCTTTGTTGTTTCTGTGACATTTTCAGCTTTGCTATAATTTTCCATAGCATTATTAGGAGTTATTTCATAATCATTCCATAAGTCATTTATTAACTCATTTAAATCTTGACTTAAAGCTTGTCTTTTGCTGTCTACTTTGATTAATCCTTCTTTTACTTTTTGTATCGTTTCAAATTGACTTGTTATCTCATCTTCAACTTTTTCAAGTTCCTTATCTTTTAAAACTTTTTGATTTTTTAATTGTTCAATCTTTTCTACACTATTGCTAGCTTCCTGTTTTATTTTTTCAATATTTGCTTTGCAATTTTCTATTGTTTGTTTTAATTCCTCATTGTTTTTCTCAATATTAGAAACTTGATTTGTGTCTTCTTCAATGGTATTTGTTTCATCTTCAATATCTTTGTCAATTCTTTGCATAAATTCTTCAATAGAGACATCACTTTCATCAAATGATGAAACTGAAATTTTTAAATCAGTTATATCTTGATTTAAATTATCAATATACTGTTGATTATCCTTGTTTAGTTTCTCAAATTCATCAATTTCAGATTGCAAACTATCAATTTTATCGGTTATTTGTTTTATTGAACTTTCAATATCAGATTTTTCAATTAATTGATTTTTTTTATTTTCTTCAATTACTAAAATCTCTTTTTCACTTTTTTCTTTATTTGCTATTATTTTATCAAGTTCAGAATCAATCGCATTTTTCTTTTCATTTACTTTTGCAAATTCAATCTCAATTGCCTGTAAATTATCAGAAAGCATTTTTGTCTTTTTGATAATATCTTCATTTTGCTTAATAAATTCTTCTTTTTCTGTAACTACTTTTTCAAGCTTTTTATCAATATTGTAAATATCACCTTTTAATCTATCTATCTCAGCTTTTCTTCCAAGTAAATTAAAAGTTTTCTTTAAAATTGATCCACCAGTCATTGCTCCTGATGTATTAATTATATCTCCATCTAGGGTCACAATTTTATATGAATGTTTATCAGTTTTTGAGATTTTAATTCCTGTTTCAATGTTATCAACAACAATTGTTTTTCCAAGTAAGTTTAAAACTACATTTTGATATTTTTTATCACATTTAACTAAATCAGAGGCTACCCCAATTACTCCATCTATTTTTGTAAAATTGCTAATTTTATTTCCATGTATTTCACTTATTGGCAAAAAAGAAGCTCTTCCCAAATTATTTTTACGCAAATATTCAATCATTTTTTTAGCATCATTAGCTGTATCTGTAACAATATTTTGCATTGCAGCACCAAGAGCCATTTCTATCGCAGTCTGATATTTTTCATCTGTTGAAATTATATTTGCTAAAACTCCGTTCACACCTTTATTTAATGAAGAATCCTTCTCGCAAGCAACAAGTAGACTTTTAACAGATTTAACATATCCTTCTTTTTCTTTTTCAGTTTCAATTAAGAAATTATACTTTGATGTTTTCATTCTTTTTTCATCTGTAAGATTTGCAATCATTAAGTCATATTCTTCTTGTTTTTTCTCAACTTTTTCTTTCTTAATTTGAATTTCTTCTATTTCGATTTTAGCTTTATTTCTATTAGCTGCTATTTCATTTACTTCATTATTGATTTGATTTTTTTCAGTACGTTTTGAATCTAATTCTAAAATATTTTTTTCAAGTTCCTTCTGTTCTTGTTTTTTTCTGGCTTCATAATTTTCAAAATTAGTGTTAATCATTGTAATTTTGTTTTGTAATTCATATTTATTTTCAATTAAAGCATTATTTTGTTTCTTTTTATCCTCAATTTGTAACTCATCTGTGGATAACTTTTTTGTAAAATCATCAAGTTCTTTTTCTTTTTTCTCAAGCTCTTTTGAAAATTTTTCTTTTTCTTTTATTAAATTTTGCCTTTTTAATTCACGATTTTGCTTGTCTTCTTTAAGTTCTTCTATATTCTTTTTTGCTTCTTCAATTTCCTTTTCAAGTCTATTTTTATTTTCAATATTATTAGATATTCTTTCATTGCAAACATTGATATTAGAATTAATTTTTTCTATCTCATTTTTACTTTCAAAATTAATGTTTTGTAATCTTTCAATTTGTTCAGAAACTTGTTCAATAAAATCTTTTAATTCATCTTTTAAATTTTGCTTTTCATTTAATTTCTTGTTTTCTTCTACATTTTGATTTTCAAAAATTATTTTGTCATTATCAAGTTTAGCAATTTTAGCCTTTAAATCATCAACCTTATATAAATATAATCCAATTTCTATATCTTTAAGTTTACTTTTTAAATCTAAATAAATCTTTGCTTTATCAGATTGAGCTTTTAGAGGTTCAAGGTTGCTTTCAAGCTCAGTTAAAATATCGTTAATTCTCATCAAGTTAACTTTTGTTTGCTCAAGTTTTTTAATAGTTTCGTCTCTTCTTGATCTGTATTTAACGATTCCAGCAGCTTCTTCAAATATTTTCCTTCTATCTTCTGACTTTGAACTTAAAATTTGATCAATTTTTCCCTGTCCAATAATAGAATATCCATTTTTACCAATACCAGTATCCATAAATAGCTCTTGCACATCTCTTAATCTGCATTGAACTTTATTTATATAATATCCTGATTCACCAGTTCTATATAACCTACGTGTAACAGTAACCTCAGTAAATTCTACTGGAAGACTTTTATCTGAGTTATCAAGTATAATTGATACCTCTGCAAATCCTAATGACTTTCTATTTTGAGTTCCTGCAAAAATAATATCCTCGGTTTTATCTCCTCTTAGTTCCTTCATGCTTTGTTCTCCAAGAACCCACTTAATAGCATCAGATATATTGCTTTTTCCAGAACCATTTGGACCAATTATTGCTGTTATTCCTGGTTTTAATTCTAAAACTGTTCTATTTGCAAATGATTTAAAACCCTGCAATTCAATTCTTTTTAAGTACATACTTTTTTTCCTTCTATTACAATATAAAATTATATTATCATAAAAAAGTATAAATATCAATTAATTTCTCTTGTAAATTTTTATAATAAATGATATTATTTTTATATACTAAAGAAAGGATATTTAATGGAAAAAGAAACCGTTGATTTTTATAGTCCAAGCAATCTTAATTTAAAAGATTTGGATTCTAACTTAAAAGCAAGTTTAACAGTAATGAATAAACTTGATAACTTTACTTTAAAGCATTCTGAAAATGTTTCAAATCTTGTTACAAGAATATGTGAATACATGAAATGTAACAACAAATTTACGTTGCATTGCATGGTTGCAGGATATATTCATGATTTAGGAAAACTTTTTATTCCAAAGGAAATTTTATTTAAAGATGGTCCTTTGACAAATGAAGAGTTTGAAATTATGAAAAAACATACAACTTATGGATACGAATATTGTATGAAAGATATATACCTTAAAGAGTTTTCTGATGGTCCATTATATCATCACGAAAGTCTTAATGGTACAGGTTATCCTCAACAACTTCAAAAAAAAGATATTCCTTATTCTGCTCAAATTATTACTGTTGCAGATGAATATGATGCACTTGTTACCAAAAGACATTATAAAACTCACGTTCATATTTCAGAAGTTTTAAAAGATTTAATAAAAAACGCAGAACCACCCAAAACTGTTATTGCTCTTGATACATTAAAACAAAACGAGCAACTTGGAAAAATAAATAGTAAACCTTTAAAAATTTTATTTAATGTTGTTATTGATGATATTCTTTATGAAATCAGTTGTGTAATAAATTATACCAAGTATTTAAAATCTCAAATAAAAAGACTTGATACAATTGACCGTTATTATAAAAAATCGCAAAAAGCTAAAAATGAATCTACAAAGCAATATTATATTGCAGGAATGAAGTTATTATTTCAAAATAGCGAAACAGCTGAAAACTATTTACAAATTCAGAAAGAATACAAATTGGCATTAGAAATAAGAGAGCAAAGAATTAAAGATTTATATAATGAAATTAAAATAATAAAAAAACTAAAAGTTTATTAATTACTTTTAGTTTTTTATTTTTTATTAAACAAATCATTTAAAAATTGATTCCACCACGATTTATTAGTCGTTTTCTTTGTATCATTTAGTGTAGATGATTCTGTATAGTCGTTCTTATCAATATTTATATAAACCTTTTGACTATTGTCAATCTTTTGCATTCCTAATTTTTCTTTTGCTTCTTGTTCAATTGTATTTATATTCATTTTTTGTTCAATGTTTACTTTTAGTTGTTCATTTTTCTTTTGTATATCAGAAAGTTCAGTTTTTAACTTTTCCTTTTCATTTAGCCTTGTATTAACTAAGGAAGATTGATAACATAATAAGAATAATATTCCAAACACTACAATAATCCCAAAAATGATTTTTGTGTATTTTTTTGTTTGTTCATTTTTCAACTGTTTTGTATGTTGTAATTCTTGTTGTTTTTCTAATTTAGAAGAATAACTTATTTTATTATTATTCTTTGTTCGTATTCTTGAATTTCTTTCATCATGTTCAATTGGTGGCTTTCTACCTGGTTTCACAACAGCAGTTGTTCCTGATTCATAATAATTCATTATCATAGATTATCAATCACCTCCTTTTCACTTTATTTTTTAATTTATTATCACTATTTTATATTTCATTTTACTGTTTATTATTTATTATATTTTCACTTTTCTAATTTTTATTTGATTTCAGAACTACTTTTTTCTCTTCTTTCAAAGATTCTAAGTTTTGCACTCTTAGACCTTGAATTATTTTCTTGTTCTTCCTCACTTGCTATTATTGGCTTTTTATTTATTATTTTCCCAAGAGTTTTACTATCACAAATGCAATATGGTAAATCACTTGGGCAAGTACACTTTCCCTCAGCTTCCTTAAAAGCGTTTTTAACAGCTCTATCTTCTAATGAATGAAAAGTTATTACACAGATTCTTCCACCATTTTTTAAGCAATCAATTGAATTTAAAATAGTATTATAAAGTGGATTTATTTCATTATTAACCTCTATTCTAATAGCTTGAAATGTTCTTTTAGCAGGATGTCCATCCTTTGAAAATGGAATACATTTTTCAATAATATCAACTAACTCCTTTGTAGTTGTAATTTTTTTATTTTTCCTTGCAATACATATATTTTTAGCAATTGTTCTTGAATGTTTTTCTTCACCATATTTGTATATTATATCTGCCAAATCCTTTTCACTATATTTATTTACAACATCCATTGCAGTTAATTTTTGACTTTTATCCATTCTCATATCAAGAATTGCATCATGTGAATAGCTAAATCCTCTGTCTTTTTCATCAAGTTGATATGAAGAAACGCCTAAGTCTAATAATATTCCATCAACCTTGTCTATACCCATTTGATTTAAAATAGCTCTGATGTCATCGTGATTTCCATGAATTAATTTATAATTTTTAAAATCTTTCAAATTTTCATTTGCAGCTTTTAATGCATCATTATCTCTATCAATTCCAATTAGTAAGCCTTTATCTGATAGCCTTTTTATAATCTCTTTACTGTGCCCAGCTCCCCCAATTGTACCATCAACATAAATTCCATCTTTCTTAATATTAAGGCCATCTATTACCTCATTTAACATTACAGGTATATGTTTGAATTCCAACTGAATCTCCTTTATAAAAATAAAATAGCCTTAAAGTTGACATATACTAATATGTCAACTTTTTGTCATTTGTATACTTTCTCATCTTTGGTAAAATTTATCTTTTGTGTAAATCTTTTGTATACTAAATTTTTCCTTAGTAAACTTTGTCTTTTGTTGTTTTTTCTTTTGTAAACTTTTTCTTTTGTTTGTTAATCTTTTGTGTGTTTTTTTCTTTAGTGTATTATTAATTTTATCATAAGTACATATATATAACACTTATAGTTATATATCAAAATTAAATTCCAAGTGCTCCGAGTTTTTCCATATTTTCAGCAATTTGATCTGCTGATAAATTCTCTTCACTGTTGTAATTTTTCCATTTGTTTTTATCCCAAATTTCAATTCTCGTCCCAACACCTGTTATAACAATTTCCTTATCTAAGTTTGCATACTCCTTTAAATTTGCAGGTATTAAAAATCTGCCTTGTTTATCGAGTTCCTCTTCTATTGCTCCTGATAAGAAAAATCTTACGAAATCTCTCGCATTTTTATTGGTAAGTGGTAAAGTTTTTAATTTATCTTCAAAATTTTCCCATTCTTGTTTTGAAAAGCCAAAAAGGCATCCATCTAATCCTTTGGTAATGATGAATTTTTCACCGATATCTTCTCTAAGCTTCGCTGGCATTATTAGTCTGCTTTTTGCATCTAATGAATGCTCATATTCACCAATTATCAAATTTTATCACCTCCTACCACTTTTCACCACTTTGTTCCACTTAACTAGATTTTAATATAACAAAAATAAAAATGCAATAGTTTTTTAAAAAAATTTTAAAAAACTATTACATTTTGTTTTTACTTTATTAATTATAAACTATAATTTTTCTAGTTAGTCTTCATTAATATTAAACTTCGTTTTGTTTTTTTCTATTAATTAGAATCTATTGTATCTCTAATTGTTCTTCATTAATGAAGAACTCATTTTTAACTATGTTTTTTATTAGGTTTTTTTCTTCTATCTATTACATAGCTACTTCCATAGATAGTTTTTGCTAAGTGTTTTACCTCTGCTCCCGCTTCTCCAATCTCTAATGTATTGTTAAATTTCTGTTTGTTCGCTTCGACAGCCCCAATTGAAACAGAAGTAATTGGAAACTGCTCTATAATTCCTTTTCTATTTTCAACTTCTATGTATCCTCTATCTATATCTTCTTTGTTAAAGAATCTCTTAACTTTTGCATCAAATTCTGTAATTATGTCCTGGCAAATTGATTCATAATTTTGCATTCCAACAATTGCAACAAAATCATCTCCTCCTATATGTCCAACAAAATTATCAACATTATCTCTAAATACATATTTTTCGATTACACTTGCTGTAAATTTAATTATTTCATCACCACTCGAAAAGCCATATGTATCATTATATGCTTTAAAATTATCAAGATCAATGTAAAGCATTACGAATTCCTCTCCACTATTCAAGCGTTTTGACATTTCAGATTGAATTTGAATATTTCCTGGCAATCCAGTTAAAGGACTAACCATTCTATTTGAGTTAAGAAGTTTCATTATATTTTTAATACTATAATATAAAATATCTGGATTAACTGGCTTTTTTAAATAAAGTTCAACTTCGTTTTTCATCATTTCAATAACATGATTTGTATCACGATTTGATGAGATAAGAATCATTGGAGTTATAGAACTGTTTTCATCGTCTCTAATTTCTTTACACATTTTTATCGATTTTTTTTCATCATTATTAAACAAGTCTTCATCTATAACCAAGATATCAGGGCTCTCTTTAAATATTTTTTTATACTCTTTTAACGGTATTTTCGTTACATTAACTTCTGCATCATTTTCAAACATTTTATCCAAAGATTCTGTTATGTCATCATTATTATCTAAAACATAAATATTTTTCATTCTTTTTCCTCTCTATATTGACACTGAAATTGTTTTTGTTTCTTCAAGTCCATTTACATTTACTACTGTAACTGAAATATTATGTGTTCCACTTGTTGTAGGAATTTTTGCAACCACCTGTTTTTGATTAAGTGATTTATCTCCTGATGACATTTCATTTCCATCAATTGTAATGTTTATTTTATCAATTCCAGATTCATCCTGTGCAGAAATTACAACATTTGTTCCATCTGTTGAAATAGTAAATGTTGGTTTTGTGGCACCTACGATTGTTTCCTCTCTAATCTCCCTGTTTTCCTCAGCATCAACAGCTGTTATTGTTAATTTGTTTTCACCCTTTGGAACATCAACCTCAGTTGTAATTGATTTTTCATCATTAGATACATCAACTCTCGTTGTTTCGTCATCATTCCAAGCATATGTTAAATATGATATTTTAGTGTCATCAGTAGCAATAATCTTTAATTTAGAACCGGATTTACTAATATCAATCGTTGGCTTTCCAGAGTCCTTACTTTCATAAATATATTGTTTCATATATTTTGTTGAATTTCCATAACAGTCAATTATTTCAATATTTAAAATATTATTACCATTTGGAATATCAATTGTTTTCTTCATATTTACAGTTCCATCACCCGTTATTGTGGTAGGTTCTCCTGTGTTCCATTTATAGAAAAATTCTTTTATTGGATAATTACTTGAAATTGTAATTGTAACTTCTCTCCCCATTTTTTCAGTAGTAACCTGTACATCATCATGTTTTTTATCTGCATTAACTGTCAAAGAATAAACTGATTTTGATATTATTATAATTCCAAATATAATCAACAATATCGAAAAGATTTTTCCAACTTTTACAATATCAGCTTTTCCATAGCTACTTTTATTCCATTCTCGTTTTTTATTCTCTTTAGCAATTTTATTCTCTGATAACTTTTTAGCTGTTTTTTTCTCTTTTTCATTAATTTTTACATTATTAAATTGTGATTGATTTTTTTTATTATTATCATCACCATATAAATCGTTTAAAATTTGATTCATTTGTATTCCCTCATATTTATTATTTCTGAAATGAATTATAACATACCCAAATTTTAAAGTAAACTTTTTACTAAAAAAATTAAATGATATAAATATTACAATTACAGCATTAATCAATAATAGAATTTGCATGATTAAATATTTATAATTTTTTTGCTTTATAAATGTTCATTTCTAGTTAATGCAAGCTAAAAAAAGTATAATATTTAATAAATAAGTAAGTGTGTGTATTAAAGTAATGACGCCTAAACGAATATTTTAATAAACTTTGTTGGCTTAATTATAGCCATTATGATTATTATTTATTACATCAGGAGTAGTCATTCATACAACAAGCCCACGTGATATTAAATATAATACTTTTTTGTATATAATAATATTAAATATATTTTTACATTAAGTTTTTTATATTCCAAATTGTACCATTTGGTGTGTCCATTAGAACGATTCCCTCTTTGTCTAATTCGTTTCTAATGTTATCTGCTTTTTCAAATTCTTTATCTTTTTTTGCCTCATTTCTTTCGTCAATTTTTGAATTTATTTCGTTCTCTGTTATATTTAATTTTTGGATGTATTTTTGTTTTAATTTATTTAAAAATTCATTTGGTTCTTCTGTAAATATACCTAAAATATTTCCATAAGTTTTATTTAGTATGTCTATAATGTTTTTAAAAGTATTTGCTCTTCTAGTTTTATCTTGTTTGTTTTTCATCTCATTATTTATGTATTTAAAATAAGCAAATAAATTTGATAGTACTAACGCTGTATTAAAGTCATCATCCATTGCACTTGTAAATTCCTCTAAAATTTGCTTTGAAATATCATTGTCAAGAACGCCACTTTCATTAGAATCTCCGTTCTTTTCAATATATTCATTCATTTCTTTTAGTGTATTATAAAAATAGTATAAATGCTTTTCTGCAATATCAAAATCAGAGTCAAGTAAATCAATATCAGACCTATAATGTTTCGAGTGCATAACATATTTTAATACTTCATAATCATATTTTTTTAAAGCGTCTCTTATTGTAATAAAGTTTCCCAATGATTTGCTCATTTTTTCGCCATTAATTTTTAACAAGCCACAATGTGACCAATATTTTACAAATGGCTTTCCTGTTAATCCTTCTGATTGTGCAATTTCGTTTTCATGATGTGGAAATACTAAGTCCATTCCTCCACCATGAATATCTATTGTTTCTCCAAGATTTTTTAAAATCATTGTTGAACATTCAATGTGCCAACCAGGTCTTCCATCGCCCCATGGCGATTTCCATGATATTTCTCCTGGCTTCGCAGCTTTCCATAAAGCAAAATCGGCGGGGTCTTTTTTATCAGGTTCTAAATCTTTTCTAACTCCCTGACGCATATCATCAATTGATTGATGTGATAATTTTCCATAATCTTTAAATTTACGAACACTATAATAAACATTCCCTTCTGATGTTGCGTATCCATATCCTCTGTCAATTAATCCTTGTACAAAATTAATAATCTCGTTTATATACTCTGATGCTTTACAATACATATCAGGTTCAGATGCATGTAAATTTGCCATATCAATTTCGGATTCATGGATTTGCTCTTTTGAAAAATTAAGCGCATTTACATTCCTTTCGTTTGCTCTTTTTATTATTTTGTCATCAACATCTGTGTAGTTTCTAACATATTTTACATTATATCCTTTAAATCTTAAATAATCGGCAATCATAGAATAAACTATCGCTTGTCTTGCGTGACCTATGTGGCTTAAATCATAAACAGTAATTCCACAAGCATACATTTTTACATTGTTTCCATCTAATGGAACAAATTCCTCTTTTTGCCTAGATAATGTATTATATATTTTCATATGGACTTCACCTCCTACTTTTTGTTAAATAAATTCAAAAATAAATTTATCATGTTTTTTATTTTATTTTTATGAAGAAATCCTAACTTTATCATAACTATTTTTTTAATATAAAGCAAATTATCTCCAAAATCATAATTATTTTATTCTCTCAAATAAAGGTTCTACATCTTTTGGTGTAATATCATCCTTTATCTCTATTTTATTAAATCCTTGCAATTTAATTCCTAAAAATCCTGCTAATTTCTTAGATGTATCTGGCATTACAGGTTCAAAAATGTTTGCCAAATTTGCAATAATGCTTGCACAGTTGAACATAACTTCATCAAATTTTTCCTTGTTTTCATTTATTAGTACCCATGGCTTACTTTCGTCATAATATTTATTTCCAAATTCAACAAGATTCATCATAGTTTCAATTGCTTTTTTAAATTCTAATTTTTCTATATGCTCAGAAATTTCAGTATAAGTTTTATTAATCTCTTCATCAACCTTCTCATCTATTTTAGAACATTTTATTGTTTCAAGTCCTTTAAATTTTAATGTTCTATTAACAAAATTTCCTAATTTATTTACTAAATCTGAATTTTGAACTTTTATAAAATCATCAATTGAAAAGTTGCTATCTTTATTCTCTGGTCCGTTATTTATAAAGTAATACCTAATTGCATCAATATTATACTGTGCTGTTAAATCATCGATTGTAATTCCATTTCCCTTACTTTTTGAAATCTTCTCATCATTAATATTTAAGTATTCACATGATACAATTTTATCCGGATTTCTAATTCCATCATTTATAGCTATATTTAACCCTGGAAGAATAATTGTATGGAAAATAATATTGTCCTTTCCATGTACCATATAAATTAGTGAATCATCACTTTTCCACCAATCTTCCCAGTTCAAATTGTGTTCTTCACAATATTTCATTGTAAGAGTAAAATATCCTAAAACAGCATCAATCCATACATACATTTTTTTATTTTCATACCCTTCAACAGGAATATCAATACCCCAGTCAATATCTCTTGTAACTGCTCTGTCAATCAATCCTTCTTTTAGATATTTCAATGTCTCCATTTGAGCATTTTTTCTCCAATTTTCATGATTATTATCATAGTATTCCTGAATTTTAGGTTGCAATTTTGAAAGCATTAGATATAAATTTTTATTTTCCTTTTGAATAACTTTTGTTCCGCAATCAGCACAAGTAGCATTCAATAAGTCTTCTGGCTTGGGATTATATCCACAGTCGCAACCATCTCCCTTGCTTATTCTTCCGCAATTAGGACATTTGAATAAAAGTTCTCTATCTGCTAAAAATTTATTATCATTTGGGCAATAAGGTTGAAGTTCATGTTTTTCAACAATATATCCATTATCATACATTCTTCTAAATAATTCTTGTACCTTTTTCTTATGATATTCATCCTCTGTTTGAGAATATAAGTCATAAGAAAAGTTCATCTTCTTAAAGGTATTTGAAAATTCTTCATTGTAATGATCTGATATTTCTTTTGGATTTTTTCCTTCTTTTTTAGCTCTCATTGTTATAGGCGTTCCATGACAATCTGTTCCTGAAACATATATTACTTCATCGCCTAATTTTCTATGATATCTTGCCAAAAAATCAGCAGGCAATAGTGCTACTAAATGCCCTAAATGTAATGAACTATTTGCATATGGCCATGCACCACCAATTACAACTTTTCTACCCATATATATCTCCTTTCAATTTAATACAATTAAATTATATTCGATTTATAAATGTTTCGTAAGAAATAATATCTTCTTCCGATTTAACACAATCAAATTTAATTCATAATTTTTTCTCTAAAGATAATATCTTCTTTTAAGTCTAACGCTATTAATTATACTCTTTTTCTAAGCATTTGTCTATATAAAGCTTTGTAATTAGTTTTAATTGTGATTTTGATTCTTCTGATATGTCAAATGAAAAAATTTTTTTAGCATCAGCCCATATTATATATTTTATTGCCTTAACAGTTGATTCATTTATTCTTATTGCACTTTTATCAATTCGACCACAATTTTCACATTTTAGACCACTGTCTTTTATACTAAAATAAGTTAATTTCTCTGTTTCATTACAATTAACGCATCTTTCAATTTGAGGTCTAAATCCAATTATACTTAGTAATCTTAATTTAAAAATTGATAAAATGAAATCTAAATCTTTGTCAGTTTCTGAAATCATATAAAAAGTATTTAAAACCAATTGTAAAACCCTATAAGCACTTTCATTTTCGTTTGTTACATCAATAACAATTTTTGCAATTTCTGTTGCATATGTAAGTTTATCAATATCAAGTCTTATATTGTAAAATATTTCTATAGGTTCACAAGAATTAATATTATAACTTGATACTCCTTTATATATAACAAAATCGCCGAAACACAAAAATTGCGTTCCAGCCATTAATGAACTTTTAGGTTTCTTGGCACCCTTTGCGGCACACCCAATTTTTCCTAAATCAGGGGTGAGAATAGTAACCATTTTATCATTATCACCCATATTATTTTGTTGTAATACTATTCCTTTTGTTTTTATTATTCCCATTGTTTAATTTCCTAATATACTCTAATCTTTGTTTTTAATTATTGTCAAAAGTTATTTATTTCTTTAATCTTAATACCACTTTTATATTATTATAAATTTTTTTAATATCACACGTAAATTTCATATTTTATTAAAATTTATTGTTGTAAAATATTTTATATGCTAGTTTTATATTTTAATTTAAGTATTTACATTTCTTTTTGGCAAATTATTAATTTCTTTTGTTGTCATTTCTATTGTTTCATCCATCTTCTTATTTATTGGAATTTCTAATGCTTTGTCAACTTCTAATAATTCCATCATAGTATTAATATTCCCAGTATTTTTAAAAGTCTTCCACGCTATTTCCTCAATCATAAGTAGTCTCCTTTGATTATTGATCCATGTTTAATAGCTTTTTAATCTTTGATTTATTATTGATCCAATTTTCATCAACTTTAACAATTAGTGAAAGATTTACTTTGCAATCAAACATTTTTTCAAGTTCAATTCTAGCTGATGTTCCAATTTTTTTAAGCATTGAACCATTCTTGCCTATTATTATACCCTTATGTGAATTTCTTAAACAAAAAATTGTTGAATCAATATCAAAAATTTCTTTCTTTTCTATTGTTTTTCTTTTTTTCATTTTTGTTACTTCAACATAAATTCCATGTGGAACTTCATCTCTCAAATATTTAAGAGCCTTTTCTCTGATAACTTCCTCTGCAAGTTCTCTCATTGTCTGATCTGTGTATTCATCTATATCATAATATGCTACCCCATCAGGAAGGTTATTAATTATTTCATCCAAAATATCTTTGACATTAATATTTTTATTAACTGAAACGGGAATTATAGCTTTAAAATCGTACAAATCCTTATATTCATTAATAATTTCAATGACCTTTTCCTTGTCTATTAAATCTATTTTGTTAATTATTAAAATTGTTGGTTTATGAGAGTCTTTAATTTTTTCAATTGTTGCTTTGTCTTTCCTTTCTGATGTTGCATCTATTACATAAACTAAAACATCTACATCTGGAATTGTTAAATAGCTATTTTCAACCATCGCTTTACTTAGTTCACTTTTAGGTTTATGAATTCCAGGAGTATCTATAAAAATTACCTGAGCATTGTCAGTATTAACAATAGCTTTAATATTTTTTCTAGTTGTCTGAGTTTTATTTGCAACAGCTGAAACCTTTTCTCCAACTAATTTATTAATAATACTAGATTTTCCTACATTTGTTCTACCTATTAGTGAAACAAAACCTGATTTAAATTTTTTCTGCATTAACCTCACTCGCTTTCAAATTTTACATTGCTATCTATTGGACAAATTTGTATAAATGTATTTCCATCATTTACTTTTATTTCTTGTCCATTTTCATCTCTATAAACTGTTTGTGACTTCCTTGATGTTTTTTCACAAGTAATTTTTATTGCCTTTCCATTAGTAATATAATATCCATCTTTTGTTCCAATCGTAGTCATTGTTTGTCTACCTTTTTCTTCATCATCCTCTGAAGTTGATAGTGCAGAATTTTTAATAAATTCAATTATTATATTTTTTGACGTAACTTCCTTACCTGTATCCCATTCAACCTCTTTGATTCCTTTTGAATATCTTTGATAAACCTTATTTTGTTCATCATACACCCATTTTACTATATTAGATGTTGAATAAGGAATTGTAATATTTTTTGCATCTGTAACTTTTATTTCTGATGTTTTTGAATCCGTTGAAGTAGTTGCATTTGATGAAGCAATTTTATTTGTTGAACTAGAGTTGTTTTTTAAACTTGTGTTTGTTGATGTTATATCATTGCTTGAACTTAAATCTGTTGAACTTGTTTTTCCATATTCTTCATCTAAGTTAACTTCATTTGTTACATAATTTAAAACTGATTTTGCTGTTGAAGTTGTTCTGTAGTTTTTACTCTTAGCGGTTTCTAGTATTTTTTCAGTAGATGTTACAGCATTATGTGGTGCTTTTTTATCTTTAACTCTCCAAAAGTTAGAATCGTATAACCCATTGATATTGTTAATACCAAAATTATTAATGTCACCTTCAGCCTCTGGACTCCATCCATAATGAACATATATTGCATCATTCTCCATTGCATAGTCTAAAAAATAATGTCTTGAACTTCTTACAGGTCCAATTTTATCGATACTTTGTCCCTTAAATAATGCCATAAGTCGAGATTCTCCACCCTCAACAATTATTTCGTAAACAATATATGCTTTACTTAATCCTGCATGAGGCATTGCCTGAGAATGATTGTCAATCATAACTGCAATTGGTCTATCATTGCCTTGATATATTTTTACTTGTGCATTTTTCTTATTATCTGATGTATTATCAAAAACTCTTTCAGTCCCAAGAAATACTGCATTATCATTAAGTTTTGATTTATACATAAAAGCAACAATTACAGCTAAAATTACAATAAAAATTATTGCTAAGATTATTAAAAGTATTTTATTTCTTTTTTTCATATTGTTCCTTTCGAATTTGATTATACTATTTTTATTATTTTAACTAATTTTCAATAATGTTAAAATAACAATATTTTTATTTAAAACTACATTTTAAATATGGTTAATCCATATACCATTAAAACTATCAATGTACCTATGAATATTCCAAATAAAACTTCTCCAAGCGATTTTTTATCTGTAACCTTGTTCCCTATTACGAGTAATGACATTGCAAATGACAAACAAAATATTATTGGGCTATTAGTATTTAGCCAAATTGCCGTTAGTAAAGCAAACGAAAGCATTGCTGTCCCACTTGGTAAAAAAGGTTTGATTTTCTTATTTTCTTCTTGTTGCTTTTTTCCTCTAGCTTTCACTGTAACGACTACAATTATAGTCAATAAAATTGCAACAAATGTCAAATGCTTTGGAGATGAAATCAATGCTGAAAGAATACTATTGCTAATTACTATTGTTGTCTCATTAAAAAATAGAAAATAAGCAACAATTATAGCATTAATTGAAGCAAGTACAACAGCCCCTGCTGCAACATCTTTTGCTATTTTTGCTTTTGGATGGTAAACATCAACATATAAATCAACAACGGTTTCAATTGCAGTATTAATCATTTCTGCAAAAATTACAAAGAAAATCGCGAAAACTATACACAAAAATTCGACAGTAGAAAAATTATAAAACAAACTTAGAACTAATACCATTGCACCTAATATTAATTGCTTTCTAACATTAGTTTGTGTATTAACTGAATATAATATTCCATTTGTAGCATTATTCCAAGCTTGAATAAAATTTTGGTTATATAATCTCTTATCCTTTTTGGAATTTTCTTGTTTCATAAACAATCCTTTCTCGTTAATCTCTTGTAATATGTAAAATGTTTAAAACTTCATCTTCTTTCTCTCTCATTATTTTCTTATCACTTTCAACTTCATGATCATATCCCATAAGATGATAAAATCCATGAACACACATATATGAAAGTTCTCTTTCAAAACTATGTCCATATTCTATTGCTTGTTCTTCAACTTTTGGTATAGAAATTACAATATCGCCTAAACAATCTTCAAATTCATAATTGTTTTTTATAATATTTTCAATTTCTTCTTTTTCAAACATTGGAAAAGATAACACATCTGTCGCTCTATCCACATGTCGATACTTTTCATTAATTTTATGAATTTCATCAGGTATAGTTAAAGTTATACTAACATATAACTTTAACTTATCCATTTTCTCATTTTTAAAACATTGTTCAATGACATTTTCAATTATTTTTTCATAATCTTCATTCTTATTAATGCCATTATACATTATTTCAGCATGCTGTTTCATTTACCTCATTAACCTTTCTAATTCCAACAACGACTTGATATTTGCCTGATTTGCATTTGTTTTGTAAAACTCTCATATCCCCTAAATTAACTAATCTACTTCTATAATATTTTAAAATTCTGTAATATTTATCACCAAATTTTTCAAGAGCTTGCATATCTGACCTTATATATAAAATTTGTTTTTTTACATCATATATATGAGTAGGTAATTTATCCTTTTCACTCTTTAATATTTTTCTTTGTTCATCAAATTGCTTAAATTCTCTCTTATCCTCTGGCTTGTCCCAATAAATTTTTACAGAAAGAAGTCTATCATTGTATTCATCAATTAATTCCATTAATAATTGAAAAGCATTCTCTCTTTTACGAGCAATTTTAGTATCTACAATTAATGCTCTTGTATCTTTTAATAATTTTTTGTAACACCTTTCAGCTACTATCAATGGTAAACTATGAACAAACAATTTTCTACTAATTCCAATTAAAATCATTCGTTTACGAATAATATCAACTTGATCAAGTTTTCCAACCTCAAATTCACTATATTTTTCAAATTGTTTTATCAAATCAGCGTCATCATATTCTTTCATTGGAACAATATCAATAACATATTCTTCAAGTGTATCAAAAATTTTAGAATAAACACTATCTTTATCTTTTGGAGTAAGATTTTCAGAAAGTCTAATTGAGTATCTTTTTAATAATCCTTTATAAATTTGTTCCATTTCAAATAAATAAATTGGATCCAATTCATCAATTATTTTTTCTTTATGTTGTTCTTTTAATGAGTTATAATCAATGTCAAGTAAATATTGTTGTTTCTTGTATTTATACTCAATTTCATCATTCTCTTTAACATGAATCACATTATAATATTTTGACAAAGCATCTTTTTCGAAATCAGTTGCAACTCCATCTTTAACCTTTTGATAAATGGTGTTAATTATAAGTTGATCAATTGACTCAAGATATAAAGAATAAGATTCTTCAAACTTTTCTTGTAATTTTTCTTTTTTGTCATCTTCAGCTTTTTGAGCATTTTTGTAGTTCTTAATCATAGCATTTCTTTTCATTCCAATAAGAAAACTATTAAGTCCATTTCTAGTTGGACTAAAAATTTTGCCAAATGTTATCCCTATTTTTGAAAAGAATGTTCTTTTGCCATCATAAATTCTTAAACTTCTATCTTCTATTCCCATAGTGTTTTCCTTTCAATTATTAATTTTTTCCTTAGTACCGATGTTGTCAATTATTTCATAAGTTACTTTTATGTTATAATAGTCTCCTAAATCCTGTATTTCCGTATAAGTATTTAAAATTTCTTTTCCATTAATTTGCTTATTAAGCTCTTCTTTTGCTGACGTTTCGCCTATTTGTTTTGCTTCGTCCTCTGAATGTACTACGGGTGTAACATTTACCTCATAATTTGTGTACTTGCAAATTTCAATTGGTAAATAAAAATTAGGAAATATTTTTAACTTTTTATTTGTGTATATTGTATCATAATTTTCAAATTTTGAAAGGGTTTTGAACAAATTAATTTTAAAATTGTTAAATTTTATTGCAAACCTAATATTCTTTTTTCCTGTTCTATCTTTTTTGTTTTCTTTTTTGCTTACTTTAACAGTATTTGAGTATAAAATTTTTGCTTTTACCTCTCCTATAGCGTTTACATAATATTTATCAGCATATTTTTCTTCGATAGTTCCTGAAATCAATATATCTCCTTTTTTTACTTCATCCCCTTCTTTAACCATTAGTGTTCCATTTTGTGCATAAGCCTTCGTTATAACACCGTCTTTTGTTGCAACAATATTTGTAAAATCATTTTCATCAACAATTTCAGGCTTTGCCTTAGCTTCTACAACACTTATAATAGCATTTGTTCCTTTTATATCAATTCCCACCCAAGAAATGTCTTCTCTTTCTAATCTTATTTTATTTATAACTTTCTCTGTTTTAATCTTCGATTTTAATTTTCCTTTTGATAAACCCTCCTCACTTGCAATTTTTATTATTTCACTAGAATCTATGTTTTCGTTTCCTATTACATCAACATTCCATATAAACTTTGATAAAAAAACACTTATAGCAATTAATATAAATAATGTTATAAAAAAAGATTTACGTTTACTATATTTTTTTACCAAATAAGGTAATCCTTTTTGAGAATTAACTGTTATTAAGCATTGATTTCTTCTTGCATTTTCTTTTAATTTTTCAAGATCATATGTTGAAACTTTTGCAAACACCAAATTTGTATTTTTTCTTTTTATATTCCAAAGTAAAATTCCGTCTTTTATGCTAGTTGTAATAAATCTTTCAATATAATATCCTTCTATCTGAATATTAACATATCCAATTATATAATTTAAAATAATCTTAAAAAACATATTCTCCTCTATCTCAACCTTACTTATTTTTAATTTACTTATTTTTAATTTACTTATTTTTAATTTACTTATTTTCAATTTACTTGTTTTTAATTTATTTTTTGTTAATATACTTTTGTTTATTTTGCAACATTAATTTTACATTTTGTTTGCCCGTAATTTAATTTATCTCGCTTGTTCAAAATCAACACTTTCAATATTGCCGGTAATTATTAGATCATCTTTTGTCATCTCTTCCATTTTCATATTAAATCCATTAATGTCAATTAATCCAATTGACATTTTTATTCTTATAAAAAAATCTTGATATTCTAAAATACATTTATAATTTTCAATAAGCATTTTATTAAAACCCAATACTGTTATTTTAGGTATATCACTTGTAATTTCTTCTGGAATATCAAATATTTTTTCAAGTTTTCCCATTATGTACCCGCCTTTCAATCTTATCTATCTTATTGATTTTCTATCATTTTTCTATAATAACTTCATCATGTGTGAATTTCACAATTAGTAATTATATTTATCCTTCAAATTCATCCAAACTCTTGAATGAATAACCTTCATTTATAATTGTTTTTATAACTTCATCAAGAATATTACTATCATCTTTTGATGTTGCATGTAAAAGCATAATTTCTCCATTATGTACATTATCTAAAATTTTCTTTTTGCCGTATTCTTCCCTTCCCTGTTTGCTATCATCCCAGTCATCCCATGCAAAACTCCAAAATACAGGTATATATCCTAATCTCTGTATCACAGCCAAACTTCTCTCACTATATTCACCTTTTGGTGGCCTCATATATTTCATTTCATAATTAAAATCATTATAAATTTCCTTATGCAATGTCATAACTTCATTTTCAATTTTCTCATCACTGCACTTAGGAAGAGTTTTATGATTTACAGTATGATTTCCAACTATGTGTCCTTCATCAATCATTTTCTTTACTAATTCTGGATTGGTTTTATAAAATTGACCTGTTATGAAAAAACATGCCTTAACATTATTTTCCTTTAAAATATTTAGAATTTTCTCTGTATATCCGCCTTCATATCCTACATCAAATGTCAAATAAATATTCTTAGAATCTTTATTTCCTATTACATAGCCGTTAAATCTCTCAATTGTTTTTTTATTATTAGACCCTACATCTGGTTGTTCATGGTTTTCTGCTCTTTTTAACCCAAATTCTATAAGTTTCGTACTAAGAGTCTCAGAACTAACAAGAACAGCATCTCCCAAAGAAGCATTCTTATTAACAATCTTGCTACTTGAATTATTAAATCCAACCTGTAGTCCTTTAAAATTTGAACTTATTCCTGCTACAAAAATAACAAAAATAACAAAAATTAAGAACACCGTAACAACAATTATATTAAGCATTTTATTCATTAAAAGCTTTTTTAAAACATAAAAATTCATATCAATAATCTCCTGAAACTACTTTTTCTTTATAAAATATATTAAAGCAAAAAAAAGTTATTACATTTTAGCCTGTACTAAATGTAATAACTTTTTTATGAATTGATTTTTTTATTTGCCTTTCCTATTATACAAATAAAAATGGAAGTCTTTCAACCTCCATTTTTACTATAAGTGTTATATTTAAATAATTAATATATTGGTATTACATTATTAATTATTGTTAACTATATTATTTTAAATACATTTCAATTTATATATTTTTGTAATTTAATTGACATTATGTATTTACTTAATTTTAGTTATAATTACAGATTTTAGTTTTCGCTTTCTCCATTTTCAACTGTTGCAACTTCTTCTACATTCTCTTTATTTTCGTCTTCTGCATTATTATCTTTATTAAGTAATTCTAGGTTAGATACTGAAACTTCATATGCAACTCTCTTTTCAGAAGTTCCATCTTCATGTTTCTTTTCATACTCTCTTGATTGAACTCTTCCTACAATTTTTACTTCCGTTCCTACTTCCATTTTTGAACAGAATCTAGCATTTCTTCCCCATGCTATGCAAGGAATATAGTCAGATTTATTATAAGCTCTGTTTACTGCAAGTAATATATCTGAAATTTCTCTTCCAAATGGTGTTTCACGATATATTGGTGGTTTGCAAATATAACCTATTAATGTAACCTCATTTGATACAAAATCTTTGCTTGCTTTTATATCTTCTTCACTATCTAAAAATTCAATGTCTTTCGCAAATACTGTAAGAATTAATCTGTTTTTTTCTTGTTCATAACTATTGTACGATCTAAATTGTCCTGTGATTTTTACATTTTTTCCTTCAACTAATTCGTCATCCTTAAATAATCTTTCAGATATAGTTATCGGAATAATATCTGAATTTCCACTTAAACGTGGTACATTCAAATTAAATAAATAAAACTTTTCTCCATATATCTCATGACTAAATTTTTTTTCATCTGTAATTTTTCCAACAAGTATTAAATTGTTGTTTTCTAAAAAATTTGTTTCCACTTTAATTTCCTCCCTAAACTTTATCTAACGTGTTTCTCTTTTTTTAGTATACTCCCTTATTATAACACGCTTTTTGAGTTTTGTCTACATAAAAAGTTGATTTTTTTTTATTTTTTAAAAACTTATTTTTCATTTATATTTTCAGTTGTTTCGACAATGTTGTTATTTTCCTTATAACTATTTGCTGATGTTTTTATAATGTTATCGTTATTATTAGTTATAGCAAAAGACATTACAAATAAAATAGCAACAGTCCCTATCGATACTAAATATGCTAAAATTTTGTCTTTACTAAAAACCATAAACATAAAAAAATACCTCCAGTCAAATATATTATTATTAACTGAAGATTATTACTTTATTTTTTATTATATCAATTAAAAAAATATCTATTACTTTACTTTTATAATATTGTTTCTATCTAATACTTTATATTAAGCGTTTCTTTTCCGTATGTACTATTTTATTGCAATATTTGCATTTACCTTCCATTTTTGTAATTCTATTTTTAGTATTTTGTTTCTTGCCTTTATCATTGTTCTTAACTTCTCTTGTCTCTTTTTCAACCTTCGTCCAAATTATTGCATTCCATCTCTTACATTCTGGGCAGATTCTACTACTCCCATCCCATCCAAATAAAATCACAAACATTAGCACTGCAAATATTATCAATAAAAAGTTTCGTTGTATAAAAATATAAACAAGTGCAATAATTACTGCTAATATTAGTGGAATCAAATATAAACATATTGTTAATTTTTTTGATCTTTTTTCGTTTTCAACCTTTTCTCTATCCATTATTATTCCTTTACTTTTTTAGTTAAAATTAGTTTTAATATATACTTCTATTAATTTTAACTTATAATACTAATTTTCATCAATAAGTTTTTATAATTCATTAAATATATATTGTTAACTTTTGCTAATTCATTTCAATTATATACATTTTTTATATTTTGTCAATCTATAATATTCCAATTTTCTTAAGCATTTTTTTGCTATTTTTCATCATTTTACATTTTCCAAAATTGCACTCCTCATAGCAATACATCGCTCCTACTGTAATAATCATGCCAGTAAACATACCTTTTATAAATTTCATAATCTTTCCTTTCTGAGTAAATACTCTTTGAATTTTACTTTTTATATTATGCTTCGTTTTTGTATTTTTTATACCACATAACTGATTCATAAATGGCAATTCCAATTAAAAAAATTGCAAAAATTTTTCTTAACATATTTGTATTTACGTGTAAGGAAATAATCGCACCAACTATTGCGCCACATATTCCACCCAAACTTATTGTTATTGCAAATTTAAAGTCAATTAATTTTTGTTTAGCAAAAATTATAATTGATATAATAGATGTTGGAATAAAATAAATTAAGTTAATATATTGTGCAGCCTTTTGATTTATATTCATAAAAACTGTTAATATTGTAATAAGAATTGTTCCTCCTCCGCATTCCCATACTTGTTATAATCCCTGAAATTATTCCAATTAAGATATAAATCATCTTTTCCTCTCTAAATAATTCAATTTTATATATACAATTCTAATAGTTTTTTATGTTTAGATTTCTATATTAGAGTATTTTTTATTTAGAAGTCTGTTGTATTCTATTTTATTTATTATTTTTTTATCAAAAGCATAACTGCTGCATAAATTGTAAATATAATAAAAATTGCTGTTAAAATTTTATCACTAATTTTTGATAATAGCTTTGTCCCAATTGTAGAACCAATAACTCCGCCAATTGCAGAATAAATTGCAATCTTAAAATCCGTTTTTTCCAAATTATGATAAACAATTATTGATGTTACTACCATAATCAATATGCAAAAAATAGATGTTGTTCTTGATTCTTTTTCACTTTTATTAAAATATTTAGCAATACATGGAACTAAAATTAATCCTCCACCAGAAGCAAGTAGCCCACATAAAATTCCTGTTGTAAAACCAATTCCGATTTTTTTCAATAAATCTTTTGCCATACCAATATTTTAAAACATTTTTTATAATTTATTCAAAAAATCCTCAATTGTTTTTTTAACTTCTTCTGTGTAAATTTTTCTCTCTGATGAAAATGGCATAAATTTTAAATCTGTTAAAGGATTTAGCTCTTGTTGTAATTGATTAACAGTATCTTCAACTTTTGTTATTGCTATTTTATCTGCTTTGTTTGCAATTACTATACATGGTAAATTTTCTTTTATTATATAATCATACATTAATTTATCGTTCTCAGTTGGTTTGTGTCTTATATCTATTAGAAAAATTACTAATGATATTTTATTTGATTTTACTAGATATTCTTCTATAAATTTTCCAACTTCAACCTGTTGTGCTTTACTCATCTTGCTAAATCCATATCCTGGTAAGTCAACAAAATAGAAGTCTTCGTTTTTACTTTCTTCATCGTCTTTTGCTGTTATTTTGTAAAAATTTATTAATCTTGTTTTACCTGGCTCGCTACTTGTTCTTGCAAGCTTTTTTCTATTAACCATTGTATTTATAAAACTTGACTTTCCAACGTTTGATTTTCCAACCAAAACAACTTGTTTCAAATCATCCTTTGGATATTGATTTTCCTTTACCGCTGAAATTGTAAAATCAGCATTTTTAATTTTCATAAATCCTCCATTCTGACTAAAAATAAGAAAATCAAAGAT
>Ga0256406_1002141_pt1 | contig 29022 bp, 18 predicted proteins | sample RumenRJG_03DNA_FD_185986 | JGI IMG/M metagenome (GOLD analysis project Ga0256406, IMG submission 185986) | Bovine rumen microbial communities from Lethbridge, Alberta, Canada - RJG_03 | ecosystem: Host-associated > Mammals > Digestive system > Stomach > Rumen | place: Canada: Alberta | collected... | reverse complement strand
CCCTGTCCATTTTTGCCATGGCGGAAACTGTGTCCAGACGCTTGTCCTCCGGGAGGTTGGCGATGACATTGGCCGCCAGATTGGCATCCAGGTAGCTGAGGATCAGCGCGATGACCTGGGGCCGCTCGTTCTGCATGAGGGAGATCAGCGCCTGCGGATCGCCCTGGCTGAGAAAATTAAACGGCCGGGACTGCAGTGTCTTGGACACCTTGTCGAGCAGGTTTCTCGCCGTAGCTTCGCCGAATGCTTTTTCAAGGACGTTCCTCGCGTATTCGAGGCCGCCATCCGACATCATCTTGTGCGTCAGGCAGAGCCGGTAAAATTCATCCAGCGCACCTTCCACCTGGGAATTGGTGCTCTGACCGAGCTTGGCCACCTCATAGGTGATCTCTTCGATATCACGCTCAGGCAGGTACTTGTAAATTTCCGATGCTCTGTCGGCGCCGAGAGAAATGATAACCAGGGCAGCTTTCTGCTTGCTGGTCATCCACTGGGTGGCGGAGACATTCGGTTTACTTCTTGTACTGTTGTCTGCCATTCTTGTCCTCACCTTCTCTCAGCCATCCCTGGATCAGTTTGGCCGCTGCCTGCGGATTATCATCAATGAACTTGCCGATATCGTCCTTCAGCTGCATGCTGCGCTGTACGCGCTCGTTATTGGCAATTTCCTCCTCACTCGGCTGTTTTGCCCTGGCTGCTTTCTTCGCCTCTTCCTCCTGCTTTTCTTTCTCTTCAGCCGCTGCTGCAGCTTCTTCCGCTGCCCGCTTTTCCTCTTCAGCAGCCGCCTCGGCCTCCGCCGCTTCTTCCTCTGCTTTCTTCTGCTTTCTTCTCCTCGATGTCAGCAGGATCAGAAGAACGATTACGACAAGAGCCGCTGCACCGGCAATGATCAGAATGCGGAGCAGATCCTGATTGGTCTGTGTCTCCTCTGTCGGCGCCTGCGTGACCGTCGGCGTCGTGCTGTCCGTAATGCTTCTGCGCACGATCGTGATCTTGGTGGCTGCGTTCTGCCGGTTGATGCCGGCCGCGTCGGCGATCAGGTTGGTGAGATCCGCCTCCGGAATCGAGGTGTCATCGGTGTCGATGACGACGGCGATCGTGCAGTCGGTCAGCGTTCCCGGACTCCTTGTCGTCTGCTTCTTCTCCTGGTTGTAAAGCCACTGCCGGCTCGTCGATGTATCGAAGCTCTCGGTCCCGTCGGGGATGTTGCTTGCGGAAACCACATATTCCGGCGTGTCCGCATTGGAATCCGTGCCCGCAACGCCGGAAGCGTTGGATGCGTCGTTTCCGGTGTAGGAGGTCTGGTCATCTTCCGTGGAGAGAAGACCTACCTTGTCGTCGGAAGTGCTCTGCACCGGAACCGAATAGGTCGTGTCCTCGGTGACGGTATTGGTGGTGTCGAGTTTCCCCTTGACGGAAACCTCGATGTTGTCGGGATCATATATTTTTCCAAGGACGGTCTTTACATTCTGCGCGATGCTGTCTTCCACCTGGGAGGTCAGGTCGCTGACCTGCTGGCTCGTCGCTGTATCGGTATCCGTGTTCCCGCCGACCTCTGTCATGGTCGCCGCATCAAAGACGGAAACGCTGGTGAAGTTCAGTCCGTTGACGGAACGTGCGATCAGGTTGCGGATGGCATCCGCATTTTCCGTCGTCAGAGTGCTTCCCTGCTGCATCGTCACGACAACCGATGCCGACACATCGTTGTTGGAACCGTCATTTGTTGTGCCGTCGTCATTGAGCACGTAGGAATCGCTGTCGCCCCTGGCGATCGTGACCTTGGCATCCTGCACGCCGTCAAACAGCCGGATCGTCGCGCCCAGGCGATCCTGCAGATCGTAGAGCGTGTACTGCTTCTTGTCCGACTCCGTCGCCATGAGGCCCGAGTTGCTGATGTACGTGCTGTAGGTGAATCCGCTCTTCGGGTATCCCTGACTCAGCAGCTCCGCCCTCAGCGTATCCTCCTGATCCTTCGGCACCTGGATCGTCCCCGTCGCAGCGTCGTAGATATACTCGACGTTCTGTTCGGTGATAACGCCGGCAATCTCCTGTGCCTCATCCTGACTCAGTCCGGTGAAAAGCGTGGTATATTCAACTTTGCTGTTACTTTTATTCAGCAGAATCGCACCGACGGCGGCAAAGGCCACAGCTCCGACCAGAAGAATGATCAGAAGTCTCTTCGTTCCTGCCGCAAGTGCCTGCCAGGATTCCCTCAATTTGTCCAATGTAATAACCTCAACTGAAAGCTTTAGTCTCTGAACCTGAAGCTGAATTGCCAGAGGTTATTATATTATACATCTTTAAGTAAATAGACTGCAAACATCCTTTTCAGAATACGAGGTGTTTTGCGTATTTTTTTCAAAAAAGAGACGGGATCCTGCACAAGCCGCATGAACGGCCGGCACAGAATCCCATCCTTTACGTTTTTCTGTTGGTCCGGACTCCCGGAAGGACTGGCATGAAAGCCCGCCGCTTTCCGCCGGCAGGCCGTCGTCAGATATTCATCTTGAGCAGGTCGTTATAAGATTCGAGTGCCTTGTTGCGCAGAGATATCAGCATATCCAGCGACACGGCCGCCTTTGCCTCGGCGATCGGAAGGCTGTGTGCATCCTCCAGCTGACCTGTGGCAAGCAGATACTCTTTGTTCTCAACGTCCGCCTGGGTAGTCTTTACCTGATCGACAGCAGTCTGGAACACATCCTGAAACGGAACCTGACCGGTTCCGGATACGTTCGTCGTATTGTCAGTGGATGACAGTGAGCCAACGCCTGTCTTCCACGTCTTCATCGGTGTAATAAATGGTGTATTACCGGTGATGCTGCCAACTCTCATTCTCAATCACTCTCCCGCCTGAAAAATACAGCTCTGCGTTTTCCCTCTCCCTGAGAATCCGCAGGTATTTCGTAACTTTTTTGTAAATAAATAATAGCAATTTGTTAATTGTTTTGTCAATGCCTGAAATGCGTTTTCTGGAGATTTTCCGGGAATTTTTCTGTTTCGGGAGGTGTGTCTGAAAGGCGCGTTTTTGCTGGATTCTATATATTGTGGTGCAGTGAATGCAGGACCACAATTCCGTCAGAAAAGAAGTCCGGTCATCTGAAAAATTTGTTTCAGATAACCGGAATGAAATTCGAAATATATTTCATAAATGTTACAAATATGAATATTCGTTTCTTTTTCTGTTCGCAGCTTTTTGCATCAACATATTCGCTTTATCATCAACAGGCCTTATCTGCATGATTTTCGATAATCAGTAGAAACGGCGGATCGTTACGATCGTCATATAGGTCGGATCGTTGGAGATCTTGATGCCGTCCCGGGAATTGGCAGCATGCACGATCTGATTGTTGCCCATGTAGATCGCCGTGTGCCCGGAATAGTAGATGACATCACCCGGCTGAATATCGGCGTAGGAAACTTCCTTTCCTTCATATTGCTGGGTATAGGTCGTGCGGCTGAGATTGATACCGAAATGTGCAAACACCGACTGCACAAAACCCGAGCAGTCACAGCCGTTGGTCAGCGATGTGCCGCCCCATACATACGGATTACCGACGAACTGCACGGCATAATCGACAATCTGCTGACCGAGGGAAGCATCCGACGTGGAAGTTCCTCCGCCGGCATTTTCCGTGCTGCCGGATGCAGTACCCGAACCGCTGCCCGAAGAGATGCTCCCGTTTGTCGTCGTCTCACCGAGACCGGACGCATCCGCTGAGCCATTCGCCACGGATGTCGTTCCGTCCGGGTGAACCGTCACGATACGCACGTTGCCATTATTATCCCTCGTGATGACATTTTCATCGCCGCCGGCATTCGCTCCGCTGCCGGTTCCCGACGACGTCGAGGCAGACTGTCCGCCGGAAGCAGAAGATGTCCCCACAGGGCTGCCGACCGCAGCAGCCGCTGCCGCCAGCTGTTCCTGATACGCCTGCTCCTCCTCGTCAAATGCCTGCTGGTCATCGTCAAAGCTGCTCTGTTCATCATCCAGAGCTTTCCGGATCTCATCTGCCTTGTCTTCTACCTTTTTCTGCAGCGAAGCGACCTTATTCTCCGCCTCGATGGCCTGAGAGATCAGACCGTTCTGCGATTTGGTGAGCTCAAGGTAGCGGTCAGAGCGCTTCTCCAGCACAGTTTCATCCGCCGGGGCAATTGCCTCCGCCGTCTGTGACGCCGAAGTGTCTGTATCTGCTGATGCCGAATTCACGGATGATGTGTCTGCCGATGTATTCTTTGCTGTATCCTGCGATTCCGCGCCGGTACCCTGCTGCAGCTTCTTCAGGTTGTCCTCGAGTGCCTGCTGCTCTTCCGTGAGCGTATCCAGCTCCGACTGCAGGATCGTCTGCTGCTTCTTCAGCTGTACCGTTTTGCGCACGGCGTCACGGTAGGCGTGAATTTTTTTCAGGCTGATATCTCCGGTATGGAGATCATCCAGCGCCTTGTCCTTATCCCTGAGCGACTGCTCATAGGATGTGCTGACCGAATCCATCTGCGTCTGTACACCCGAAAGGGTCTCCGCACCGGATGTGACAGCTGCCATGGCAACCGCCTTTTTCTGATCGTCCTCATTCAGTGTGCTGAGCTGACGATCCTTTCTCGTATCGAGTGCCCGGACCTGCTCCAGCACAGCGTCACGGTCTGCTTCTGCCGCGTCGAGCTGATTTTCCAGATCTTCCAGCTCCGTCAGGGCTGACGCGTAATCATACTTTTCTTCTTCCGAGGAGCTCTCCACCGACTCGCCCGCCTCTGTGCCGCTGTCGGCAGAAGACCCGTCTGTCCCGGCGGATGTGTCAGTCGTCTGTGTGTTTTCCGTTCCGCTCTCCTGTGCACTGCCGTCTTCCGGCGCAGCAGAAACATAGCTCACGGTGCTGCAGGTCAGCGCAGCCGCCAGCATCAGTATGCCTATTCTTTTTTGCCATCTGCTGTTGACCATACCGTCCTGTCACTCATTTCTCTTCCCCGCATCTCTGCGGATCGATGCCAGTTCCAGCTGTCTTCTTACTTTCGAGAGATCACGCAGATTTTTCACCACCGTGGGCTTCAGTGCGCCGATGCCGACCTCTTCATACGGATTCTCGCTGACATTGCCGGCAGAGTAGATGCAGAGCAGCACTCTGGTGGTGTTCTCCTTCTGCATGGCGATCAGCGTGAAATTTTTCCACTCGTAATTCTGCTCGGACGTTCTGATCCTGAACAGGCAGTCCATCTCGCCGTTGGGGCTGCAGACCACACGGTCAGCGAGTGTGGTGAAATCCATCGTCTGATCAAACCGCTCCCTGTCCTCAGGATGAACAAAATGCAGTTTGAAATTCCGGAGATTGGATGTCAGCGTCACGCTCATATCACGGTTCAGCGTGAAATAGCTGTTGATATATACAATCTCTTCGAGATTCTGTTCCGGATCCAGGATCGTGATCATGTCAAACATCGAGCAGAGCACCGGCATGACCTCGGACAGCTTGCCGGTATCCCCGTGCTCCCGTTTGCCGGAAAGATTCTCGATCGTCGCGACATAGGCGCTGCGCCCGTCAATGATCGACGTGCACCTCGCGCGCACAAGGCAGTAATTGCCGTTGACAATATAGTTAAAGCTCTCGATTCCACGGATCTCCCGCAGCTCTTCCAGAAAGCTGCGGAATTTTCTGTAGATATCGGAGGACCGGTCATTCATGTCAAACTCGATCGAGCGCGGCGAAAAAGGACCGATACTGCTCATCGTTTTGCGGAATGCCCGGTTTGTCTGCAGGATATGCAGGCGCTCACCCACCATTTCAAAAAGCACGATCGGGATACCGCCGGCCATGGGCTCACTGCTGAGATCGCTCTCATCCGCGCGCGACAGATCATACTCCAGCGGACGGTTGCTGAGCAGGTTGACAAGTCCCAGGTTGTCGTAATATTCCCGCAGCTGTTCCTGTTCAAACGTATAGCCGCTGTTCACGAGGTCACGGCGCGTGATGCTGTACGGCTGCGGCCGTCCGATCAGATAGCCCTGCGCCTTCTCGCAGCCCGCGTTCCTGAGGAAATCCATCTGTTCCGGCGTTTCCACGCCTTCGGCCAGCGTGCGGATGCCGATTCTTTTTGCCATGCTGACAATGGAGATAATGATATTCTTGGCCTTGATGTTGAAGCTCCTGAGAAAGAGCATATCGATCTTGATGACATCAAAATCATAGTCCTTCATGGTATTCAGTGAAGAATACCCGGACCCGAAGTCGTCCATCCAGACCTCGTATCCCGCCTCATGAAATTCCCGGATATATTTCTTGATGAAATTCGGATCGCGCGTGAACACCGATTCCGTGATCTCGACGTGGATCATGTTTTTCGGGACACCATGACGGCGCACCGTGTCATCCACGATCTGAAAAATATTGCACAGTTCAAAATCCAGCCGGGAGAGATTGACGGAGATGGGCACAAGTTCCTCGTTCCTCTTCTTTGCCATCTCATAATCCCGGCAGACCAGCTCTATGACATAGGTATCCAGCTTATAGATCATCTGGACATCCTCGAGTGTCTCAATCAGGATATTGGGCATGATGATGCCCTTCACAGGATCTTCCCAGCGGACGAGGGCCTCCATGCCGCACACCTCATTGGTCAGCGTGCGGATCACCGGCTGATAATAGACGACGATCTCGCCCTTTTCGATCGCGTGGTCGATATTCTCGATGATGTAGCGCTTCTCACTGATCAGGTGGTCCATCTCACTGTCGTAGACGTGATACAGAGCACCGTACTGTTTCTTGATGCTGTCACCGGCGGTTCGCGCATGGTCACAGGCAACCGACGGATCCGTCAGCTCCGCGCCGACTGCGTAGATACCGATCTTCAGGCCGGACGGAAATTCCACGAACTTTTTGCAGAAATCCCTGTTCAGTCCGTCGATCCCCAGCATCAGCTCATCGTCATAGACCAGCGCGTAAAACTGGTCGCCAAACGCCCGCGCCACCAGCCGTTTCGGAAAATGTGACACGATCAGCAAAGCAAATTCGCAGATCCTGTCATTACCGCTGTCAAAACCGAATTCCTCGTTGTAGACCTTGAAATTCTCTATATTGAAAAAGACAAAATCCTTTTTTCTGTCATTGTCCAGACTGTCCAGAACAGTCTTTGTCAGCGACCAGAATGATTTCAGCGTAAGACAGCCTGTCATCTGATCATATTCAGCTTTTTCAGCCAGTTCCGGATTGAGTTCCAGCCTTACCTTGTTATCCTGATCCGTCATGAACGATCGCCCCTGCACCCGTCCGTGGTGCACATTGAATTTACTGTACGCTGATGCTAAAATCGTACAGAAAGATAATATAGTAGAAACCTGCTTTCGTCAAATCATTTGCCCCTGAAAAAACAGCCGTTTCAGACGGTTTTCCATGGATAAAAGATAACAGATACAATGACAGAATTAAGTACATACACCAACCTTCTTCTCGACGCAGACAGCCGGAGCAATTACCTGTATTTCGATGATGACCGCTCCGTTGTCTCCGGTATCCGCGGAACCAGTCCGGATATTCTGATCCAGCGCCTGCGGAAAGGGAATACCATACGCATCTTCCGACCGGCATACGTAGAATCCGCCGGTTCGTACCATGCAAAAAATACAGAAACCGAACAGATCGCGAACGGCGAATCGATCATTCTACCCGGAAGCTACCGTGTCTCCATCAGTACCATCCGGAACATGATGACACGGGATGAGTCTTTCTATCAGGAAAACGGCATCCGCTCCATGCACCTCACGCTCGGCATGATCCAGTGGCGTGACCAGGAGATCTCCTATCAGTGGAATGAGGCACCTCTTCTGATGATCCCCGTATCTGTGCACAGGGACAGCTCCACGCGGTTATACGAGATCCGTGTCGAGGGAAACCGGCCCTTTCTGAACCCGGCTTTTGCTTTCAAGACGGAAAAAGAATTCGGCATCACCCTGCCCGCCTACACCGGCGGTTCTTTTCTCAATTACGCCGGTGAGATCGGCCAGACCATCACCCCTGTGGGGTGGAAACTGGATGATACCTGCTGGCTTGCGCTTTTTCAGGATCACTATCTGACCATCTACCGCGATCTCACGGAAAATGCGGAGCTTGTGAACGCTCACCCTGTCATGCGTCGTTTTCTCGCCGCCGACGGGCATGAGCCGCTCCCGGTATCCGGCATGGCCTATGCCGACGGGCGTCCCGCCGTGCAGCAGCTGACTGGTGCGAATGGTCAGCTTGCCGATGCAGGCACATCCGAAAAACGCATGGCGCCTGTCCTCCACAATGTTGTTGACGCCGACGCCAGCCAGACGCGTGCGATCCGGATGGCGAAATCCGGCGAGAACTTTGTGATCCAGGGACCTCCCGGCACGGGAAAAAGCCAGACGATCACCAATATCATCGCCGAGTGCCTGTACGACGGAAAGACGGTTCTGTTCGTATCTGCCAAGCGGGCGGCACTCGACTTCGTCTATAACAAACTGGAAACAGTCGGCCTGAACGACTTCTGCCTGCGCATCCACGGAACGAAGGAAAACCGCAGGACGGTCACCGGAGATATTTTTCATTCGCTGCAGCTGCCTCCGGGGAGAGAACGCCCGCAGGCTGAGTTCGACATTGCCCGCAGGAATGCCGCGGAGCAGTCGCTGGATGCCTACGTGCACTCGCTGCACACCGTGCACCCCGTCATCGATAAATCCATCTATCAGCTCTTTGAGATCTTCGCTCATTACCGCACGGCACCGGAAGTGAAATATCACATTCCCGATATCTACCGCATGAATGAGGATAATCTGCAGGAAAATCTCCGCTGTCTGAGCTGGTACACGAACTGCATGCCGATCATAGGCTATGATTACAGAGCCTGCTACTGGTACGGTTTTGCTTCTCAGAACAGCGCGCCGGATTTCCGTGCCGCCGTCATGGATAACTTCAGCAGAGCCGTCAGATATCTGGACGGCGAAATCCGTCTGGCGGAAGAAATCAGGAAATACCTGCCATTTCTGCCCAGTGATACAGAGGAGCAGATGCAGACGACCCGTGAACTGGTCCGCCTGATTGCCGAGACAGACAGCATTGCACCTCCGCTTTTCCGCGAGGACACGGTGTCCTATGCCCTGCAGGAGGCGCAGAAGCTCCATGCCTCAGCCAAGCTCCTGACCGAATCCAAAAACCGGCTCGCCGAGAGATTCGATGCGAAGATTCTCTCTATTGACGCGGCGGCCGATCTTCATCAGATGGAGATGCGCTATGCCTCAAGGCTCCGCCGTTTCGGCCGCGAATACAGGGAGATTCTGGACCGCATCCAGACCGCCACGCTCTCCGGCACTCGTCCGGATTATGACAGTGCCGTGCGGATTCTTCAGCAGGTAGCGGCGTTTCAGGAGGAAGAGGAAGCTTTCCAGAAGGCTGTCCTGCCCTTTGAGAGCGTGTACGGCCCGCTGACCGATCCGCTCCACACCGACTGGGGAAGGCTGGAGAAAAATCTTCGCGCTGTAGCGGAAATCTGCGGCAGCATTCCGATCACGCCGGAGCTCACAGGACTTTCCTCCTCGCGCTATATGGCACTGCGGCATCTCTGTGTCCGCTGGAATGCGCGTTTCAGGGACAATATGACGTCAACCGGTTTTGATCCCGACTTCATGCACAGCTGCCTGCAGGATGACATGGACATCGAGCACATGCCGCTTCTCCGTCTGCGCGAATGGCTGCAGGGCTGCCTCGACCACGCGGAGCAGTTCGGCACGTGGATTCATTTCCTTCATGTGCGCGACTGTCTGGACGATCTGCATCTGACCGGGTTTGTGGATGAAGCCATTGCGGACCTGGTGCCCGCCGAGCAGTTCGGCGACGCCTACTGCCGTGTTTTTTACAACGAATGGATACGGACCATCACTGATGCGGATCCCGTGCTCTCGGGCTTCAGCCGTTCCGGACAGGATCAGACGGTCAGCACCTTCAGCAGAGAAGACTGCACGCTTTTCGATATCAACCGCAAAAAAATCCGCGCGCTTCTTTCAGCGCGCCGTCCTTCCGTGGAGACCGCTTCTCCCGGAGAGCCCGTCGCAGAGCTTCTGCGCGAGATTCAGAAATCCGAGAACCCGAGGAGTCTGCGCGAGATCATCGTGCAGTACGCTGACCTGCTGCAGGAAATCATGCCTTGCTTCATGATGTCTCCGATGAGCGTGAGCACTTACCTCGATCCGGAAAAAATGCGGTTCGACACGGTTATTTTTGACGAGGCTTCTCAGCTGCTGCCGCAGGAATGCTTCGGTGCGATCTACCGCAGCAGCCAGGTCATCATCGTCGGCGACTCACAGCAGATGCCGCCGCGCGACCCGAAGCTGCAGGCTGACGCTGCAGGCAATGATGAACCGGATAACGAAGACGGGTCTGAAGCAGATACCGGCGATAAAAAGGAATCGGCCGATACCGACGACACCCGGGACAGCGACGGAGGCACCTGGCTTTACAGCCAGAAGAGCCGCCGGGCAAAGCGCAGGGATCTCTATGCCAGCGTGCCCTACGAATCCATTCTCGATCTGGGCTGTGCGTCGCTGCGTCAGGTCCGCCTGCTCTGGCATTACCGCAGCCGCCGCGAGGGACTGATCTTCTTCTCCAACCGGCTGCTGTACCACGACACGCTGATCACGTTTCCTTCACCGGAAGCGGATCTCACGCTGTCCTCGTTCGGCATCGAATATCACTATATCGAGAGCTACTATGACCCGAATTCGTGCACGAACCTGAAGGAAGCGGCATCGGTTGTCAATATGGTGTTCAGCTGCATTCAGCAGTACCCAGGCAAAAGCATCGGCGTCGTCGCGACGACACCGGAACAGCAGACGCTGATCAGCAAGCTGCTGACGAGGCGCCGCGCGAGGGATACTTCCGCCAAGGCATTTTTTACGCAGAAAACGGCGGAGCCCTTCTTTATCAAAAATATGGAAACGGTACAGGGTGATGAGCGCGATATCATCATTATCAGCACCGTTTACGCACACACGATGCGCCATACCCTGCCTAAAAATTTCGGTGCGATCAGTCAGAAGGGCGGCGAACGCCGTCTGAACGTGATGATCACGCGCGCAAGGTACCGCATTATGCTGCTGACGGAACTCCATGCGAAGGACCTGGCTTCCTGGGATAAGCCGCCGGAAGGTATCCGGCTGTTCCGGACGTACCTGGACTACGCGGAGCGCGGGCCGGAGGTGCTGGGCGAATACGCGCCGGTGGCATCGGACAATCCGTATGATACCTATATTGAGGATGAGATCTGCGATTTTCTGGAGGCGAATGGTTTTAAGACCGGCCGGCATATCGGCTATTCCTCCGCGCGGATTGATATCGGCGTGCGGATGCCGGACGACGATCACTATTTCATGGCCATCGAGTGCGACGGCGATACATACCGCCGGGCGGAGACGGCGCATGACCGTGACTATATGCGCCGGGAAATCCTCCAGGCGATGGGATGGAAATATTACCGTGTCTGGACAGCGGAATGGTTCCGCCGTCACGACGCGGAGATGAAGGCTCTGCTCAAAGCCGTGCGCGACGCGGCGGGTATCGCGGAGCCGCCGGTGACGACGCCGGAAGAGCCGGAGGAAGACGGTGCGGATGAGGCCGTTGACGAACTGAATGCGACAACAACTGTGCAGGAATCAGCGCAGCAGATGAAGCAGGGGGATGATGTAAGGCGGTGGGTTCCGCCGCGGGACAGACTGTGATTTTTACCCTGCTTTGTGTCTGAAGCAGCCGCAGGCACAGACGATATGCCTCGCTATGATCTCGTCCCGTTTTTCATAACTGCCGAACAGGCCGGAGCGCACACAGAGGAGAATTTTTCCCTCTCCGTCTGTACCGGTGAAACGCTGATACGTCTGCAGCCGATTGAGTGGTGAAGGCAGTTCATCACGGATCATGCTGCTTTTCGGGCAGGTGATGCGCGCATCGATCATGGCCTTCTCTCCGGAAAGGATCAGATGCCATGTCCAGGCCTCATCTGTCTCCCTCGTTTTGAGCGAGGTACTGCCGGTCAGGGCAGTTTTCATACTGTTGAAGTCATATCGGTGCTTTCCATTGAGGAGGGCACCGAAAAATTTTTTATCGGGACCTGAAGGCACATTCATCCGGATATTTCCGCCCCAGACCGCGAGCACATCGCCGGTCCCCGGCAGTCCGCTGCTGTCAGCCAGATCAGTCGTCCACAGCCACAGGCCCGGCGACGGGAATCCGCTTCCCCACGTCACATCGGCGTAACCGGATCCGGCATCGGGAAAGGTGCGGTAGCTGACGTCTCCGATGATGATCGTTCCCGTGTATTCGGTCACAAGGCCTTCTGCATGCCAGTATGCATCCGACGCATGGATTTTCCGCGAAAACGGCGATGTGCTGGCGCCTGCATTGTAGGAAACCTTTTTGTCGAATTCAATATCCCACTCGATCGCCGTATCGTCAGTCAAATCAGAGTATGGATCAGCTCCGCTATGTGATTGCCGGGCGGGATCATCCCCACCGGGGATGCTGCCATAGGTCTCGAATTCTGTGAACAGGCACTCTCCTGCCTTTGCCGTGAAGGGCGGTCCCTGCAGGATCTCCGCCTCCCCTTCATCAAAGACATGCGTGTACTGCACCGCACCGCTGCCCCAGATGCCGGCATGAACCGCGAAATACGCAGGTCTGATTGTCGTTCCTTCTGTTCTTTTTCCAGCCCTGCTTTCCGCCTTATCTTCTGGTTTGTTTCTCCATGACGGCTCCGTACACGCATAATACTCGATAAAAATACAGCACCGGTCTCTCGTATCGTCGCGAATGGCAGGAAACACAAAGCGCCACCGCTGCACGCCACCGGAAGCCAGTCTGTCCGTCAGCATCCATCCGTTTTTGCGCGAATCCGGTTTGCTGCCCATGCGACCACCTCCGCTTCCTGTCATTTTCTGGAAGGCATCGGAATCTGTGCCAGGATGACTCCGGTGAAGACGAGCGCGCATCCCGCGAGCTCACGGCCGCTCAGTCTCTCACCAAGCACAGCCCAGCCGGCCAGTGCGGAGATCACGGATTCCAGGCTCATCAGAAGCGATGCCGTCGTGGGATTCAGTCCCTTCTGTCCGATGATCTGCAGCGTGAACGCCACGCCGGAGGAGAGAATGCCCGCATACAGGATCGGTCCGATGCAGACAGCCATGGCTTCCCATGACGGCGTTTCAAAAATAAATGCCACAATCGTCGACAATATGCCCGCCACCAGCAGCTGCAGGCAGGACATCTGAACGCCGTTCACCTTTGTCACAAATCTGTCCACGCAGAGGATGTGCACAGCGAAGAGCACGGAGCCGCCCAGCGTGATCAGATCACCCGAATTGATGGAGAAGTTTTCCCTGATGCAGAGAAAATAGAACCCGACAACGGCGATCGCGACAGCTGCCCAGACGAGCGCACTGCATTTCTTTTTCAGGAAAATACGACCGATCACGGGCACGAGAACGATGTAAAGCGCTGTCACGAACCCACTCTTCCCCGCGGTCGTGGTGACAAGTCCCATCTGCTGGAAGCCGCTGGCCGAGAACATGCACAGGCCGACAACCACACCGCTGATCAGCAGCATGCGTTTTCTTTCAGCAACCGGGGTCGACACGCCGGGGATTTCGCTGCCGCGGTAATTCACCGCCAGCGGATCGATCCTGCCGGACGCAATGGCCAGCGGCAGGAGGAAAAGCGCACCCACATAATCACGGCACATGTTGAACGTGAAGGGTCCGAGGCTCTTCATCGCCACACTCTGTGCCACAAACGTCGTTCCCCATAAAAAAGCCGCCAGGACCAGGTATATGGAGTGGCGGACTTTAACCGAACTGTTATTCCTGTCTTTCATTGTTAACCTCATATTACGCAAGCACCCAAATTACACAAGATACCACAATACCGTCCAGGCAATGTCAGGACATTAGAACACATAGAAGGCTACCATCCGGGAACAAGCGAAAATGCGTATGAGGATGGGAGTCTTTATATGTGACAATGCTTGCAGCGAGCGAACATCAGCACTCTGCTGTCACGCGTGATCATCGAAGAAGCGGAACACCCACCCGTAGTAATCAAGCGTGATCATTGAAGAAACGGAACACCCGCCCATAGTAATCAAAGCGGACCTCATCATCCGCGTTGAACATCTCATGCTTCGATTTCTCGTAGCGGACAAATTCCAGATGCCCGGCGCGTTTTGCAAAAGCATCCTGCGCCGACGGCTCCACAAGGTGATCCCGCCCCGCCTGAAACATGATCACAGGCACGCGGATACGGGAGGCATTTTTCAGCACCACCGGCTCCATGTCCAGTCCGGCGCAGGTCCAGTCAAAGCAGGCCGCGCTCATGCGGTTCTTCGGGTCATCCAGCCTCGCCTGATACTGATAATAAAAGCGGGCAGGTGACAGTTCACTGCTGTGCTCAAAATCGGGAATGCCGGTAAAACGCGACTGGCCGACGGAGAGCGTTTTCCCCATGTGATGCAGTTTCACGTGCCGGTAAAAAATACGGAGCGCCGGCTCCGGTATGCCGCGCCGGTTGAATTTCAGCATCGGGGAACTGAGCACAGCGGCACGGAAATAGCGCGGATATTTTTCCAGAAAGAGTGCGCCCACGGCGCCGCCCATCGAATGAGAGAACATCAGGAGCGTTTTTCCGCCGCCGTTCGGGATGACGACCTGATCGATGAAGCGCTTCTGGTCTTCCACGTACTCGTCAAAGCTGCGCACGTAAACCATGTCCTCTTCCGCCACCTGTCGTCCGGACCGGCCGTGTCCCCGCTGCTCCAGGAAAAATACTGAATAGCCGAGCTGCCAGTAATACCACGCCATCTCATGATATTTGGTCCAGAACTCGCAGAAGCCGTGGATGATCACGATGTTTCCGCGCGCGTTTTCCCGCAGGGCATAGTAATAGTGAAGGGGAAGTCCGCCGAATCCGCGGATGTCACCTTCTTTTACGCAGGCTTCACGCCAGGATGCATTTTCTGTCAGCATGCGCTCCGTGAAATCCTCTTCGCCGAGCAGTTCAATTCCCTCAACTATCATCCTGTTTCCTCCGTCTCCCTCTCTGTCAACGGTTAATCATTATGCAGCCCGGACTGGCGGACTTTTTTACTACACTGCCGTCAGGACTGACTCAGCAGTTCTCGATGATGCGTCTCGCCTTGTCCGGATAGTTCGTGATGACGGCGTGTACGCCTCTCTCCACGCACTCCCGGATATCCGCTTCCGTGTTGACCGTCCAGACGTTGACATCCAGCCCTTTTTCGCTGCACTGCTCCATAAAGCCCGGATACTGCAAATTATACATGGCCGGATGCAGTGCGTTGACACCGTGCGCCACAGCATACGCCGGCATGTCCAGTGTTCCGTCGGCATACAGGAAGCCCGTCGCCGCCTTCGGATTGATCTCGCGCATATGCATGACAGAAGCATGGTTAAACGAAGAATAGATTACGCGGTCCTCCATGCCGAATGCACGGGTCATGGCGTTGATTTTTTCTTCCAGACCGGGGTAAAAAATCTCTCCGGTCTTCAGTTCGATATTGATCATCAGATTAGTGGGCTTCAGCAGGTCGAATACCTCGCCCATCGTCGGGATCTGCACGCCCTCATAGGCCAGGTTGCCGTTGCAGAAATCAAAGGATTTCAGTTCCTCCAGCGTGTAGTCGTATACGCGGCCCTTGTGATCCGACACGCGGTCGATCCTCTCATCGTGTGTGACGACGATCGCACCGTCTTTTGTAAGGTGAATATCGAGTTCAACGCCGTCCGCATGCTGCTCAGCAGCCTTCTCAAACGCCGGAAGTGTATTTTCAGGGCAGCAGCCGCTCGCACCGCGATGCGCCCATACCAGAGGTTTTTCCATGATTATCTCCCATCTGCCACCCATCCGGCGGCTCTGATCACCTGCAATAAAACGCCCATCACTGAGAATCCATATTTTCTCTCCAGACAGCTTTTTCAACTAATCTATTCTTTCTGTTTTCAGGTGTTCTCCCAGAATATTTGTTATTTCATTATAGAGCTTAATCGATCATCTGTCAGCACGCGAATTTCAGTTATGTAAATTGTCTGCAATCCCACGTTAGCACCCCACATCTTTATTTCTGGGCAAATCAGCTGAAACGCCCTTCCTTATTATGGTAAAATTGCGTAGTCGTACTTAATACAGATGGCTGCGCGCATCGCGCATGTCTGAACAGGAGGAAAAATGGGAGCAAAAGATGTCCTCTGCAATCTTGTAGAGAAAGAGCTGCATACCGATCCGAAGCGCGCACGGCAGATCATTACAGCCGTCTTTAAGGCGTTCGGTCTCTACCAGAAACACTTTCCTGAGAAAGGGCGTGCACCGTCACGTCAGTACCTCGCCAATATCTGCATGAACGTCATGCTCTCCGCCTACACGCACCCGGAACGCTCGGCTTTTGTGTCTATTTTTACCCCCTGTGAGATCCTGCAGGCATTCGATCTGAGCCCCGTTTGCGCAGAGATGTTCTCTACCTTCCTGAATGGCGCTGGATGCGAAAAGCCCTTCGTCGATGCGGCAGAATCCGCGGGCATCGCTGAGACGTACTGCAGCTACCACAAAATCCTGATTGGCGCCGCCGTCACCCGTTTTCTGCCGAATCCCGCCTATATCATCAATACATCGCTCGCCTGCGACGCGAACAATCTGACCTTCCGCGCACTCGCTCAGGCGTACGAAAAGGAACAGTTCTACATCGACGTTCCCTACAGCAAGGATGAATACGCCGTCGCCTATGTGGCTGAACAGCTGCACAGCCTCGCGGACTTCATCAGTGAAAAGACCGGCAGGAAGCTCGATTTGGACAAATTGGCCGCCATCACGCGCCGCAGCGCCGAGACCATCCGCATCATGCAGGAGACCATTTCCTGGCGACGCACGCGCTGGCTTTCCGGCGATCTCACCAGCGAGCTCTACGAATCGCTGATGATGCATTCCTGCCTCGGCACCCCGGAGGCATATCAGTACGCCTGCCGTCTTCTCGACGATTACAGAAAAGCGCCTCTGGACACAGGAAAGCGGATCGTCTGGATGCATTCGAATCCGTTCTGGCAGAAGCCGGTGATGGATGCACTGAATTACCGTCCGGATTTTCACATCGCCGCGACTGAAATGTCCTACGACGTCTGGCAGCGCTTCGATCCCTCAGATCCGTTCCGCTTCATGGCGCAGCGCCTGGTCTATGACCCGTTCAACGGTCCTGTGCAGGATCGCATGTCGTTTACCCGTGACATGGCCAAAAAAATAAACGCGTCCGGTGTGGTTCTCTTCTGTCACTGGGGCTGCAAGGAGACCTGCGGCGCGAGCGGACTGATCAAGAAAGGCATCGAGGAGAGCGGCATCCCCTGTCTCGTGCTGAACGGCGACGGTGTGGACCGGCACAATGCATCGGACGGACAGACTTCCACGCGAATCGGCGCATTTCTGGAAATGTTGGAAAATCAGGACACGATTGGAGAAAAATCATGATATATATCACCTGCCGGTACGCACCGGCTGAACTGTTTGCCGGATTCGGCGAACCTGTGGAGCGGCTCGACCCCACGCCCTCAGGATTTTCCTGCGCAGAGTCCTGCTCGCACCCGAATATGTGCGGTTTTTCCAAGGCCGTCATCGAAGATGTCAATGACCGGGGCATACGGCGCATTGTGCTCACAGACTGCTGTGATGCCATGCGGCGCACCTGCGACGTTCTGAAGGCGAGGGATGACATGGAATTTGTCCGCATGATCTCTCTGCCCCATATGACAGGTGAGCGGGAGATCCGCCTCTTTGCCGCCCAGCTGAAGGCACTGAAGGATGATTATGCCGCTTTCTCCGGGCAGACGTTTGATCTGGCAAAGGCAGAAGAAGCTTTCCGCAAAGCCTCGGAAGAAAAGCTTCAAACACCTGCCGGCCCCTGGATTGCTGTCGGCGGCGCCCACGCCAGCGCTGAGCTGATGCGACAGATCCGTGAGGTATTTCCCGATGTATCCGTCGTCAACGAGACCTGTACCGGCAATCGGTCGCTGTCGTATGAACCGCTTCCAACTGAAAATGGAAAAAGCGGAAAGTGTGAAACTGATTTCTTCCTCCGCTACGCACGCGCGCTGCTCACACAGACTTATCCCTGCATGCGAATGCTCGACAGCTCGACGGGCCGGCAGGAAAAGAAAAATCCTCCGCTCGGCACTATTTTTCACACAATCAAATTCTGCGACTACTACAGCTTCCGCTACCTGAACGAGAAAAACAGCGGTGCACCTCTCGTGAAGATCGAGACCGACTCGTCCCTGCAGAGCGGTGGCCAGCTGCTGACGCGTCTGGAAGCATTCCGTGAAGAACTGGACATGAAAACCGGAAAGGACATAGCCATGCATATTCAGAAAAAATCAGGGGACGGCCCCGTATACACTGCCGGCATTGATTCCGGCTCAACGAGCACCGATGCCGTCATCATGAATGCGGACCGGAAAATTCTCGGCCGCGCCATTATCCCGACAGGTGCAGGTGCTGTCAACACGGCATCGCGTGCGCTGGAGACGGCTCTCAGCGAGGCAGGCCTCCATAAAGAAGACCTCTCCGCGATCGTCTCAACCGGCTACGGCCGCACCACGATCGGCATTGACGGTGCAGAGGATGTCACGGAGATCACCTGCCACGCGAAGGGCGCCGTCTATCTGGATCCGGAAGCACGCACTGTCATCGATATCGGCGGACAGGATTCCAAGGTCATCTCCATCGATGAACAGGGTCACGTACTCAACTTCGTTATGAACGACAAATGCGCCGCCGGAACCGGACGTTTCCTGGAGCAGCAGGCCAGAGCGCTTGAACTCAGCATGCCTGAGATGAGCCGCCGCGGACTGGAATGGAAAAAAGACATCAATATCTCCAGCATGTGCACGGTTTTTGCCGAATCGGAGGTCGTCTCGCTCGTTGCACAGAACGTTGACACAGCTGATATCATCCACGGACTGAATAAGGCGATCGCATCCAAGACTGCCGGTCTCGCCGCCCGTGTGAAGAAACAGCCGGGCTATATTCTCACCGGGGGTGTTGCAAAAAACGAAGGTGTTGTAAAATGTCTGGAAGAGAAGCTCGGTGCGCCGGTGTTTGTCTCTCCTGACGCACAGCTCTGCGGTGCCATCGGTGCGGCGCTCATCGCGCTGGATGCCTGAAATTATACACAAGGTGGATTCGAATCTATGGGAATCAGTTACAGTGAATACGAAATCAAACATCAGGACTCGGTGCGCCGTCTGGCGCCCGAATGCATGGTCCTTCTCCGCTCGGACGGCAGCTTTCCGCTGGATGCGCCCGGAAAGATCGCTCTCTACGGAAGCGGCGCCCGCCGCACGCGCAAGGGAGGAACCGGATCAGGCGATGTCCATTCCCATCACATGGTATCGGTCGAGGAAGGCCTTCGGAACGCGGGCTTTACCATCACGACCGGGGAATGGCTGGATAATTATGATGACGTCATCCGCGCCGCGCGGAAGCGCTTCGCCGGGGAAATACGCCGCCGGGCAGCTGCCGAACATCTGCCGGCCGTTTTTTACGGCATGGGTGCTGTCATGCCTGAGCCGGAATATATTTTTCCCATTGAGGGCGAAGGCGATACGGCTGTCTACGTGCTCAGCCGCACCAGCGGTGAGGGCAGCGACCGCCACGCGGTCAAGGGCGACCTCTTTCTCACAGAAACCGAGATCCGCGATATCCATCGCATGGAAGAAAAATATCCGCGTTTCCTTCTCGTCCTGAACACACCCGGCATGATCGACCTCAGCCCGGTGTCCGGCGTCCGCAATATTCTTCTGCTCTCCCAGCCGGGCGCAGTGGTCGGCGACGCCTTCGCAGATGTTCTTCTGGGGAAGAGCTTTCCGTCCGGCAAGCTCACGGACACGTGGATGCGCTGGCAGGATTTCCCCACGATCGGTGATTTTGGCGTCTGGAACGAGACGCATTACCGCGAGGGCATCTACGTCGGCTACCGTTATTTTGACACCGTACATAAAAATGTCCTGTTCCCGTTCGGCTACGGGCTCTCCTGTACCACATTCGATTACGATTACGACAGAGCCTCCGTATCCGTAAACGGCACAGCTGTCACGGTCAGCATCCCCGTCAGCAATACGGGCAGCCGCCCCGGGAAGGAGATCGTCGAGGTCTATGTATCCATTCCGGAGGGAAGGCTTGACCAGCCATACCAGGTACTGGCCGCCTTCGCCAAGACAGAGACGCTCGCGCCGGGAGAGGCAGAGACTGTCACGCTTTCCTTCCGCATGGATCAGCTCGCCTCTTATGACACAGTGACAGCCTCTGAAATTCTGGAAAAAGGAGATTATATCGTCCACGCGGGAAGAAACAGCCGGGATACTGAGTCTCTGTGCTGTCTGCGTCTGGCAGAGGACGTAACCGTCCGCAGGCTCAGCCATCGCGGCGGCAAGTGTTCCTTCGACGACTGGAAGCCTTCCGACAAAGAACGTTTCTCCGTTCCCGTCCCGGAAGATCTCCCGGTCTTCATCATTGACCCGGACGCTTTTAATGAAAAATCAGCGGCTTCGCCTGCCGTCCCTGACCCGGACATTATGAGACGTCTGAATATTCTGAACGATCACGACCTGGCGGCACTCGTCACCGGCCGGTACAGCCTGAATCCGCTCGCCGGCATCATCGGCAGCGCCTCCACCACCGTACCCGGCGCTGCGGGAGAAACCACGGCTGAGATTCCGGGGCTTCCGCCGCTTGTTATGGCAGACGGTCCCGCCGGACTCCGCCTGTCTCCGGACTATACGATGGGCGCTGACGGCCTTCCCGGTCCGCCGAAACCGGATCTCACAGACCTGGATGAATATCTGCCGGAGACGCTGCAGACGGCTCTCGGGAATATCCGTGACAGCAGATTTGTGAAATCGGCGTCTGCGGCGATGCCGGAAAAACCGGTATACCACCAGTATGCGACAGCCCTTCCGATCGGAACGGCGCTCGCACAGAGCTGGAATCCCGAGGTATGGAAAGCATGCGGGGATATCGTGGGAAGTGAAATGGAGATGTTCCATGTGGATCTCTGGCTTGCACCCGGTGTCAATATCCACCGGAATCCACTGTGCGGAAGGAATTTCGAATATTTTTCCGAGGATCCTCTTCTGGCCGGCCTGACCGCCGCCGGCATCACACAGGGCGTGCAGCAGCACCCCGGCCGCGGTGTCACGATCAAGCATCTGACCGCGAATAACCAGGAGACGAATCGCTACAACAATAACAGCGTCATCAGTGAACGGGCGCTGCGGGATATCTATCTGAAGCCGTTTGAGATCTGCATCAGGGAAGCAGAGCCGGCCGCCGTCATGACGTCCTATAATCTGGTGAACGGCGCTCACACATCCACGCGCGCGGATCTTCTGCGCCATATCGTCCGTGGTGAGTGGGGCTACCGTGGGCTGATCATGTCCGACTGGGTCGTGCCGATGATCCGCTGGACGGAGCACAAGGGTATTTTTTCAGCGCCTGACCCGGCAGAGGCGGTCGTCGCAGGCAACAACCTCTTCATGCCCGGTTCCCTGAATGACCGCATGCGCGTGGAAAAAGCACTGCGCGCGTCCAACGGCGCCGACACGAGAGCCCGCCGCGCGATCCGCGAATCGGCCGGATGGGTGCTGCAGACGATCCTGCGGCTGAAATCCGCGCAGGACGGTATCTGAACGCACGGAAGATAACCAAACATTTTTACCGGTAAAACAAGCCTGTCAGACGCGAAGATCTGGCAGGCCTGTTTTGATGTATGGTTTACTGCGCGAAATATGCTTCCACCTCTTCCGCGGTGTCCGCTATAAATTTTGCATGATGTGCTTCAAGAAATCTGCGCCCGCGGAACCCCCAGGTCACGCTGATGCAGTCGAGGCCGGCGTTTGCCGCCGTCTTCAGATCGATCTCCGTATCACCGATGTAGACGGCGCGGCTCCGGCTGCTCCCGAGAACCTTCAGACAGGTATCCGTCATATCCGGCGCCGGTTTGCGGCGGATGCCGCTTTTTTCGCCGAGGACAAAATCGAACTGGTCCGGGAACAGACTGTCCGCCAGTGTACGCACCGCTTCATCCGGCTTGTTTGAGACCACGGCCGTCCGGATGCCGCGTGCCCGCAGGCTTTTCAGCAGCTCCGGAATGCCCGGGTAAGGGCCCGTATGCTCATTGCAGTGCGCATCGTAATACGGCCGGTAAACCCCGGCGATCCTGTTCAGTTCTGTTTCCGAAATACCGTAATCCTTCACGCCGGTTGTATCACCGACCTTCAGCAGCTCATCCAGCATGCCGTCATCCCCGGCATTGCCGCCGAGCTTCTCCATGATCAGGGCGCGGCTCACGGCCACCTCCACGCCGCTGCCGAAGAAGGCCTTCGCATCCTCCAGCGAAAAATCATGGCGATGTCCCGTCTGTTCAAAAGCCCAGTTGACCGCATTTCTCAGATCCGTCACCGTATCCAGCACGGTGCCATCCATATCAAAAATTGCTGTATCATAACGCATATCTGTCACATCCCTCCTGCCGTAAGCGGCCGGCTGCCTGCCCAGCAGCTTTTTCCGCCGTTTCTGTGCCTGTCGTATGACTGTTGGCTTTATCATAGTACAAAAATTCGGCAATAATCTACAAAAAGCGCAAACTTTTTATGTACAGTTCACACATATACGCCTGCAGAAGACAGTTCTGGCCAGCACCGCGGATTCTGCTCCGACGGCGCTGACCAGGATGATCATCGGTAATGCTGTTATTCTGTGTCACTGATAACGCTATACTGGCTGATAACAATCTCAGCACAACGTCCAGAGATGCAGATATAAGACTACTTATTCAGATGTGGTCGTGGCAGGTTCTCGCGATGACATCGAGCTGCTGCTCCTTCGTCAGGCTGATGAACTTCACGGCGTATCCGGACACACGGATGGTGAAGTTCGCGTACTCCGGCTTCTCCGGATGCTCCATCGCGTCAACGAGTTTTTCTTTTCCGAATACATTGACGTTCAGGTGATGCGCACCGTTGATGAAGTAGCCGTCCATCACGTTGACGAGATTGCCCACCTGCTCATCCTCGCTGCGTCCGAGCGCCGATGGATTGATCGTCTGCGTATTCGAGATACCGTCGAGAGACCACTCGTAGGGGATCTTCGCCACGGAGTTGAGCGACGCCAGAAGGCCGTTCTGCTCAGCACCGTAGGACGGTGACGCGCCCGGTGCAAACGGCGTATAAGCCGCTCTTCCGTCAGGTGTGGCGCCGGTCGCCTTGCCGTACACGACGTTGGAGGTGATCGTCAGGATCGAGGTCGTCGGCTCCGCGTTGCGGTAGGTGTGGTGCTTGCGGATCTTGGTCATGAAGCTCTTGAGGATCTCCACACCGATCTGGTCTGCACGGTCATCGTCGTTGCCGTACTTCGGGAAATCTCCCTCCACCTTATAATCAACGACAAGTCCGTCGGCATTGCGGATCGTCTTCACCTTTGCATAGCGGATAGCGGACAGGGAATCGATCACATGGGAGAATCCGGCAATACCTGTCGCAAAGGTACGGCGCACATCGGTATCGATCAGCGCCATCTCCGCTGCCTCATAATAGTATTTATCATGCATGTACTGGATCAGATTCAGGATATTCACATAGAGTCCCGCCAGCCAGTCGAGCATTCTGTCGTAACGGACCATCACGTCATCGTAATCCAGGTATTCCGAGGTGATCGGCGCATAGGCAGGTCCGACCTGCATGTGCTTTCCGTTTTTATCCGTGAATTTTTCATCCACGCCGCCGTTGATCGCGTAGAGCAGTGCCTTGGCGAGGTTGGCACGTGCGCCGAAGAACTGCATCTCCTTGCCGGTCTGTGTCGCCGATACGCAGCAGCAGATGCTGTAATCGTCTCCCCAGATCGGACGCATCACGTCATCATTTTCATACTGGATCGCCGATGTGCGGACGGAAATTCTGGCCGCATAACGGCGGAAGTTCTCCGGCAGTCTCTCGGAATACAGAACCGTCAGGTTCGGTTCCGGCGCCGGTCCCATATTCTCCAGCGTGTGGAGGAATCGGTAATCATTTTTTGTCACCATGTGACGGCCGTCCTGTCCGAGTCCGGCGACCTCCAGCGTAGCCCACACCGGATCGCCTGAGAACAGCTCGTTGTAGGAAGGAATACGGGCGAACTTCACCATGCGGAGCTTCATGACGAAGTGGTCAATCAGCTCCTGCGCTTCTTTTTCCGTAAGGGTTCCCTCGGCGAGATCACGGGCAATGTAGATGTCCAGGAAAGTTGACACACGGCCGACAGACATCGCCGCACCATTCTGGGTCTTGATGGCCGCAAGGTAACCGAAGTACAGCCACTGCACAGCCTCCTGCGCGTTCTGCGCCGGTCCGGAGATATCGAAGCCGTACACAGCCGCCATATCCTTCATGCCCTTCAGCGCGCGGATCTGGTCGGCGAGTTCCTCTCTCTGACGGATCACATCGTCCGTCATCACGCCGCATCCGCAGTTCTTCAGGTCTTCCTTTTTCTTTGCGATCAGGTAATCGATGCCGTACAGCGCCACACGGCGGTAGTCGCCGACGATACGTCCGCGTCCGTAGGTGTCCGGAAGACCCGTCACGATATGGCAGTGACGTGCCACGCGCATCTCATCGGTATAGGCATCGAATACAGCCTGGTTGTGTGTCTTGTGATACTCCGTAAAAATTTTGTGGTACTTCGGATTGACATGGGCGCCGTAATTTTCCGCTGCCTCTTCTGCCATCTTGATACCGCCGTAGGGCATGAAAGCGCGCTTCAGCGGCTTGTCGGTCTGCAGGCCGACGATCTTCTCGAGGTTCTTTGTCTCCGAATCGATGTAGCCGGGGCCGTATGCCGTGAGCCCGGACACGACCTCTGTCTCGCACTCGAGTACGCCGCCGTTGTCGCGCTCCGCCTTTTGCAGCTTCTGCAGCTTTCCCCAGAGCACATCGGTTGCCTCTGTCGGTCCCTCGAGAAAGCTCTCGTCTCCATCGTATGCCGTATAGTTGTTCTGGATGAAATCTCTGACATTGACGTCATCCAGCCAGTGTGTACCCTTGAATCCTCTCCATGCTGTCTGCATTGTTTTTTCCTCCCTGCGCCGTATCTGCAGCGCCGCTATCTGCTTCCGTTATCCCGTTCTCCGATTTGTGCTGTATCCTGACCGCCTGCGCAGCTGCCGATGCTATGCCATCATGCATCTGCCAATATCCCGCGATCATGCGTCTCCGCATATTTCGCTTCCAGACGATCATGCTGTCTTCTGCAGCGCTCCCGTGAGAACTTCTTCCGCATGCCGCACGCTCTCATCCGTCGGCGGCTTCACGCCCTCGAGCGGATAGGGGATGCCAAGCTCCTGCCACTTGTATACGCCCATCGTGTGATAAGGAAGAACATCCACGCGCTGAACATTCGTAAGTGTCCGGATAAACGCGGCTTCCTTCTGAAGCTCCTCATCACTGTCTGTCCAGCCGGGCACCAGCACCTTGCGGATCCAGATCGGTTTGCCTGTGTCCGATAGATAACGGAACATATCAAAAATGTTGTCATTGGGTTTCCCTGTGAGACGAATATGTGCTTCGCGATCGATCTGCTTGATGTCCATCAGCAGCAGATCTGTGACATCCATCAGCCGGCGGAACTGTGAAAACCACGGTTCTTCCCGTGTGAACGGTTCGCCTGCCGTATCGATGCAGGTGGAGATTCCCCGTTTTTTCGCCTTCGTGAAAAAATCGATGAGAAAATCCATCTGGAGAAGCGGTTCGCCGCCACTTACGGTGATCCCTCCGCTGCTTCCCCAGTAATTCCGGTACCTCTCTGCGCGGTCGAGCAGTTCATCTGCCTCCATCAGGTCTGCCCCGTTATCCGACCATGTGTCGGGATTGTGGCAGAACCTGCAGCGCAGCCGACAGCCTTTCAGAAATACGACAAAACGAATTCCCGGGCCGTCCACGGCCCCGAATGTCTCTATGGAATGTACCTTTGCCTTCATCCTGGCTGCTCCTTTCCGGCGGAATTCATATCATCCGCCTCCGGTCTGTGAAATTCCTGCATGAAACGCCCGACTAAAACAGGGTGTCATGTCATCTCACAAGGAGAAGATAACATGACACCCTGATGTGTTCCTTGATTGCAATCAAGAAACTGGCATTTATAAAATTTATTCAGCAAGACTTTTTGATGTCCCCATCTGCATAAGTCTGCGTACCGCTTTATACTACGTGTTCCCGGATCGCTATGCTATGTATGTATCATCCTCCGGCGCGCCCTGTGCGCGGGAGATTTCGCGGAGCGAAGAACGGCTGACCACCTGCAGGACACCACGTCCGGTACGGCGGATCGCTCCGCGATCCTGAAGCTTCGTGATATAACGGCTGACCGTCTCCGGCCGGAGCCCGATACTGGCCGCGATATCCTCAAGTTTCATGTGAATTTTTCTGTCGTTGCTGCGCGCATCCTGATGCAGCAGGAACCGGGCGAGACGAGACTCCGGATCACGGATGGACAGAAGAACCGTTTTCTCCTTGGCCTCCGTCAGCTCCGTGCTCAGCATGGCAATGAGACTCAGCGCAGCTCCGTTGTCGCCGCTGATGACGTCCATAAACGCCTGACGGCCAATCCTGCAGAGTTCCACGTGCGTCGCACAGATGGCGGAATAATGATAGCAGGGATCCTTCAGGAAGAGATCGTGCCAGATTGCCTGCCCGTCATGAAGGATATCCAGCAGATATTCCTCTCCGTTGGCATCAAAGCGGCAGGTCCGGACCAGCCCGCTCCGGATCACAAGAATGCTGTCGACCTTCGCCCCCTCTTCGATCAGAACCTGCCCCTTGTCATAGCTTTTGTGTTCGGCACCCGCGATCAGCTTCGCCTGTGCCTGTTCCGGAAGCTCCTGAAACAGCCTGATCTGAGAAGCGCAGAAGGTCCCGATCTTCTGAAACGGACAGTCCGGCTGACATGTACTGAATCTGTTCATTTTTCTGTTATTATCTGTCGTCATTGGCATCCCTCTCTACACCGGTCGTGTCGATGACATCATCGTTATGATCATCCATGAAATCGCGCGCGGACTTTCCGAAATCGGAAAGCCTGTGAACGGCGATGAGCATGGTCACACCCACATAGAACAGTGCGATACCCACGATGATGCCGATCATATTGACCGGATGTGCCATGGCCAGAATACCGAGAATCAGTGCAATAATGCCTGCCGCAAGCACGCCTGTCCATGCGCCGCTGCCCATGCTTCTGATATCAAACGCCGAGACGATCCCCATAATGCCGTATACCATCAGGATCAGTCCGACAATAACCATGGCGAAAACGATAAAACCGATCGGATTGATGAGCAGCAGAATGCCGAACAGAATATTGATACCGCCGAGTACACCCGACATATAGCGTTCCATCGGCAGAACCGCCGCTGAACCTCCCACAAGGAAGAAAATGCCTCCTGCCGCCAGTCCGGCGCCGAAGATCCGGAGTATTACCGCTTCCGTGTCCGACGGCCAGACAAGAAACAGTACACCGATAACAATCTCTATGACAGCCAGAATGGTCATTCTCATTTTGTTTCTCTGCAGATAGCCATGCCATTCATCTCTGTTGAAAAAATGCATGCTTTTCACCTCCGCTCATGCTTCCCTGCACAATGGGACTCAAAAAATGCCAGAAAATCACTGTCCACCTTATCATGATCCAGTTCGTTGAGGATCTCATGCCTGTCGCCCGGGTAGATCACCAGCGTCACATCCGAAATGCCGGCCTTGCGGTACTGTTCAGCCACCTTAGCCGGACCTTCACCCCTGTTGCCGACAGGATCGTCACCGCCGGAAGCGATAAGAATCGGCAGGTCATGCGGAATCTTTTCGATCTCCCGGGGATCCTCCGCCCATTTCAGGCCCTTGAACAGATTATAGTACCCGTTCAGCGTAAACATGAAATTATTCCACGGATTGGCATTATAGGCATCTACGATCGCCTCGTCCTTCGTCAGCCAGTCATTTTTTGTGCGGGCCGGCTCGAAGGCCTTGTTGTAGGAGCCGAGCGCCATGTTGTCGATCGTTTTGCTGCGGTGATCCCATCCCTGAAAAACAGCCTTGATCCTGCAGAGTGCCATGGCGGTGTTCAGCATCGCCGTATCCGTATAGCCAGTGCCGGAAATGATCACGCCGGCCAGTCCCTCTCCGTACATGGTGATGTACTGCCGGAGCAGGAAGGATCCCATGCTGTGTCCCAGCATAAAATACGGGACATCCGGATATTTTTTCTCCGTCATCACACGGAGCGCCTGAATGTCATGGATCACGCACATATTGCCGTTTCCTCTGGCAAAATAGCCATGGCTGTCATCGCTCACAACGGACGCGCCATGGCCCAGGTGATCGTTGCCGACCACGTAATAGCCGCGCGCCGCAAGAAAATTGGCGAAGCGGTCATAGCGGTTGATAAATTCGACCATACCGTGCAGGATCTGGACGACGCCCTTTACCTCGCCTTCCGGTTTCCACTCGATCGCGTGGATCTGCGTAATGCCGTCAGATGATGAATAATTGAAATCTTTCTTTGCTGTCATTGTCAGTTGCCTCCCATATACATTTTTGTTCCGGACTGTCCCTCTGTGCCATGGCGTCCCTCATCCCGACCTCTCAGGATGCGGCATGCCATTTGCGCTGACGGATCACAGTGATCCGGAAAACCGGTAAATTACCTTCCCCCGGTTACGGCGCGGCGATCACTCCGCCAGGTACTTTGATCATCTGGCGGATCCCCGGATCGACAGGCGTCGCTCGTACACAAATCCACATCTATTCTATAAAAAATAACCGGATACAGCAAGACGCAGACCACGGCACTGCGAAATGCCTTAAGTCTGCGTCTCCCATCTCTTTTTTCGTTATATAAACTGTTATGTGTGCTGTGCACCGGCCATGCAGCTTACTGTGCTGCCGCCGAAGAATCAGCCGTTGATGCC
>Ga0256406_1002139_pt1 | contig 29049 bp, 29 predicted proteins | sample RumenRJG_03DNA_FD_185986 | JGI IMG/M metagenome (GOLD analysis project Ga0256406, IMG submission 185986) | Bovine rumen microbial communities from Lethbridge, Alberta, Canada - RJG_03 | ecosystem: Host-associated > Mammals > Digestive system > Stomach > Rumen | place: Canada: Alberta | collected... | reverse complement strand
TGTGGGGTAAGGGGATTTTATGCCTCCTTGTGGCGATTTTCACCTCTTTGAGCCTCTTTTTCTGCGTAGCCTCTTTTTCTTTCAGTTCTATTTCATTTTTTGAGGGTGGTTGCGGATTTGAGGTTAGGTATTAGACCTCCATATATTAATTTGATTCGTCGCATAAAGGAAAGGACAAAGAACGATACTGAGTCTATTACCACAAGTATAAGACATTTCTTGAGTTTGGCCTTGCTTACCACGAATTATAAGGATGTTTTAAATGCCTTGAGTGAGGAGACATTAGATTTACTTGACATATCAACAACAGACGATATAGAACAAATTCTATCAGAAGTTGAAGAGAAAATAAATTATGAATCTGTTAAAAATATAAAGCAATGATATTAGAGAAAAGAAATTCACTTGAGAAGTTCATCAGAGAACAATTGATTGGTCCTGGTGGATGCAATGGTCGATATCTTGTTTCTCATAACGAGGACGAGATAGATGAGAATGGTATTTTTTCTTTTGGCGAAGTACTTAATACAACTCCAGGTTCTATTTACAGTTCTGCTATTCTTTTCCCAAAGAAGGAGCAGGAAGACATTATATCTTCCACAACAGATCTTGGGGATCAAACCACAGATGACGATAATGAAGATGATTCTGAGGAACCAGAAGAAGACGAAATATCAGAGGAAAGAAACTTTGACCGCACTGAAGATATTGATTCTCTAGGAAGAAGATTCCCGAATAAGTTTGGAATATCTTGTTGTTTAGACGAGAAAAATGCAAATAAGGATCTAAAAATAACTATCGGTGGTCGCTACTATAGAAAAGTCAAAGCTGCTTCAACATTAAGAATAGCTATTGATGATGTTGAAGGATTTCAGGCTTTTATAAATGATCCAGAATTCATAAAGCAAATTGGCAAGATTGTTGCCATTGAAGATAGCAATATTAAAATAGTAAGTGGTATACCGGAAAAGGAATTAAAAAATACTCGAGATGGATTACGAGAAGTCAACAAGTATTTCTGTCACAAGGTGGCAACTAATGCAGACGGTTCTCTTTGTCCAATATATTCGGATATAAGTTTTAAGCCTGAATATCGTTATCTAAGCGCATACAAAGAGCGTCTGTTTGCAAAGCTTAATAACTTTGATATCGATGGAAATTATACATGTGCAGGCAAAGAAGATGAAGTAAAACATAGAATCGAATCTGTTGAGAAATATGAGACATTCATTTCCTATATCGAAGATGTAATTTCTATATTTGATCCAAGAGGATTTGGTTACTGGGAAGCTATTAGTTTCTCAAAAGAGTTAAATCTAAAAAATATTGATTTAACTACCAAACGTATTTATAAGGCTGACGAATATAGTGATTTAAAGGACCTCATACAGGTTGAGGTTTCCCCAAGTATTACATTGTCTTTAGATGTATGGCTTCAAGCATTAAAATATGAAGGAAAATTGTATTTAAAGGTACTTGTAGTTAATACATCAACAGAAGTTAGAAGTGATGAAGTACGATATTTCTCAATTGTAACTGAAAAAGTTAATGAACGAAGTTTCTTTGGTGTATCTATCGATATATCAAGTCCATATTTATTAGAATATCACAAAGTTAACAAGTATGAGGCTAAAGATCAAGAAGCAAATAATTTGAGATTTCTTTATCGCAATATAAAGGACTATGGCGTTGGACACCTATGCTCTGTAAATTGGGGTTTAAAGGACGGAATAATGCATGTGTGGTCAGAATATCTGCCAACTGTCGAAACTCCAGATGTAGAACCTGTCCCTCGAAATAAGCAGAAAGAGATCTTATCTAACGATGGAAAGATATATGCTGAACCATACCTTAACTCTCCAAAATGTCTTCAGTTTAAGTGGCTTTCAATTTTTTCAAAAGCTACAAATGATGACATCGTTAATGGTTTATTAGATTTTGTAGAATCATATGCTAAATGGATAGATACCTTATCTGTTGATAATTCAATAGCTAAAGATAACAAAACAAAATGTCAGCATGATTACGAGAGAATCAAAGCCAATATCATTGATTTTCTAAAAGAACCTGATAGAATGCTTGCATTTAGATTAATGAATGCCGCAATGTTTATGCAATTGTGGCATAATGCAGCATGTAATAAGGAAAAAGTAGTCACCGATAAGAAAAAATTAACTTTTGATTATTATAAAGAGGAAGCTGACGATACTACCATTTTCAAAGGAGTGAATGCAGCATGGAGACCTTTCCAGTTAGCTTTTATTTTACTCAATCTTGATGGTATTTTCAGAAGAAACGACTCTTCTGAATGGAAAGAACGCAACGAACTTGTTGATCTAGTCTGGTTTCCTACAGGTGGAGGTAAAACTGAGGCATACTTGGGCATTATTGCATTGACAATTATAAACCGAAGGAGAATTTATGGAGTCAAAGGTGGTGGAACTGCAGCATTAATGAGGTACACTTTGCGTTTGCTTACTACACAACAATTCCAAAGAGCATTAAGATTGATTATGGCTTTGGAACAAATCAGACTATGGGGAAATAAAGAATATGGCTTAGGAGATTCTGAAATTTCTATCGGTCTTTATGTAGGTAGTGCTTCATTACCTAATAACAATAATGACTTGGTTGAAGAAACTCAAAATTGGCAAAGAAGTCATGGAAAAGTCCCACTTGATGTCTGTCCTTGGTGTGGATCACCAATAGACCCTGTTACCAAAAATAGAGAACAACACTTTCGTTGCCATAACATCAAATGTACGTTTGGTGGAAAAAATTCATATCCAGTAAGACTATGTGACGAACATATTTATAAGACCCCTCCAACACTGTTGTTTGGTACTGTTGATAAATTTGCTCAATTAGCTCACAAAGTTGATAGCGACAATTCAAAAGATTCTCGAAGAGTATTCCATGCAGATAATTGTCTGCCTCCTGATCTGATTATCCAAGATGAGTTGCATCTCTTACTAGGTCCTCTTGGATCTGCAGTAAGTTTATACGAATGTGCTATTGATCAACTTTGTTCCTATAAGGATTCAAAAGGTAACATTATAAGACCAAAGATTATTTCTTCAACAGCTACAACAAGAAATACTTCTCTTCAAATTAGGGCGCTTTATGACAGGGATGTCAGCATCTTCCCTAAAAATGGTGTAGATTATGATGACTCATTCTTTGCGTTTTATAAGCGATTTAAGAATGAAGGAGATAAGGAATGGACTTATGTTGCTAAACGTAAGTACATGGGTGTATTACCTACAGGTAGAACTCAAATGACAACGCAAATTCGACTTGCTGCGATTCTATTTGTTCATAGAGCTTTGTTTGAATTACAGAACAAGGATATCATTTTTAGTGATGAATTCAAGAAGGCTGCGGATTACTACTATACTGTCATTTCCTATTTTAACAGTTTAAAGGAAGTTGGTAAAACTGATGCTCAGTTCTATCAGGAATTTACAAAGTATACTCGTCGTCTATTCAAGCGTGTTTTAAGATATTCAAATATGCTAGAATGTCTATATTCATATAATGATCATTTCAGAAAATCAGAATTAACAGGCCGACTTTCTGGTGAAGAAGCTGTTAAAGAGTTAGCTGCAGCTCAGAATAAAACCTGGGATCCAAAGAAGAGACTTCCTTTTAAGGATGAGGATGGTAAATGGCAGCACGCTCAAATGCCTGCAGATATGGTACTGGCTACCAATATGATATCTGTAGGTCTTGACGTTTCTAGATTCAATACGATTATTATGAATTCAATGCCAAGAAACATAGCAGAATATATTCAAGCAAGTTCTCGAGTTGCTCGAGAGAAGGAAGGCTTGGTTATTACTCTTCATAGCCCATTTAACCAACGTGATGTATCACACTTTGAGAAGTTTCGTGAATTTCATGAAAAATTGTATTATTATGTTGAGCCAATTTCAATTACACCTTTCTCTCCAAAATCAGTAGAAAGATTTTTGCCATTGTATCTGGCTGCTATTATTAGGCAGAAATATGATGGCTTAGGTAATAGAAAAGATGCTGCAAATATGAATGATACACTTGCTCAACATTTGAAGAAAGAACTTAAAGAGTATTTTGACCGCAGACAACAAAGAACAACAAATCTGCCACAACAAGAAGCAGCTTTATTGACACCTGATATGCTGAAAATTATTCATCATCAGATAGATAAAAGCATTGATATATGGCAGACTGCGGCTAATCAAACAGGTCAAAACCTTGTTTATTACATCTCAATGTACGGCAAAAGAGATGCTACTGAAGTTTCATTATTTGCATCTCCTGAAGATTTCGAAGGAGAATCTCCATCTGACAAATGGCTAGTACCAAATGCGTTAAGAGTTATTGAACCCGAATCAGTTATTCATGTAATTCGATAGAAATGGACATTAATATTGACAAACAATATAATATTAGTTCTAGTAAGTTTAAGATGCTATCTTCTACTTCTGGAGTTGGTGCAGTGGTTACTACAAAATGGGGTGGATTTATCATGCCATTAAACATTAACCAATGGGCATTTATAAATGCTTTAACAGAAAGCATAAATAACCCAGCACATTCACAATATACGAGTAAACAACATCAGGACGAAACAGGTTCTGAAGTTGTAGAAGATGAACGATTTATAAAGTTCCTACAGTACAAAAAAGGATTTGTAAATTTAAAATTATTTGCTGCAATTCCACACGTAAGTCTTACGGGTGCAAATTATATTGACTATAAGGAACACCCATTATACAAGGAACAAGAATTGAAACATCACGACCTTCATTCTGATATGTTCTACATTCCTGCTGTTGACTTTCCTAAATGGTTCATCTCATCTAAATCTGAACTTAAAAGGATTGATCAATGGTATGATATATGGAAGCATGAAGAATTTACACTAAATGGCAAGAAATGTAAGCACAATGATGGAAAAGATGAATATTTTGCTCCACCCCGTGATCCTCATGCACCAACATTTAGAAAATTTAAGGCACAGTTGAATGATCCTACGATATATAGACCTCTTTCACCTGTTTCTTTGGTATTAATCTGTGAAAATGGACATATTTCTGATATTGATTGGTATAAGTATTTCTGCGCTCGCTTGGATGGACAAAAGGTAGACGACGAAAGTGGTTTTGATCTGTTTGGCTATCCTTGCGAAAACCATTGTGGTGGAAACAGAGATCATTCTTTAAAATGGATTTTCAACAGAAATCAATCCGAATCTTGGGGAACATTAAAATGCGACCATTGTCAAAAGACTGTTTCTTTAGCCGGTATTATGAACCTAAAAGCATTTTGTAGAGGAGAAAAGCCATGGGAACCTGTTCCTGGACAAAATTGGGTACCAACTCATGAAAGATGTTTGAAAGGACATGATCGAACAATAATGCAAGTTGCTATGGTAACAAGTAATAGTATCTACTATGCTTCTTCTCAAAGTAGCTTGTATGTCCCTTTGTCATGGACATCACAGAACACAACCACTCTTCAAGGAGATGCCATGGATTTTTTGGAAGAAATCAAAAACAAATATACCCGCAAGCTTAGGAATAAACCAGAACTAACAAAAGAAGAATATATTGATAGCTTGGGAGATTTAATTGATTTTGCTGAGGACAATGATTATACTATAAATATTGGTGAAGCAGAAGCTGTAAAAAATGAATTCCTTGGTATATCAAATGAAGTAGATGTTGTTAAGACTTATCGATTAGAAGAATATAAGGTATTTGTAGATAATGACAAAACACCTGACGTCGATCCAAAATTTGAATTTAACGATATAGATTTGAGTAAGTTTGAACTATCAGATTTAAAAGATAAATTCTTAAAGATCAAACAAGTGCCAATGCTTGCTGTTACAAGTACACAACTTGGTTTTGGTAGAGTAAAAATGCCATCTCCAAAACTTGTCAATGGTCAGGTTGTCTACAGTAATGAACAAATACGTCCTATTTATTCAGGCAACATCAATGATGTAAAAGTTCTTCCAGCAAATCAAATATATGGAGAAGGTCTATTCTTCGCTTTTGACGACAAAAAAATCAAAGAATGGTCAGAAAAGTACAAATTAGAAGAACATTATAGTACTTCATTAGAGGCTGGAAGTATGGGAGAATTCCTCTCAAGCGAGATGGAAATGTATGGAAGAGCCAAATTTTATCTTTTGCATACTTTTTCCCATCTTATTATGAAAGAACTCGAGTTCTCATGTGGCTACCCAACAGCAAGTTTGAGTGAGCGATTGTATTATTCTGACGAAATGTGTGGAGTTTTAATATATACAGCAGATGGTGCTGAAGGAAGCATGGGTGGACTTGTTTGGCAAGGTCAACCTGAGCTTATCGAAAAGATAATATCATCTGCCTTGCAAAGAGCTACAGACTGTTCAGCAGATCCATTATGCTGGGAAAATTCGGATGGATTAAATAAAGCTGCATGTTTTTCTTGTGCTATGGTATCAGAAACATCATGTGAACAAGGAAATATGGGACTTGATAGACGAGCGTTAGTTGATCCTGACTTCGGATTCTTTAAAGATGTCTTGTAAGATATCCCAACTCTTAAGGTGCTTATTATAAGCAAAAAAATAAAGCCCCCTCAATTTGAGGAGGCTTATTTTGTATCTATGTTTTGATAGCAGATAAAGGTAAGACCTACAAATAATTATTGTTTCGTTCGCTCTGGCTAAACATATCAAGACTATCTTTGCATTATCATTATAAGATACGATTATGGCAAATATAGATATTTCACCCGAAAGAAGAAAACTTCAGCAGCAATACAATGGCTTGAAGAAATTGTTTTCTGAACTAACAGAAAAAAGAGACGCTATGGATCAGTACGAGGGTCCAAAACTTTGTTCTGTGTACCTCGAGCTTATTGGTCAGTTGGAATACGAACGCCTTGCCCTTCAGGTTGAGGTCAAGACTCTTCAGATGAGACGAGATCTGCTCCAGGCATTCATCAACCGTGATGAGAGACCGGACTTGAATGCAATAGAGGAAAAGGTAAAGCAAGCTGTAGCTGAATATAACAGAATACTTGCACAGGAAGCAGAACGACTTCAGATGGCTAAAGAAATACTGAATGCTCCTCCTCTATCTGAGGAAGAAAGTAAGGAAATGAGAGACCTCTATCGACTGCTTGTCAAGCAACTGCATCCAGATTTGCATCCTGACCAGAGTGACCGAGAGGCGGAATTGTTCCTGCAGGTTCAAGCTGCATATAAGATTTGTGACCTATATAAGCTCCGTGAGATAGCACTGTTACTTGATAGCAAAAGCCTTGGTGAGGACAACTTTGAAAGTTCATATGATGAACTTGAACGTCAGGTAGCCTTACTACAAGAAAAAGTAGACGACTTGAATGGAAAAATAGATGTGATGAACAGCTCCTTCCCGTTCATGTATCGAGATAAGCTCTTTGATGGGGATTGGGTAATGGAAAGACAAAATGTTGTCAAGGACGAGATAGAAGAATTAAAAGGTATCAAGCGCCTACAAGGTATTGTTGACGTTATGGAGGAATATAAGAAATGAACACTGGCATCATAAAACTGACACCAGAGCTGTTGGCGCTTATAGGTACTGGCACATCAACAAGCCTGCAGCCATTCTGCAGAGAGATCTTTCTGCTTGACATCACCGTAGCCGGTACCAACTACTGTGATACAATACATGAAGTGGAATCAATGCTTGTACCCGAGACGGTGCTTCGCATGATTCGTGATCCTAAAAACAAATATGACCACAATGCCATTGGCATCTGGTATGATGATACCCGTATCGGCTGGGTACCTCGTAAACTGAACTTAATTATTTCTCGTCTGATGGATGCTGGCAAAGCTTTTTTCTGCAGGATTGAATCCATTGAAAGCATTAATGACTGGGTGAAAATTGAGGGAAAGATCTACATGGTTGAATAACATAGCAAACACTTTCTATTCCAATAAAGCAGCATACTCATTACGAATCTATTATAGTTTCGTTTAGGAGTATGCTGTTTTAATATAAAAACATAATAAAACACTGACCATAAGAACACATAAACCGCACTATTATTATGGTTTTATATTACAGAAAGCTAAAAGTCTGTTTTGTAATATGGTATTATAATAATAAATTGCTATATTTCTATAATCCTATAATATCTTTGCATCAAATTTGATCCAGACACGTTCTGGAAACTTAATTTGATTGAAGATGATGACAAGAAATGTAACAATAGCATTCGCTAATCAAAAAGGAGGTACTGGAAAGAGTACACTTTGTATGCTCTTCTCCAATTACCTGGCAGAGAAAGGAGTCGACCTGTTTGTTGTCGACTTTGACCGTCAGGCTTCCATTGACAAAACCCGAAAGAGTGACGAAGAACTTCTTCCTGACATGGATATGCCGTATGGTGTTCAGAAATATGATCTGAACGTCAAGCCAGGCAATACCGAGGAAGAGAAGCAAATCAATGATAACTATATCATCGGTGTCTTGAAATACTATCACACGATGGTAGACGTAGTTGTTGTAGATACTCCAGGAAATCTTATTGAGGATAGTCTTATCACATTATATCAGAACGTCGACTATCTTATTATTCCTTTCTCGTACGACAAAGTCACATGGGATGGTCTTGAAGACTTTGTCAAGGTAACTCACATCATCAGAAATGATCCTTTTTCCAAGAAGTTTGAGGATATCTTTATCCTGAACAAATATGATCCACGTGTAGGTACAGCTGAAGACCATAAGCTTTGGGAAGATATGGATGCTGTTCTTTCTAATCTTGGGCACTTCGCACCTCCCATCAAGAGTATAGCTGATATGACTCGCATCAATACATTCAAACTGACTAAGAAACAGCGTATCAATGTTGAGGAATGCTTCAATGATATCTATAACCATATATTCGTGGAAGGAGGCAACAATGAGTAAAAGTGATAATACACCTAAAAGGAATCTTCAAAGAAGACCTTCCTTGGGAGAACTGATGAAGCTGGCAAACAACGAGAGTACACCAAATGTTGTCGAAGATAGTTCAGAGGCTGACGCTATCCAAACGATAGATACTGTTGCTGAGGTTCCAACTACACCTGCTCAGGCTGCGAGGAAAGGAACTTCAGTAGTCCTTCAGCCAAATCAAAATGCTTCTCCATTCCTGGAAGACGTAATGAAATACTGCAATGAATACAATGAACGAATCAAAGAGATACCACGTCATTGCGTACTCATAGATGATCTGATCACTGATACATGTGATGGTCTTTGCATAAAAGGACCTACGCGTGCCACTCTTCTCAATGCAATACTCCGTAGAGCTCTGATCGAGCATCAGGATGAGCTTCGTTCCCTAAGTCAAAGACAGTCACTTATCTAATCCAAATAAGATCATGAAACAGAACAAACTCTACAACGTACTCATAGTAAAAGCAACTGTTGCCTTCACTGCTTCATTAGCCATGCTAGTGCTCTACGGATTTATTTCCAACTGGCTGTTTTCTTTTTATCATACAGACAGGCAGATAGTATGGTTGGCACTTTGGTTTATCATCACAGTGATCGTGGCAAAAGCAAGCGCTATAGGCAATCCGTTCTTCCGTTCATTTTCCTTCGGTGACGGATGGCATCACAATGCTCACTACCTTCCTGATATGTGGTGTAAGGACAAGAAACTGATTGATATTATTTTCATCACTGAATCCTGCCAGGTTTTTAACGGCATATATGACACAGAATGTGAGATGTTTGTCTCTGTTGATGGCGTATATTTCGACAAGAAGGATATCTGCCTATGGCGTTATGAGAAGGATCTGCTGCCATTCGTAGATCGTGAGAACAACAGATTCATATATTAATCCGAATACTACTCTAAAACTGATATCATCATGAAAATAGAATGGACGACTGAGATGCTCGATATACTGAAACATGAATATCCCTCAAAGTCGAACCTGGCTTTAGCGAAGGAGCTACGCATCTGTCCTACGGCATTGGTCAGTAAAGCCAATAAGCTTGGACTCAAGAAGGATTGTCCCCGTAAGAAAATTGACTGGACACTGGAGATGATGGATATACTGATAAGCAAATATCCTGTATGCAGTAATGAGGATGTTGCCAATGTACTCGGAATAAGTGTCATCTCTGTTACACGCAAGGCAAAGGAACTTTCTCTGAAGAAGTTCGGAAAACTCATGGACGGTAGATATGAAGCTATCAAGATTGTCAAAGCCTACTACGGAAAACTTCCCATCAACGAGATTGCGAGAAAGGCTGATGTGTCCAGATCAACTGTGTCACGCATAGCCAAGCAGCTCGGTCTTAAGCTCACAAAAGAGCAGTTCTCTGCACTGACAAGTAAATCGCTCAAGGCTTCATTCAGATACAACAATTTCCTTCAGAACTCAGGTATGCCTTGGAAGATGAATCGTGTACTGGGCTTCTGCAAGAGAAGACATAACATGAAATACAGGCTTCAGATGGATGGCTACGTCATCAATGAACTGACACATGTAGCTTATTATACCGAGAATATGACTCGTCACTATCTACGTGAACAACACGCTGAAGCCATGGGAATGGTATTCATAGAATATCCTCTTCCTTATGTATTTGATGACAGCATTGAAGGAGCATATGCTCAAAATAACAATTCAAAATTTACAAGTATGAAAATTACAGGAAAAGTCATTGAGGTGCTTCCCTACAGCTCAGGAACGAGCAAGAAGGGAAAACCATGGCAGTCTCAGAAGTACGTTCTTGAGACCAGTGAAAAGAATCCAAAGAGGCTGCTCTTTGAAGTGTTTGGTGACGAAGACATCCACAAGTTCAACATTCAGAAGGATGAAGTAATCACCGTGGATTATGATCCTGAGGCAAAGGAGTACAACGGTAACTGGTTCGGCTCCAACCGCGCGAAGGATGTGACCAGAGACGTCTAATTTCTCTTTCCAGTTGTTTTTGGCAGCCTGACCGGAGAGGCTGTCTTTCCAAAACATTAAACGATACCGCATATGGAAACCATTATTGAGATCAATGAATGCAAAGAAGAAAAGGATTACTTCCCTGCATTGTTCACAAACAAAGACAACACTATTGTTATTCTGGCAGATGCTCGTACATCACAGAAGACTTTCTCCGGGATGATCATCCATACTGACAACAAGGCAAGACTGACCAATGCCCTTGGCAAATACGACACTGGCTGGACATACCTGCAGTTCCATCGTCTTCCCAAACACTCAACAGTCAACATAGCTATTGAACAGAATGATTGAGATTGACTATAAGAAACTATACGGTTATGTGACAACATTACAGACCGACACACTGAAACGCTTTGCTGCAGGCAGGTGCTATGAGTTCTACGACTCCATGACCACGGATGTATTCAGAGATCTGAGAAGCAAGAAAGTGCCGGATGTGAAGTTCTACATGACTGACTCCACCATGAAGCGTGTGGACGGCATGGATGTGAGTAATCTGAAAAGCTGTGATTTTGACTTTCTCTACCGGAAATGGCCAGATGAGACGGGATTCATCTTCATGGCTGACCTGGTACACTTCTTCTATCACATCGGTGCTAACCACGTTACACTGGTTTGCTTCAAGGGAAAGATGCCGAAGCTGCATAAAATTGAACTGTATGATGACAGATTCAACAGAATGAGCGAACAGGCTGCGATTCCATTAGCTGTCAGGGCTGTCAGCCAATCTATACTGGGATCAGCTACAATAGACTACGCTGAAGAGAATCCGTCAGTATTTGCCTATTCCGCCTATGGCAGGCTTCTATACTGGTCAAATCATAAATTCGACTCAGGGCTCAAGAAATTATTCGGACGCGATGACTTAGCTGATTTCAAGCGACTCTACAAAGAGCTAGCAACGGCAGATGATCCAGACAAGGCAAGAGGACAAGTGGGTAAATATCCGCTCCTCAACGACCATACGGTAAGACACGACTGTATCTGGAGATGTATCATGGCATTCCTGTTCCTGAAAACAGCAAGTGTCAGCGAGCTGACCTTCCTGCCCATGAGAGACGGAATACTTCTTAATGAACGTCCTTTTAAAGCTTACAAAGACTATGGTACTCCAGGAGTGATCAAGGTTGATTCTTTCTTCGATGAGACCATCAACGTAGCAGGTCCGTTCCCTGTAAGAGGTCACTTTCGTAAACAGCAGAAGAAAGATGCCGCTGGTCAGTGGTACCACGATCTGATATACATTGACACCTTCATGAAGAACGGCTATCATAGGAAGGCAACAATGGAAAAATTAGAGAATTATAAAGAAAAACTTTTTTGAATACGATATGTAAATTGACATTTTTCTATGAACCATGTGTTCATCATGACACTTTGTAATGTAAATAGTCAAGAGCGCTTGGCGGCCCGGAGAATGAAGTGATTCATCGCTCCGGGTTTATTCTTTATGACTTCTTTATTGCTGAATTGTCTTCATCTATAAATGCAATAACATCTTCCAAAGGATAAATATCCTCTTCTGTTAGTTCCAAGAAACTGTATAGATCAAAGAAGTCAGACAATATTCTTAGCTTATTTATTATTGACATTTGTTTAAAGAACTTCAGTTCTGTTCCTGTCTCGGAAAGGAATTCCGCATATTGCTTGTTGCTGACAAGTTTATCAACCAATTCTGAATGAGATGTAGTGAAATATAATCTACTTGATGTATCATCTTCATCAGAAACGATTGCTTCAAACATTTCTCCATCAATATTCTTTTGAGCAAAGCCATCTTTTCGAACACTTGATTTTGCTGTTAATCCGTCTTCACCTACCCATTTTCCTTCTTTACTTTGCAATTTCATATGTATTATTTATGTTTTTCATGCAAAGGTAGTAAATAACAATGATATCCCAAAATGTTATCAATGTTTAGATTACATCTTGTAGGAACAAAAAGTGGATCCAACCTCACGGCTAAACCCATCTATGACTCATGCAAAAATGACAATATCAAATGATTATTCGGTCTCAACCTTGATGGTCTTGATCTCCTTCAGATTCTTCAACAGGAACAAGGAAAGCACAGCTGCTCTGCTTTCTTCGGTACCATGACAGCCATCAATGAAATGACAATCAAAACGACCCAAATCCTTGGCTGGCAGATGCTGTCCACGGAATGTACCACGAACAGCATAACCGCCATCCTGCTTCTTGATAACAGATGCAGACATTGCCTCTCTGATGTTATCGAGATAGATATTCAGGAAACATGACTGTAAGCCAAGATCTTCATCGTCTTTTTCCTTCATGACTGCTGTTACAAAGGTATGTGGAGTTTTCTTTCTAATCTCCATGACATCCTTGTCAGTGAGCACAACAGTGGCTGTGAGGTCCAGATAGCTTTTGGCTCTGAACCAAAGCGGAAGACCACGCATCTCAGCACAACTGATAGCATCATCGCCAAAGGTCTCATAATAGCCGTCCTGCTTCAAGATAACGATATCCTGTGGATGCTGATTCTTGACGGTATCATAGTATGCCATCACTGGATTCTCAGTGCTTTCTGCATTCTCTTCCTCCTTCTTCTTCAGCTGATGGCGTGTAGTAGCCAGATAGTCTCCGACTGCCATCTGTGCTGCAATAATATCAGGGTCATTGGCATTTTCACCACCTTCACCCCAGAGGTTGATACATCTGCCTGTAGAAAGCCAGATATCTATCTTATCACTCTCAACACGGATGATTCTTACTATCTTCTCCTCCTGATAGGTTCCACTAATGCCAAGAGCAATCTGGAAGCTCAACTCCTTAGGAGTAATGAGGTAGTAACCGTCAGTACCACATTCCTGCATGCTCTTACAGAGGGCTGTAACACAATAACCATGCTGGTCGGCCATCATGGCAAGGAAGTCATAATAATCCTTTTCTGAGACACCGAAAGTACTGTTATTGATGAGAAGTGCTTCCTTCTCTGAATCGCTCAGTGTGCGAACGAAATCAAGGTAATCACGGATCTCTGAAGGCAGTTCTTCCTCCTTGTTGACTTCGAGGAACTTGTTAAGAGTTTCAACCTCTTCTGCTGTAAGGAAGAGCATGACCTTGTTTCTCAATGTAATACCGACAAGTTCATCATGGTAGTCAGTCTTCTGATTGATGATAGTCTTGAACTTATCTGTGGCATAGTCGATGACACGAACATCCACAGGACCAAGTGTCTTGAAGACCTTAACAGCCTCCTGGCGCTGCTCTTTGTTGAGTTCACTGGCTGTATGTGCAATCTCGCCAAGGATATTGCCATACTCTGTGTCAGAGATCTCAGTCTGGCTGTCATAGCTGTAGTCTGACTTCTCGATGGTCTCCAGCCACTGTTCGAGCTGTGCGATGGTACGGATGTTCATTAACGAATGGTAAAGTGAGCGCACGGTGAGGTCACCAAGCAACTCTGGCTGGAGTTCATACTGACGCTTTGCCAGGTAGAACTCGTCTCTTATCTGTATTACGTTTGGATCTTTCATAATCGTTTTGGAAATGATGGTTTAAGGTAATGGAATGTCAAAGGTACGGATGATATGATGGCCTTTCTTGTCTGTGAAGAACCATCTCTCGGAACGGTACTTGCAACCGCTATGGTCGATGGCTTCATAGTCAATCTTGACCTTCCATCCTGTCCATTCTCCCTTACGTTGCTGACGGAAGACCATCTCACGGATCTCGTTCGTGGCTCTCATCTGACGGTCTGCAAGAGAGATGACGTAATAGTCATCAGGATTGAACTCGGTCATTCCATTGGTGCGTTTCATGATGCTGTCAGTGACGACCTTCATGATACGCAGCATACCTTGTACCTCTTTAGGGTTGAAATAGTTCACACCGTAGGCTGAATCAGGTTCGGAAACAGCCAGTATCTTCAGTTGCTTCGGATAGTAGACACTCTCGCGGAGGTTCTCCTCGGCAAGGTGGCGGATCCCGCTCTTGCTGACACAGGATGTGAGCATGAGGAGACCGCCAATGATGAAAAACAGACCTTTTCTCATTGTTCTTGCCTTTAAGGATTAATGCTTGTGTGCATAAGCGAAAATACCACCGAATGCCTTGAAATGGGCAGCCTTGTGAGCCTTGACGGTGACGGTTTCGCCTGTCAGAGGGTTGCGAGCGTCATGCTCTGGAACGTGACGGGAAGTGAACTTGCCGAAATCGGCAATGCTGACTTCTCCTTCCTTGCTCAGCTCACGTGAGATGATGCCGAGCACTGCGTCCAATACTTTTCCGGATTCCTGTCTTGTCAGAGCTGTCTCCTTGGACAACTCCTTCACAAACTGTTTCTTGTTCATGATTCTCCTAATTTAATGATTTCTGTTTTACTACTGTTCAGTGCCAGACGTGCATGATAAATCTGTCCGTTGGCACGCGTAAGTTCTACAGGCTCATGGGTTGAGCCGTCCTTGCAGATCTCATCAATCTCTTTCTTCGTGATGTCGTGGGCCTGCAGATGACGCCAGAATGTGGTCTTGCATGGATGCTCAGTATTGTTGAAATTCTCACAGTTGAAGGATTTCAGACCTACAAGCATGTGTCCGCCACAGACAGGACATCGGCTTACCCTCGATGTTACGGCCAGCATCTTATCCTTATTCAGGGTAAGCGTTCCACAGAAGACCTTTCCCTGCGATGAGCTGAACCCATCCAGGATTTCCGGATTTCCTGCAAGGAAGTCTTCCATTTCCTGTTCCGTGATCTTTCTGTTGCCCAGGATACCAAGGGCATGGAAGTCACAGGTGTGCTGCTTGCTGAGATAGTTCTCGCAGGCATAGCCCTTGCTGGTGCGGATGATACGTCCGCCACAGACAGGACAACGGCCTTTGAGAATGTGCTTCTCAAGCTCTACACCGACATGATCTCCATCGAGAATCAGACGGCCACGGAACTTCTGACCAAGTTTGTTTACCATAGGAAGAATATCTATTCTTCCCGTTTCAAAGAGTTCTCGTGCGAGTTCATCTGTCAACTGTACGCCATGAAGGGTACCATGGACGGTGAAACCGCATTTGCCGCCCTCCGGCAGCACTCCGTTACAGGCATACCCTGTTGAGGTCTTGATGATGTCACCACCACAGACCGGGCATCGTCCATAACTTTTGCGTTCTTTCGTTTGTTCCATAAATTAAAGCAATCTAACGAGTATCTCTCACTCTTCAAATGGCTCTAAAATACGTGACAAATTAAAGTTCAAATGGGATTCGGGCATCAGCCCAATGGCGTGTCTCTAGAGGTACTGCCATTCATAGATAAGGCTCTCAACGATAGCCTTGCCGCTCATTACGGTAGCCCAGCCCTCAGGGTCGAGACCGTACCATAGATCCTGCCATGACAGCGTGCGCACCTGCCATGCCAACAGCCAGAGGTCTGTATTGATGCTCTCCAGACGTGTCACCACCTCGTTGGCGATGTAGTAACGCTCTGCAGAACTCAACAGGTTGACCTTCTTCTTCGTTGTCGTGGCATTGCCCTTGTCATCAAAGCCATCCTCGTTGTAGGTGCCACTGGTGACGAGCTGTTTCATGAAAGGATAAAGGCTTGCCATCTGTGTAGCTGCATCAGTGAGCTCATCAGAGACAAGTGCAGTGATTGCAGTGCCTTTGAGATGTCCTGGGACGGACTTGCGGAGAAGATTCATGTTCTTCGGGATCTCCACACCAACGAGCTCTGCAGCACGTTTGATCTGGTAGAGGTTCTGCATGGCTCCTTGGGCGTTGCTCAGGTAGTCAAGCATCTTGTCCTCAACCTTGTGGACACGGTCCAAAGCAACAGTCACCGCCGCCTCTGCAGCAATGATCTTGTTCTGAGTCTTCGTCCTGTCGTCATAGATGTCGTTCAGAATGGCTGTCTGGGCTCCTACAGCTGCAATCAATGCCGGGTCGGTCTGCTGGGCACTTGCGCCCACACAGACTCCCGTCATGAATAAACTAATGATTGTTCTTTTCCACATAGCAAAGTTTTAATGTTTTATTCCACTCATTCGTTTCAAACGTAGCTTCTCATCACGGTCATACTTTGACGGTGTGAGCATGTCACCCATCTGCCTGTGCATCACCACATCGTTCCAGTCCTTATAGCCTTCAGGGGCTTTCTTCATGCCACAGCGCAGGCTTAGGGGAACCTGCTTGGCGAACTCAAGGAGCGTGACCTTGTCCGTAGGAAGGAAGAATTGCTTGCCATCGGCTGAGAAACGTGCTCCTTCATCGGTCTTGACAACCTCAAGGTGAACGCCTGATACAATGGCTGCCATACGAATGCCGTAGAGTCTTCCATAGATGTCGTTGTCAAAACAGTCTATGGCACGTGCGTTGGAGTAATACTTCATGGTGCGTGAGACCTGTTGCTGTGACATCTGACCGCCTGTAGAAATGAAGACGGAGTTCTCAGGATGCATCATTAGCCTGTTGTACTGATAGAGTGCCATGATGTCGTAGGCACTCTCTGCAAAGAAGACATTACGTACGTCCCGTGGGTTGCCTGTCGGTGTCTTGTCAACGATCCATGCTGCCGTAGTGGCATTGGTACCTGTTGCCATGCCCTTGAACGTGCCGTAGCCTCTGACCTCATAGCCGACAATCTTGTCTGAACCGGGTTCTCTGTAGGGAAAGCCTAAGCTCGGATGCTGGAAGCTGGAGGTCTTGTTCCTGATAAGCTCGATCCATGGTGCAAAGGTGCGGATGGTATCTTCCGTCAGGGCTCGTTGACCGAAGATCAGCTTGGCAGCATCCATGTCTTCTGTGACAGGAACGGACTCATAGCGGCTTGAATCAAACGCTGGTGGTGTCTTGTTCTTCTGCCATTCCAGGAGACTGAGGTCCTTGGTGTAGGCATCTTCTGGAAGATTGGTGAACTTGCGGAAGGCATCAAAGATGGATTTCCATTCGTCACCTCCTGCAGAAGCTCCCAGTGACCGGAGGTTCTCACGGACAAAGTCAATGACCGAGCCTCCCTTACCGTCCCTGTGGAAATAGGTTTCCCATCTCTTGGAGCCCTTACGGTTGATGACGATGGTATCTGTCTTGCCGCCTTTCCCGTCAGGCATCACCATCTCAAGGTACAAGCCTCTTGTCCCGGCCTTAGGATTAACCTTATAGCCGAGATAAGAGGCCACGTCCTCAATCTTAACCTTCTGTTTGATGTCGTCGAAGATATTTGGCATTTGTTTGCTTATAGTTTCATCTGTTTTCTTTTAGTTTCATCTGTTTGCATGGCTCTTACCGAACCGGCAAACTTTTCCGAGAGGGTGTCCTTCAGCATCTGTGCCTTCATCGGACCATCCGGCATCATCTGATAACGGGCTCCGGTGACCATGCTGACAGGTTTGATTCCAAGGCTCTGCCCCTGATAGGTGGCTCTAGCTGCATAACTGCCGTCACGCTTCTTGAAGATGCTGCCACTGTCGAAATCAACAGAGACAGGTGCCATAGCTGCTGGCTGCTTGGCTGCAACATGCTCTTCCTTGCCATCACTGACTCTGTTCTGTGTCAGGATCGGTGTCTCACCAAGAGCGATCTTCTGCTCATCGACCTTCTGGAGGATGACATTGGATGCCTTGTTGACATCTGCCATCACCGAAACGATGAACTTAGGATCTTCCCTCAGGGCATTGATCCATCCTTCGACATAGGCGGCATTGTTGTTCAAAATACGCTTGTCAAAGCCCATGGCATTGCCGACCATAGCAGCGGTGAGCTCTGCTACAAGCTCTTCCTTGGCATATTTGGCATCTCCGAACCTGGCACCTGCCTCACGGTTCAGACGTTCCTTCGTACCGGTACTGTGGCTCATCTCATGGAGGGCGGAACTGTAGTATTCCATACCATCCTTGAAGATGTTCTCCTTGTCTTTGGAAATATTGAACTGAGCCTTCATCGGCACAACGACAAGGTCTCGTGAAGGACTGTAGAAAGCACCATCGGCAAGTTTGTCGGTCTGAATCGGACAAAGCCATGCGGTCTGTCCCTTAGGGATGCCAGGATTGGACAGTTGGAAGAGACGGTCAAGGGCAGGATTCTCGTACATGCCTTTCTCATCTCTGAGCTGAGGTCCCTTGAAACGGGCAAGGATGGCATCGTACTTCTCCTTGTTAATCTCCTGCAAGTTGGTCTGGTCGATGTTGAAAACTGCGAAAGCCTTCAGGAACGGATGGATCTCCATTTCCTTCTGTCTCTCCTGTGACATCCTGCGGAAATCTTCTCGTGATACACGGTGACCGTCCTTATCCTTGATGCTCAGATCCCAGTACAGTACCGGCATGGACTCTGATCCTTTCTTGATGTGGAGGTTCTGCTCCACAGCTTGATGGAACGTGAGGTAAACCGGTGCATTGTAACCGTGCATGGCAGTGTCCATCTGAAGGAAGAAGGAGTTCGTTCCCGAATAGTTTCTGCCAGTGAGGTTCTGAGGCATTCCGAAGGTGGCACTGCTGCCATTGGTCCAGCCTTGTTTCCAGTCAGAGGCCTTAATGGTCTCCAGCTTGTCAATCATCATCTGTGTGAACTTATCCACGGCTTTGTCTGCCATGGACTTGTGCTCACCCTGTGGCTCTTGCTTAGAGCTCTTCTCTTTGTAGTTTCTCATAAATGTCCTGGTCTTCCTGACCTAAGGACATCCTGGTCTCTGTCTCCTCAAGGAAAAGCTCGGCATAGTTGTCATCTGGCTCCACGCCATGGTCTTCACACCACTCGTGGAAGTCATCTGCATGTTCGCTCATCTCGACGAACTGCAGCCAGGTGATCTTGCCGCTCTGCTTGAGCTCACAGAGTTCTTCATACGTTCTTGCTGGCATAATCTTCATATTTAAGTTGAACTTTCATTTTTTGAATCTCTAAATTAAGGGCGGAAAAGCTTTAGAAGTCGGCTGTCACGGCTCTGAACGTCCGTGGCAGCCTTACTGAAGAGAGAATGTCCGTAGACCTAGTGTTTAACAACTAAAATCTGATATCATGGCAAATCAATATCCTAAAGTTTCATTCCGACCTTCTGTTCCTGCTTGTTGGCCATGACATTGAGAATGCCGGCCTGCAGGTACTTGGCAGCGAGCTGCTCACGGGTGACGGTATGGGCTTCAAAGAAGGAATAGCGGTCTGTCTTGGTGATAGACACCTTTGGAGTGCGACCTTCTTCGCCAACCTTGGCTGAGACCTTCCACTCACCATCCTTGTCCTTGGCAACACGGATGTCGCTGATCTTCGGACTCTCAGGGAGACGGTACTTCTCGTACGCTGAAGCGAGGTTCAGACGTTCACCGAAGTTCTTCTCCACGAGCTTGGCTGGTGTGGTGGTACGGTCAAAGAACGAATTGAGGTCACCGGCACTCATGACGACGGCCATCTTCTTGTCACCGACCTGGACAAAGAGCTTGTACTTGCCGAAGTCCTCACGGCTCTCGTCCTTCTCCTTGAAGACGTTCATCTTGTCGATCTTACGGCCATCAGAGAGGGTCATATCTGACTTGTACTGCTCGGCAGTGATCTTCTTCTCCATCTTGGATGGATAGTAGGTCTTCATCAGATGCTCCACCGTGGTGTCCTTCTTCTGATAGGCTTCCACATCCTTTGGCTTCATCATCATCGGACGGAGCTGCTTGCCATCGAGACGGGCTGTGAAATACCACACATCCTGGTTCTTAGTACTCTGGAAAGCATGAGCATGGGTGACCTTCTCACCGTTGACAGTGACGAGCTGTGGTGCTCGTGGGCTCTTCTGCTCTGTCTTCTCCTTCTTCTCAGACTTGGCTTCCTCCTTAGGCTTGGCAGCTTCCTGCTTCTTTGCCTCTGGCTTCTCGAGCTGGTCTGCGATGGCAACACGCATTCCGGCTCTGATGAGCTTTGGGAGGTAGGTGTCGAGATGATGATAAGGGAAGGATGCGACAACGGCTCCTTCTTTCTTGTCCTTGATGGCTGCAACACCTACGGTATCAGCAACCTTCTTGGCATCATCCCCGACAGCCTTGTAGAAGTCTCCTGATCGGAACAAGAGGACAGCATCAGGATGCTTCTTCTTCAAGTCGTTGTACTGCTTGACAAGAGGACTTTCCTTGTTCTTGGACTCTTTGGCAGTACTGACGGCTGCCTTTGTTTTCTGCTTAGCAGTCTTTTTCTCGGGCTTGGACTCTTGCCCAACCTGAGCGGCTTTTACCTGCTTCACCTCAACCTGCTTCTTTTCCATATTCTCTAAATTGATTTGAGTGAATGATACTTCCTTGTTTGCAAGGTAGCGGCTCGTATGCCCGAGTACGGCAAGCCTGGTATCAGGTGTACCCAGTGCACGTACGGCAGCCCATGACGTATGACCGGTATCGAGGACGTTATCCACGATGATGGGTGTGACTCCCTTCGGCATATCCTTCCTGAGTGTGTACTCAATGCGGATGCCTTCGGGCTTCATGTCATTGCGCTTGGCCTGATAAAGAGGTATATGGTGTTTTCCTTGGAGCAGGTCTGCAGTCTCCATGCCTGTGATGGCTCCGATCTGCCTACAGAGTTCCAATGTGTAGGTTGCATGGCCTTCATGTCCCGGTATCGGAACAAGGATGCACCTGCGGTTTTCACCGAGTGCACTGACCACACCTGCCATTACCTCTGCAGCCTTCCGGATGCTGCTTTCGTCGCCTCTCTTGAGCCCGTGTGCAAGTCCCTTGACCTGGTTGTATGGTGCCACGGAGGCGAAGAGTGTACTGTTGTTCTTAAAGTCTGGCATAATGAATGAGTCGCTTCTGCATTCATGCCGGCTGAAGAAGGGAGAAATTAAGACTCCACGGGTGTTTTAGCCTTAGCTAAGCTGGTGGTAAATTGAAGGGTCCCAGTCTTTACCCTGTATGATATGCGGTCTTCTGCTAAAGCTTCAGACAATGGTTCTTCTGTTCTTTCTTGCTTTCATCGAGCTTCTCACGCTGCTCACGGAGATAGACCTGCTGGTACTCCCAGCGGTTCTCATCGGTCTGGACATAGCCCATGACCTCAGGATGTGCTACATCGTAACGGATCTCACGTTGACGCTTCCACTCGTCCATGTCACCTGTCATGACCTTAAAGCACTGCGGCTCACGGAGGTCGACACCGACAGTGACCTTCTGGTCATCGACAGTAAGCTCAACGGGCTTGCCTTCCAGTGCTGCCTGCTTCTGGTTCTGACCGAGCTGGATATCACGGACCTTCTCCACATCCTCGAGCTGCCTGCCAATCTTGACAGATGCAACATCTCTGTGCATGAGGCTTTTGGTCTCCGGATCCAGCTGAACGAATTTCTGTCTGCGGGTACCGTCCTTCTCAGTGATCTCCTTGCGGATGACTTCTCCTTTCTTAACCTGCTCAAGTTCTGTCTTGCTCAGGTCAAGGGTGTTGGCGATTTCATCGCGGAGCGGATAAGTCATCAATTGTACCTTCCCCTCTGCGTCGTGTGTGAGCTGGAGTTTGACTGGTACGGCATACTCATTACCGCTACTGGTGGCAACACGTCCCTGGACAACCTGTGTAACTCTGCCTTCCAACAGATCCTTCAGTACTTGTGGAGGCAGTTCAAGTACTTGCTTACGGTCTATTCCTATCATCCGGAACTTCTCGTAAGGGATTTCTTCTTCAAGAAACTTGTTTTTTTCAAACATAAGCTTGTTTTTAATACGGTTTTGTATTAACTTTGCTACAAAGATAGTAATATTATTATAATAACACAATAGAAAGATGAAGAAATTATTAGTTTTAACATTATTATTACTTTCCTGTGTTGCAAAAGCACAATTTTACACAATTCAGCCATCGATACCTAAGAAAATCACTATGGATGAGAGACTTACCAAAGGGAAAAAGGACTCACTTTCGGAGGAAGAGGTGCTGGCAGGAAAGGATCAGAGGGAGTTTTTTGCCGAGAGGGCGGGGTACACTGCAGAGATACGTATCGAGAAGGACATCCCGGTATTCGTATCGGCAACGGACAGCTTGATGTTCGGACTGCTGAAACAGCGGATGAACGTGTGCCTGCCACTGGATTTCCTGAAGATGAACTCTGACTATGGCTATCGTACGGATCCGATAAACAAGTGCAAGCGTTTCCATGACGGCATTGACCTGAAATGCAACCATGCCCGGGTATATGCCATGCTGCCTGCAACAGTCAAGCAGGTGCACTATGGCAAGACGGGCTATGGAAACTACGTAGTACTTGATCATGGGAACTTCTCGTGCCTCTATGCTCATCTGGCTCTCATCACCGTCAGCGAAGGACAGCAGATAGCAGCTGGTACCATTGTCGGATTATCTGGTTCAAGTGGAAGATCAACTGGTCCGCACCTTCACATCAAGATGCTTTCATCGCAGACTGGTAAAAGCATTAACCCGGAGCCGTTCATCGCTTACCTCAACAACTACATCGGTCAGCTGCAGGATAAGATGGCTTACCTCAAGTTCGGTACTCGTCCTGATATGGAGCTGTCCATAGCCAACCTATACAAGGCTCTTGAGAAGTATGATGTGAAATTCAAGAAGATCGTGGTGGCACAGGCTCTGCTGGAGACTGGTTACTTCTCAAGCCATGTCTGCAGGGAATACAATAATCTGTTTGGACTTCGCAGACCTTCCGATGGGCACTACTATGAGTTTGACTCCTGGGAAGAGTCTGTCAAGGCATACCGTGACTATGTCCAATATAAGTATAAAGGTGGAAACTATTATGCTTTTCTTGATAAGATTGGCTATGCGGAAGCCGGGGACTATATCATCCAGGTAAGGAAGATAGCTGAAAGTCTTTAAACGAAAAGTCTATTATATTAGACTTTTATCGCATTACATGAAATAATTGATTAAAAACAGTTATAAAGTTTATTATAATAGACTTTTACGAACAAAGAAATGCGATAATGGAGCCATTGGTTATGACCGCCATTATCGCAATTTATATTATTTGGATTAAATATCTTACTTAAACTAGATCCCAATTAACAATATCATTATCCTTGCAGAAATCCAAAAACTCCTGCAATGCTTGCACTGAAGATTTCTCATCAATGAATCGCTCTATTGGAAATGAATATATACCTTGACGGCAACCTTTCTTGTCAACTACCGAAGATGTATGTTTCTTGGAAGCATACTGCTTATCCATGACTATATCTTCAATATCCCACACCCAGTTTTTTATCTTCTTAGGTTTCTTCTCGATGATAAAAAGTAACTTAGAGATTGACTCTTCCTCTGGTGCGAAGCTATCTATGTCTGTACGAGAGTTATCGCTCTTTTCAAAGTAACCAGTATCAGAATACTGAATTACACTAATAGAGGAACTGTCACCATTAACCTCTTCGTATTCACCAAGGTAATATTCCATCAGATAAGGATAGACGAAATCCCATGCCCACATTCCATTAAATATCTGCAATGGCGCATTATCTTTTCGTCCACGCCTTACATCATTAGAGAAAAACTTGGTAGCACCTTCAATACGAGTTAAATCTAACTTTGCAACAATAAAATTAATCAAGTCTAACATCCTGGCTTGATACGAGTATATTATTCTATGAGCCCTTCGTACATCACAAAGAGCCTCTTTTAATTCTTCTTGATTTTCCATACTTTAATTTTATTTTCTTTAAGTATTTTAGAAGGTTTATATAACCCTCTAAAAATCTTATGATTGTCAAATTCTAAATTATTATGTATAATTTGTGTAGTACTATACTGCAGGCGCTTTGGATGAAGTGTGTTCAGCCAATTCACATGATATATTCGGTGAATAGTAAAAGCACTGATAATATCATTCAACACCCTGACAATTCTTGAATCCTGGCACTCTTCTCTATATTTAATGATTGCCAAAAGAAGGTTGTACCAACTTGCTGTATAAATAGTATAACTTTGGTCATCAACTTCAGCGGTATCGTCATACAAAGAATCATTTCCACCAAGCGCAAAAAACAATATTCCTTTGTTAGAGTCTTCGGTTCTTTCATTAAGCAAAGCTTTCAACTCTTTTTTCCATTGGTCTTTATACTGTAATATCCAAGAATCTGTTTTCTTTGCTTCTATAATGATGTCATATTTGTCTGTTTCTATCCAAACATCAGGTTCTACGAACTTAGAATTAATGGTTTCTGAAGCATTCCATCTTGCCCAAAAGTGAAAGTCAGTAATGTTACCAAGTTTCTTAGGTAAGTTTGATTTCAGACCACATGCCTGACGAAGCAACGTCCAGATAACCTCATCTGGAAGGTACTGCATAATACCAATTACAGAAGATGTCAGTGTGTCTTCCGAAGGACTAAAATGTGGATCCGCAAACGAATCCTTCAACTTTTTATGTAATAGAGCTTGAAGCATACAGTTATCAATATTCCCAACTACATGAAAAGAAAACTATAAAAGGTTTGCCGTTTCATTCAAGCGGCGCACCATATCTTCTGTCTGTTCCTTCAACTGCTTTTCGAAATCGTCACGTAGAATCTGGAGCTTTGCTTTGGCAACACTGACCATTGCATAGTTCTTGTTGAACAGGTTCTCATCTTCGATATCGAAGTTCTTACTCAGAAGCACTTCAGAAGATACATGCTGGGTATAGAACAACAGCATAGCCAAAAACAGTGGTGACAATACGTTATTACCACGTTCTATCTGCGAAACCTTGATCTGTGCTGTACCTAACTGATGAGCAACTTCAAGCTGACTGAGTCCGATTTTCTTTCGGATCTGCGCGAAGCGAGTACCCATAACTCTGACATCCACGCTAGTTAAAATCTCGTTCATAAATTCTTTGTAATGTAAATATGGGCAAATATCGGAAAATAAATCTATATATGCAAGTAATATACTAAAAATCTTAATAATTTTATTTTTCATTATAAAAGTGTAATAAATACAGCATTTTGTTGATTAAATAATATTATGGTTCCATATTATATAGCATATGGATACTATCAGGCACTAACTGATTAACTTCAAAACTGAAACATTATATACTTTTCTTTTTGATTACTCGATATTTTTTCTTAAGTTTGTTGCTTGAATAAACCCATTAGCATGACATACACAAAAGCAGATAAACGAAGATATCTCATTCTACAATGCAGATACTACAAAGGAGAGCCTGAGCCACCTCTGACTCTTCCCGAGGACTATAGATTAATATGGGGATATGAACAACTATGGGTTGAATGGACACTTGAAGGTGATCCAATAATAGAAAACTTCCATGAAGATATCAAACACTGGAATCTGGAAACCAAGGAAGGTGATAAGACACCTCTAACATTGAAAGCTCTTCTTTGTGGACGATACCTTCATTGGGGAAGTTTTTGTCCACTCGAAGAAGAACTTAAGAACTTTGAAAACTGGTATGTCTGCCACTATCAAAAATGGAAAACCAACCGCGAACACCGTGCAGACAAACGCAGACCTGAATTGATAGCTAAATGCAGATACTATCACGGTGAGGAAGAATGCCCTAATGACTGCCCAAAAGATATTCAGATCTGGAACTGGGAAAAGGACTGGGTGGAAGCTCTTGCTGACAGCTGGCTGAACAGAGACAAGTATCAGCATGACTATGTTCATCTTCCAGAGATGGAACCTTTCCACAGTAAAGACCTGGACGTTGTTCGTCAGAGAGCCATACAACTGAATGTTCCATTTACTCTATTCCTGTTCTCTGCAATCAACTATGCAAAGAGCTATCAAGGTCCATTCAAACATGAGATGGAAGAAAACTTCGATCATTGGATAGTAGAATATTCAAAGCATAAATCATAATGCCTATGAGACCAATAGATGTAATCAGAAGACCTCTTCGCTGTCCAAAATGCGGTGGCGAAATCTGCGATATCATATGGGGAATGCCTATAGTATCATGGAAAGAAGACCATTTGAAAGCAACTGGTCACAATGCTGTATTAGGCGGATGCTGCCTCAAGGAAGGTGGTTATCCTGGCCTAAGATGTGAGGACTGTGGACAAGAGTTCAACCAGCTTTCATTTCCTTCAAAGTCGAAGGCTTTCGCACGTGAGGCTCTGCTCCAAGATGAAGACTCCATTTTCTGTGATGTTGAATATGTTGGTCTATACAAGAAACAGATGGTTTATACGCCTGTCGTAAAAGAAGGAATCTGCTGGGATGGCATCATCTTGGTATTTGTTGACGAGACGGGAAAGGCAAAAGTGCGTGACGGATTATCATTGATACCAATCATTCAGAAGATTCATCGCGACAAGGAGAAGCTGAATACTCACAGTGAGTTCTTCTACCATATGGCAGCAAAGCGCTCACTCAAGGATGACTATTTTTATGATAATGTCCGCAGATGTGGCATGTACAAAGGTAAAAGAGCTTATGAGCCTGTACTTAAAGAGGAATTTAAGAATGATCCTCCTGTAATAGGTTTGCCCTTGGTAATACTTGTAGATAGGAAAGGTCGACCTGAATTTATCAGAGACTTCTTGTCCTTTGATATATATGATCAGCTTAGAAAGAAAAGAAAATGATCAGTAATAATGTAACAAAAGGTAGATCAATAAATCATTCAGAATTAATAATGGGAATCGCAAAATATAACTCTATCTCTGGATTAATAAAGGTATTCGAGAATCCGTCAAAAGAGGATTTTGATGATATCGCTATTAGCATTATGCAAAACTTTTCTATCAGAAAGGTGGAAGCTGATAGTTATGGAATACGAAATGTTCACTACGACATCATTGAACTGGAGTTCTATCTCTATAATAAAACTACGAATGACATACCTACATACAACAGAGATTGTCTTGCAGGTCAATGGTTTCTTCACAGGAGTGGCGTGGATATTGCATTTGAGACAAAACATGATGGCAACGAGCTTATCCAGTTCGGGGGTATTCTGATTCGTGGACTTAAAAAGTATGTTGATGAAGTACCTGTAGCCTACATCGGAGGATCTCAGCGCTGTTGCTTCGAACTCTTTAACAACTGCAAAACCTACCCTGAGTTACTTTCTGATGAGAATAAAACTGATATTTCCATATACAAGAGCAAAAGAGTACGTATCTCTTTTGATGAAGGTAAAGATACCGAATTCCGCTATTTTGTACCTATACTGTCCTCAGATTGGGAGAAACCACGAATTGCTGTCTTTGAAAAGAAAATAGGTAGCGAGTATTTTGTGCTGAAGGACAAAAAATCCATCAAATATGCTGATTCAGTAACAATAGACGAAAATGGCGTTGTTGAAGGAACATTAGTTTACCCAAGATGATTACAGATCAAGAAACAAACAAAGTATTCTTCTCTGAGTATTTGAAAGCTTACAAATGCTGGAAAAGTATAGAAGCGGCTCTGAACGAGCAAAATATCCAATTTGAATTGTTACCCAATACCAAAGACATCTGGGTAAGAGACTTCATGCCTATTCAGATTGACGAATCTTCATATGTTAGTTACGTTTATAATCCAGATTATCTCCGTGATAATAAGAAATACATCACAACTGATGTGAGTAGTTGTTACGATTTCAGTGGTATACATCTATTGGCTACTGATACAGTCATTGATGGTGGCAATGTCATCAAATGTGATGATAAGGTTATTATGACAGACAAGATATTTGTCGAAAACAATGACAAGAATCCTGATGAACTAATTGAATATCTTGAGAGATGCTTCAGATGTAAAGTCGTCATAATCCCTTGGGATAAAGAAGAGAGATGTGGTCATTCTGATGGCATGGTTAGATATGTTGACCCTGGTCACGTAGTTATCAATCACTATTGTGATATTGACGAACCGCTTCGTGAGAAGATGTTACTTGCACTCAGCCATCATTTCCCTAAAATAAGTGAACTAAAATATGGTAAAAATGCCAGAATGAATAGCTGGGCTCATCTCAACTTTCTAAGAGTGGGTAATATACTTTTTGTTCCGCAGATGGGTATTGCCAGTGACACTTTAGCATTAGAACTCTGAATTTTCGATTAATTTGTAGCGATAACGCAAGCTGCAAAGCCAATTATCTATAAATCAGTTTATATTTAACTTATTATGTTTTGTCATTTCATTTATTATTGTTACATTTGTAGCGGT
>Ga0256406_1002138_pt1 | contig 29049 bp, 29 predicted proteins | sample RumenRJG_03DNA_FD_185986 | JGI IMG/M metagenome (GOLD analysis project Ga0256406, IMG submission 185986) | Bovine rumen microbial communities from Lethbridge, Alberta, Canada - RJG_03 | ecosystem: Host-associated > Mammals > Digestive system > Stomach > Rumen | place: Canada: Alberta | collected... | reverse complement strand
AGAAAGGCGATGATATAGAAAGATGCTGAGTGGAAAACAGAAAGCATATCTGCGTTCCCTGGCCCAGAATGAAAGAGCGATCTTTCAGATCGGCAAGGATGGATTGAGTGATACATTAATCAAAACATTGAATGATGCTCTGAAGGCAAGAGAGCTGGTTAAGGTATCGGTTCTGAAGACCGGACCGGTAGAGGATATGAAAGAGACAGCTTTTGATCTTGCCATGCATACAAAAAGTGAGGTCGTACAGGTAATCGGACATACGATTGTTCTTTATAAAAAGGGAAAGGAACCCAAGATTCTTCTGCCATGAGTGCGGTGTTCATTGCCCCCTTTGATCCGATTACCGAAGAAGAAATCCGTTTTGCCCTTTCCTATGTGAAGGAACATCATCTTTCCTCACTGCATTTACTGCCCTGGGGAGAAGGCATACTGGATCGAAAGACCCGCAGCGTGCTGGTGGAAAAAGCCATTGCGCCTTATCGGAAACTTGAAACAGCAGACGGCATTTCAAGAGAGGATGAAGTCATTTCGTTTGAAGAAGGTGTACAGGGGGAGAAGAAGGCACAGCAGGGAGAGTTTTTCCGCTGCAGTAAGGCACTGCGTGCCATTCTCAATGCCCATGGGTATTACTATGTGGAAATTGCCCGTGCTCACTGCAATCCCCACCGCTTCACCCACAGCCTGGGCGTAGCGGATACGGCAAAAAAGCTGGCAGAAGCACATCATCTTGATGCCGGACAGGCCTATCGGGCAGGTCTGCTGCATGATGTGACCAAAGCATTGAGTGATGAGGAAGGAAGGGCTGTAATTGCCCGCTATAAACCGGAATGGCTGTCGATTTCACCGAGAGTGTGGCACAGCTATACGGCCGTGTTGTTCTGCCGGCAGAATCTTGATCTGAAGGATGAAGCGATTCTGCATGCCATTGAACACCATACCATCGGTGATGGAAAGAGCGATCTGGACCGTATTCTTTACATTGCGGACAAAATCGAGCCGGGAAGAGGCTATGATACAAGCAGAGAAATGGCTCTTTCATTAAAGGATCTGAAAGAAGGAAGCGAACTGGTCCGGGAAGAGTCAAAAAAATATATTTATGAAAAGGAGGGTGTACATGTCTGAACTGTTGGACATTGTAACAAAAACACTGAACGAGAAACTGGCGAAGAATATTACCGTCATTGATATGCAGAAAGTCAATCCCTTCATGGATTACTTTGTCATCTGCACTGCCGGTTCCACCCGTCAGGCGGCGGCTCTGGCCGATTATGTTGAGCAGGCAGCGGCAGAACACGGGTATGAGATCCGCAGTAAGGAAGGGGTCGGCGAAAGCGACTGGGTGCTGATTGATCTGAATGAAGTCGTTGTGCATATCTTCACGGAGGCAGCCCGCAATCAGTACCGTCTGGAATCTCTCTGGGGCGATCAGCCGCAGTATACCGTAGGAGATGATGCGTCATGACATACCGTTTTGCTTTGGATCTGGACCGCAGAAGATATGATGACTTTGTGACCGCCAGCAAATACGGTACGCTTCTGCAGTCCTATGCATGGGCTGATATCAAGAAAGACTGGGATCATCTGCATACCGGTGTGGTTGATGAAAATAACCAGGTCGCAGCAGCCGGTCTTGTTCTGATTCATAAACTGCCTCTGGGCCAGACCTATTTCTATCTGCCTAGAGGCCCGGTCATGGACTTTGACAATGAAGAGCTGGTAAAGTTCTACTTTACATCACTGAAGGAAGTAGCCCGCCGAAGACACTGTGTCATGATCAAGTTTGATCCGGCCATTCATGTCAATGATTACAAGGTCAAAGATCACAATGAAAACAGATATCCGGAAAGTGAAAAGTATCTGGCCATGTTCAAGGATCTCGGAGCTGTGCACTATGGCTATACGGTTTATCTGGAAGAGACTGCCCAGCCCCGTTTTGTTGCCAATGTGTATAAGACGGAGAATCCGGAAAAGGAACTGTCCAAGAATACAAAGCGCAACATCAAGGTGGCTGAGAAGCATCATGTCAGAGTAGAGATGGGCAGACTCGAATTTCTGGATGACTTCAGTAAAATGATCGAGATGACGGAAGAAAGACAGAAGATCAATCTGCGGGATAAGGACTATTTCCGGCGTATCATGGAAACCTATGGGGATGACGCCGCGATTTTCCTGGCAAAGGTCAATGTCTATCAGCTGTACCATGAAGCCGCAGATCATCTGAATGAACTGCGTCAGAAGAAAGCAGAGATGGATGCGTCTCCGGAAGGCTCCAACAGGGAGAAGCGTCTGAAGCAGCTGAAAGAACAGCTTTCTTCTGCTGAAAAAGAAGAAGCGGAATTCAAAGATCTGCTGGAGGAGACCGGCGGTAAGGATGAAGATACGCCGATTGCCGGTGCCATGGTGGTCAAGTACGGCAGGACATGTGAAAACCTGTATGCCGGTACGGATCTCAGGTTCAAGAAACTCAGAGCCCAGTACAAGACCTGGTTTGAAAATATCAAATGGTCTTTTGAACAGGGATGTGAATGGAATGACCTCGGCGGTATTGAAGGTACGCTGGATGACGGACTGACCAAGTTCAAGGAAAACTTCAATCCTACCATCAATGAATTCATCGGTGAGTTTGATCTGCCGGTGAATAAAGTTCTGTATCCGCTGGTTTCCAGAGCATATCACCATATCAAGGAAAAGAACGCAAAGGAAATGATGGCTAATGAGAAGAAAGAAGATGCTTGAACGAGCATCTTTTTCTTTTTCCCGCTATAATCATGTCACGGAGTTCTTTATGAAGTGGTATCAGCAGAAATATGTTTCACACCGGGACTGGATCCTGGACAATCTGGATAAGCTTGGCATGAGTCCACAGGAGACGGTCATTGTCATGCTGATTGATTTTATGAATGAACATGATATGACGGTGACGCTGCCGGATCTGATGCAGAAAACGGGTATGACAAGTGACGAGGTCAACAGTGTGATTTCGGTGCTGTGTTCCAAGAAGTATCTGGATATCAAGGCAGGCAGCGGCAGTATCCGCTGGGTGCTGGATGGTCTTTTTGAAACGGATACAGCCAGGGAGACACTGGTCACGGACCGCTCGCTTGTGGAGCTGTTTGAAGAAGAGTTCGGCCGGCCGCTTTCCCCTAATGAAATGGAAAAAATCAATGAATGGAACCGGGATAATGAGAAGAAGCTGATTATCTTTGCTTTACGAGAAGCCAGTGCCTACGGCAGGCTGAACTTCCCCTACATTGATAAAATCCTGTATACATGGAAAGAAAAGGGGATTACGGCAGATAAGATTGAAAGTGAGCTTGAAAAGGAATGACAACAGAAGAAATACTGAATCATCTGGATGAGCTGTTTCCTGAGGCAAGATGTGAGCTCATCCATCATAATAATTATGAGATGGCTGTAGCCGTTGTGCTCAGCGCTCAGACAACCGATGCTTCGGTCAATCGGGTGACACCGGGTTTATTTGCCAAATATCCGGATGTGTATGCGCTGGCGGAAGGAAATCCCGATGAAATTGCGGCGTGTATCCGCTCGCTTGGCCTTTACCGCAATAAGGCAAGGCAGATCAAAGCCATGGCTCAGGGGATTGTGGAACGGTTTGATGGTGAAGTGCCTTCCACGATGAAAGAGCTGACAACATTACCCGGGGTTGGCCGCAAGTGTGCCAATGTCATCATGAGTGAGTGTTTCGGCAAGCCGGCAATGGCAGTGGACACCCATGTCAACCGCATCGCCAAGCGGCTTGGCTTAGCCAAAGCGGTTGATTCCCTGGAAGATGTGGAGCGCAAGCTGAAGCGTAAAATACCACGGGACAGATGGATCAAAACGCATCATCAGATGATCTTCTTCGGCCGCTATCTGTGTCACAGCCGCAGTCCGGCCTGTGAGAAGTGTCCGTTTACAGACTTCTGTCTATATCGTAAAGGCAAGGCAAAGTAAAAAGGAATCATGTGCGTGCATGATTCCTTTTTAATTGCTTCAGTCCTCAATGACCGTAACGACGGCGGAAGCCAGCTGGCTTCTGGTAAAGGCCTGGCCGGTCACATCCTGTCCTTTAAGCGTTACCGTTACAGAACCGACTTCGCCGGAGCCGTTGGTATGCTCTTCTGAGATCCTTGACAGGGTGATGCCGTTTTCCGACAGCCATTCTCTGATTGTTTCATAGGTACCTTCCAGCGGCAGCGTGTACTTTCTTTCCGGTGTGGTAAAGGCAGTACATACCTGATTGGATGCGCCGGAAGAACTGCTGTAGCCATAATAGCCGCATACTTCTGTTTCGGTTTCCGGTTCCAGTCCTTCAATGGCTTCTTTATAATCTGAAGAAGAAGAGGAAATCTCCGCTACCTGTGAGCCGTTCTGGGATATCGTGGCTTTGTATTCAATGGCACCATATACCCAGGAATAATCAAACATCCGGTTGCCGGCGGCACTTCGTATGACATTGCCATCCGCATCCTTCAGAGAAATATCCTTGGTATGGGAGGCAACCGCTGTCCTGGATTCATCCGGATAAGCTGCCCAGGTGAAGGAAACTGTATTTTCATCATCGGCCATCTGGGCACTGAAGGAAGAAAGATCTTCCACGGAAGAAGGACTCTGCGGTTCGGCCAGTGATGCTTTATCTTTCTTTACATAGCCGGTTGCGACATATTCAGAAGGCATGTTTTCAATGGTTTTCACGTAAGGGAAGACACCCTTGATATGCGTAATCTGTACAACGTCGGAAGGCTGTTCATAGTCTTTCGGCGTACTGCTGCTGTACAGGGCATCCAGAATATCCGAACAGACATGTCCTGATGTATTCAGAGAATACCAATATCCTGAGATATAGCTCTGTACGCCGGATTCAGCCTTATCAAAGCCGGTCCAGCAGGCGGTTGTGTATTCACTGGTGGAACATACGGTCCAGTGGTCTTTCATGGAACCTTCCGGAATGCCGTACTGGGTGCCGTCGCTGCCCCAGTCGGATGTACCGGTTTTGGCATATGTCTTATAATCACGCTTCAAGAGCTGGGCATTGTTTTCGTAAGGGGAATTGACTACATCATTCTCCAGATACGCCGCCAGCCATGCGGCACCTGCCGACAGGCACTTCACCGGCTGATAGGCATCCAGTTCACTGACCGTGATCGGATCCTGACGGCCGGAACGGTATGTGATTTCGGTAATGCAGTGGGGCTTGATGTAATAGCCCTTGTTGAACAGCATGCTGTGGGCGGCTGCTACTTCTTCTGCAGAAGCAGTGAAGCCGCTGGCGCCGATGGCCCAGCCGAGATTGAAATCGGAATCATTGAGCTGGGAGAAATTCAGCTTGTCAAGATAAGCGAGAACCTTGTTCTTTCCGACTTTGTCAATGACATCCTGCAGGGCACTGATGGCCGGAGTATTGAGGGAGCGCTGGATCGCATATTCCAGGGTGACATCGCCTTCATAGGTGTTGGTAGAATTGGTGAAGACCCAGCTGGAACTGCCGACCGGCCGGTCGCAGACCACATGGCTTGTGGCCCAGCCGAGATCTTCAAATGCCATGGCATAGGAGAAGATCGGCTTGACGGTGGAACCGGGATCATGATAGACGCTGGAAGCGTGGTTGAGCAAGGAGGATCCGCCGCCTGCATAGTTGCGGCCGCCGCCGATGGCAACGATTTCACCGGTCTGGTTGTTTTCCGTGATGAAGCCGAGCTGGAACTGATCCGCCGGCAGTACGACATCCGCTACCTGTCCGGCACAGATCTGATAGGACAGATTCTGCAGATCCGGTTTCATGGCGGTCTGAATATCCATCGCTATGGTATACGGATCCTGGCCTGTGATGTTCTGGGCTTCCAGCACAACCTGATCAATGTAGGCCTGGTTGGGATCTACCGCATTGTTCGCGGCATCTTTGTAATGGTCATACAGAAGATCTTCCACCTTGATAGAACTGGCCAGATCATATTCATCCTGGGTGATATAGCCATGTCTGAGCATCATGGCAAGCACGGTATTTCGTCTTTCGGCAGAGTAATCAAGGTAATTGTAAGGATCGTAGTAATAGGGGGAGTTGATGATGCCGGCCAGAAGGGCGCTTTCGGCCAGATTCAGCTGGGATACGGTTTTGTTGAAATAGTATTCCGATGCTTTTTCCACGCCTCTGATGTTGCCCTGGCCCCCGAAGTTCATCTTGTTGAGATACAGCTGGAAGATTTCCTTCTTGGAAGACTGTTTCTCAAGCTTGCGGGCCAGATCGATCTGCTGCACTTTATATTCAATGTCACGCTCATGGGTGGCATTTTCATTATCATCATAGAAGTAGGTCAGCTTGACTAACTGCATGGTGAAGGTGGAACCGCCCTGGGCCGTGGAGCCGGAGCGGATATTGGCCAGCGCAGCGGCACCGAAGCGGGCCAGATCAAATCCGTCGTGGGCGAAGAAGCGGGAATCTTCAACGGCCAGAAACGCATCAATCAGTGATTCCGGAATCTGATCATAGGTGACATTTTCCCGGATGGTATTGCCGACATCGCTGATCTGGGCGCCGGTGGAATCATAGATGCGGGTGGATTCCTGGGAATACAGCTCATCCACATCAAGCGCCGGCTCATCTTTGAGCAGGCTGTGGATCATGATGGCACCAGCTGTGCCAAGGACTGCTTCAAACCCCAGTATCACGGCCAGGATGACGGTAAAGAACCCCATTGCGTTGAACTTCTTACCAGTGTAGTTCTTCGGTTTATTTCTGTCTGTTTTCATAGCTGTCTCCTTGTGTGAGAAGCCGGTCGACAATCACAAGATAATCTACCGGCTTGAGATATGATGAAGGGATCAGCCAGCCGTTTTCCTGAAACCAGGAATAGGGGATGGAAGATCTCTGGGTGTGATCGTAATAGTTTACTACTTTATCTGCGGGACAGTAGTAAGTTTCATTCTTTTTGTTGAAGCGGATAATAACAAATGCAATGGCTCCATGGCGCAGAACGGCATCCAGATGGCGGATCTGATGGGGATGGATGGACTTGAGCGGAAAGGAAGTCAGAAGCTGATTGTCCTTGGCTTCAAAGTCGATGTAGCGTCCTTTGTATATGCCGTTATAATCAGTAGTGGAAGGAAGCTTGAAGTACGCTTCGGTTATTTTTGCGGCGGAGCGCTTGGGATAGTCTACTTTGACAATGGTGACAGGGGTCGGCTTTTTATGAATGACGGCAATGTCACGGGAAAGATAGAACTGATTCGTGCGGTTGATTTCTTTCTCCAGTTCCATGCCGCGCCGGCCGAATTCAACGGATCTCTGCCCTGTTTCCATTGGTTTTCTGCCATTCGGGTAATTGATCATACAGGTAAAAACTCCGGCATTATTATATATTATGGCGTTGATTTTCTAAAGGCAAAATGCGATAATGACACGCACAGGGGAGGCATATGACATGGCTGATAAGCTCAATCTCAGTCCGCAGAAGATCTATGATAAGGAATTCAATACCGAAAGCATGCGCGGTTATGTGCCGCAGGAGGTAGATGCGTTCCTGGATCTTGTCATTGAAGATTACGAGACATTTCAGCGGGCTCTGACTTCCCTGAAAAAGAAGAACGATGATCTGGAGAAAACCAATGCGGCTTTAAGAGCCAAGGTGGTTGAACTGGAAGGCAAGGAAAGGGCAAGAGAACAGAATCCAAGTGATCCATTGGCCTATGGCGCGGAGAATGTGGAGCTGCTCAAGCGTATTTCCAACCTGGAAAATGCGGTCTTCAAGAATGGAAAAAAATAAATCTCGCATGGAAAGGCAGCCGCTGGTGTAAAGAACCAGAGGAAAGTCCATGCTCGCACGCTCTGTGATGAGCGTAGTGTCTGTGCCAGTCCAATCAATAAGGCTGGGCATCCGCAAGGATGACGGCGGTCCAATGCCTAAAGCATTAAGCCATGGCGGCGGGCCTGAAAGTGTCACAGTGACGCAGCTCATTGGGAAACCATGAGGTGGAACGCGATAAACCCCGCAGGCGAGAAACCCAAATTCGGTAGGGGAACTCTCCGAGGCGAAACGAAGCCATAGGAGAGCTGTACGAGAGTACAGAGATAAATGACTGCCGCTTCCCGCAGGGGGAGAACAGAACATGGCTTACTGAGTGTGAGATTTGAAGAAGGAGTGCTCCGGTGCTTCTTCTTTTTTCCGGTATGGGTTGTGTTATACTAAACACGTTTGGAGGGAAACTATGAATTTACCGAATAAACTGACAATGATGCGCATGATCATGATTCCGGTTATCGTGATCGTATATTTATTCCCGTATGAGGCATGCGGTATTCATCCGATTGTGTGGAATATCGGCGGGGTGGAACTGTCGATTATCAATGTGATTGCGCTTGTAATCTATATTCTGGCAGCAGTGACAGATGCCCTGGATGGTCATATTGCCCGCTCCCGCAACCTGATTACAACCTTTGGCAAGTTTGCGGATCCGATTGCGGATAAGCTGTTGACCACAACGATGTTTCTGATGTTTGCATCAAGAGGCATCATCTCGGTTGTACCGGTCATTATCATGGTATGCCGTGATACGATTGTGGACGGCTGCCGGATGGCCGCGGCCAATAACGGCAAGGTTGTAGCCGCCGGCATGATGGGCAAGTGTAAGACGGTGCTGCAGATGGTCACCGTAGCGCTTGTTCTGCTGAACAATCTGCCGTTTGAACTGATCGGTCTGCCGTTTACGACGATTCTGTTATGGCTGGCTGCGCTGGTATCTGCCATTTCCGGCATTCAGTACTTCAACCAGTGCAAAGATGACATCATGGAGTCCATCTGAAGAAAAGACAGGGGATTTGACCTCAGTCTGCGTATATATAGAGCAGAAGGAGTGAAATACGTATGGCAAAGAAAACAGCAGCAGAAAATTCTGCCGGCAATCGTGAAGAATTGCTGAATGAAGCACTCAGATCCATTGAAAAGGAATATGGCAAAGGGGCCATCATGCGGCTTGGCGACAGGGCGGATGTAGCTGTGGATGCCATTCCTTCCGGTTCACTGGCACTGGATGCGGCCCTTGGCATCGGGGGCTACCCGAAAGGCAGAATCATTGAAATCTACGGTCCGGAATCTTCCGGTAAAACAACCCTTGCTCTGCATGCCATTGCAGAGTGTCAGAAGCAGGGCGGCAGATGCGCCTTCATTGATGCGGAAAACGCGATCGACCCGCAGTATGCCAAGGCCCTTGGCGTTGATATCGACGAACTGATCCTGTCCCAGCCGGATTCCGGTGAACAGGCATTGGATATCTGTGAGGTACTGGTCAAGTCCGGGGCTATTGATCTGGTCGTTATTGACTCGGTGGCAGCTCTGGTACCGCAGGCGGAACTGGATGGCGAAATGGGTGATTCTTCAGTCGGTCTGCAGGCCCGTCTCATGTCCAAGGCCATGCGCAAGCTGGCCGGAGCAATGAATCATTCATCCACTACTGCCATCTTCATCAATCAGCTGCGTGAAAAGGTCGGCGTCATGTTCGGCAATCCGGAAACAACCCCGGGCGGCCGGGCCCTGAAGTTCTATGCTTCAGTGCGGCTTGATGTCAGACGCGGTGAAACCCTGAAGAACGGTCAGGATGCCTATGGCAATGTGACCAAGATCAAGGTGGTCAAAAACAAGGTGGCACCGCCGTTCAAGACAGCGGTTGTCAACATGATCTACGGACACGGCATCAGCCATGTGGACGAGGTACTGAATCTGGCCGTGGAGAATGAAATTGTCAATAAGGCAGGCGCCTGGTTCTCCTATAACGGGGAGAAGATCGGCCAGGGGGCGGCTGCTGCAGCAAACTATCTGAAAGATCATCCGGATACGGAAAATGAGATCGAAGGAAAAGTCAGAGCGATCCTGTTCCCTGCTAAGCAGGAAGAAGAAACGGAAGAAACGAAGGAAGCGGAATAAGCTTCCTTTTGCTTTGTGTAAGGGGTTTATTCAATCTTGTGAAAAATATGTGTGAATCGTATAATAGCAAGTGGGATTTCATCTCATGATTTACAGAAAAATGGAGGAATTGTTATGAGTCCAGTAGCAACTGCCATTTTGTCTGTTATTGCAGGTCTTGTCATTGGCATCGTGGTCATGCTGGCGATTGATCACAGCAATCTCAACAGCGCACGTGCCAAGTCTAAGGAATTGATTGATGAAGCTCAGTCAAAGGCGGATACGGTTCTGTCCAGAGCAAAGCTGGAAGGACAGCAGAAAGCCTATGACATGAAACTCAAGGCAGAAGAAGAAATCAAAGCAGAGAAGAGTAAGATGCAGGCAGCAGAGAATAAACTGCTGCGTAAGGAAGACAGTCTTAACTTCCGTGAAGAGAATCTTTCAAACCGTGAGAAGAAGCTGAATGATAAAAACAGACAGATTGATGATCGGCTTGCAAAAATGGCCAGAATGGAAGAGGAGAAACAGAATCTCATCGAACAGCAGCAGAAGGAACTGGAGAGAATCAGTCATCTCTCTGAAGAAGATGCCCATAAGGAATTAATGGAAACTGTATCCCGCAAGTTCGAAAAGGAAACAGCCCAGTATCTTCATGATCAGGAAGAAGAAGCAGAAAACCAGGCTGCTGCCAATGCCCGCAACATTATTGCTGCGGCCATTCACCGTGTCGCTCAGGATGAAACCATTGAGCGTACTGTCTCTACTGTCACATTGCCCTCAGAGGACATGAAGGGGAGAATTATCGGCAGAGAAGGCAGAAACATCAAAGCCATTGAACAGGCAACCGGGGTTGATATCATTATTGATGATACGCCGGATGTATTGACGATTTCGTGCTTTGATCCGATCCGCAGAGAGATTGCCAGACAGTCTCTTGAAACCCTGATGAAGGATGGACGGATTCAGCCGGGCAGAATTGAAGAAGTGGTGGAAAAGACAAAGAAGGAACTCAATGATACGATCATGTCGATCGGCAATGAGACCATCTTCAAGCTTGGGATCGGCCGGATGAACAAGGATCTGGTACGTCTTGTCGGTACGCTGCGCTTCCGCTACAGCTATGGTCAGAATGCTCTTCAGCATTCCATGGAAGTCGCGCAGCTGTCCGGGGTCATGGCGGCCGAACTGGGATTGAACCAGGGCCTTGCCAAACGTGCCGGCTTACTGCATGACATCGGCAAAGCCGTTGACTTTGAGCAGGAGGGCAGCCATGTGGAATTAGGTGCCAAGTATGCCAAGAAGTATGGTGAAGGACCGATTGTGGTCAATGCCATTGAATCGCATCACGGCGATACGGAACCGCAGGATATTATCTCCGTGCTGGTTGCGGCAGCAGATACATTAAGTGCTGCCAGACCCGGTGCCCGCTATGAGTCTATGGAAGGCTATATCAACCGACTTGAGAGTCTTGAAAAGATCGCAAAGAGCTTTGATGGAGTTGATAAGGCATATGCCATTCAGGCCGGCCGTGAAATCAGAGTCATGGTCAAACCGGATAAAGTGGATGATATCAGAATGGTAAAGATTGCCCATGATATCAGAGAACGCATTGAAAATGAGCTGACTTATCCAGGTCAGATCAAGGTTACTCTGATCAGAGAAGTCAGAGTACAGGAACTGGCCAAGTAAGGTTCATAAAAGACAGAGAAACTGATCTCTGTCTTTTTCTTGTGGCTGCTTTTTGGACAAGTGAAAGTTCTGACGCAGAGATGGTATCTTTCCTTCCTTGCAAAAATACCATAAAGAAAGTAGTATTTTTGGGAATATAGGGCGCCATGGTTTCTGACGTCCGGAAAGGCCTTTTTTTCATGAATATTCTTTTTCTGGGCGATGTTGTCGCAGACTGCGGCATTAGAGCCGTTACTTCTGTTCTGCCAGATTTAAAAAAGCAGTATCAGATCGACTTCACGATTGTCAATGGTGAAAATGCTGCGGAGGGCAAGGGCATTACCTATCCCATCTACCAGCAGCTGATCGATGCAGGGGCAGATGTGATTACCCTGGGCAATCACGCCTTTTCCAAACGTGAAGTGCTCGGTGATCTGAAAAATATGAAGCGACTTATCCGGCCGGATAATATGGAACCATTCAACAGGGGACAGTCGTATCTCATCTGTGAATGCCGGGGAAAGAAGGTTGCGGTAGCCAATATTCTCGGTTCTGCTTTCATGCGTGCTTCTACCGGGGATCCATATCTGTGTGCGGAAAGACTGCTGCAGCGCATTCATGCGGATATCATCATCATTGATTTCCATGCGGAAGCGACAAGTGAAAAGGAAGCCATGCTGGAGATTGTGAAAGATAAGGCTGCTGCTCTGATCGGTACACATACCCATGTACAGACAGCTGATGAAAAAATACGGGATGGCTGTGCCTTCATCTGTGATGTCGGCATGTGCGGACCGTATGATTCGATTCTCGGCCGGGACAGGGATGAAGTGCTGTCCAAGATGATGACTGGACAGTTTACCCGCTATCGGCCGGCCATGGGAGAACCGGTAATCTGCGGGGCGGTAATCGAGATTGATGATCTGTCCAACCGGGCAGTTCATATCAGACGGATTCAGAAACGCCCGCGGGAAGATGTATGAGTATTCGGATTGAAACGGATTCTTATCAATGTTAGAATAATCCAGAAGGAGGCGTTGACAACATGCCAGTTACAGTTGATAAGGACCTTTGCATCGGCTGCGGTGCGTGCACAGGTGTCTGCCCGGTATCTGCACTTTCTCTCGATGAAGATGGAAAGTCTCAGTGCAACGAAGATGTATGCATCTCCTGCCTGACCTGCGTCGGCACATGCCCGGTATCTGCGATCAGTGCTAAGTAAGCATTGGCAGATCACAAGGATTTGTAAGAAAGACCAGCAGCGATGCTGGTCTTTCTTGTGAAATGGCTGTTGTTGAAATATAAAGCGCATGAAAAACATACAGGAAAATGCCATGCCGGACCTCAGGGCGGCGGCAAAACGGACAAAAGGGGAAGTACAGTACCGTACTTTTGCGATGCCTGAAGAAGCGAAACATCTGGGTACGGGGAAAAAATACCATATTTACACCTATGGCTGCCAGGCCAATGTCAGGGATTCTGAAACATTATCCGGCCTGCTGGAACAGATGGATTATACAAAAGCAGAGACAGGGGAAGAGGCTGATCTTGTCATCTTCAATACATGTGCGGTGCGCCGCAATGCGGAAGAACATGTCTTCGGCAATCTCGGTGAGCTGAAATCATGGCGCAGGAGCCATCCGGATGCGATCATCTGTGTCTGCGGCTGCATGGTGCAGGAAGAAGCAGTGGTCAATGAACTGCTCAAGAGCTATCCGCAGGTGGATCTGATTTTCGGCACCCATAACATCTATCGTCTGCCGTATCTGCTGATGGATTATGACAAGACAAAGGAAAAGACTGTGGAAGTATTCTCCGGCCAGGGTGATGTCATGGAAAATATGCCGGTCAGAAGATCTGATCCTTACAAGGGCTATGTCAACATCATGTATGGCTGCAACAAGTTCTGTACGTACTGCATTGTGCCCTATACAAGAGGAAAGGAACGCAGCCGCCATCAGGAAGATATCATTCGTGAAGTGGAAGAGCTGAAGGAACAGGGCTGTCATGAGGTGATTCTGCTGGGCCAGAATGTCAATGCCTATGGCAAGGATCTCGGCATGGAGGATGGTTTTACACAATTGCTTGAAGCCGTAGCAGAAACCGGTATTGAGCGGATCCGCTTCTATACGTCCCATCCGCGGGACTACAGCTTCTCGACAATTCTGGCCATGAAGAAATACCCCAATATTATGAAAGCCCTGCATCTGCCGGTACAGTCCGGTTCTACGGCTGTATTGAAGCGGATGAACCGCGGCTATACGGCGGAAAGCTATCTGAAGCTGGTGGCAGATATGAAGCGGGAGATTCCGGACATCACCTTTACGACGGATCTGATTGTCGGCTTCCCGGATGAAACGGATGAGGATTTCCAGAAGACGCTGGATCTTGTGGATGCGTGCGCGTTTGACGGTGCCTTCACCTTCATCTATTCGCCGCGTGAAGGTACGCCGGCAGCCAGGTTTGAAGATCATATCCCGATGCACGTGAAGAAGGAAAGACTTTCTCTGCTCAATGAGAAGATTGCCTACTATGGCCATCTCAACAACCAGAAGTACATGGATCAGACGCTCAGAGTATTATGTGAAGGACCTTCCAAGAAGAATCCGGCAGTCTATACCGGCTACAGTGAAGAGAACAAACTGGTCAACTTCACCGGGCCGGCCGGACTGGAGGGAAAGATCGTGGATGTCAGGATCACTAAGACATTAAGTTTCTCTCTTAACGGTATGGCATTGTGAAACAGAGGTTTTCTGCCTTATAATAGAAATATCGGAAAGCTTTTAGAGACTGGAGGAATCATAATATGAGCAAAGTACGCATTTTTGCGTTAGGCGGTCTGGATGAAGACGGCAAGAATATGTACGTTGTGGAAAACAACGATGATATTTTTGTTCTGGAATGCGGACTGAAATATCCGGATGGGGAGCAGTACGGTGTGCAGATGATCATACCGGATTTTACCTATCTGAAGGAGAACAAGGACAGAATCAGAGGTGTTTTCATCACCCATGGTCATGATGATGTCATGGCGGCTCTGCCCAGCCTTCTCAAGGAAATCCCGGATGTGCCGGTCTATACGGCACCTTTGACAGCTGCCATGTTTGAGCGCAAGGCAAAGAAGGCCGGCATCAAGCATGTCAACATCCACCGGATCAGACGCAATGCCCGCTTCAAGATCGGTGATACGAAGATCCGTACGTTCGGTACAACCCAGTCCATTGCGGATGGGTTCGGCGTTGCCATTGAGACGGCGGATGGTTATGTGGTATACAGCAGTGAGTTCATTGTGGACTATGATACCAAGAATGAAGCATTTGACTTTGACCTGACCAACATCACGGATCTTGCCAGTGAAGGCGTTCTGTTACTGATGGCAGAGTCAGTCGGCTGTACCAGAGCCGGTCATTCTTCTCCATACCACCGTATCACCCCGCAGATTGAACATTTCTTTGAAGACAGCAACAGCAGGATGTTCATCACTCTGTTCAACCAGAATATCTACCGGGTCATCGAAGTTATTGAACTGGCCAATAAGTATAACCGCAGGGTGTTCATCTATGATGAAGAACTGCGTCAATTGATGAAGGATATGGCTTCTCTTGGCTATTACCGTATTCCGGCAGGCCTTGAAGTACCGCCGGATGATTTCTCCAATGATATGGAGAATGTACTTGTCATCATTGCCGGCAATGGCGCCAACATCTTCAAGAAAGTACACAAGATTGCCAACAAGGAAGATGAGAATGTGGAATTCCGCAATACGGATACCGTCATCATCGCTTCTCCTGCGGTTCCCGGTACGGAAAGAGAAGAAGCAGGCATGGAAGATGATCTGTACAGAGAAGCGGGCCGGGTGGCAGCGGTTGATGCCAAGCGCGCCTTTACCATGCATGCCTCCCGTGAAGATCTCAAGATGATGATGTATCTGATGAAGCCCAAGTACTATATGCCGGTCAAAGGCGAGTACAGACAGCTCATTGCCAATGCCAATATTGCGCTGGATATGGGCTTCAGAGCAGACTATATCATCGTCATGGACAACGGCCAGGTGGCGGAAATCGATGATGGAAAGCTGCAGAGAAACTTCAACCGTATTGACCACGCGGAGGATGTACTGGTAGACGGTGATGAGAATCTGGACGCTTCCGGCATGGTGCTGAAGGACAGAGAAACGCTGTCAACCGACGGTGCTATAATTGTCGGTGTCGTGGTGAATCACAAGACCAAGGAGATTATCGGCGGTCCGGATGTACAGAGCCGCGGCGTCATCTATCTGAAAGATGCTGATTATATTATTCAGGAAATCGGCAATATCATGGAAAAGACAATCAACGAAGCCGTCAAGAACAACACGTATGACAATCTGGAATGCCGGGCCGATGCCAGAGACCGCATTGCCCGCTATGTCATCCGTGAAACGGGCAAGCGTCCGATGATTCTTCCGGCAATCGTTGAAATCAACACGAAAGACGAATAACCCGGGGGAAATGCGTGAGCACGGATAAGAAAAAGAACAAGGGCAGAAAACAGTCAGCGGAAGAAAAGCTGGCGGTCAGAAATGAAACAAGACAATGGATCACAATCGTGATCCTTGTTGCTTTTTGCGCAATCGGTTTAATGCGCGCAGGTAAGGCAGGTACATTTATCTATAATGTACTGCGTTACCTTTTTGGCGGTGTATTCTGGCTGATCCTGCTGTTAATGGCTTTATGGCAGCTGATCAGTATTGCTTCCACGCATAAGGATGAAGAAGATGCCCGCAATCCGCTGCCGATTATTCTGATCATTCTGGATATTGAACTGCTGGCGGCCTGGCTTTCGGCCGGTACCGTCACCGGTTTTGCGGCTTTAACGCCGTTTCTGGAAAAATTCTCTTCCTACTTTACAAATGCAGAGATACAGGCCGGCGGCGGGATCGTCGGCGCCCTGTTGTACAGCTGTCTGTCCATCCTGTTCGGGCGCAGCGGCTGTGTTGTGCTGATGATTGCACTTGTCATTATCGCTACGGTTCTGATGGGCTTTATGGACAGCTATAAGAATGCTTTTTCTTTCATTGCGGACTTCTTCAGAGTGCCTGAGGATGAGGAAGAAAAGAAGGAAGAAAAAGAAGAAGTACAGGCAGAAAAAGAGCGTCCCAACTTATGGAAGATGCGTGAAGAACATAAGCAGAAGCACGCTTCTTTCATCAATGCGGATGAGCCGGTCAGAAAGCAGAATATCCGTAAGGTCAATAAGGCACTGCAGGATGGGGAAGAGGTCGTCATCCGCATGAAACCGACCCCGATCAAACAGAAAAACCTCCATCCCTTTGACATCCGCGTGGATGAAGATGACGGGGATACGAACAATCTGAAACTGTTAAATGAATCGGATGACATGGGAAAAGAGAATACCATGAAACTGCAGCGGCCGCTTTCTGAATCAGAACATGTATTCATCAATCTTGATGAGCTGCAGGACAGAGTGAAGCCGCAGGAAACAAAAGAAGAGAAACAGGCAGTGCCTGAACCGGAACCGGTAAAGGAAGTCAAACCTGTTTCTGAGCCGGTACATGCCCAGTCTGAAACAGAAGAAGAGCCTGTTTTTCACTTTCCTGAATCAAACGGTAAAAACCGGCAGACATGCGACTACTCCCATTACCGCAAGCCGGATCCCAATAAAGTGCTTGATCCCATTCCCCCTCATAACGGACGCAATGTGAATGAACTCAATGCCCAGAAGAAGGGTGAACAGCTGATCAGCGTATTGAGTACATTTGATATTCCGGCCAAGGTAAAGGGTGTGCATATCGGACCGAGTGTCACCCAGTTTGAAGTGCAGCCGGACGCCAATGTCAAGATCTCAAGAATTGTCAGTATTACCGACAATATCAAGATGCAGCTGGAAGCCAGGGATATTCGTATTGAAGCACCGATTCCCGGCAAGAATGCGGTCGGTATAGAAATTCCGAATGAGCAGAGCACCCCGGTCAAGATGAGAGAACTTGTCTCTCGCACAAACCCAAAAGACAAGAACAGACCGCTTCTGTTCTACCTTGGCAAAGACCTTTCCGGTTCTACTGTGACATGCCGCATTGATAAAATGCCGCATCTGCTCATTGCCGGTGCTACCGGTTCCGGTAAGTCAGTCTGTATGAACTCCATCATCTGTTCCATTCTGTTAAGAGCCAGGCCGGATGAAGTGAAGATGCTGCTGATTGACCCGAAGAAGGTTGAATTCACTCCATATCAGAAGATACCGCATCTCATCGGTCCGGTCATCAATGATCCGACCCAGGCATCCAACGCCCTGCAGGTCATTGTCAGAATCATGGATGAGCGCTATGACCTGTTTGCGGCAAGCGGTGTCAGAAACATTGCCGGATATCATGAAATGCTGGCCAAGATGCCGCCAGAAGAAAGAAAACATACGGCCGATATGCCGTACATTGTTGTCATCATCGATGAGCTGGCGGATCTGATGATCACCGCCGGCAAGGAAGTTGAAGCTTCCATTCAGCGTATTACCCAGCTGGCCCGTGCTGCCGGCATTCATCTGATTGTGGCAACCCAGCGTCCTTCCACCGATGTCATCACCGGTGTCATCAAGGCCAATATTCCTAGCCGTATTGCTTTCTCCGTTTCCAGTTCTACTGATTCCCGTGTCATTCTGGACCATGTCGGGGCGGAACGGCTCTTAGGCAATGGCGATATGCTGTATCTGCCGATCGGCCAGAACAGTGCTACCCGTATTCAGGGTGTATTCATCACAGATGAAGAAGTAGAGCGGATCACCGACGCATTAAGTCCCTGGGGACCGCACTATGATGATTCATTTGTCATGCTGGAAGGCGTAGAAAGCGGTGAATTTACCGGGAATAACGGTGTCAGTGATGATCCGCTCTTCCAGGAAGTCAAAGACTATGTCATAGAAGCACAGAAAGCATCTACATCTTTACTGCAGAGAAGATTCGGCATCGGCTATAACCGGGCAGCCCGTATGATCGATGAGCTGGAAGCGACCGGCATTATCGGTCCGGCCAATGGTTCCAAGCCTAGAGATGTCTTTGCAAAGAAGAAAGAGGATACTTCACAGGATTAAAACAGCCATTTTACACAGAATGACTGTTTTTCCGTTAAAATAGCTGTTAAAAGGGGGTTCAGGTATGGCACAGCAGACACAGAAACAGAATGATACAGATTGGACGGATCATCTGCAGGAAAGTGCAGATGAAGGCATGAGCGATGCCCGGGAAGACCGCCTGAATGATGACCTGGATGCTTTTGAAGCAGATCGTGCCATTCAGAAAGAGAAAAAACACAGAAAAACAGGAACAGCTGTTGCTGTGGTCATTGCCTTAGCAGCTGCCGGTGTCATTACGGCCGGTATCGTCGCTGCAACAAACAGCGGCACCAATTACGATACCTACCGTTCCTCCAGTACTGATAAACAGGTTGCCGGCTCCTATTCCTCCAATCCATTCACATCCTTTGAAATGGAAGGAGAAACCATTGCCATGCCGACAAAAGTGCAGGATCTGCAGGATGCGGGCTGGACGATCTCATCCGTCAATTCAGATGAACCGCTGCCTGAAATCATCAGTAAAGATGACTATGGGGTGAATATCAATGCTACTAGGAACGGTATCCGTCTTTTCTATATCAGTGTGGAAAATCTCAGTGATTCAGATGAAGTGCCGCTGAATGAAGCATATATAACTGATTATTCTTTCTATTCTTCCAGAGATAACGGACTTGATCTTTCCATGCCGTATGATGTGACATTCTATGAATCAAGCGATGATGTGACTGCAGCGCTGAAAAAGGAAGGTGCACCCTACCGGATCTATTACTATGATTCTGAAATCTCAAGCATTCATATGGATTATCAGGAAGAGAATCATACCTATGATTATGAAATCAGTTTCAATAATGATGGAGAAGTAGATGGAATCAATCTGTATTATTACAGTTATTGAAAATTGTGTAAAAACATGGTCAAATCTGCTCTTCTTCTTTAACTGAGCAGATTTGACCAGGCAGTATCTGCATCACAGTCTGAAAAACACCTGATTTGACGGTTTGAAACCTGCTTCTGTTTTCGATACAGTACAGAAAACAGAAGGAGGTTATGAATATGTTCACCAATTTTGCATTAGTCGGAACAGTCAAGGAAATGCCAGGGGCGCAGACAGGAAAAGATGGATCAGAAAGCGCATATATCACCATTGCCTGTGAGAGATCCTTTCCGGAAGCAGATGGTTCATATGGGTTTGATGCCTTCCGTATTGCCTTATGGAAAGGTGTTGCAGGAGAGTGCCGGGATTCATGCCGCATCGGCAGTGTTGTCGGGTTCAAGGGGAGAATTGAAAGCATCTGCGTCAGGGATGAAGCCGGGGGAGTTCATCTCTGTCCGATGCTGATTGCGGAAAGAGTCAAGATCATCCGGGCATAGAAAAGAGCACAGGGCTCATCGTCTGACATCATACAGAACGATCTGACCCTGTGCTCTTGTTTTTTTAAGATCAATCACACGCTGGTTTTCACTGCCGCGGAAAGACAGCGCAATATTCTTTTTCTCCAATACAAACGGTCCATCCACTAATACATCAATATAACTGAGCATTTCATCAGTGACTTCAGTATGCTTACGCTGTCCTGCCAGGAGATCCTGATCATACACAAAACCGGTATAGCTCCAGATATCTTTGTCAGGATATGTTTCCCGGATTTTCTTCAGCAGTTGAACCAGAACCCTCTGGTTCTCCGGCTCAAACGGTTCCCCGCCGAGTACTGTAAAGCCCTGAATGTATTCATGATTCAGCGCATCCAGAATTTCCTTTTCCGTTTCTTCTGTAAATGGTTTTCCATAATGAAAATCCCATGTTTCAGACTGGAAACAGCCTTTGCAGTGGTTGGTACAGCCGGACACAAACAGACTGACTCTTACCCCAAGCCCATCCGCGATGTCATATTTCTTGATATTGCCGTAATACATATCTCATCTCTTTCTTTCTGTAAATGCAAGTATACCATAGACATTCTCATGCGGCCTATTTGTTCATCTGAAACAATGCGGCATAATCCGGATTCATTGTATAATGGTCGGGTACAACCTGTTTAACAGCAGGAATATGAGGGAAAAACGATGAAACGAAACACATTTTTGAACATGATTCTGGCTGCCGGACTCATTCTGACAGTCATTCCCCAGGGCATTGTCCAAATCCACGCATCTGACAGCATCATTCCTGTCTATCGTGTCTATAATCCCAACAGCGGTGAGCACTTCTTCACGACTAATGCAAAAGAACAGGCCTATCTGGTCTCGATCGGCTGGAATGATGAAGGCATCGGCTTTTATGAACACAGTGAAACAGGCGATGCGGTCTACCGTCTTTATAACCCCAATGCCGGCGAACACCACTATACGGATGACAGGAAAGAAAAGGAAGATCTGGTCGATCTTGGCTGGAATGATGAAGGGATTGCTTTCTATTCAGATGCAGATCAGGAGATTGAAATCTACCGTGCCTATAATCCCAATGCCCCTGCAAATAATCATAACTACACCGCCAGCATGGCAGAACAGAGCAATCTGGTGAACTATGGCTGGAATGATGAAGACATCGCCTGGTACTCCTGCAGCGCGACGGCTGGCAGTGTTTCGGAAAGAAGAAGTACAATCTATCAGCTTTTAACCAGTACCTGCAAGCTCAACAAAGCAGCTGCCTGCGGCATTCTGGCCAATATCCAGCTTGAATCAACCTATAATCCCCGTGCGGTCAACGACATTGATAATGGCTATTATGGCCTCTGTCAATGGGATGGAAAGTACAGATGGACAGATTTGATCACTTACTGCCGAAAGACAAATACCGGTCGTTATTCAATCGAAGGCCAGGTAGATTTCATGATCTATGATCTGGGACAGAGAGGACAGCTTGAGAACCTGAAAAAGGTGGAAGACAGTGAGGATGGTGCTGAGGAAGCTGCCATCTATTTCTGTGAAAAATATGAAGTAAGAGAAGATCACTATGACTGTGACAAGCTGGCCGCTGAACTGTACCGCAGTCTGAAATAAAGGCATATGTTCTTTTACAGACAGAAGAAAACAAAGTCCTGTCATCATGAAACAGAGATTCCCTGTATCCGTGTCAGCATTTGTACCGGTGAAGAAACAGCCGGCTTCCGTGATAAGGATACAGGCCGGTTCAAAGAAGTCATGTTAATTCAAAGTGAAGAGGATCTTGAAGCATTCCGTAAAGAATACGGCATAGAAGAAGAGATAAAGAAATTCTACTGAAAGCTTTTAGACAGTAATCCAAAACAAAGAAGCCTGTGAGTGCACAGGCTTCTTTGTTTTGCTCTGGAATGATCAGAAAATAAATGCAAGCAGCGTAAATCCGATGCCCAGGGCAAGACAGGTCAGAGACAGCTTGCCAGAATCATGAGCGAAGCTGATGAATTTGTCTGAGTTCCAGCCCGCTTTTTCCATTCTTTCCTTTGTTGATATAAACTGTCACCTCTTTCTACTTGAAGTATGGCTATAAAGACATATGCAATTTAGTCAATTACTCCGCCCTCTAAAGGGTCGAAGCTTACAGCTGGCCCCGGAAGTGCGAACGTAGCGCCGAAGCGCTCTCCTTCCTTCGAATTATGGGAATACACCCTCATCCGATCGTTCTTGCAGAGGATGATCGGATCGTCGAATACACTGACAGTCCATTGACAAGACGATCAAATTCTTTAGGTTTCAGCTGAGCCATTCCTGAGCGATCCATCGGCCACTGATACCTGCCGTTCTCAAGGCGCTTGTATAAGAGCAGAAATCCATCACCTTCCCAGAGAAGGCCTTTTACAAAAGAGCCATTTGAGATTCCGAAGACTGTCATTCAGTACCTGGGCAGATACACACATCGCATAGCCATATCAAATGCCAGAATCAGATCCTTTGAAAACGGCATGGTTACTTTCTCATACAAAGACTACCAGGACCATAGTCCCATCAGACAGATGACAATAACAGCACGGGAATTTGTGCGCCGCTACCTGATGCATGTTCTGCCGCAGGGCTTTACCAAAATCAGACATCATGGCTTTCTGGCTAATGCCAATAAGTAGAAGCGAATCATACGTCTGCGAATATTCACCAATACACCTTCCAGAACAGAATACGTCAAAGATACTATCGGTATCATTACAAGGATGATCGGCAGAGATCCAAGGAAATGCCCGAGGTGCTATAAACTGATCGTTCCAGTATCAGCTCTTCGCTTAATCGAATGATTATTGGCTTCATATTTTTTTCAGCCTGCCCACGAGCGGGTGTTTTCGTCGTGCTTTTATCATTGGATCAGTGTATACTCAGCACGTAACAGCTGCTTTCATGGCCAAATATGGAGGGTGATAACGATTTACTTTTCTCCATACAGAGTGCAGATCGCGAGGCAGTTCAATCGAATTAAAAAGTCACAGTCAATCAGCTCTGGTATCATTGCCAGAGTTTCATTTTGACGTGTGACTTCTTAATTCTCTAAAGTATTTTGCTAATATTTCTATTGAAAAATAACATAACTGGCAAGAATTGCTTGCATATATGAAAATAAATGCACATACTGATGGCGGGTATAGATTTTGGACAATGTTCAAGACAAGGTGGATTTGAATAAAATATCTGTCTTAATAATTAATAACAGCTTTTGAAATTAGAATAGAAAAAGGAAAAGCTAATATGTCTGTAAATATAATGAGGTATAAAACTGGAGACATCGAATAGCGGAACAAATCCGCGTAATATCAGATGAAAAGAGATTTTTCATTTATCACATTGTGTTGATTGAGTTTCTGTTTGAAATTGAATAGACATTAATGAATTCTACCAAATGTAATTATTCTAATTTTGTGAAGTTAGTGAAAAGGTATATAAAATGACTGTATCAAGTGCTTTGGCAATATTTTGCGTAGGAAGCACTCCAATATATGCTACGAATGTTACAGAAAGTAATCCGGATACTGTCGATGATGAGCCAATGATTGTTTACAACTGGTTATTGATACATAGTATATGTGGTGGAACAACAGCTTATGAGCTGCATGCTACAGTCAAAATTCCTGCAAGGATTAAGAAAACAAGATATTTTTACATTGCAAATAAGGTATCCGATCCTTTTGCTAATGCAGTTGTTGCAATCTTTAGCGGAGAAGTATATGGAGCAGAATATTACGATGTAAACGGTATTGGTTACATTCCTTATCAAGAAGGTTACTCGAATTCATATACATCGTGGAATTATCATGCTAATTATTGTTTACATACAGAAAGTTATGGCTGATTATACTCATTAATTGATTATATTTCGTATAAAAAATCCTTAGTGAAATCAACCTGATTAATGAAACAGAAAAAAAGGAAAATATGAAAAAGAAACTTATCATTGCGGCCGGACTGGCGCTTATGCTGGGCGGCTGCGGCGCTTCTTCATCATTGCCGGATGAAATGAAATTTCTGACAGACGATGATCCGGTAAATCTTGCCATGTACTGGAAAGTGGAAGGAGAGAGTGAAGACAGTTCAGTCATTTTCAATGAGAGCTGTGATGCTTATCAGACAGAAAATTCAAAGGATTACTGTAAAAAGAGAAATAAGATTGATGATAAACTGCTGGATACGGTCAGAGATGATCTGAAGGATGCCGAGATGACTTCCATTGATACAAAGGATATTGATGAAGGACAGCTGGCATATTATTTCATGGATCGTAAGGATAACAGTAAAGCAGTCTATTTCTACCGTGATGGAAAGATCAAGTGCGTCGGTAAAGATCACAAAAGAGCAGCCTATGAAAGTGAAGCGGCTGATCAGATCCTGAAGGCATGTGATGATGCAGTGGATCAGCTGAATGAAGCCAATGATGCATTTGTTAAAGAACATTTTGGTAATAATTAATAGAAACTTTTAATGTAACAAAATCTGACTAATTAAAAAAGGACGCTGACTTTCGCCAACGTCCCATAAATACTGATATTTACTGAGCTTTATGACATTTTTCCAATCCCAGAGGGATAGAACTTAGAAACTTTATAATGTCTTAGAAACTTTTGCAATGTAACTTTGCAAGATTTGAATATGTACAATTTCAAAGTGGACAAGATACCAGCGTAATAAGTAAAAATATACAATTTCAAAGTGAATATTGCAAATATTTTGCGGTACATATTCACTTTAAACGATAACTTCCTAACTTTTTGGACTAACTTTTAATCTTTTCACCTTGATTGGACTAAGTCCTTAGGCCGAGAAAACACGATAAAATCAACGTTTTTCAGCGCTTAACTATTGACTTTAATTATTTAATTCACTATAATAAAGACAAGTTCAGATTGGGCTCAGCTAAAACGAGGTGAATTAAATAACTATGGCGGTCTACAAAGACCTTAAAGTTGATATCCCAAAAGAGCACGTAACCATCGAATCATGCAAGGATGGTAAACCTGCTCTGATCAAGTATGTCCTGTCTGCCGTTTACGACAGGAATAAAGGTTACGCTGTTCCAAAGCGTACTATCATTGGACATCAGTGCCTGGACGATCCCGGCATGATGAACCCGACCAGCCAGTACAAGGAAATCTTCCCTGATAAATGGAAAGAGCTCACTGGCGTCGCTGTTGCCCCTGTCCTCAAGCGAATCGGGTTATTCGCAGTCAGCCAGGCAGTGAATGCCAAGGTTGGAATCAAGGATCTTCTGGATCAGGTCTACGGTCCGGAAACAGCAGGTGCTGTCATGGACTACGCCCTGTATTCCATCCGACTGCGCAGTGATGTACTGGCTGCTTATCAGGACTGCGTTACCGATGAACTGCTGTATGGCAGCTCGATACGCAGTGATTCATGGTACTCGGATCTGTTTGCGCATCGCATGTCCAAAGAGCAGAGTCTTCTGTTCCGCAAAAAATGGGCGTTGCAGTGTCACGAGGATGGCGTCAGTGAAGTCTGGCTCTGCATTGACGGATCGAATGACGATTGTCGCAGCAGGGGTGTTGAGATAGCCGAAAAAGGAAGCGCTAAGTCAAAGAAGAACGTAAACATCGTCAGCTTCACCTATGCGGTCACGGAGCAGGGACTGCCAATCACCTTCGACCTTTATCAGGGCGGCCTGGTTGATGCCAAAGCTATGAAGACCATTATCGACTTCCTGCAGGAATGCGGCATCTCACTGAAGGGAGTGATCCTTGATCGGGGATACTGCACAAAACCTGTCCTGGAATACCTGGCTGGGCTCCATTTACCGTACATCATCATGGTGAAAGGAGAACCTCAGGGGTTCAACGCACTGGCAGATCAGTATGGATCTGAGATCAAGATGAATGCCGAGTATCTCATAGAAGGCACCTATCTCTTCGGCGTTCAGCAGAAAGCCCAACTGCTGAAGGACTACAAGCATGAGGACTATGTCACTCTTTTCTTTGACTACCGTAATGGCAGCGACCGTGTGACCGCGCTGCTGAAGAATCTCTACAAAGCTTTGGACGAGGCGAGGGTGGCTATCGCTGCCGGCAAAGAGCCGAAAGTAGACTCTAAGTTCAGCGGCATGATCAGCATCACAACAAAGGTGGAAGACGGCAAGACAGTTACCAACGCTGCCATCAATACAGCACAGCTGCAGAAGTCCATCGATGAAAAGGGACTGTACAGCATCGTCAGCTCAGAGGAGATGAAGCCGGCCGAGGTTCATTCGAAGTATGCTTCCCGAGACGCCTGCGAAACACAGTTCTGGATTATGAAGACTCAGCTCGGCTTTGGCACAGTGCGCGTGCAGCGTACAAACAGCGTTTACTCAAAGTTTCTTGCTGCATTTGTTGCCTCGATTCTTCGTTACGAGATCGAGCAGGCAGCCAAACCTCTGAACAGAACAGCATCTCAGATGATCCATGAGATCGATCTTCTCGAGATGAGAAAGATCAGTGATGTGTATGCCTACACGCATACGGAAAAACAGAGAACAGCCGATTTGTTTACCGGTCTCGGCTCCAATGCAGTCGAACTGCTTGATGATGCTGTTAAGATCGAGAATGATCGTATTGCCGGTCGAATGCCAGTCCTCCGACACCGGAAAACCGGTCCCAGGAAGGGCTCTCATCACAAGCAGTACGATGTCGATGGCAAAGTAATTCCCCGTAAGCCTGGTGTAAAACCAGGGACGAGGCGTACCGATGTCAACAAAAACGGCACCGTACGCAGGAAGCCTGGTGTTCAGGCCGGAACAAAACGTGGCAAGTATAACAAGGACGGGAGTCTACGCCAGAAGCCAGGTCCTAAGCCGGGGAGCCGGCGGAAGACCTCCGCTTAGGGAGCAAAGTTAGTCCCAAAATCCGGGAAGTTATCGTTTAAAATATACAATATCAGAGTGGAAATATAATGTCAACTCGCAATTGGCTCTCTATTTCTGCCAATAATTTGCGATAACTGTAGTTAATGCTATAGCTATGGCTGCAGCTGTAGCTGTAGCAGCTTGTATCGCGGCCACGGCGGCTGCAGATCAGATGAATAGCTCGATGCTTGAATTTATTGATAATGACTTCCCAAGCTCTCTGATGATATGCGAAATTACATCCTGTTGAAGATTCATCAGAAAGATCGGCCATTTCTGCAACGTTATGACAGTAGCGGCATCACATCTGGATGAAAGCTGGCTCTGTTGGCAAGTGCCCGGAAGTTGATACGGAAGATGTCCTTCCAATTATGGTACTGCCTGAAAATCATATGCTGATTTTGAACGTGGAGTCCGCATATAATGAAATGTTAAAAGCGATTGAAGATTACCATGAAATCAGCACGGTATATGTCGTCACAAATTCCGAATCGGCATACTGGGATATGGTCAGCGGGATGAATGTAGAACATACGTATCAGCTTTATCGCGACTATCCGGACAATTTCAGGATAAATACGGAGGCCACAAGATGATATATGCCTACAAATTAGGATGAAATTCATAAAATTTTCTTTTTGCAATACTATGTATTAATCAACAATAAAATTGAATTATCAACACGATATAATATAATTATTTTAGGAGTTATTCTATGTCAAAAAAGGAAGTACAGAAGACGATAACCCGGTTGAATTTAAACTGAATGATCTGTATAAAGCCAACAGGACGAAGGGAGCGGATGGTCTGGAAGAAGATCATATTCTGGCAGAACTGCCGGAGCAGACAGTGGTAATGCATGATCATAATGTGATCAACGACAACCAGAAATTCCATTTCTGCAATATTGAATGCAATGAACATCTTCTGAGAGATCTGGAGAAGGATGTTCTGAATACATCGAATACATGGGCAGGAAAACTGGAAGAGCTGATCAGAAGTGCAATTCATAAACGGAAACAGAGGTGTAAAGAAGGCAAGCTTGAATTTGATCTGGAAGAGATACGTGATTTCCAGGCAAAACTGGATGAATATCTGGCGCTTGGAATCAAAGAGAACATGGCGTCGCGGGCAGGTTACTATGGAGATACAGAGAAAACTCTTCTGGAGCGGCTGGAAAAATACCGGGGCAATTATTTTGCATGGCTGTATGATTTCAGCCTGCCTGTAACCAATAACCTGAGTGAGCGCAGCCTGCGTTTTTCAAAGACGCATCAGAAGGTATCCGGGCAATTCTGGAAAATAGAGACAGCCGAAGCGTTTGCGTCAGTACAGTCATATATAGAAACGTGCAGACGGAATGGCATCAGTGAATCAGATGCACTGCATCGCCTGATGGCAGGCAATCCATATACGGTATCTGAGATATTCAAGAATGAATGAGAAAGAATAAGTTCAAGGGCATCATGGTCGAAAAAAATCAGGTGCTCTTTTTATTAGGATGATGGAACGGCTGTGAATAGTAACAAAAATGTACAAAAAAATAGCCGTATGGTTTGAAATGATCAATAATACGTACTATAGTATAAATATAAAATTAATATACCAAGGAAATATTAGCAGAATAGTGAACTTATAGCTGGTGTGCATAGCCGTGATCAGTAAGCAGGTGACATTAGGATATTCTTCTCATGCGGAGGAAACCTGTTATGTCTGACAACAATCAAATTGAAACCTGCAATCCTGAATATCTGACAGCTGATATCATGAAATCTCTCTGCCAGTATCAAATCAGTCATCTTAACCGCGAGATTAATGACTTTCTTGTGCTGAACCGTGCAAGTGATCAATGCCTGTTTACCACCTGTCCGAAATGCCATGAAACTGTTGATCACTTTAAACGAGGCGGCTATACCTATGCGACAGATTGCAATGGCTGCAGAATCCGTAAAAAAGTTCTGCTGAAATGTCCGATCTGCGGTCACCGCTTTACAACCGGATATGGACAGCTTGTATTTTATTCTCATTCCAGTGAAGGCGTCTGGATTAAGGTAATCAAAGATACAATCAGCGGTGTTCCCATTGCAGAAACTGCTGCGGAAATCAATCGCCATGTCAGTACCGTATTTCGAA
>Ga0256406_1002137_pt1 | contig 29074 bp, 20 predicted proteins | sample RumenRJG_03DNA_FD_185986 | JGI IMG/M metagenome (GOLD analysis project Ga0256406, IMG submission 185986) | Bovine rumen microbial communities from Lethbridge, Alberta, Canada - RJG_03 | ecosystem: Host-associated > Mammals > Digestive system > Stomach > Rumen | place: Canada: Alberta | collected... | reverse complement strand
CGCGAGGCTAATGTGCTGGCCACGGAGAACGACTCCCTCAACGGCGTGGCCATGCTCTTCGGCCACCTCATCACCCACAAGGGCGTGATGTTCTCCGACATCCGCACCTACTGGAGTCCCGAGGCCGTGGAGCGTGTCACGGGATGGAAGCCCGACGGACTGGCTGCGGGCGGCTTCATCCACCTCATCAACTCCGGCGCTACCACGCTCGACGCCACCGGTGCCATGAGCGACAGCGAGGGACGGCCCGTGATGAAGAATCCTTGGGAGATGACGCAGGACGACGTGGAGGCCTGTCTGAAGGCTACCAGCTGGATGCCCGCCGACCGCGACTACTTCCGCGGCGGTGGCTACTCAGCCCACTTCCTCAGCCGTGGCGGTATGCCAATGACCATGATGCGCGTGAACATCGTCGATGGTCTGGGTCCCGTGCTGCAGCTTGCCGAAGGCTGGTCGGTGGACCTCGATCCGAAGGCTCACGACATTCTGGACCATCGCACCGACCCCACTTGGCCCACCACCTGGTTCGTGCCGCGCTTGGACGCTACGAAGGACGCCTTCAAGGATGTCTACTCGGTGATGAACAACTGGGGAGCCAACCACGGTGCCATCGCCTACGGCCATCTCCGTCCCGACATCATCACGCTCTGCTCAATCCTCCGCATCCCTGTATGCATGCACAATGTGCCCACCGACAAGATTTTCCGTCCGTCGATGTGGAACGCCTTCGGCATGGATAAGGAAGGCGCCGACTACCGTGCCTGCCAGAGCTTAGGCTCCATCTACTAAAGCATAAAAAGTAAGAACATGATTATCAAGTAGGAGGTTAGGGCCTATCATAGGTGCTGACCTCCTACTGTCGTATTTGCCGTCTATCCCTGGATATATTCAGTGACACATAGATTCAATTGAGAGGCAGAAGACTCAAAACGCGTATATGACCTAAGCTCTTACTCGCCATATCTACACCTTATATGCAAAAATTACCATATAATAGCTTCAGAGTTTCTTCCCCAATATTGCAGAATGTTGATGTCAATACTAAAATAACAGCATAACACTGCTCACCGGCCTGCTCCCAATATATTTTTCTCCCATTACAAGGAGAATATTGTGATAAATTGTATTAACTTTGCGAACAGGAACAAAAACCACTGAATCATGAAAGGATTAGCCTTATCAATATTAGCAGTGTTGCTCACGGCTACCGTGTATTCCAGCTTCCACAGCTATCGAATGACGGAAGACAGCATCGTGAGCGATTTGAACCAGGCGCTGACACTCACCCTCCAAACAACCCACGAAGACTACCTCACCCCCGACACACTGCGCATCTACCGCAGCTATCTTCGCGAGGAGACTCTGCGCCAGTGTGCCAGTCTCTCCTATACACTGCCGGGCGAAAAGCGTCCCGATCGCAGTAGCCGAATAATGAAGAAGCAGCACAATGGCCGAACCCTCTACTTGCGTGGCTATGCCAACTGCTCCGTAGCCACAGTTTTCGCGCTCTCCGACCAGCGACTTCCCCTGATGCTGACGGTGCTGACTATGCTGTGGGCGGGTCTCGGACACTGGTGGCTCAGACGGAGGCCGACAGCTGTGCTGGCTGAAGCCGGCAACGGCAGAGCCCTGAGCATCGGCTCGCTCTCTTGGGATGCTGCAAGCCATAGCTTCTTCACCGGTGAGCATAAGGAAGTACACTTCACCCCCATGCAGCGACAGCTCATGGAATTGTTTATCAGCGCCGATTGCCATATGCTCACAAAGGAGTCGATCTGTCAGCACCTATGGCCTCGCAAGGAGGACGCCAACGAGACACTCTATACGCTCATCCGTCGGCTGAAACAAACCTTAGTCGAAAATGATTGTCAAGTCACCATAACATCCGACAGAGGCCGTTCTTATCGTCTCTGTCATGACTGCAATTCCTGCACAGAGGTTTCGGCAGCACCTCAGTCAGCCCTTTGAATGATCTGAAGGAATATTGATTAAAATGATGAGAATCAGCAAACATATTCTCCTCCGAGGCTCATTACCCCTCGTAGCTCAAGCGGCCTGTGCGGCAACTGCCGTGAAGCCCAATATTGTATTCATCATGTGCGACGACATGGGATACGGCGACTTGCACTGCTATGGTCAGCCCTACATCCAAACGCCAAACATCGACAGAATGGCTCAAGAAGGCATGCGTTTCACCCAGGCCTATGCGGGAGCTCCTGTGAGTGCTCCTTCGAGAGCCAGCCTTATGACAGGCCAACACACAGGCCACACCCTGGTAAGAGGCAATAAGGAGTATTGGCCCAACATGCCAATGGTAAACTACGGCCAAAACCAAGACTACTCACGCGTGGGACAAATGCCTTACGACTCTACCCATATCATTCTGCCCGAGGTAATGAAGGCAGGAGGCTACAGGACGGCACTCTTCGGCAAGTGGGCCGGTGGCTACGAAGGTTCCTGCTCAACGCCCGACAAGCGTGGCATCGATGAGTTCTACGGATATATCTGTCAGTTTCAGGCCCACCTCTACTATCCAAACTTTCTCAATGAATATAGTAGTAGCCGGGGCGACACTGCCGTGAGTAGAGTGATACTCCAAGAGAACATTCAATGGCCCATGTCGGGTGAGGGCTACTTCCACCGGCATCAGTATTCGGCCGACCTCATCCACAGAAAAGCCTTAGAATGGTTAGACCGACAGGATGACAAGCATCCGTTTGTCGGATTCTTCACCTACACGCTCCCTCACGCTGAACTGGCCCAACCCAACGACTCGATCCTCCGGCAATATAAGCGCCAATTCTTTGTCGACAAGACTTGGGGTGGTCAGCCCGACTCGCGCTACAACGCCGTGGAGCATACTCACGCCCAGTTTGCCGCCATGATAACTCGTCTCGATAAGTATGTGGGTGAAATTATGGAGGAGCTACGGCTTAAGCATCTCGACAGGAACACCATTGTTATCTTCACAAGCGACAATGGGCCTCATGAGGAGGGCGGAGCCGACCCTGTATTCTTCGGGCGCGACGGTAAACTGCGTGGGCTCAAACGACAATGCTACGAAGGGGGAATTCGTATTCCTTTCATCGTCTGGTGGCCTGGTCATATCAAGGCTGGAAGTATAAGCAATCATCAGCTGGCATTATACGATGTGATGCCCACTTTTTGCGAGTTAGCACATTTACCACTTCCGCCAAAGGGCAATGGCAAGACTGCTGTATGGAAAACGAAGCAAAGGAAAACTGACTATCTCGACGGCATCTCGTTTGCACCTACCTTGTTGGGTCAAAGCGGACAGCAACAACATCCTTGGCTTTATTGGGAATTCAGTGAGACCAACCAGATGGCGCTACGCATGGGAAACTGGAAGATGGTGGTGGTAAAAGGCTTACCACAGCTCTACAATCTGGCGACCGACTTGCATGAGGATCGGAATGTGGCTGAGCAGCATCCCGACATTGTCAGAAAGATGGTGGGTATTATACTCAGTCAGCACCGGGAAAGCAAAGACTTCGAGGTGACTCTTCCTAACAAGTGAAGAAGAAAGCTTAGGACCAGTGGATACATATCAAACTTGCCCCCCCTAAAACCGGTAGACGTATCTCCTTTAGAGACTAATTCCTAACAATAAAAATAAAGGGTGCTGAGACGTGTCAATCCACAGTCCAGCACCCTATAAGGTAAAACGGATAAATGCCAATCAGTTCATAGGAACAGCAAACTTATCCCCCGTCTGCTTCACTAACTCCTTGGCGAAACTGTGCGGGAATCCCGGTCTTGCCACCTTGGCACCAAGCCCCGTTGCTGTGCGCTTGAAGACTCCGTTTGCTTCGGGTTTCACTGCCATATCGTTGTATTTCACGATGAGGTAGACAGCAAGTTTCTTCCAGCGTGCGAGCATCTCGGCAGCCTTATCATTACTGTAATTATTCAGATACTTCAAGGCTGCAGCCTTATCAGAGCTGTAGAGAGATTTTGCCTTTGCCTCTACAGCAGGCTGAGCGGCAAACCAACTGTGCTCCAGGCTGTCGCGCACCGTCTTCAGCGATCCGAACATCTGGCTGTATCGCGGGTAAACCATATTGCTAACCCAGTTGCACACCCAATAAGCATTCTTATCGGAGAACGTCACGGCATCGGCTCCGGGCGTATTGAAGCATTCCGGCTGCACCGTGTTGCCACAATAGATGGGCACATAGGCAATCATGTTGCCGTCGTCGTTTCCGAACCAGAGTACACCGCCTATTTCGCGAGGCAGCCACGATCTCATCTGGCTCACATAGGTGAAGCCCGTCTGCTGAGTGCTCGTCGGCCGTTCGTTGAAGTATTTCTTTCCGTCGACCTTGAAAGTGAGCGGCGTCGGCCGGTAAGGCATCTGCCAGATACCTCCGCCAATGTCAGTGCTGTCAGTAGCCAGCGGTGTATTCTCATAATGATCGCGCATGCAGGCCTCAACATCCTGCACCGAGAGTTTACGGCTTGGAATAATCCAGAGCGGCATGTCCTCAGCGTCAGGATCCTTGCCAAGCGCCCATGGGAGATAGCGGCTCATATCCGTCCAGTGGTTGAAGAAGCTCCATACACGGGCTTCGCAGAAGCGCCGTCCTTCGAAGTCGGGTTTGGCATAAGCCTCCTTCCAGCTGAAATCCTTGTCCTTGCCCTTAAACCATCCTTTGGAACGGGCAAAGCTCACTACGTTCTTTGAATGCAGCACCTCCGTGCTGTAGGCAGCGAAGACACCGATGCGGCTCTGGTTGGCGTGACCACAGATAGCGTTGTCGGGCACCCTGACAGCACACCACACCACCTTCTGCTTCTTGTCGCCTCCACAGCCCTGCATCTCCATAATCCAAGCCTCGTTGGCATCACAGATGGTGAAGGTCTCGCCCTCACTGTTGTAGCCATATTTCTCGACGAGCGAGGTCATCACCTTGATAGCCTCACGGGCAGTCCGCGACCGTTGAAGGGCCAAATAGATAAGCGACCCGTAGTCGATGATGCCCGTTGTATCCACCATCTCCTCTCGCCCTCCATAGGTAGTCTCTCCGATGGTAACTTGATATTCGTTGATGTTACCTATCACATTATAGGTCACCGGAGCCTCTGGAATCTCACCATGATAGACACCCGTATCCCAGTCGAACACTTTCCGCATCTCTCCCTTGGCATGCAATCCGGCTGGGAAATGCGCCAAGTTCTGGAACATACCGTAGTCGTCGGCATTGTAAGTGCAGATGACGGATCCATCGGCACTGGCCTTGCTGCCCACAATAAAATTGGTGCAAGCCTCGGAAGGCGTAAAGCAGAGACAGCCCAAGGCCAGCGAAAAGAATAGTCTTAGTTGCTTTATCATATTCGTAAACAGTATGTTAACTTTCAATTTCTAACAAGCTTTGAAGCTCATATCAAGTCCCTTCACGCTGTGAGTAAGTGCTCCGACACTGATGAAATCCACTCCTTGCTCAGCATAGTCGCGAATGGTGTCGTAAGTGATACCGCCCGACGACTCAGTCTCATATCGTCCGTCTATGAGGTCGACTGCCTTCTTCGTGTCGGCAACGCTGAAGTTATCGAGCATGATGCGGTCGACGCCGCCATGATGGAGCACCTGATTGAGTTCATCGAAGGAGCGCACCTCGATTTCAATCTTGAGGTCGAGGTTTTTCTCTTTGAGGTATTCATGGCAACGCGTGATAGCCTTGTCGATGCCACCTGCAAAGTCGATGTGATTGTCCTTGAGCAGTATCATATCAAAGAGTCCAATCCTATGGTTCATGCCTCCGCCAATCTTCACCGCCTGCTTCTCGAGCACGCGCATTCCGGGTGTTGTCTTTCTGGTGTCGAGCACATGCGTATGGGTGCCCTTAAGGCGCTCCACATATTTATGAGTCATCGTGGCGATACCGCTCATACGCTGCATGATGTTGAGCATGAGCCGCTCAGTCTGAAGCAGTGAGCGCACCTTTCCCGTAACGACCATAGCGATGTCGCCCACTTTCACGGGCGAGCCGTCAGGGATGAGCACCTCCACCTTGAGCTCCGGGTCAAAGCGGCGGAACACCTCCTTGGCCACTTCCACGCCGGCCAGGATTCCGTCTTCCTTGATGAGCAGATGGCTCTTGCCCATAGCGTCAGCGGGGATACAACACAAAGTAGTATGGTCGCCATCACCGATATCCTCGGCAAAGGCCAGGTCGATGAGTCTGTCTTCTAATTCTTTTACTGTAAGCATATTATTCCTAATTGAGTTGTTAATCATTGTGATATCAGTTCATGCGCAGCTGCCTTTGCACCGGTCTGACATCCACCGGAGCCGCACTGGGGGTGGGCATCGGTGCCGAGGGAGTAGGCGCCTTCGCCGAATCGGCCGAGCTGCCGGCAGCAGGACTACCAGCACTTCCGGGCGCTGCACTGTCTGTCATTTTGGGTTCGTGAATGCGGAGGATGTTGATACCTGTAAGGAACATGATGCGCATAGACGTTGCATTTCCACTATGGTCGTTCAACATGAAGTAGCCTCTCACCTCCTTAATGCCCAGATGTGCATTGTCGGCTATCACCAGTGAAGAACTGCCCGACACCGAGATGTGCGTCGTCTGGCAGGCCACACTGTCGTTGGCGAATCTCACGGCCATCACCACCACACCATCATGCATTCCCTCCTGGTAGATGAACTGCGACTGCACCGAGAGCATAATCCGGTCACCCTTATGGAAGGCCGTATCAGCCTTTATGGTGAACGTACTCAGATTGAACGGCTTGTCAGGCATCAGCACCAAGGCATGTTGACCTCGCCAGATGCTCACCGTGTCGCCCCGGGCGTTGTCGGCCCCATATCGGCTCACGTCGCTTGCCGAAGCACCCTCAGCCATGGCCTCCTTACTGAGCCGGTCGGCGAGATGCTCATAAATGGTTTGCAGATATTTCGTATGGCGCAGATACCAAGCCATCGACGAGTCCACCTGGGCCTCCGTGTAACCATACTTCTTGAGAATGGCCGTATTATAGGTGATGAGATTCGTGCTTCCCGTCTCCTGCGACATGGCCTTCGCTATATGGTAATCGTAGAGCAAGTCCTCCATGTCGTCGGGCTGAATGTACTGACTGGGAACAGAAGGTTTACAGGAGGCCAACAGCGTCAAGACGACAAAAAGGAAAAGCGCCTGAAAGCCCTTTCCCCTCTTGCTGACGGCCGACAATGCCGGTTGGTTATTGCTCATCGGATGGCTGCTGCTTGACATGCAACTTAACGTTTTCCAAGTCCTTTCTATAAAACAGGAGCAGAAGAATCACTCCCACGCTGATATTGGCATCGGCGAAATTAAACACCGGCGAAAAGAAGATGAACTGATGACCGCCCCACACGGGCACCCACTGTGGCCAGTGGGTCACGATGAGTGGGAAATAGAACATGTCGACCACCTTCCCCTCCAGGAATGCAGCATAGCCCTGCCCCGGTGCCACCCACTGCGCTACATCGAACGGAGTGGACGAGGTGAAACAGAGGCCATAGAACATGGAGTCGAAGATGTTGCCGGCAGCACCGGCGAGAATCATGCTCAGACAGACCACATAGCCCAGCCGGTGCTCACGGTGAACGACCTTGCAGAGATACCAGCCGATGAAGCCCACGGCCACAATGCGGAACAAGCTCAGGAAGATCTTATTGAAGAAGGTCATACCATAAGCCATACCGTTGTTCTCGACAAAGTCGATATAGAACCAGTGAGTCACCTGAATCATGTCGCCGAGACGCATGTGCGTCTTCACCTCGATTTTGATAATCTGGTCGACGACAAGAATCAGGATGACCAGCAGGACGGCTATGCGCCCGTCGGTAAATAGCTTCCTCAGTCTGCTCATTACTTCACCGATTCCACCTTGATATTGATGTTCTGTCCGTTCACCTCAGCCTCCGTACCATCGTTGTCGGAGAGCCGGATGTCGTCGGCCAGCACCTGCGTCCTTATCATCTCGCCAAAGGCTTCGACGGCCTCTTTGGTGGAATCCGTGGGCGTGAGCGTAACCACGATGCGGTCGGTGATTTCGAGTCCGGAGTCCTTACGGATGTTCTGGATACGGTTAATCAGCTCACGGGCCATGCCCTCGTTCAGCAGTTCGGGAGTGAGCTCCACTTCCAAAGCCACAGTGACATTGCCTTCATTGGCCACGAGCCATCCGGGGATATCCTCCGAGATGATTTCCACATCGGCAGCATCCACTGTCACTTGCTGCCCCTCGACAACGAAGCTGATGCTGCCCCTCTTCTCGAGTTCCGCGATTTCCTCCTGGGAGAGTGCTCCCATCTTGGCTGCCACTCCCTTCATGAGCTTTCCGAACTTCTTGCCCATGACGCGGAAGTTACACTTCACCTTCTTCACCAGGAAGCCGGAATCGCTGACGAACTGCAGTTCCTTCACGTTGACCTCGCTCTTTATCAAGTCGGCCACGGCCTCAATATGCTGGCGCTGAGCCTCATCAACAGCGGGTATCATCATCTTTGCCAGCGGCTGGCGCACTTTGATGTTCACCTTACGCCGCAGAGCGAGCACCATGGAGGTGACCTGCTGTGCCAGAGCCATGCGGGCTTCGAGGTCGGCATCGATGACAGCCTCATCCACCTTGGGGAATGCGGCGAGATGTACGCTCTCCAGTTCACCGCCCAGATCATGATAGAGCTGATCGGTGAAGAACGGAGCGAAGGGAGCCAGCACCTTGGCCACTGTCATCAGACAGGTGTAGAGCGTCTGATAAGCCGACAGCTTGTCCTGGCTCATCTCCTTGCCCCAGAAGCGCTTACGGTTCAGCCGCACATACCAGTTGCTCAAGTCGTCGCACACGAAGCTGTCGATGAGTCGGCCTGCGCGCGTGGGGTCGTAGCCGTCGAGCTCGCGCTCAACACCCTTCACGAGACTGTTAAGGCAGGAGAGAATCCAGCGGTCGATTTCCGGTCGCTCTTCTACGGGAACCTGAGGCATCTGTGGGTCGAAGCCATCAACATTGGCATAGAGTGCGAAGAAGCTGTAGGTGTTATAGAGTGTGCCGAAGAACTTGCGGCGCACCTCGTCCACCCCGTTGGGGTCGAACTTCAGGTTGTCCCAAGGTTCGGAATTGGTCATCATATAGAAGCGCACGGCATCAGCTCCGTACTTGTCGATCATCTCGAAGGGGTTGGTGACGTTGCCCACGTGCTTCGACATCTTGTTGCCCTTGGCGTCGAGGACGAGGCCTGAGGAGATGACGTTCTTGAAGGCTACGCTGTCGAAGACCATCGTAGCGATGGCATGCAGCGTGAAGAACCAGCCACGCGTCTGGTCGACACCCTCGTTGATGAAGTCGGCCGGATAGAAGGCGGGCGGAACGGGAATACCGGTGTAGGTGCTGTGAATGAGCTCATTGCGATACTCCTGCTCGCTCTTGCCGGTTTGCTTCAGACCTTCGGCATTGAGCTCGCCTTCGAAGGGATAGTGCTGCTGGGCGTAAGGCATGGAACCACTGTCGAACCACACGTCAATGAGGTCGGACTCGCGGTGCATGGGCTTGCCGGTGGGGCTGACGAGCACCACATAGTCGATGTAGGGACGATGGAGGTCGATGCGGTCGTAGTTCTCCTGGCTGTAGTCGCCCGTCACGAAACCGCGATCCTTAAGTGGATTGCTCTTCATGAATCCGGCCTTCACCGACTTCTCTATCTCGTCGTAGAGCTCTTCCACGCTGCCGATGCAAATCTCGTTGCGGTCCTCATCGCGCCAGATGGGCAACGGTGTACCCCAGAAGCGGGAGCGCGAGAGGTTCCAGTCGTTGAGGTTCTCGAGCCAGTTGCCGAAACGGCCCGTACCGGTGCTCTCAGGCTGCCAGTTGATGGTCTTGTTGAGCTCCACCATGCGGTCTTTCTTAGCTGTGTCGCGGATGAACCAGCTGTCCAGCGGATAATAGAGGATTGGCTTGTCGGTGCGCCAGCAGTGAGGATAGTTGTGCACATGCTTCTCAATCTTGAAAGCTGTACCCTCCATCTTCATCTCCATGCAGATGACAATGTTCAGGTCCTCAGCCTTCTCACTGGCCTTGCGGTCCCACACGCCGTCGGGATTGAATTTGGGGTCGTAAGCGTTCTTCACGTAGTCGCCTGCATGATGTCCGTAGAGCTCCACGTTGACACAGTGCTCCACAAAGTTCTTGTCGAGCTCGTCGATGGTGTAATACTTACCCTGCAGATCCACCATGGGGCGTGTCTCGCCACGCTTATTAATAAGGTATAGGGCAGGCACATGAGCGTCGTGCGCCACCTTGGCGTCGTCGGCACCGAAAGTAGAGGCGATGTGCACGATGCCGGTACCATCCTCGGTAGTGACATAGTCGCCGGGAATGACGCGGAAGGCCTCGCTCTCCATTTCTACGAACTGGTCCTTGCCGTTCTCGCCGGTGAACACCTTGTCGGGATGAGCCTCGGCATAAGCATTGACAAAGTCGGGCTGATAGTCCCCTATCTTCTCCGTGGGCTTCACCCAGGGCATGAGCTGCCGGTAGTGTAGTCCCAGCAGGTCGGCGCCCTTCATGCGGGCCACCACCTTCCAGGGGCAGGACTTCTTTTCAGCATCGAATGCTGGCAGAGCCTCACTGCTCTCCACCTGCTGTTCGGGCTTCAGATAGGCCGTGAGACGGGCCTCGGCCAAGATCATTGTCATGGGCTCACCGTTGTAGGGGTTATAGGTCTCCACGGCTGCATAGTCGATCTTCGGCCCTACGCAGAGCGCGATATTCGAGGGCAACGTCCAGGGCGTTGTCGTCCATGCCACAAAATAGGGCTTGCCCCAGCGCGTCCACTCCGGCTTGGCGTCGGTGATGAGGAACTGTGCCGTGACGGTGGTATCCTTTACGTCGCGGTAGCAGCCAGGCTGGTTGAGCTCATGACTCGAGAGGCCCGTTCCGGCAGCCGGACTGTAGGGCTGGATGGTGTAGCCTTTATAGAGCAGTCCGTTGCGATAGAGCTGCTTCAGGAGCCACCACAGCGACTCCATGTATTTGTTGTCGTAGGTGATATAGGGATGGTCCATATCGACGAAGTAGCCCATCTTCTCGGTGAGGTCGCGCCATTCGGCCGTGAACTTCATCACGTTCTCGCGGCACTTGTGATTGTAGTCCTCCACGGAGATGTATTTGTCGGAGTCCTTGTTGTCGATGTCCTTCTTGGTGATGCCAAGCTCTTTCTCCACGCCCAGCTCCACGGGCAGTCCATGGGTATCCCAACCAGCCTTGCGCTCCACGAGGAAGCCCCGCATCGTCTTATAGCGGTTAAACGTGTCCTTGATGCTGCGCGCCAGCACGTGGTGAATGCCGGGATGGCCATTGGCCGAGGGGGGACCTTCGAAGAATATGAACTGGGGGCACCCCTTGCGCTCGGAGATTGATTTGTGGAAGATATCGTGCTTCAGCCACTCGGCAAGCACGTTTGAATTGGTGCCTGTAAGGTCGAGGCACTTGTGTTCGGCAAACTTCTTAGCCATTGCTTGTTCTCTCTTTAATATTAATCCTATCGGGGAAACATCTGACTGATAATCCCCTCTTCAGCTTTGAGATGCAAAGTTATATAAAAAAAACGGCACGGACAATAAACCATCTGTTTATTTTCCTATTCCCTGCTGATAATCAAGCGCTCAGCCCGCCATGATGCTGCGGCATGACTCTCGCCGCCGCCATCCACGGTGAGACACCCTGATTCAGCAAACTCTCCTTCGCAAAGACAAAGCCCGGGGCTGCTGCCGTCGGCATCTGCTGTCGAGCTGGCCTCAGCACTGGGAAGACTGGCTCTCTCCTACCCTACCCATGACATCCAGCAATGCGTAGAGGGGGCCGAAGACGGCACCGGGGCGCTTCCTTTCAGCAAGGAGCGGGAGGACACCTGCCACCATGACAGCGGAATAGTCACGAAGGGATTTGGCCCGTCAAGTTAGAGTCATGCCCGACACACAACAATAATGCCGCACACATTGCTGCATGCGGCACTATAGCTAATTCATCTTCAGATGTTGCTCATCCGGCTGTTACTCCACCTGCACAGCGAAGTAGTCCTTCTTTCCGGTAGGCCAGATGCCCTTGATGTAGAGCACAGGATCCTTACTGGTGGAAGCAGCCTTGACGGCAGCCTGCAAGTCGTCAATGGAGCGGATAGTCTGGCCGTTGGCCTGCATGATGACAAAGCCCTTGTCGATGCCGGCGTCCTTGAAGGCACCCTTGGCCACCTTGAGCACTTCCAGACCATAGTTGATACCCAGCTGCTCTTTCTTGCTGTTAGAGACAGGTGCGAAGGTAGCGCCCAGCACATCGAGGTCGGCTGTCTTGAGCACCTTGGTGTTGCCCTGTGCGTTCTTCAGCGTCACGGTCTTCTCCATCTTCTTCTTGTTGTGCATGAAGGTCAGCGTCACCTTGTCGCCGGGATGCTTGTTGACCAGGATTTCCTGAAGTTCAGCCATCTTGTTCACCTTGGTACCGTCGATGCCGATGATGACATCACCCTTCTCGATGCCGGCCGATGCGGCAGCGCCGTCGGGATCCACCTTAGCCACATAGATACCCTCCATGGTTCCGAGGTCGACATCCTTACCCTGATCTTTCTGAGCGTCAATCCACTTATGGGCGTCGCTGCCCTCGATGCCGATGAGAGCGCGCTGCACGGTGCCATATTTCTTGAGATCGGACACTACCTTATTCATAATGGTAGTAGGGATGGCAAAGCCATAGCCCGAGTACTCACCCGTGCGCGAGTAGAGCATGGCGTTGATGCCGACAAGCTCACCCTTGGTATTGACGAGAGCACCGCCGGAGTTGCCGGGATTGATGGCAGCATCGGTCTGAATGAAACTCTCAATGCCGTTGGCTCCGAGCGAGCGTGCCTTGGCACTCACGATACCGGCCGTTACAGTGGAATTGAGGTTGAAGGGATTGCCCACGGCAATCACCCATTCGCCCACCTTCAGCTTGTCGCTGTCGCCGATGGGCAGTGTGGGCAGATCCTTGCCATTCACCTTTATCAAGGCGAGGTCGGTGGTGGGGTCGGTACCCACGATGCGGGCCGAGAACTCACGACCGTCGTTGAGCGTCACAGTGAGCTCATCGGCGCCATTGACCACGTGGTTATTGGTCACGATATAGCCGTCAGCACTGATGATGACACCCGAGCCAGTGGCCTCCTGCTTCGGAGTCTGCACCTTGCGCTTCTGGGTGCCGCCACCCTGTCCGAAGCCAAACATATCGCCGAAGAAGTCGTCGAACGGACTGCTTGGCACGTCGACGGTCTGCACCTTGGAATTCTGCACATACTTGATGTGAACTACGGCAGGAACGGCCTTCTCGGCAGCGTAGGTCAAATCGACAGGCTGTCCGGGCAGAGCGGCTACTGATGGTGTGGCTGCATTGACGCACATCACCGGAGCCGCAGCCAGGCTGGCGGCAATCATGCCGGCAGCACATAACATTTTCATTGAATAGTTCCTCATTGTTGTCATACTTATGTTTTGTTTATTATTACTTTCGACGATGCTTTAAACTTGTTATCAACGCTGCAAAGATAGGGTCAAAACTGCCAATAATGACAATCTGTCGTATATCTTTATTCCAATTTAACACTTCAAATTCACGGCTTAACGGCTCTTAATTAGGCACTGTGGATAATTCACATTCGTTTAATGAACACTCCAGTACCACTTTTCGCAAGTTCATACCGGCACCACGATTCACCCGCTGGCGGAGGGCGCCGACAGCCTCACTGGCACCTTCTCAACACCGGAGAACCAACCGAGGAGCACTGTCAGCATAACGGCAAACCATCCACCGCGCAAGAGCGAGAACTGCCAAAATGACAGAACCTGCACTCAGATGATAAAACCAAAGAACTCCGGGACATGCTGGCGCACAGAGACGCAACAAAACACCCCTTAGTCCCCAAATACCCGCATAAGTAACTAATAATCAACAGCTTGAATCGACCAGGGGTCAGAGGCGGTGGAGACCAGGGGTCAGAGGCGGTGGAGACCAGGGGTCAGAGGCGGTGGAGACCAGGGGTGCCGGAAACCAAAGTCCAGGGGTGAGAGAAATGAAGGCCCAAGGAGCGGAAAATAAGCCCGAAAGCATCCAGCCCACGAAGCGGCGCCACTGCCAAAATGACAGCACCACCATGGGTACAGAAGACAGTGGACACACGAGCCAAACAAGCAACCGACCGAAGACCACGGCAGGACGACAAAGAAGTGCTACGCCGGAGGGGTGGTATCCCGGAGATGTAAAAAATAAAGCATTTTTCTTTGTCATTCGCCACGTTTACAGTAACTTTGCAGACAGAAAACAGTGCTCCGGCTCTGCCGCTGACGCAGCTAATGCGTGGGAGGAAAGTCCGGGCAGCACAGAGCACTCCACTTCCGAAAATAGAAGCTATTGGCAACAGTAGGCCATGCAGAAGAAAACAACCGCCCCCTCCTTGTGAGGGAGTAAGGGTGAGAAGGTGGTGTAAGAGACCACCAGCTGGCGGGTGATCGCCAGGCTGTGCCGGGCTGGAGGCTGCAAGTTCATGTAAACCGTCGTCTGAGGGCTGCTCGCCCGAACCTTGAAGGTACGGCGGAGGGTAGAACGCTGGAGCTGCAGGGCGACTTGCAGCGTAGATAAATGGCAGGCACCCGTCGGGGTCCAAAGACCTCGCGGGGACAGAACCCGGCTTATAGGGGCACTGTTTTCCTTTTTATGACAACAAGCTTGCAGTGCTGACAATATATAAAGCCAGCCTGCGTTATTATAGAAGGTATATGATAGATGATTTCGAACATCAGGTGAAACGCATCATTGACAGGCACGCCAATGAGGACAACTTCCCGCAGCTGGAGAAGTTCGGTGTCACACGCAAGCAGATTGACAGCTATCTCGCCGACAAGCAGGCCATCCTCGACAAAGGCGGCAGCGAGAAGCAGCGCTACACCGTGGCCGGAATCCTCATCGTGATGCCCGTGATAATTATCTCGGCCTTCCCCGAACAGCAGCTGCCCTTCAAGGACTGGGCACTCTTCATCAGTCTCGGCATCGGAGTTCTGCTCTGTCTGCTGGCTATGGGCGGCCTGCACCTGGTTAAGCACCTCGGGCTGCGCCGCATCGCTGACCCAGCCATTGAAGCCTACATTGAGGAGGTGCTCAAATGGAAACAATCCTAACAGCTTAATAAACGAATAATTACTATGGAACTACCCGACCTTCAGAAGTATAAGGACAAATACAGCCAGGCTAGGTTTGTCGACAAAATTCAGCGCATAGCCAAGCGCGCCGGCGCCAGAATGGTATATGCCGCACTCATCCTCTACTACACATTGGAAAGCGAGAACGTCCCGATAAAAGAAAAGGCCATCATCATCGGTGCGCTGGGCTACCTCATCAGTCCGCTCGACGTCATGCCCGATGCCATCCCCATTGCGGGACTCAGCGACGATCTCGCCGTGCTCATCTTCGTGCTCCACAAGGTGTGGAATCAGGTTTCCGACGAGGTGAAGACCAAAGCCAGGGGTAAACTGAGCAAATGGTTCGACCTCGACGAAATCAAAGAGGCCGACAACCTCTTCAGCGATGACCCTTCGGAGGGTCCCGTGTAACGACATTATTTCATCAAAACTCAATAAGCATTAGATTATGAAAGCATTCGTGTTCCCAGGTCAAGGTGCCCAGTTCGTAGGAATGGGCAAGGACCTCTACGACAGCAACACCCAAGCAAAACAACTCTTCGACGAAGCCGACAGCATACTGGGCTTCGGCATCAAGGACATCATGTTTGCAGGCACCGATGAGGAGCTCAAGCAAACCAAGGTCACTCAGCCCGCCGTCTTCATCCATAGCGTCATCTCAGCCCTCTGCCTGGGCGAAGAGGCAAAGCCCGACATGGCAGCCGGCCACTCTTTAGGCGAATTCTCGGCCCTCGTAGCCTCGGGCGCACTGAGCTTTGCCGACGGCCTGCGCCTTGTGGCAGCCCGTGCCAACGCCATGCAGAAAGCCTGCGAGGCCCATCCCGGCACCATGGCTGCCGTGATAGCACTGCCCGACGAGAAGGTGGAGGAAATCTGCCAAGAGGTGAGCAATGGTGGCGACGTAGTGGTTCCAGCCAACTACAACTGCCCCGGACAGCTCGTCATCTCGGGCAGCATTGAAGGTGTGAACAAGGCCTGCGAGCTGCTCAAGGCTGCCGGTGCCAAGCGCGCCCTGGTGCTCAATGTGGGCGGAGCTTTCCACTCCCCGCTCATGCAGCCGGCTAAGGAAGAACTGCAAGAGGCCATCGAGCAGACCACCTTCGCCAAGCCCGTGTGCCCCGTCTATCAGAATGTCGACGGCAAGCCCCACACGGAGCCCGAGGAAATTAAGGCCAACCTCATCGCACAGCTCACCAGCCCCGTGAGATGGACCGAGTGCGTGAAGAACATGATAGCCGACGGTGCCGACGACTTCACCGAGTGCGGTCCCGGCAAAGTGCTCCGCGGCCTCATCGGGCGCATCGACCGCAACGTCGCTGCCCACGGCGCAGAATAAACTTCGACTCTTTTCCCTGGGGTGCCCGCGCCGGGCACCCCTGTTACTGCTCCTAACGCTACTAAAATGATAATCTACCAAATCTTTACCCGTCTCTTCGGCAACGACAACACCACCCGACAGAAAAGCGGAACACTCGCCGTCAATGGCTGCGGCAAGCTGAACGACATCACGCCCGAAGTGCTGCGCAAAATCCGCACCTTAGGCGTCTCACACATCTGGTATACGGGCCTCATCCGACATGCCACCCAAACCGACTACAGCTCCTACGGCATACCGCAGCAGCATGCAGAAATCGTCAAGGGCAAGGCCGGTTCACCCTATGCCATAGCCGACTACTACGACGTCGACCCCGATCTGGCTACACAAGTGGAGCACAGAATGGAGGAATGCGAGGCGCTCATAGCACGCACCCACAAGGCCGGGCTGAAGGTCGTCATGGACTTCGTACCCAATCATGTGGCCCGCGAATATCACAGCATCTGCAAGCCCGACGGCGTGAAAGACTTGGGAGTGGACGACCGCACCGACTACAACTTCTCACCCCAGAACAACTTCTACTACTGTTGGGGGCAGCCGCTCGACCTCAGCGCCATCACCTCCGGGAGCAGCTACCGGGAGCAGCCCGCCAAGGCCACTGGCAACGACCAGTTCACAGCGCGCCCCGGCAGCAACGACTGGTATGAGACTGTGAAGCTCAACTACGGCATTGACTACTGCGACGCGGGCGGACGCTCGGAGCACTTCGATCCGCGCCCTGACACCTGGACAAAGATGCGTGACATCCTGCTCTTCTGGTGTGCCAAAGGCATCGATGCCTTCCGCTGCGACATGGCCGAGATGGTGCCTCCGCAATTCTGGGCCTACGCCACCAGAGAGGTGAGACAGCGCTATCCCGAAGTGCAGTTCATCGGTGAGGTCTACAACCCTGCCCTCTACCGCACCTATATCAAGGCTGGCTTCGACTTTCTCTACGACAAAGTGGGAATGTATGACTGTCTGCGCGACGTCATCGGTCACCGCCGTCCCGCAGCCGACATCACACAGCAGTGGCAGCAGACCGACGACATCGGCTCTCACATGCTCTACTTCCTGGAGAACCACGATGAACAGCGACTGGCCAGCGACTTCTTTGCCGGCAGTGCCCGCAAAGGCATACCCGCGCTCATCGTGGCCGCACTGCTCAAATCGTGTCCCTTCATGCTCTACGCCGGACAGGAGGTGGGCGAACGGGGCATGGACGACGAAGGCTTCAGCGGAAGGGACGGCCGCACCACAATCTTTGACTACTGGTCGCTCGACTCGCTCATACATGAATACTCGGCCACAGCATCGCTGACACCCGAGGAATCCCGGCTGCACGAGCTCTATAGCAAGGTTCTCAAGACAGCGGCCACCGACCCCGCAGCCGTCAGCGGCGAGAGCTTCGACCTCATGTATGCCAACAGCCATCTCCACGACCGTCAGTTTGCTTTCCTGCGCAAGCAGGGCTCCGACACGCTGCTCGTGGTGGCAAACTTCGACGACAAACCCGTGAGTGCCGACGTGATGCTTCCGGGCCATGCCTTCGACTATCTCGGCATGAAGGAACTCACCACAAGGGCCACGGAGCTGCTCACCCGCAAGCGCCTCACACTGAAGCTCAAGGCCGATGCCCCTCTGCTGCTCAGCGTCCCCGCCTGGAGCGGACTCATTCTCAAGTTCAAATCATAAGCCCCATGGATAACGACCCCATACTCAACGCGCACAACAAGGAGGAGTTTCCACCGGCTCACACAGCCGAGCATCTGCTCAACCAGCTCATGCACCGCATGTTCGGCTGCGAACGGAGCCGTAACGCCCACATCGAGCGCAAGAAGAGCAAGATGACATTCGCACTGGAGCGCAAGCCCACACGACAGCAGGAGAAGGAAATAGAGCGCGAGATGAACCGCCTCATAGAAGCCGACATGCCCGTCAGCTTCGAGTTCACCGACCGCAACCATCTGCCCGAGGGCATAGAGCTCGACCGACTGCCCGACGATGCCTCGGAGACACTGCGACTGGTGCGCATCGGCGACTACGACGTGTGCCCCTGCATCGGCAAGCATGTGCGGTCGACGGCTCAGATAGGACGCTTCGAGATGCTCGGTACCAACTGGGACGAGGCCTTGCATCAGTTCCGCATCCGCTTCAAGGTGATACCCTGAGCCATCGGCACTCACCGCGTGGGGATGGCCATCTTCCCCCCCAATGGAGTGAGACACACACAGTCTGACGTTGCCTTTACAGTAGTCTTCCGAGAGCAAGACGGCTTAGAGCAAACGGGGATGGTGGCTCAAATCTTGGGACGAACGTTCTTACCTATTTATATATATGGCTCCAGCCGACGCTCATCTCTTCCCCATCAACTCAAACGGCAGCCGACGGGGAGCAAAGCTGCATGCACTCCGCAACAATGCTCAATGCGAACGCGGACAAGTCCATCCCGACTCACAAAGAGATGCTGCGACAAGACTGATAACGTCAAAAAAAAAGCGTGGCGCTTCGGCGGTAGTCAGCATTAAAATGCTTACCTTTGCAACATGAGCAAGAAAGTAAGCATCAACCTCGTGGCAGCCAACATCTTTGCCCTGCTGCTCTTCGCAGGCAGTGCCGTGGCCTTTGGCGTGCCCTTCGCGCTGATATGGCCGTGGTCAACCATCAGCGCCCATCTGAACGGAGTTTCCGCAAATGCGTTTGTCATTGCCCTCGTAGTCGGCGTTTTCCTGCATGAAGGCATTCACGGTCTGACGTTTGCCCTGTTCAACCGAGGTGGCTTCCGCCACGTCAGCTTCGGCGTGATATGGAAGTATCTGACACCCTACTGCCACTATTCGAAGCCGATGAGCCGCAATCGCTATATTGCCGGCGCCATTGCGCCCTTCCTCGTGCTCGGGTTGGTGCCCTCGGTGTGGGCGCTTTGCTGCGGGAACGCATTTCTGCTCGCTTTCGGCATCATCTACATCAGTGCGGCGGCCGGCGATTTGTGGATGGTGTGGCTCATACTGAAGGAGAGCCCAAAGAGCCTGATTCTCGATCATCCGTCGGAAGCCGGCTTCTACGTGCTCGACAATGGGAAACCCACTGTTTGACAAGTCCTTCCGGCAACAGCAAGCAGAGGCCGGGAAAGGCCCGGAGTCACCCTCACCGACTAACTCACCATCGCCCCGACAGCCCCCTTACAATTATTCAACTCAGAATGAGAATTACAACCACTTTTACGAGGCTCAGGAACCCCAACAAGGCAGTTTAGTGAGTTCAAAATCAAATTATTAAGAATTATCGGCAAAAAGTGAGGGCAAAATTTCCGTATGAGATAAAAAAGCACTAAATTTGCACTTCCGAAACGATAACACTATAATATATAACAATAAAAACAACAGAGCAATGACAAAAGCTGAAATAGTCAACCAGATTGCAGAAGCCACAGGTCTTCAGAGGAAAGACGTAGCTGCAGTGATTGAGTGCTTTATGACCTCCGTAAAAGACAGCCTGCTGAAAAAGCGCGAGAACGTTTACCTTCGCGGCTTTGGCAGCTTCATTATCAAGCACCGTGCAGCCAAGACTGCCCGCAACATCAAGCAAAATACAACCATCAACATCGAGGCTCACGATCTGCCCAGCTTCAAGCCGGCAAAGAGCTTCGTCAACGAGATGAAGGGCTAACGCAGCCACCCGCTGACAGGGCACGGGCTTAAGGAAGCAACTGAGTAATCATTTTATAACATTTAATTAAAGAATTATGCCAAACGGTAAGAAGAAGAAGGGTCACAAGATGGCCACTCACAAGCGTAAGAAGAGACTGCGCAAGAACAGACATAAGAGCAAGTAATCCCCCTCAACGGATTACTGGCCGGAGGGCTGTTCTGACAGGGGCGTGTCAAAGCATCCGACAAGGATTGGTTGACATGCCCTTTGTCGTTAAGAATTATGTAATACAACGCATTGGACAACAAGGTTAATTGATTCAGGAAGAATGACCAGCGAAGTCGTTATTGATGTCCAGCAGAAGCAAATCGCTATCGCTCTGCTCGAGGACAAGCGTCTGGTGGAATACCAGAACGAGCCGCGCCAGGCCTCCTTTGCCGTGGGCAACATCTATGTGGCCAAGGTGAAGAAGCTCATGCCGGGTCTCAACGCCTGCTTTGTGGACGTTGGCTACGAACGTGACGCCTTTCTGCATTATCTTGACTTAGGTAACCAGTTTAACTCTTATTGCAAGTACCTCAAGCAGGTGGAGAGCGACCGCAAACGCCTCTACCCCTATGCCAAAGCCAGCCGGCTGCCCGACCTGCCCAAGGACGGCAGCGTGCAGCAGACGCTCAAGGTGGGCCAGGAGGTGCTTGTTCAGATTGTCAAAGAGCCCATCTCTACCAAAGGCCCGCGCCTTACAGCCGAGCTGTCGTTTCCCGGGAGATTCCTCGTGCTGATTCCATTCAGCGATAAGGTGTCGGTGTCGTCAAAGATTAAGAGCGGAGAAGAGCGCGCAAGGCTCAAGCAGCTCATCAACAGTATTAAGCCCAAGAACTGCGGCGTCATCGTCAGAACGGTGGCCGAAGGCAAACGGGTGGCCGAGCTCGACGCCGAAATGAAGGTGCTCACAAGCCGCTGGGAGAGTGCGCTGACCAAAGTGCAGAAAACCCAGAAAAGACCACAACTGGCCTACGAAGAGACGGGCAGAGCCATTGCCCTGCTGCGCGACCTCTTCAACCCCTCCTTTGAGGCGGTATGGGTGAACAACGAAGAAGCATTCAACGAGGTGAAGAACTACATCACGCTTATAGCACCCGACAAGGCCAACATCGTGAAGCTCTACACCGGCAAGGTGCCCATCTTCGACAACTTCAACATCACCAAGCAGATAAAAGCCAGCTTCGGTAAAACCGTGAACTATCGACACGGCGCTTACCTCATTATAGAGCACACCGAGGCTATGCACGTGGTCGACGTGAACAGCGGAAACCGCTCGAAAGCTGAGAACGGACAGGAGCAGAATGCACTGGAGACCAACCTGGGTGCAGCCGACGAACTGGCGCGCCAACTGCGTCTGCGCGACATGGGGGGCATCATCGTCGTCGACTTCATCGACATGAATCTGGCCGAGGACCGGCAGATGCTCTATGAGCGCATGTGCAAGAACATGCAGCAGGACAGAGCCCGCCACAACATCCTGCCACTCAGCAAGTTCGGACTTATGCAAATCACTCGCCAACGAGTGCGCCCGGCTATGGATGTCAACGTAGAAGAAACGTGCCCCACTTGTTTTGGCACGGGGAAAATACGCTCCAGCATCCTCTTCACCGACCAGCTCGAGGGCAAGATTGACCGCTTGGTCAACAAGATTGGCATCAAGAAGTTCTGGCTCCACGTGCATCCTTTTGTGGCTGCCTACATCAACCAGGGCGTCATCTCGCTAAAGCGCAAGTGGCAAATGAAATACGGCTTCGGCGTACACATCATATCCTCGCAGAAGCTCGCATTCCTCCAGTATGAGTTCTACGACGCCAAGGGTGAGTTTATTGACATGAAAGAGGAAATCGAAACTAAGTAGAAGATTCGCAGAATCCTATTCTAAAGGGCCCGGTCGCAACTCTCTTGCAGCCGGGCTTTTTCTTTGTAACTGAGGCTGAGGAGAGCCAGGGAGCAGGACATCGAAAGGATTGAGAGCAAGGTGGAGAAGGAGACAGCAAGCAGGACCGAGGAATCAAAACACCATACAGCTGACGTTTTGGCACGATGTTTGTAGTCTCCCTTAATCATTGGTGAATTATACTAAAAATCAGAGCAAAAGACTTTGATATTCGAGAGTTTTGATTATTTTTGTAACCGATTAGAAAGAGAAAGGAAGAAGTACATATGACCAGTCAATTTTCACCAAAAGTATCCGAAATCCTTGCCTTCAGCAGGGAAGAAGCCACCCGGCTCGCCAGTCGCTCGGTGGGTCCCGAGCACTTGCTCTTAGGGATGCTGAGGGAGAAGGACAGTCCCGTGTTAGGACTGCTCAAGCGCATGAACGTCAATGCCGACTCCGTGAAGGCGGAACTGGAGGAACGCGTGCGCGAAGACGAACGGACTCAGCCCATCAACACAACAGAGCTGGTGCTCAACGACAAAGCCAGCAACATTCTGAAGCTCGCCGTGCTCGAAGCAAGAGTGCAGCACACGCAGACCGTAGGCGTGGAGCATCTGCTCCTGGCCATCCTCCACGACCAAGTGGACAACGGCGCCAAAGAGGTGCTGGAGTTCAATAATGTCGACTACAACGATGCCATCACCTTCCTGCAAAAAGAAGCACGGCCCACAACCGACGGAGTGGGACTGCCCGACGAGGATGAGGACGAAGAGGAGGACGACAGCCAGCTCGGACGCACCCCGGGAATGCAGGGCAACACCGGAGCCACCGTCAAGACTAAGGGCGGACGCAAGACACCCGTGCTCGACAACTTCTCGACCGACCTTACCGCTGCCGCCCTCGCAGGGAAGCTCGATCCCGTGGTGGGACGCGAGAAAGAGATTCTGCGCGTCACCGAGATTCTCTGCCGCCGCAAGAAGAACAACCCCATACTCATCGGCGAACCCGGAGTCGGCAAGAGCGCCATCGTGGAGGGACTGGCTCAGCTCATTGCCAACAAGCGCACCTCTCCCGTGCTCTTCGGCAAACGACTGGTGAGTCTCGACATGACTGCCATAGTAGCAGGCACCAAGTACAGAGGCCAGTTTGAAGAGCGTATCCGCGCCTTGCTCAAGGAGCTGGAACAGAACCCCGACATCATCGTCTTCATCGATGAGATTCACACGCTCATCGGTGCCGGCAGCACCCCGGGCAGCATGGATGCGGCCAACATCATGAAGCCGGCGCTGGCCCGTGGCATCATCCAATGCATCGGCGCCACAACACTTGACGAATACCGCAACTCCATCGAGAAGGACGGCGCACTGGAGCGACGCTTCCAAAAGGTGCTCGTGGAACCGACAACGGCCGAGGAAACACTTCAGATACTGCACAACATCAAGGATCGCTACGAGCAACACCATCACGTGAGCTACTCGGACAGCGCCCTGGAGGCTTGTGTCAAACTGACAGAAAGATACATCAACGACCGGTTCTTCCCCGACAAGGCCATCGACGCTCTCGACGAGGTGGGAGCTCACGTGCATCTGCAGCATGCCCACGTTCCCGACTCAGTGACCGAGAAGGAGAAGGAAATCGACTACGTCAAGCTGAAGAAGCAGACGGCCGTGAGCAACCAGAACTACGAGCTGGCTGCAAGCTACCGCGACCGGCAGGTTACCCTGGAGAACGAACTGCAGAAGCTCAATGAGCAATGGGCCTCCGGCGACATGGGAACCCGACAGCCCGTAACCGAGAAGGAAGTAGCCGATGTGGTGTCGCGCATGTCGGGAGTGCCCGTACAGCGAATGGCCGAGGGCGACACCCAGCGTCTGCGCAATATGGCCGACACGCTGAAGCACGAGGTTGTGGCTCAGGATGCAGCCATCGACAAGATGGTGAAGGCCATCCAGCGCAACCGCGTCGGACTCAGGGATCCCAACCATCCCATCGGCGTTTTCATGTTCCTCGGACCCACCGGCGTCGGCAAGACCTATCTTGCCAAGAAACTCGCCGAAGAGATGTTCGGCTCGGCCGACGCCCTCATCCGCATCGACATGAGCGAGTACACAGAGAGCTTCAACGTCTCGCGGCTCATCGGTGCCCCTCCGGGCTACGTGGGCTATGAGGAGGGCGGACAGCTCACCGAGCGCGTGCGCCGCCACCCCTACTCCATCGTGCTGCTCGACGAGATCGAGAAGGCTCACGGCAATGTGTTCAATCTCCTGCTGCAAGTGCTCGACGAAGGCCGGCTCACCGACGGCAACGGACGGCTCATCGACTTCCGCAACACCGTCATCATCATGACGAGCAACGCCGGAACAAGGCAGCTCAAGGAGTTCGGCAACGGCATCGGATTCAACGCAGGAACCCTCAACGGGGCCAACCTCAATGAGCACGACAAGCAATATGCACGCTCCATCATTCAGAAGGCGCTCAGCAAACAGTTCGCACCCGAGTTTCTGAACCGTCTCGACGAAATCATCACCTTCGACCAGCTCGACTTGGAAGCTATCAAGCAAATCATCGACATCGAGCTCCGCGGACTCTACTCCCGCATGGAGAACCTGGGCTATCACATCCAGCTCTCCGACAAAGCCAAGGAGTTCGTGGCTTCGAAGGGCTACGACGTGCAGTTCGGTGCACGGCCGCTGAAACGCGCCATTCAGACCTACATCGAGGATGGACTCTGCGAGCGCATTCTCTCCGGTGAAATCAAGGAGGGAGACACCATCTCAGTGGACAAAAACGAGGAGAAAGAAGAGCTTTCGTTCAAGTAAAGTCCATTCTTGGGAATTGTCCCCCTCAGCCGCCCGCTGCACATCAGTCATAGGCCGACGGCCACGTTTCCACAGATGGACTGAACGCTTAGTACTAATAAAATTAGGAGATAAACACTCATCATAGGTGCTTATCTCCTATTTCGTTTTTACCGACCTCTCACCCACCGCACATGCTGTCCGGCATTGGGCGGCTGAATGTTGGAACTACATCTTCTCTATCTTTCCAGCAAGGAGAATGACACCCGTGCTCTTTTCGCGTATCATGTAAATGAAGGGATGGTCAATTATTTTAAGATGGGCTGACCAGATCACCTCCGCAGATTCCGTGACCACGGAAGCCTCGCCTCCCTCTTCGTCTATCTTCATCTTGCAGTTCTGTTCGATACTGCTTACACAGCTATTACCTATGAGGGGAAGTGACTGCACATCATAAAACAAATCGCTTATGCCCATCTTCTCCAACAACGTCTTTCCGTCTACTGTTGAATGGGCTTCGAATTTGGGCAAAATTAATGTGGTTTCACCTACTTCCATTTTATCGTCCGATGGCAGTCCTGTGGTCTTCAGCTGGGCCAGGCATTCATCCAGGCTCTGACTCTCGGGAAGAATGATGTCGAAGCTGAAAGCGCCGTTCCCGAAAGGAAGCCTCACGTAAGTGTAGTCACTGTTGGCGTAGGACTCCAGCTTGGCTGTTTGGTTCATCATGTCCACCTGGCTGACGCTTTTGTCGGCGTTGTGGAAATCGCGCTTGGTTGTGGCTGCCTTATCGAACTGATGAGTCCATTTGTTCTTGAAGTACATCACGTTGTATAGCAAACCGTCTGCGTTCTTCGCTTTCTCTATGGCCTTAGGAATAAGGCCGCCCGTCGCCTGATTGAAATAGTTGTTGATCATATCAGTACAGGCATCCGGGTCTTCCACCAAAGGCGCATAGGCTACTTCTGCATTATAGTCTTGCTTCATCAGTGCCGCATAGTCTTCATCATAGAATCGCGCCCAAAGTCCGTTGGCCATGCAGAAAGTGGCCGACGGGTCGGAAGTCTTGAGCGACTGCCACATCTGCTGGTTGTATGCATTGATATCTTCCAACTGTTGGCCTTCAAAGCCCATCACTTTCATGACCTCTTTCAAAGTATTGGCGTTGGCGGCATTGGCCAGCATGGAGAGCGAGACTTGCATGCTGAACGGGGCGACGAGAGCGTTGCCTTCCGTATTGCTGAGGGCCTCGCAAGCGAATTGGGCAGAAAAGTCATTCACTGTTTGGTTGACTTTGACCGCAGCCTTCTTCAAACCGATAGGCTTGTAGGATTCTGAGCCTACGTCTTCCAAATCATTGCTGCTGCATGATGCCAAGAGTAAGGCCATCATGACGAAGGGAATCCAAATGTGTCGCATAATCTTTTCTATTTAGAGTTCTTTATTTTATGAATGTCTTGGATGTCTTTTTGCCGCCACATATTACGGTTACGGTATAAAGACCATTGCGTAGTTTACCACAGTCTATAGTATTGCTACCTGATGGCAACACACCTTGTGATGCCACAGTTCCATTATTAGAGTTGAAAATTACATATTTAATGGTGTTTTCTTGCTTTGCAGATATAGGTGCAGAGCTATCTGCTGATTTTATTTGAATCTGGTCGGATGTTTTATTGTAAACAAGGTGCATGTTGCCCCCATCAAAATATATTTGTGTACTATAGTATGAACTATATCCACATTCATTTCTAGCCCTTACTGTAACGTTAGCATTACCTGAAGGATAAGACGACAAGTACAAGAATGTACCGTATGTAGTATATCTATTTCCATTAATGCTCCATTCCGTATATGTTACTTTGGCTTCAGAAGGTGTACTAACACTGAGCATTCCTCCATTATAATTGACTCCAAATACTATGGGCACACCGACCCATAAAGACTTTGAAATGGTATTTATGGAATCTATTTCTGCTTTAACAAAGCCACTACCGTTATATTTTGCCCTAACAGTTATAGAATTTCCTGTTCTGGACACCTCTTCTAAATTAGGTGACAATTCAAAATTACAATCGGCACTACATGTGTATGTCGCAACTGAATTTTGTGCTATACAATCAGAGCCACTTAAAGAACAAGTATTTGATTGAATCCAATTATACAGGAATCCTATATTTGCATACGAAGCTCCGTCATTAGTATTTACTTTGTTGGCGGATCCATGTACTATTCCTACTAATATGGTCTTCGTGCCGCTCATTATAGTCAAAGGGCCACCGCTGTCACCCTTAAACGGAGTTTTAGTAGAAGAGCCTGTAACGATACTCGAAGAAGAAGAGCTTGTAATAGGCATCGATACTTGTCTTAAATGAGTTAAGTCTGGGGTAAATTGAGTAGTAATATAACCCCATCCGGAAACTGTTCCCGTTATGCCATTACTATATGTTATTGATTTACTTCTTTCTATGGGTTGAATCTTGTCAGTGTAAACTAAAGGAGATGTCAGTTTCAGCAGAGCTATGTCATACTGGGGGGATCCATTATAGTTTGGATTCACAATGACTTGAGAGACGGTTAATGCAGGGGGCATGCCGCTAATATCATTCTGACCTGCAACAAATTTTATCTCTCCTGCATTATTACCGTAAACGACATGAGCAGCGGTGATAATCCATTGTCGGTTAACAATAACACCCCCGCCTTCGAATTGGTTGTCGACAAACACTGCTACTTGATAAGGCCGATTAGAAATGTCGGTAATGTTTCCTCCGATAATCCGGTTTTGAGCTTTACCTGTGAGTGCTACCACAAGGAGGATAAATAAAGCTCCTACTTTGATACGACTACTTAGCATAGCTTTGAAATTTTAAGTTAGACAAAAGGACCAATTTAGATTCATTTATCATTATTGATTCAATAGCAAACATACAAAACTTTTCCGAACCAAGCGTAATTTAAATGTTAATTGATCATAAAAAACAATCACAAAGTGAATTTATTCTGTTTGGGAGGGCTTATCACGGGACGAGGCTGCATGGGGGGGGGTATTGCACCGTTTACAAGCTAAAAAAGAGTTAAATATTGGCAGAATCCTTTACAAATCACTTTCTCAATCTATACGTGAAACAGTCATTACGCCGCCCCATTCGGCCCGTTATGGTGCCGAAATCAGACGTAGGCGATATGAAATATATTGTTTCATCGTCTCATTTATATCATTTCATCGCCCTATTTACATCATTTCATCGCCTCGAAATATAGGTTTTCAGTGCCCAAAACCAAGCATTTGGGGCAAAAAACGTGTTTTTGTAGCCTCAAAAGAGTACTATTAACACATAAACCTTTGATATGCAAAGAATTGCCATAATACTCAAAAACAGGCCTTATTTCGGACCAAGGATGAGCTCGCTCGCAAATAATCGATTATAGCGCATGTTTCACGTTTTTAATTCTTTACAATCAGGGTGGGGTGTTTTTACCTTCCACGGCGGCATTCTCCTAAACGATTCCATGCATGGCATACAAAGGTAAGGGCGACATAATAAAGGATAGGGCGTGAGCCCTATCAAAGCCGCGCTGCATCACATACCCAAAGCCCTGTAAGGGCGACATAGCTTCATATTGTCAGCAGATTGAGATATGGAGCTATGTCGCCCTTTCAGGGCTATGGACTGTGTTGGCGGCTCCTCATACACAGGGCTTACGCCCTATGCTAATCTATATCGCCCTTACCTTTAGTATGTTGACGGCTGACGATGAATGGTCGGTTCAAGCGCATCTTCTCGGATTATTGCATAACATAGAATGCTTCTCTATAGCTAATGTGATTTGCCCCGTAACCATTCAATTTAGGCCGTCCTGTAATCAAACAAAAAATCCCGAGGTTATTCCCGGGATTTTTTGTATTGGTATGGCAGAAGTTGTGTAATTTCCTCTTCATCCATATTGTCTCTTAGCCTGCCAAGGACATCGGTGAGCCAGTCAAGAGGGTTCAACTGCAGGACATCGCAGGACTCAAGCAGTGAGTAGAATACGGCATTGTCCTCAGCCCCCTTGTCATCATGGCTGAAGAGATAATTCTTCCTGCCCATGACAGAGGGCCGTTGTCCGCGCTCTACATCACTGTTGTCTA
>Ga0256406_1002136_pt1 | contig 29079 bp, 27 predicted proteins | sample RumenRJG_03DNA_FD_185986 | JGI IMG/M metagenome (GOLD analysis project Ga0256406, IMG submission 185986) | Bovine rumen microbial communities from Lethbridge, Alberta, Canada - RJG_03 | ecosystem: Host-associated > Mammals > Digestive system > Stomach > Rumen | place: Canada: Alberta | collected... | reverse complement strand
CGATACGCGGTCGGCGATCCTCGCGATGGGGGCCTTGGTGCCCTGGGCGCCCTCGATCATCCCGATGATCTGGTACAGTGCAGTGTCCTTGCCGACCAGGTCGGCGCGGAACCTGAGGCTCCCGGTCCCGTTGACGGTGGCCCCGAAGACCTTGTCGCCGGCCTTCTTGAGCACGGGGACCGACTCTCCGGTGAGCATGGACTCGTCCACGCTCGACTCTCCCTCCAGGACGGTTCCGTCCGCAGGGACGGACTCCCCGGGCCTCACGAGCACCGTGTCCCCGGCCTTCAGTTCCTCCAGGGGGATGATCTCCTCCTTCCCGTCCCTTATCACCGTGGCCTTCTGGGGCTCGAGCTTCAGCAGCCCGGACACAGCGTCGTTGGTCTTCACCTTCCCGACGGCCTCCAGGTACTTCCCTATCGAGATGAACGCGATGATCATGCCTGCCGAGTCGAACGTCAGGTCCTCCACGGCGCCTGTATCGCCCGTCCAAATGAGCCAGGTGTTGTATATCCCGTAAAGGAACCCGACGCCGGACCCGAGGCATATGAGGGAGTCCATGTTGGGGCTCAGCATCATGAGCCCGCGGATGCCGCGGCTGAAGAACCTGCGGCCGGCGATGAGGATGACGGAGCACAGGACCAGCTGTATGCACGCGTACACGAGCGGGTCGTCGTCGCGGAACGGCATGCTCGCGCCGAACATCGGCCCCATGGCGTATATGCTCAGGGGGATCGCGAAGACGACCGCGATAATCAGGTTGGTCTTCTTGTACTCGGCCTCCTTCCGGTCCGCCTCGGCGATGGCCTTGGCATCCCCTTCGATGACGGTGTATCCCGCCTTCTCTATGGCGCCGATTATCTTCGAACGGTCTGTGCCGTCTTCATAGGTAACGGTGGCCGTGTTGTTCCCGTAATTGGCCACCGCATCGGAGACGCCCGGGACCTTCTTGACGGATTCCTCTATCTTGACGGCGCAGGCCGCGCAAGACATCCCTCCGATGCGGAGGATCTCCTTCTTCTGCGTCATCGCATCGTCAGAAGAGGCCCTTCTTCACCTTCGCAGGGTACCCTGCATCGACCACGGCCTTGACGATCGCGGCCTCATCCGTCTTGGACTCGTCGTACTCGAGCTTGGCCGAGCCGATCTTCACCTTGACGCCGGACACCCCGCTGACGCTCTCCAGCGCCTTGGTGACGTTCGCGACGCAGTTCTCGCACATCATGTTCTCGATCTTGAGGCTCAGTTTTGCCATATGTGCGGTTATGCGTGCATCAACGATAATGATTTTGGTGAGCCTAATAAAGAGTTTCAGGGGCCGGGGCCCCCGGCATCGCCGAGATGCGGGCCCCGGTTCACGGCTGGATAGGGGACCCGGTCTGGGACCTCTCGATGGCCTCGACTATCCTGGAGATCTCCGTGTCCGGGGACTTCCACATGCCGGGGGTCCATACCCTGTGGATGTGCCAGCCTCTCGATTCGAGGTATTTCTGGCGGTGGTAGTCCCTCTCCCTCGTCCCGGCGCCGGAGGCGTAGATGCGGGTGTCGCTCTCTATGCCCAGGATGTACCTGCCGTCCTGCTTGACGGCGAGGTCTATGGTGTAGCCGCCGATGCCGACGTTGCGCTCGACGGTGTAGCCCTTCCTGACCAGCGTCTCGTAGACCCTGTCCATCACCGGGGCCGCCGCCTGCTCTTCCTCCTCGATGCGCTCGTCGGTCCCGGGCGCCGTGTACGACCTCAGGATCGCCTGGGCCTCGTCCCTCCTGCCGTTGCTGACCGCCCTCGCGTACTGGAGGTAGCTCTTGAGGATCCTGGGGCCCTCAGACTCGAGGGCATCGACCTGTAGGTCCTCCGGCTCGATCGACGACACGATGATTATCTTGCGCTTGGCCCTGGAGATGGCGACGTTCAGCCTGTTCTCGCCGCCGCGGGCGTTGAGCCAGCCGAATCTCTGGTGGAACTTCCCGTCCGGCTCCCTCGCGTACCCGATCGAGAAGATGATAAGGTCCCTCTCGTCCCCCTGGACGGACTCGATGTTCTTCACGAACAGGCCCACGTCCTCCCCGTTGTCGTAGCGCCGGCTCTCGTCGGCCACCCAGGCATCGAAGTCCGGGTCCTTGGCGCAGGCGTCCTCGAGGCGGTCGTTGATCAGGTCGCGCTGGGACACGTTGAACGCTATGATCCCTACGGTCTCCCTGTTCCTCCTCTCGACGGAGAAGCGCTTGAGGATCGCGACCACCCTGTCCGCCTCGGCGAGGTTGCTGCGGTCCTTCCAGACGCCGTCCACCCTGACGACCTCGATCGGGGGCCTCTCCGGGGTCTCGATGTTGGGCGAGACGTAGAGCCTCCCGCCGTAGAACGCGTAGTTGGAGAACGCGATGAGCTCCTCGTACTTCGAGCGGTAGTGGAAGTTCAGGAGGATGCTGTCGTACCTGGAGCGGGCGAGGTCCAGGAGGCTCTCCTCCTCGAGGGCGCTGTTGACCTCGACGTCCTCGGATTCGTCCTCGTCCTCGTCGCCGTAGGTGATCCTGCCGACCCCCAGGGAGGAGGGCCTGAGCTGCTTGTGGTCCCCGGCGACGACGACCTTCTTGGCGCGGTAGATGGACGGCACCCCGCGCTCGACGTACATCTGGGACGCTTCGTCGAACACGAGGAGGTCGAACAGGCCCATGTCCATCGGGATGATCTCGGAGACGACCTCGGGGGTCAGGAGCCAGATCTTCACGGCGCCGAACAGCTCATAGCTGTAGCGGCCGATGAACTTGCCGAGGCTCCACTTCCTCTTGTTCTCGATGATCCTGGCGATGTCCCCGCGGCGCTTGGACTCGCTCATGACGCGGAGGGAGTCGGCGAGCTTAGCCTCGAGCAGCCTCCTGGTGGCCGCCCTCTTCTGCTCCATCTTGAGGTCTATGTCGGCGATGATGCCGTCGAAATCGTGGAGCATCTGGAGGATCTGCCGGTGGGTGGAATCGAACGACTGCAGGCGCCTGTTCAGCAGGTACTTGTAGATCCCGTCGTTGGCCTCGCTGTCGCCGATCGAGAGGTCCTTCCCGACGGCCAGCAGGTCCTTCCCGTATTCTCTCTCCGCGAGGCTGAGGCCGTGGTAGACCGTGGAGCGGTTCGCGTAGGTCTCGTAATTGTCCAGCGCCTCGGCGTACTCGGCGGGCGCCCGCATGATCCGGTCGATCGTCTTCCCGTCGTAGCTCTGGAAGTACTTGTTCGCTATCGAGGTGGCGTCCCTGGTCACCTTGCCCTTGGAGAACAGCCTCGACAGGAATCCCTTCCTGTTGAGGTCCTCGACCTCCCCGCTGAGGCGCTCGAGGTCGGACTTCATCGCCGCGATGTCGAAGCCGCTGAGGTCCTGCTTCATGATGCCCATCCACGGGTCCTTCTCCATGATCCGGAAGTAATCGCGGTAGTTGCCGACCAGGCCGGAGGAGGCGAACTTGCTGTGGAGCCCCCTCACTCCGTCGTATTTCTGGGACAGCAGGGAGCCGTCGACGTCCTTCTCGTAGATCTTGTAGGTCTCGAACTGGCTCCTGTCCCCGGAGTTGAGCCAGGGGTCCATCCCGTAGAGCCTGACGGGAGCGATCCCGAAGTCGTCCGGGCTGTAGATGCAGTCGGATATCTCGGTGAGCTTGGAGACATCCTCGTCTATGCGGCCGGAGATCTCGTCGGTCCCCTTGGGGATGGCCAGGGGGCGGATCTCCATCATGATGCCCAGCTGCCTGTAGAAGCGGTCCTTGTCAGAGGTGTCGTCGATCTGCAGGCAGTACTTCGACAGACTGCCCAGGCGGCTGTAGACCACGTCCAATGCGGTCTTCTTCTCGGACACCATCAGCACCGTCTTCCCGTTGACGGCCGCCGAGCAGATGAGGCCGGTGATCACCTGGGACTTTCCGGTCCCGGGAGGGCCCTGCACCACGATATCGTCCTTCTTCTCGATGGCGGTCAGGACGTTCTCCTGTGCTGAGTTGAGGACGTTGATGTAGGTCAGATCCTTCTCGGACGCTTCGATGCCCTCCTTCTTCATGTCGCTCTCGCTGAGGGGGGCAGGGCCGTCCGCATAGTAGTCCTCCTTGTTGAGGTCCTTGATGAGGTCGGCGAGAGTGGAGTTGATGGCCCTTCCGGACAGCATCTCGTCGAAGTCCCTCTGGATGAAGTTGGAGTACGACGGGAACTTCCCGAGGACGGCGCTGAACACGACCATCATCTCGCCCTGGCCGTATCTGGGGAACTGCGAGGCCCGATACTCGGTGAACTTCTCCAGGGCGGACCTGCGCCGGTCGCAGCCGATCTTCAGCCCCGCGCTCGCATAGAAGGCGAGCAGCTCGTCCATGAACTTCTGGCGGTCGGGCTCCTCGATCACGCTGTCCGGCAGGGGGCGGTTGTGGCGCGAGGTCTTCATGAACGCCAGCAGCAGAGTCGTGTTGTAGACGATGTCGCGCGCGCTGTCCAGCGTCAGGACGAAGGTGGAGGAGTGCCTCTCGGCCCTCACCGGGAACAGGGCGAGCGGCGCCCTGATGCAGAACTCCTCATCGCCTTCGAGGCGCCCCTCGCAGAAAGGATAGGCGATGTACAGGTCGTACGATCCGCGCTCCCTGACGTCGCGGTTCACCTCGCGGAAGATGTTGTTGACCCGGGTGTACGCCTTGGCGTCCTCTTTCCCGGAGGTCCTGTCGCAGACGGTCAGGCTCTCCCTCCTCCCGAAGAGGAAATCGAGCACGTCGCCGCTCTGGACGGTGATCGTCAGGTCGTAGGAGCTCTTGGCGCCGGTGCGCGGCATGAAGAGGAGCCTGTTGCCCTTGCTGACGTTCACCAGCTTCTTCTGCAGCTCCCTGAGCGTCCCGGCGACGCCGTCGTCGAGCTTCGCCCCTTTGGCGGCCGTGACGGCGTAGCGCCTGGTCACCGCCAGGAACGAGTTCCCGTAGACCTCGGCGAAGCGCTGGCCGATGCCGTCTATCGCCGTCAGGTCCTCGAGCTTCGTCGGCATGCGGCGGGCCATCTCCATGAGCGCCTCGTCCGAGCATATCTGGGGAGCTTTCCCGTTTTCGGCGGTGTGCTCTTCCCTCAGTTTCTTGCGCAGCTGCACCAGTTCCTTGTAGAGGTTCTCCTCCGAGTCCATAAGGTCCCACCCTTCTCGCCGTGCTAAATGCCGTTCCATAAATAAAACGAACGACGCCCGTTCCGATTAAATAAACACGCGGGATTGCCCGTAAACATGATAACCGTAGGCATGAAGGCCGAGAAAAGGCTCGCAGTGACTGAAGCGGACACCGCGGAGGCCCTCGGGAGCGGGACCCTGCCCGTTCTCGCTACCCCCAGGATGGTCCTCCTCATCGAGGCGACCGCCATGGAGGCCGTGAAATCGGGGCTGGAGCCCGGGGAGACCACCGTCGGCACCAAGGTGGACGTGGACCACGTCTCCTCCTCGCCTGTCGGCTCGGAGGTCGTCTGCCGCGTCGAGGTCGTCGAGGTCGACAGGGCCAGGATCAGGTTCTCAGTGTCGGTAACCGACCGCTTCGGGGATGTGGGGAGAGGGTTCCATGAGAGGTTCAGGGTCCGCTCCGAAAGGTTCATGGAGAAGGCGGCCGCGAAACTGGCCGGCAACTGAATTTTTCTATCGCGCAGGGGCCCCGGGCCGTTCCGGGGCCTCCGCGGTCATTCTTTCCTATCCCTGACCGCCCAGGAGATCAGCGCCACTGCCAGGCAGCAGGCGGTGACGAAGGCGGCCGTGGGGACGAACCCGTCGAGGAAGGCGTCCCTGGTGACATCCCCGATGTCGACCCCGTCCGACTTCGAGAAGAACGTGAACATGGCGGCGGCTATCGCGGTGCCGAGGGCGCCCCCGATGTAATAGCCCTCGTTGGTCAGCGACGATGCCATGTCGCGCTCGCTCCCGGCGTGCTCCACGAGCCTGGAGGCCATCGGGCCCCCGACGAACGCCCATCCGATCCCCTGGGGGATCATGATGAGGCCGAACAGCAGGAGGTCAATGTTCCCGGCGAACACCGCGAACATGCCGAACGCCAGGGCGGTCACGAGCCCGGCGGTCACGCAGAACCATCTCCTGCCGCGCCTGTCGGACCAGCGGGCGATGGGAAGACCCAGCACGGCCGTGATGCTCGCCGCCTCCAGCAGGAAGAGCCCGACATCCATGGAGCTCATGCCCTCGACGGTCCTCCCGTAGAACGGGATGAGGTAGAGGATCCCCATGTAGGCGAGGTTGATCAGCATGAGGCACAGGAATATCGCCGTGAAGTCCTTCCTGGCGAACATCGAGAGCTTCAGGAGCGGCGAGTCCTGGCGCCTCTCCCAGGCGATGAACGCCGCCAGGAGGACGATGCAGATGACGGCCGCCGCCGAGGTGTAGGCGAGGAAGCCGTCGTAGGACAGGGTCTCCACGGCGAAGATCCCGGAGGCGATGGCGGCGAAGAGCAGCGCCGTGCCCCTGAGGTCCAGTTTCCCCCTGCGCTCCTTCTCCGCGGACGGGGGGATGGCCTTCAGGACCAGGGGCGCCGTCAGCATTCCGATCGGAATGTTGATCAGGAATATCCAGTGCCAGGTGGTGAGCTCCACGATGATCCCGCCCAGTGCTGGCCCGAGGGCGAAACCTACCGAGGACCCGATAGTGACCACCGCGAGGCCGGTGCCGAGCTTCTCCGGCGGGAGGTGCTCGGTGCAGCACATCGGCCCGGCCGCGGCCATCATGGCCGCTCCGACGGCCTGGAAAGCGCGGGAGGCGATGAGCATCCAGAAGTCGTAAGATATCCCGCAGAGGAGGGAACCGACGGTGAACACCGCCAATCCCGCGGCCATGACCTTCCGCACCCCCCTGTCCGCCGCGATCCTCGCGAACAGGACCAGGAGGCCGGCGAGGACCATCATGTAGATTATGGTGACCCAGGAGCTGGTGGCCGTATCGACGCCGAGGCTCTCGCCGATGTCGGGGAGGGCCACGCTGACCACGCTGCCGTCGAGCCCGTCCATGAACGTGGCGATGAATACGACCGCCAGCATCATAGCAGTGTGCTTTCCGTCGAGTATGGTTCTCTGCATACGCAACCCGGCACGGAAAACCCCTATTTGAAACATCTAGAATCACGTCGCAGGAGGACGGGCACGTCCGGGCTCAGCCCCGCCTGCGACATCAGGACCGGGACGATGAGGCATGCCGTCAGGCAGACCCTCCCGATGCCGAGGGCCGGGGGGGCCATGCCCAGGGCCGCGGAGAGTGCCAGCACGGCGAGGCCCCACGGGCCGGTCAGCAGGAGGACGAGCGCCAGGATCAGGAGCAGGGAGACGGTCCCCAGGGTATCAGACGGCACCCTCTCGGCGATCCCGGCCATCGCCTTCCCGGCCCCGATCGTTATCGCGTAGCCGGCGGCGGAGGACACCGCGATGCTGAACAGGATCAGGACGAACGCCTCGGAGCAGAAACCTTCCAGCGAATCCCCTATGACCTCCTTCAGTGCCAGCGCCGTCCCCGACCTCCCGCTGCCGGAGACGGACAGGGTGACGAGGGAGAATACTGATGTCACCGTTCCGATGCTGGCTGTCATCGATATGAACGACGCCGCATCGTTCTCCCGGGACAGCGCCGATGCCAGCGACGACCCGGCGGCCGCAGTTATCCCCGGGAACCAGCCCGCGATGCATCCGGTCAGTACCCCCTTGAGGCCGGGGAGCGGGCCTACTGGGTCCCTGCCGTCATCAACCTGCTCGGGGATGTCGGCGGCGCGCTCCCTGTCGAGCAGCGGAGGCAGCCCGAAGAGGCCGGCGAGCATCGGGAAGAGCATCGTTCCGTCGCCCATGATCCCCCTGCACGGGATCCCCAGGTTCATGACCGCCCATCCCAGCACCCCGGCGGCAGCCGCGAGGGCCAGGGACGCCAGCGGCCTCGGGGACATCAGGATGATGGCCGCCAGCGTGACGGCGAGGACGCCGAACGTAGCAGCATCCAGGTAGGGGCCGAGGCCGTGCAGCAGGAGCCACTGCATCGGAACCGCCAACGCTATCGCGGACGCCGCCCCCACGGCGCTTCCGACGGCGGCAGCGCGGACCGCCGCCATGCCGTGCCCCTCCAGCAGCAGCCGGTGGGCGGGGAGCACGGACAGCGCCTCATCGGGGTCGGGCGCCCCGATGAACACCGACGGCACGAAATCTACGAAGGAATGGACCGCGGCCGCCGACATTATGACGCAGCCGACCAGGACCGGGACGTACCCGTCCGGCACAGAGCCAGGCATTGCCGCCTCTATGGCCGGGTATGCGGCGAGCATGAGCGCCGCCAGGGTGTTGACATGCACTCCCGGGACCAGGCCGCTAAACGTGCCGGCCGCCGCCCCGACGGCCGATGCCGCCAGCACCAGGATGATGATCTCCGGCCCCACGCTCCGCCGAGCGGGGAGCGGTTAATGAAGGGAGGGTACGGGAGTCAGCTTAACTGCCCGTGAGGCGGCACTTCACCCGGCGGTCGGGGCCGACGGAGACCTCGACCATGGTCTTCACGCGGACCCCGGTGGATCTCTCGACCGCCTCCTTGCCGTTCGCCTTGTCGACCGGGACCACGACGTCCGCGATCTCAGCGCCGCATTCGTCCCTTATCGCCTTGATGATGGCCGTCAGGGTCCCGCCGGTGCTCACGACATCGTCGATGATGGTGACCCTGTCCCCTGCGGATATGCCGTTGATGTGCATAACAGACGAGGAGTACCCGGTCTTCTGCTCCACGGAGACCTCTCCCGGCAGGAAGTGCTCCTTCTTCCGGATCACCGTGTACGGGATCCCCGTCCTCAGAGATATCGGCACCCCCAGGGGTATCCCCATGGCCTCGGGCAGGGCGAGGACGTCGCAGCGGAGGTCGGCCTCGGCCATGATCCACCCGAGGACCTCCTCCAGGACCTCTGGGTCCATCCTCGGCACGCCGTCCGTGAGGGGATGGACGAAGTACGGGTACCCCTTGCGGTCCACCACGGGGCATTCCTCGAAGCTCCTGATGAGTCTGTCGTACATGTGCCCCCGATTCAGGTACGACGGTAAAATGTTGGTCCTCTGGGTCCGTTTCCTATTTATGAGGGGACGCGCCTTAACCGCGTGATAGATATGGATACTGAAGAGAGGGTTTCCCTTGTGACAAGGAACGCGATGGAGATCATCAACGAGGACGAACTGCGGAAGCTTCTGTCCGAGAAGGAGAATCCCCTCGCGTATATCGGGTTCGAGCCCTCCGGACTGGTCCATATGGGCTGGGCCCTCGTCACCTCCAAGATCCGCGACCTCTGCGATGCCGGCTTCAGGGTCATCATCCTCTGGGCGGACTGGCATGCGGCCATCAACGACAAACTGGGCGGCGACCTGGAGAACATCCGTGCCTGCGCCCGCTACATGGAGGACTGCTTTGTGGCGCTCGGCGTCCCCCGCGACAAGGTCGAGTTCAGGTACGCGAGCGAGGTGCTCGACGACCTCACCTACTGGGAGGACCTCATAAAGATCGGGAAGGTCACGACCATGTCCCGCGTCAAGAGGGCCATGACCATCATGGGCAGGAAGGAGGACGAGGCGGAGCTCGACTCCTCCAAGGTCATCTACCCGCTCATGCAGGCCACCGACATATTCCACCTGAAGGTGGACCTCTGCTACGCCGGCATAGACCAGAGGAGGGCGCACATGCTCGCCAGGGACGCCGCCGATAAGCTGGGCTGGAAGAAGCCGATAGCCCTCCATACCCCCCTGATCCCGGGGCTGAAAGGAGGTTCCAGGATGAACCCCGAGGGAGTCAAGGAGCTGCAGACCAAGGAAGTGGAGGTCTGCAAGGTGGACGATGCCGGAAAAGGCATCGAGGACCGCGCCTCCGTCATGATCGAGATGAAGATGTCGAAGTCCGACCCGACCAGCAGCATCAACATCCACGACACCCCGGACGACATCAGGAAGAAGATCAAGAAGGCGTACTGCCCGCCCGAGAAGGAGAAGGAGAACGAGAACCCCATGCTCATGATGGCGCGCTACATCGTGTTCCCGCGCCTGGGCAGGCTCGACATCAAGCGCCCGGAGAAATACGGCGGCGATGTGTCCTTCGCGGATTACGACGCCCTGACCTCGGCCTATTTCGGCGGAAGCCTGAGCCCGGTGGACCTCAAGACCGGTGTCGCTGACTCCCTGATCGAGATCCTGGCACCTGTGGCGGAGTACTTCTCGGCCCATCCTGAGAACTACGAGAAGATGAAAGCGATCCTCGCTTCCGTCAAGAAACTCCGCTGAAAGCATTTCCGCCGGCCCCGAAGGCCGGCATCCCGGGCCCTTCCATGGGCCCGGCAGATGAAAAGGGAAACCTGCCGATTTCTCACGCGCTCAGGAAGAGGAGCCGTTCCCTTCGGCGCCCATCTTCGTTTTGATGTCCCTGAAGATGTCCATCGTCTTCATCATGCACATGTTGAGCATGGCCTCCGCATCGCCGGTGCCGGTCATGCCTGCGGCCCCGCCGTGGCCTCCGCCGTCCGTCTCGGTCTCCTGGCAGAGGTCTCCCATGATGCTGTCCAGTTTCACGCCCCTGCGGACGGCCTCCTGCGTCGCCCTGCCGGACACGCGGAACTCGTTCTCTCTCTGGGACGCCACGAACGATACGTCGGCGCCGGAGGCGATGAGGGCCTTGCAGCAGGCGGCCTCGTAGCTGCTGCTCATCGACACCGCCACGATCATGTCGCCGACGCGCTCGAACTTCGACCTCCCGACGGCCTTCATGGCCGCCGTGCGCTCGCTCATGCTCACCGGCGCGCGCGTCAGGAGCATGGCCTCGTCCATCGGTATGGAGCACATGTCCATGACATCGGCGAACGCGCGGAGCTCGGCGGGGTCCGAGTATTGGAAGTGGCCGGTGTCCGTGAGCATCCCGGCTATGAGTGCCAGGCCCACATCCCTGCCGATGGGCTTGGAGCACCCTCTGATGATGTCGAGGACGATCTCGCAGCACGATGCGCGGTCCGGGTCGATGAAAGTCCTCATCCCGTCCCATCTGCCGTTCGCGGTATGGTGGTCGATGACGATGCATCCCTCGGGCAGCCTGAGGTCTTCCTTCTGCAGCTGCTCGGGGGACGAGGTGTCGACGATGCAGACCGTGTCGTAATCCGACAGGTCGCACTCCTCGAGGACGGGGATGCCGATCTTGTCGGCTACCATCCGGGCGACCCTGTCGAGTCCGCACGGGGCGTAGATGTCAGCCGGAGGGAACGTCTTGGAGAGGGCATATGCCGACCCCACCGCGTCGCAGTCCGCGTTGCCGTGGACCAGGATCGCTTTCTTCCCGCTTCCCTCAAGAGCCTCTCTCGCCTCGCTCGTCTCCATCTTCATTGTCTCCGGACGGTTTCCCGAACATCCTCATTATCTTGCTGCGGTCGAAGCCGGTGATGAGGACGTCGGAATTGTATATCTTCACCGTCAGCCACACCAGGAACGCATCCAGCACTATAAGGTAAACGATTCCTCCGGCCACCAGGGAGATGTTCCCGAAGACGAGGTTGTTCATGACCATCATGGGATGGGAGAACGGGATGGCGAACACCAGGACCTGAGCGACGGCCGGAAGGCTGTCCCAGCTCAGGAACATGAACACGAACATGGGCACGAGGGCGAGGACGCTGATGGGCATGGTCATGGTCTGCGCCATCTTGTAGTTCTTCGTGAACGCGCCGAGGATCATGCAGATGGCCAGCGCGCTGAAGATCGACAGGAACAGGACGGCCATCAGGATTGCCCAGTCGGAGGCCCCCATGGCCAGGCCGTAATCGCTGAGGTCCACCGAACTGGTGCCGTACATGATGCCGTCGGTGTAGAACAGCATCCCGATCATGTACACCAGGCCGTAGATCAGCCCCATTATGGCCGCGGCCAGGAGCTTCCCGCTCACGATGGTGGTGCGCTTTATCGGCATGGTCAGGAGGGTCTCCAGGGTCTTGTTCTCCTTCTCGCTCCCCATGGACGATATCACTATGCTCCCGACCATGACGATGACTATCATCACGACTATCGGGACCATGAACGTCTGGGACATCATCGCTCTCGATATGTCGTACGGTGTGACGTCGTCGTACACGGTGCCGTTGATCTCCGTATGGTTGCTGCTCCCGCCCCAGCTGAGCGGCTGGACGATCCCCTCCATATCCTTCGCCCCGATGTTCAGGAGTATGACCTCGGAGAGGATCGTGTTCATCTGGCTCACCAGGGCGGTGCCGGTCGAGCTGGAGGCCGAGCCGTACAGGCCCTCGTCGCGGTAGGAGAAGTACACGCCGACGGAGGTGCGCTTGCTCTCCGCCGATTCGGAAGCGTAGTTGCTGATGATGTATTCCACATTGGATGTCAGGGCGGAATCCACCGATATCGCGAACTTCAGGCTGCCGTCGGACACTGCCTGGGTTATCGCAGAGGCATCGTCCGATGCCGCATCGAGGTAATGTATCGAGGCAACGGCCCTTTCGCTGTCGGTGTCATAGAGGGCCATGTACGACAGCGTGATCAGCGACATCACGTCCTTCGGGCCGGAGAACGTCGGGCTGCCGTCCCGGAGGCTCTGGACCCAGCTGTTGAAATCATCGATGCTGTAGTCAGATTCGCTGCTCTCATACACCACGCCGATATCGGGCGCGGAAGAGGAGCTCTCGGTCTCGCCGCTGATAGCAGAGCCGATGGCGCAGAACATCACGACCACCAGGACCATGGACGCTATCGTCCCGGGGGTGAGCATCTCCCGGACCTCTTTCTTGGTGATGTTGATCAGGTGGTTCATCCTCTCACCGCCCTGACGAAGACCTCCTCGAGGTTCTTGGCGCCGTATTTGTCCATGAGCTCCCGGGGTGTCCCGAGCTCGACGATCCTGCCTTTGTTTATCATCGCCACCCTGTGGCACAGGCTCTCGACCTCGAACATGTTGTGGCTCGAGATCAGGACGGTCGTCCCGTTCTCCGCGATGCGCTTGACCGATTCGCGGATGTCGTAGGCGTTGAGGACGTCCAGCCCCGAGGTTATCTCATCCATCACCGCCAGGCGCGGCGAGGGCATCATGGCCCTCGCGATGAGAAGCCTGCGCGTCATCCCTTTGCTGTAAGTGCTCACTTTGGAGTCGATCCTGGGGCCGAGGCCGGCCGTCTCGATGCCGCGCGCGACCATGCCGTCGAATTCCGCGCCGGAGGCGAAGAAGCCCGCCATGAAGCGGATGTACTGCCTCCCGGTCAGGTCCTTGTAGGCCCCGGAGTCCTCGGGGAGGTAGCTGATTATCCTGCGGACCGCATCGCCTTCGGATGAGACGTCATGGCCACAGACGCTGATGGTGCCGGAGGTGATCCCGAGCAGGGTGCAGATCATCCTGAGCGTCGTGGTCTTCCCGGCGCCGTTCGGTCCGATGAGGCCGAATATCTCGCCCTCGCCGACACTGAAGCTGATACCCTTGACCGCTTCGCGGTCCCCGTAGGCCTTGCATACGTCCCGGAGGACCAAAGCATCGGTCATGCATGGTTATCCGGGCGGTCGGATAAAAAATGTGACGGGGCTACGCTCACGCGAGCCCCTGAAAGGTTTCAGTCGTCCTCTTCCTCGTCGTCGGAGCGCTTGGCCGCGGCGGCGCGGGGAGCGGCACGGGCGGAAGCGCCCATGGCGTTGTTGATGTTGCTCTGGAGCATCTCGTATTTGGCGCGGAGGTCCTTCTCCTGCTTCTCGAGGCCGCGGATGCGTATCCCGACGGTCTCGAGGGACTCCTCGAGCTCGGCCTTGAGGGCCTCTTTGTCATCTACCTTGATGAGGAGGACGCCGACATTGCGGTAGACGTCGCCCTTGGATTTCTCCAGTTCCTCGACGGTCCTCTGGAGCTCCTTCTGCTGAGCCTCCATCTGGCTCTTCTGGGAGAGAACCGTCTGGAGCTGCTGCTGCACCTGCTGGAACTGGGTGATCTGATTCTGCAGCTGGGGGCTTATTCCGTTCATTTTGATTCCTCGGTCAGTTTAGCGATGCTGTCGGTGACTGCGACGCATTCAAGAAAAGAGTTGAGCGCCGCGCGGACGGCGGACGTATCGGACGCTTCGATCGCGAGGACGGTCTCCCCGTTCTCCTCCCTGATCTCGGCATGCGTCCGGGAGAGGTCCCGGTGGACCTCCGGAGCGAGCGCCGCGGCCGAAACGGCCGCACCGGCGCCCGATATCCTCAGGACCGCTTCCGGCATATCAGTCGGATTTCAGGGTCTTCTTGGAGTTGGGTCTCTCCTTGATGAAGATCCTGGAGCCGCACTTGTCGCACTGGAGCCCGATCGCGGTCATGTTCCTGATGGGCTCGTTGCACTTGGCGCATCTGTACATTTCGACCGCCGGTCAGTTTCACTCGGCCGCAGCGGCGGGCTCCGCGGAGGGGGCCGCTTTCGCTTCGGCAGCCTTCGCGGCCTTGGCGGCGACGAGGGCGTCGGTGGTCTTCTTGGTCCTGGGGCTGTAGGCCGCGGCCGCGAACTTGTTGCCGCAGTGCCTGCACTGCCAGATGCCGGACGCTACCCTGGTGACGGACATGTGGTGGCACTCGGGGCACTCATGCCTGGCTTTCTGGTGGGCCTCGATGGTCTTGACCCTGTTGCGCACGACGACTCCGTACCTGGCTCCGAACCTTCCGGAGGTTCCTGCTTTCTCGGTTCTCTTGGACATTCTAATCACCCGATGATCTTTCTGATCTGTCTGCCAATCTCGACGGCCCTGTCGAGGCAGAGCGAGAGGTCACCGCGGGTGATCGATCCCTTTCCGCCTTTCTGCATGGCCCTGAAGTTGCCGTTATCGTCGGTCGTGACGGTTAGACGGGCTGAAGAAATGGCTTCCTCGTCGAAATTAGGGTCTACTATTAAATCATTGCCTATTTTGCATTCGGTGACGGAGATGGGCGTGCAGGTGATCGGCAGGGGGCAGTCCTCCATCTCGGTCACATTGCCGTCGTCGTCCGTCCTGCTCTTCCCGTACTGCTTCCAGGGGACGGTCGCCGTCTTGAGGGCCATGACCGCCGCCAGGTTGCAGGCGTCGAACAGGTTGCCGTCGAAGTCGAGGGCGTAGATGTCGATGTAGATCATCCAGATCTCCTCCCCCTTCTTGATGCACAGCTGCTTGACGTCGATCATGCCGGACTCGCGGATGCCGCGGTCGACCACGCGGGCCAGCTCGATGGCGTCCTCCGAGGGGGGCCCGGACTCGAACGACTCGTGGGCCATCGGGATGAGCTCGGCCCCGGTGGTGATGACTCCGTCTCCGGGGGCGTCCATGTAGGGCGCTCCGGGGATGATCTTCACGCCGGCGATGACCGTCGTGTCGCCGAGGCTGACCTTGGCGGAGCCCTCGGCCGAGGCGATGATGCCGGTCTCGACGGAGATCTTCCTGACCTCGTCGAGCTGCCTGCCGTCCGCCCTCCTGCCCTCGGCGAGCAGGTTCATGAGGTGGTCCCTCTTGATCTGGGATACGATGTAGTTGCTCATTCGGACGCCTCCTTGGACGCTTTCTCGGTGTATTTGCGCTTGAGGGCATCCCTCTGGATGGCGTTGAGCTCATGGGCGGCGCCGAACGCCATGTCGAGGCCCCTGTCGAGCTCCTCGCGGGTCATGTTCCCGTCCATCTGCAGCAGGACGATCTCGTCGGTGCTGGGTATGATGGCCAGGGGGACATCGGCCTGCCCGTAGTTGTCCTCCTCCTTGTTGAGGTCGAGGACGACGTGGCCGTCGGCCTTGCCGCAGGCGATGGCGGGGATCAGGTCCCTCATGGGGATCCCGGCGTCCGCGAGCGCGACCGAGGCGGCCGAGAGCCCGGCGCACCTGGTCCCGGCGTTGGCCTGGAGGATCTCGATGTACACGTCGATGGAGGCGCGCGGGTAGAGCTCGGTCATGACGACGGAGCTCAGGGCCTCGGAGATGAGCTTGGAGATCTCGACGGACCTCCTGTCGGTCCCGGGCCTCTTCCTGTCGCTCACGGAGTACGCCTGCATGTTGTACCTCACCTGGATGACGGCCTTGGTGGGGTCCTGCATGTGCTTCGGCCGGCATTCCCTGGGCCCGTACACCGCGCACAGGACCTTGTTCTTCCCGATCTCGAGGTAGCACGAGCCGTCCGCGTTCTTCAGGACGCCCGCCTCGATCTTGATCGGCCTCTTCTCGTCGCATCTCCTTCCGTCAATCCTGATGCCGTCGTCGTTGACCAGCACCATGTCAGTGTGTCCGCTCATTCAGATCCCTCCTCTGCGTCCCCGGACCGGGGCACCTTCTCCGACAGGAACCTCTGGACCCTCTCGGTCAGGTCGGCCGATCTCGACTCGGCCTCGATCATCTTCACGGCCGCTTCGGCGGCCTCCGCGTTCATGCCGTCCCCGTCGATCCATATCCTGCCGTTCTGCCCCACGAAAATGCGGCAGTCGGTCATGTTCTTCAGCATCTGGATCATCGATCCCGCCTTGCCGATCACGCGGGAGATCTTGTTGTGGTCGATCTCGGTGAGTATGCCGCCCTCGATCTTCCTGAGGCCGGAGTCCTTCATCGTCACGGAGACCTTCTTGGCCTCGTCGACCATCAGTATCTTCAGCAGGACGACGTCGCCGACCGTCAGGAACCTGGAGGTGTCCCCGAACTCGACCTTCCAGGGGACCTCGCTCACATGGAGCGGGGCGGGATAGGGCGAGCGGATGTCGACCATCCAGTTGGACGGGCCCACGTCGATTATGATGCCGATGACGGTGTCGCCGGCGACCGGCATGTAGCAGCCGCCCATGGGGATGACCCCGACGGCGTCGCCGGTGTAGTTCTTCAGCCCGGTTATGCAGGCGCGGACGGAGCCGTCCGCTTCGTAAGCATTCTCTCCCGGGGCGTACCTGTCGGACGGGCCGAGGACATCGCCCGGTACGACGATCTCCCTGGGCCTCCTCGGGCCTCTGCCGTCGCGGGGGCCGCTGCGGCTCTCTCTCTCGGGCCCGGGGCCCCTTCTCTCAAAAGACATATGTTATCTCTCCGTAATGATGCAGGCCGCTCACGACGAGACCAGTTTTATCTGGGCCTTCCCGTGGGTGCGGTTCTTCAGGTTGTTGGTGAGGTCGGTTATGAGGCCCGCGGGGATCTCAAGCATCCCTATCCACGAGCCGTCCGGGGTCCATTCCTCCCTGTCCACCAGGCCGAACTTCGAGATCTCCTCGATGCAGCGGCCGTAGTCCTCCCCCCTGAGCTTGATCGCGACCCTGCTCTTCTCGAACCTGATGGGGAGAAGGGGGCGGAGGACCTTCATGGCCTCCTCGACCTCCTTGTCGAACGGCCTCTTGGCGTCGACATGGTACTTGCCCTCCTCGAGGGCGAGCTGGATCCTCAGCGGGGGATGGGGGAGCTTGGTCTGCGGGTTGATGGCGTTGGCCGAGATGTACGCTATGACGCGCTTCCTCTTGGCATCGAGCAGCTCCCTGCGCTGCTCGGCCGTCATCTGGACCTCTCCCTTCTCGATGATGTGCTTCGCGACGGCGATGGGGTCGCCGGCGTAATCTCCGAAGACCTCCTTCATGGCGGACTCCGCGGGCCGGGTGCCCTTGCGGGCGTCCTTGAAGACATCCTCGACGGCCAGATAGTCCGCGAGGTCCACATCCTTGCCCTGCTTTATGAGGTCCATCGCCTTGGGGTCGAGGAGGACCTCGAACCTTTCCCCATGGCTCTCGAGCCTTGCGACAATCGCATCATCGAGGTCGACCATCGGTCTCACTCTTCGGTCTTCTTGACGGCCTTCTTGGTCCTCGGGGATCTCTTCGGTTTGTCCTCGCTGTCGGCGCCGTCCTCGGAGCCGGCATCCTTCTTCCCGATGCCCTTGATGGCCTCGGCCTTCTCATCGTCGCTGAGGCGCCTGAACTTGGAGCCCTCCTCGACGACGCCGATCTCCACGGATTCCGGCTTCAGGTCCTCCTCGATGGCCGCGGAAAGGGCCTCGAGGGCGAGCTTTAGCGCCTCCCCGTAGGGCATCCCGTCGCGGTACGATTTCTCGAAGACCTCCATCGCCACGGCGCGCCCGCTCCCGATGCAGCTCGCCTTGTACGCCACGAGCGCGCCGGACGGGTCGGTCTCGAACAGGTGGATGCCCAGGTCGTCGGTCCCCGCCACGAGCAGGGCGGTGCCGAAGGGCCTGGCCCCTCCGTACTGGGTGAAGTTCTGCTCGTAGTCGCAGACCTTCTTGGTCAGCATCTCCACGCCGATGTTCTCCCCGTAGTTGACGCGGTGGATCTGGGCCTCTTTCCTCGCCTGGTCGACGAGGATCCTGGCATCCGCGACCAGGCCGGAGGTCGCGCAGCCGATGTAATCGTCGATGTTGTAGATCTTCTCGATGGAATCGGGCTCCACTAGTTTGGAGGAGACACGTTTGTCCACCGCCAGGAGCACGCCGCCCTTGAACTTGACACCGATGGTCGTCGCTCCCTTCTTGACGGCCTCGCGGGCGTACTCTACCTGGAACAGCCTTCCGTCAGGGGAGAAGACGGTTATCCCCCGATCATATGCCATTTGTCCTGGTTGCATGGTTATCCTCTGTGGCCCTCGTATGAACGCGCTTCTATAAGAAAGCGCGTCACAGAGGTCAGCGGGCGCCGGACGTTCCCGGAGGCACCTTGCGGGGCGGCCTGGGCGGAGCGTTCTCCCTGAGGATGCGGTACCTGGCGCGGAGGGTGCGCAGGGTGCCCGATGTGCGGACCGGCTCGGAGGAAGGGTCCGCGCGCCTGACCGCTGCCTTGCAGCCGTCCGCCGTCTCCGGGGAGCACCGGACTATCGCCATGCCCCCTGCGCACTGGATGACGCGGAACTGCCTCGGCACCTTTTGGGACAGCTCCGGTGCCGTGAGGCCGGGGGAGACTTTGAACGCGATGTAGCGGCGCCTCCCGCGCTTGGATTTGACGGTCATGATGCCGGGCCCATCGCACGGCACCGCTTTAATCGTTCGCTGACGGGAGGGGTTTCCTCGGAGGCTAAGACCCTCTCCGGGGGAGCTGCGGAGGCGTAGCGGCCCTACGGTCCAGCGGAACCCGGACGGTGCGGGCCCAAGCCGCCTGCCTGGCCCCGGACGGTCTGAGAATCGCAGATGGATACAGCATCCTGCAATACCCAGCATCGCGGACTGAAATCAAATCTCTAACCAATGATATTTAATCCATTCTGCAGGAGTTCCTGATTTGAAAAATTTTAGGCAAATCTTAAACGGATACGAATTTGAAATTATTATGCGATTAAGGTACAGGGAAAATAGTTATTTTACCTAATCGGCTAAACCCCTATCGAAGCCGTTGCGCTCCGATGCTGGCACATTGGGTTTTTTACCCTACCTAAAATTTGTTTGAGCCGTTTTTTATTTGATTTTCGAGAATGTAAAAATAAATAATGGTATCAATGATATAAAAAACCTTCATAATCGGGGTTTAATAACCGCTTGCCATCCTATTTCTCATTCCAACCAAAAATTGGGAACGGAGGTAATGAATTGACAACCAAATCTGCTCTTGTGATCGGCGGAGGAATCGCCGGTATACAGGCGTCTCTCGATCTTGCGGACAGGAACATCCACGTCTACCTCGTGGACAGGCTGCCCACGATCGGCGGGACCATGTGCATGCTCGACAAGACCTTCCCCACGAACGACTGCTCTGCGTGCATCCTGTCCCCCAAGATGGCGGATGCAGCCGGTCACCCCAACATCACCCTCATGACCTACCACGAGGTCAAGAAAGTCGACGGTGAGGCGGGAGACTTCAAGGTCACCGTGACCAAGAAGGCCAGGTACGTCGACCCGACCCTCTGCACCTCGTGCGGAGACTGCGTCGCGAAGTGCCCGACCCGCGGGATCCCCAACGAGTTCGAGTACGGGCTCACCACCAGGAGGGCCATCTACATCCCCCACTCTCAGGCTGTGCCCAGGGTGGCGCTCATCGACCCCAGATACTGCAAGAAGCTCCGTGAGAACAAGTGCGGTGTCTGCGCGAAGGTCTGCGGCAAGCAGGCCATCAGCTACGAGGACAAGGACCAGGACCTGACACTTGATGTCGGATCCATCGTCGTCGCCGCCGGATTCTCCGTCTGGAACGCCAAGAACGCGTCCGAGTACGGATACGGAAGGTTCAAGAACGTCGTCACCGCCATCGAGTACGAGAGGATGGAAGGCGCCGCCGGTCCGTTCGACGGACACATACCTGTGCCCTCCACCATCGTCTACGACAAGTTCGGCGTCGCCCAGAAAGGCGCCGGCGAGAGGGGCCCCAAGTCCGTCGCATGGATCCAGTGCTGCGGATCCAGGTCCCATAAGAAGAACTGGAAGACTTACTGCTCGTCCGTGTGCTGCATGTACGCGACCAAGCAGGCCCAGATCACCAAGGAGCACGGAGACGTCGACGAGGACATCTTCTTCATGGACATCAGGTCCTACGGAAAGGAGTTCGAGGCCTACATCAAGAGGGCCGAGGACGAGTACGGCATCCACATGCACCGCGGAGCCCGTGTGTCCAACGTCGAGGAGGATCCCGAGACCAAGCAGGTCACCGTCAACTACACCGACAAGGACAACAATCCCGCTTCGAAGACCTTCGACATCGTCGTCCTGTCCGTCGGGCTCGAGGCCCCCGAGGGCGCCGAGCAGCTCGCCCAGACCCTGGGCATCGAGCTGAACGAGTACGGGTTCGCCAAGACCACCGTCTTCAACCCGCTCGAGACCACCAGGAAGGGAATCTTCGTGACCGGTGCCTTCGCGGCGCCCAAGGACATCCCGACCTCCGTCGCCGAGGCATCCGGTGCCTCCGCCAAGGCCGGTGCCTACATCGTCAAGGACCCCGACTTCGTCCCCTGCAAGCCCAAGGTCTACCCGCCCGAGAAGGATGTCGCCGGCAAGGAGCCCCGCGTCGGTGTCTGGGTATGCCACTGCGGTATCAACATCGGCTCTGTGGTCAACGTCCCCGCCTGCGTCGAGTACGCCAAGACCCTGCCCCATGTCGTCGTGGCCGTCGAGACCAAGTACGCCTGCGCTCAGGACACCCTGATGCAGATCTCCGACTTCATCAAGGAGCACGACCTGAACCGTGTCGTCGTCGCGTCCTGCACCCCCAGGACCCACGAGCCTCTCTTCAGGGAGGCCTGCAGGAACGGCGGTCTGAACAAGTACCTCTACAACATGGCCAACATCCGCGACCAGTGCTCGTGGATCCACATGCATGCCCCCGAAGCGGCCACCACCAAGGCCAAGGACCTGATCAGGATGGCCGTCGCCAAGGCCTGCCTGCTCGAGCCCCTCGAGGGAGCCGAGATCCCCGTCACCCAGTCCGCCGCCATCATCGGAGGAGGAATCACCGGTATGACAGCCGCCCTCGACGTCGCCGCCCAGGGTGTCAAGGTCGACCTCTTCGAGCGCGAGTCCGAGCTCGGAGGATTCGCCAGGAACTTCGTCCACAGGGAGGACGGCAAGCTCGTCTCCGAGTTCCTCGCCGAGACCATCAAGAAGGTGGAGTCCTGCCCGCTGATCACCGTTCACAAGAACGCTGTCATCGAGGACATCCCCGGATACGTCGGCAACTTCACCGTGGAACTCGCCAGCGGAGAGGAGATCCCCGCAGGTGCGATCCTGTTCGCCGTCGGTGCCGCCCAGTACAAGCCTGTCGAGTACAACTACGGCTCCGACCCCAAGGTGCTCACCCACGTCGAGCTCGAGAAGAAGGTCGCCGCCGGCCAGTTCACCGGGAAGAACGTCGTGTTCATCCAGTGCATCGGGTCCAGGAACGAGAAGGTCGGCTACTGCAGCCGTGTCTGCTGCGCCAGCGCGATCAGGGACGCCATCGAGATCAAGATGGCCGACCCCACCGCCAACGTCACCATCATCCACAAGGACATCAGGACCTACGCCTTCAGGGAGGACCTCTACTACAAGGCCTGCCAGCTCGGAGTCAGGTTCCTGAGGCGTGTCAACGACGACACCCTGCCCAAGTACGACGGCAACTTCGTCGAGGCGTTCGACACCACCCTCGGCCAGGAAGTCAAGATCCCCGTCGACACCCTGGCCCTGTCCGTCGGAATCGCGCCCATGCGCGAGGAGAAGGAGAAGCTCGCGGTCATGGTCAAGGTCCCGCTGAGCAAGGACGGCTTCTACTTCGAGGCCCACCAGAAGCTCAGGCCCGTCGACTTCGCGACCGAGGGTGTCTTCGTCGCCGGAGCCGCCCACTGGCCCAAGTTCATGGACGAGTGCATCGCCCAGGGATCCGGAGCCGCCTCCAGGATGCTGACCATCATCACCAAGGACCACCTGGTCTCCGAGGGTATCGTCGCCTCCGTCGCCAACCCCCAGCTCTGCAACGGCTGCGGAACCTGCGAGGGATGCTGCGAGTACCACGCGATCACCATTGTCAACGGACCCGACGGAAGGCCTGTCAGCCAGGTCAACGCCGGTCTCTGCAAGGGATGCGGATGCTGCGTCGCGGCCTGCCCGTCCGGTGCGATGGAGCAGAGAGGCTTCAGGAACTCGCAGATCATCGCTGAGATCGATGCCCTGTTCAACAGGCCCCTCATGGAGAAGGAGTGATTCCAATGGCAGAAGAATTTGAACCTCTGATCGTAGCGTTTTGCTGCAACTGGTGCTCCTACGCGGGTGCCGACAACGCCGGAGTCGGGAGGCGCCAGATGCCCCCCAACTTCCGTATCATCAGGACCATGTGCTCCGCGAGGATCGACCCCGAGTTCGTCCTCCGCGCCCTCTCCAAAGGAGCGGACGGAGTCATCGTCCTCGGATGCCACCCTGCCGACTGCCACTACATCGGCGGCAACTACAGGGCAAGGAGGAGGATCGCGCTGCTGAGGCTCGTCCTCGAGCAGTACGGATTCGACCCCAAGAGGCTGAGGCTCGAGTGGGTCTCCGCTTCCGAGGGAGAGAAGTTCCAGACCGTCATGACTTCGTTCATCGACGAGATCAAGGCCCTCGGCCCCACCCCCGTCACCTCCGCGAAGACCATCGCCCAGGAAGAGAACGTCAGGGCACACCCCAAGGAGGCCTGAACCAATGGGATTCTTCAGCAACCTGTTCAAGAAGAAGGAAAAGAAAGAGAAGAACGAGGCCCCGGCCGCCAAGGCCGCCGCCCCGGCGAAATCCAAGGAGGCTCCCGCTGCTAAGGCCGCGGCAGCTGCTCCCGCTCCCGCTCCCGCCGCTTCCGGCGAGACGGGCAAGGCCGTCAACGGGAAGCACGGGCACACCGAGTACCCCTTCGCGGACCTCGGCGAGCTCCTGCCCGCCCCTCCGGCGAACGGCAAGATCAACCTGGCCATCTACTGGGCCGCGGCATGCGGAGGCTGCGATGTCTCCCTGCTCGACACCAACGAGAGGGTCCTGACCATCGGCCAGTTCGCCAACATCGTCATGTGGCCCATCGCGGTCGACGGCAAGAAGGACGACATCGAGGCCATGGCGGACGGTTCCATCACCGTCTCCATCATCAACGGAGCCGTCAGGAACACCGAGAACGAGGAGATGGTCAAGCTCCTCAGGCAGAAGTCCAAGATCGTCGTCTGCTACGGGTCCTGCGCCTGCTTCGGCGGAACCCCTGCGCTCGCCAACCTGGTCAAGGGCGGAGCCGACGAGATCCTCGACTACGTCTACACCAAGACCCCTACCAGCGCCCAGTTCCAGAAGGACTACCACGCCGGCAAGCCCCAGGTGCCCGAGACCGAGTACCAGGCTTCCGAGGGAGTCCTCACCCTGCCCGTCCTGTACGACACAGTGAAGACCCTCGACGAGGTCATCGATGTTGACTACTACATCCCCGGATGCCCTCCCCTCCAGGAGTCCATCTCCCAGATGCTCAAGGGAATCGTCGACTTCGTCTACAACGGCGTCGCCCTGCCCCCGAAGGGATACGAGTTCGGAGTCACCGAGAAGTGCCTCTGCGACGAGTGCCCCCGCGAGAAAGAGTACAAGAGGATCACCAAGATCTACGAGCCCTACCAGGTCGATGTCGACCCCAAGAAGTGCCTCATGGACCAGGGAATCCTCTGCCTCGGCCCCGCGACCGTCGGCGGATGCAACGCCCGCTGCACTGCGGCCGGCCAGCCCTGCCGCGGATGCTACGGTCCGACCCACTTCGTCCAGGAGCACGGAGCCAGCGCTCTCAGCGCCATCGCTTCCCTGTTCCCGGTCCTCGACGACGATCCTATCATCGACGAGCAGAAGATCATCGAGATCATGTCAACCATCAAGGACCCGCTGGGATACTTCTACGCGTTCACTCTCGGGAAGTCCCTCATCAACAGGTCCGTCACAGAAGAGGCACCCTCTGCCTGAACAGGAGGATGAAATCAAATGGCAGCACCTATCATTTGGGATGAGAAGAAGAAAGTCACCGGCGACCGTGTGACCATCGACCCCATCACCCGTCTTGAGGGTCACGGGAAGATCGAGATCTTCCTGGACGACAGCGGGAATGTGAAGAACGCATACTGGCAGGTCCCCGAGGTCAGGGGATTCGAGAGATTCTGCATCGGCAGGCGTGTGACCGAGCTCAACCAGATCACCGCCAGGCTCTGCGGAGTCTGCCCCGGAGCGCACCACCTTGCCTCCACCAAGGCAATCGACGGATGCTACAGCGCCAAGCCCACCGAGGCCGCGTTCCATATCAGGGACACGTTCTACCACGCCCACTTCATCCACAGCCACATCGCGCACTTCTACGCGCTCGCCTCCGCCGACTTCGTCGAGGGGCCCGCCGCGCCCGCCGCGCAGAGGAACATCCTCGGCGTCGTCGGTACCGTCGGCCTCGAGCTCGGAAGCGCCGTCCTGAAGGCCCGTGCCAACGCCCAGAAGATCCAGGGTATCATCGGCGGCAAGCCGACCCACCCTGTTATGGGCGTTCCCGGAGGAGTCTCCAAGGCCATCTCCAAGGAGGAGGCGGCGGAGATCCAGTCCTACACCGATGACCTCGTCAAGTTCTCCCAGACCTCGCTCAAGGTCTTCCACGACCTCGTGCTCGGCAACAAGGAGTACCTCGACATCATCCTCAACAAGGACCTCTACTACCACGAGACCTACCACATGGGCCTTGTCAACGACAAGGGCCAGCTGGAGTTCCACGACGGTAAGGTCCGCGTTGTCGACCAGACCGGCAAAGAGCACGACCTGTATGACCCGAAGGACTACCTCGACCACATCGCCGAGGCGTCCGAGCCCTGGTCCTACGAGAAGTTCCCCTACCTGAGGAACCCCGGATACAAGGGACTCGTGGACGGACCCGACTCCGGTATTTACAGAGCGACCCCGCTCGCCAGGCTGAACGTCTGCAAGGACATCTCCACCCCGCTCGCCAACGAGGAGCTCAAGGTCTACCGCGAGACCTTCGGCGTCAAGAACGGAGAGCCCGTGCAGTACACCCTCGCCACCCACTGGGCCAGGCTCATCGAGATGCTGTATGCGGCCGAGAAGCTCAAGGAGGATGCGTACTCCGACAAGCTCACCGACCCCAACATCAAGCAGTTCGACCTCGTTCCCGGAGGACGCGGTGTCGGATGCGTCGAGGCTCCCCGCGGAACCCTGACCCACGACTACACCTGCGACGAGAACGGAATCGTCACCGCCTGCAACATGGTCGTCGGAACCACCAACAACAACGGCCCGATGTGCATGGACGTCGCCAAGGTCGCCAAGGCCCTCATCAAGAACTACGATGTGTCGCCCGGCCTCCTGAACATGGTCGAGATGGCCTTCAGGGCGTACGACCCCTGCAACTCCTGCGCTACCCACTCTCTGCCCGGGCAGATGCCTCTGACCGCGGAGATCAGGAACAGCGACGGGTCGCTCTACGACACCATCACCAGGAACTGAAACATCTCCGGGGGCGTGAGCCCCCATTCCCCGGCCCTGCCGGGGATCAATTATTCTGTCAGAACATTCGATGTGGGCAGCCGTCAGGCCGGCGGCCGCCGATGCAGCCATCCCTCGATCGAGTTCAGGATGATAGAAAAGGTTCAGAGCGACGTATGGCGGGGAGAGTTCTCGTCATCGTTCCATCTCCTGAACTTGCGGTCCTTCACCATCAGGTCCTTCCTGAAGCCCAGATCGATCCCGTCCAGGAGATAGATGCGCGCATCATCGAGGTCCACCAGGTCCGAGTTCATGATCGGCCCCAGAAGCGGTGTCCCGATGGCGTTCACCGGGGATCCTCCCAGGAGCCTGTTGAATGCAGGTACGATGATGAAAGATTCGGGGAGATGCGCATATCTTTCATCGGATTCTTTGGCGAACCTGCCGCGGAGCCAGCAGGGCTCCGACATATGCGAGCCGACGCCGTCCCTGAAGAGGACGGCGGGATGGCAGTGCCCCATGATCAGCGTCTGCTTGGACATCACCTCGGCCGAGGGCCAGGTGTGGCCGTGGACCAGGCCGATGTTCCCGGAGATCATCCCAGTTGCCGGATAGATGCGGACCGCCCCCGGGACGAAATCCTCGATGGAGGTGTCATGGTTCCCGCGCACGATGCAGACCTCTGAGAAATGCTCCAGAAGCCTGTCGCAGAAGGCCGGTATCTCGCGGTACTCCTGGCGGGTCGAGCCGGGCACGGAGTCCTTGATGTCCCCGATCATTATCACGCGGTCGATGTCGGTCCCGGCGGCCTCGATGATGCTGTCGAACATCATGTCCGTGTGCGAGGTCAGATGGACGCCTTTGGCGCCCATATGCGCTTCCACGCCGATGTGGAGGTCGCCGATCACCAGGGTATCGTCTATCTTCAGCGCAGGGATGCCGGGAACCGGCTGTATGTCGGCCATCAGATGCCCAGGCGGTCCAGCCCGTTGCATATGGCTTTGGGTATGTACCTGATGACGTCTGTGGCGATCATACCGTACGAGAACTTCGCGAAGGCGCGCTCTCCTGCTTTCCCGGACAGGTATGCTCCGAGGCAGCCTGCGTCGTAGGCGTCCATCTTCTTGGACATCAATCCTGCGATTATCCCGGCCAGGACATCGCCCGTCCCGCCGGTCGTCATGCCCACGGACCCGGATGAATTGTATTTGATCCGTTCTCCGTCCGTGATGATGTCGTCCTTCCCTTTCAGCACGATCACGGCGTTCATATGCGCCGCAGAGGCCATGGCGTTCTCATCGTTCCCTTCGCTGTTGGTGAGGCGCATGAACTCCATGTGGTGGGGCGTGAGGACCGTCTCCGGGTTCCTGGCCACGAAGTCCATGCCGAGGGCGTTCAGGCCGTCGGCGTCGATGACGAGCGGCTTATCGCACAGCGAGACGAATTCCTTCACGGCCTCGGAGGTCTTCGGGTCGCGCCCGAGCCCGGGGCCGATCAGGACCGCGTCATTGTTCTCGGCCATGTCCAGTAGCTCCTTCACATGCTCATGGCGCAGGATGTTCCCTTTGAGCGGGTGCACCATCAGCACAGGGGACACGGCCGCGACCTCATGATAGCAGTTCTCGGGGACGGCGACGGTAGCCAGGTCGATCCCTGTCCTCATGGCGGCCATGGCGGCCATCGCCGGGGCGCCGTAGAAAGGCCCTCCGCCGATGACCAGCAGGCGGCCGTTGGCGCCCTTGTGGCTCCGGGCATCGGGCCGGGGGTACCTGTACATGTCCCCGGGGCCGGTGTGGGTGTACGCCTTCTCCGGCATGCCGATGTCCGCGATGACGATCACGCCGCAGTTCTCAGCGTCCATGCCTTCTTTGGTGTCATGCATGGTGACCGTGAAATCGGGCAGGACCTGTTTGCCGGTGCCGAACCCGGTGGGCACATCGACCGAGACGATGGTCCCCTTGAACCTCCTGGTGAGGTCGATGTACGCGGAATATTCCGGCTTCACCTCTCCGGATATGCCGGTCCCCAGGACGGCATCGACGAGCACATCGTAGCCGGTCCCGGGCGAATCGAACGGGACCTTCGGGCAGCCGGCCTTGGCATAGAACGCCGCCGCAGAATGCGATTTGATGTTCTCCGGGCTCCCGATGAGGCAGAGGGTCACATCCTCCCCCTCCATGTGGCAGGCTGCGGCTGATCCGTCCCCGCCGTTGTTGCCGCGTCCGCAGAATATGATGAACCTCTTCCCGGAGAACCTCTCGGTCAGGAAGTCCGCCAGGGCCTTCCCGGCATTGTCCATGAGGATATCGGTGCCGACCCCGAGGGCCTCGGAGTTGGCATCCATGACCTTGGAATCAAGCGCGGATATCATATGCCTCACGCGCCGTTCTTGATCAGGATCTCGCCTATGCGGGGGATGATCTCCGTCTTCTTCAGCTTGCCCTTCTCCACCCGGACGCAGCCCTTCTTCGAGGTCCAGTCGGACGGGTAGCTCTTGCTCTCGTCGATCCTGTACTCCAGGCCCAGGATTATCGCGCCTTTGGCGATCATGTCCAGGGACGGGTCCTTCACGCATTTGGAGACAGGAAGCCTTCTCCCCTGCTTGCGGGAGAGGCCTGCATCGAAATATTCCGGCCACAGGACGATGGCCGTATCGTCGTCATAAGCCATGTTATCATCCTCTCGATACAGCCGAGGAATAATAACCTGTTTCCTGCGGACGTATAAGGGCGGCCGAGGAAGAGTACAGAAATACACAAAAAGAACCGAAAACCGGAAAGCGTTGGAATGCCCCCGGGGGCAGGCCCCGGGTAAGATGGCGCTGGGTCTCACTCAACGAGCACTGCGTTGACGACGCCGCACTGTCCGGGCCTGGAGGTGACGATGGCCTCTCCGAGGTCGGTCTTGATCTTGGCGCCCTTGTTGAGAATGTTACGCTGGACGAGGTTCCTGTCGGAAGGGTTGTCGGTAACAGTGAGGATCTTCGCTTTCTTGACGGTGTTCGTCTTCTTGTCGACGACGTTGGCATACTCGGCGTAGAGGACTCCGACCTTCTTGGATCCACCCATTCCGCGGTACTGCTTCAGGGACTCGGTGCCGATCCTGGTGAACTGCTGCTCCCTGCTGATCTCGAACTTCCTCTTCCCGCGGGCGAGGATGTGCCTGCCGCCGGTGGATTTCCTGTTGGATTTACCCTGCCATAGTGCCATGTTAATCGCCTCTGCTATCGTGGACGCATATTTAATAGTATCAGTC